>Ga0056115_1000008_pt1 | contig 191750 bp, 189 predicted proteins | sample WorMetOlspDAHAB1_FD_77007 | JGI IMG/M metagenome (GOLD analysis project Ga0056115, IMG submission 77007) | Marine gutless worms symbiont microbial communities from Max Planck institute for Marine Microbiology, Germany - Olavius sp. DAHAB.1 ...
GATCGGGCTCCGGCGGCGGATCGGGCTCCGGTGGCGGATCGGGGTCCGGTGGCGGATCGGGCTCCGGTGGCGGATCAGGTTCCGGCGGTGGATCGGGCTCCGGCGGTGGATCATCGGTGGGCGGATCTATCGGGTCGCCGGTGTTCGGATCCTGAAGCTGGCCCTCGTCAATCTTTGCAACCGGGTCGCCTGTTTCCGGGTCTTCGAGGAACGCTTCCTGGGCTACATCGTCCGATACCGTATCGCCGGACTCATTGGAGGTGCCGCCATCGGGGTCGGTTCCGCCCTCGGTGTCCGGATCTACCGGGTCCAGGTCACCGAAGTCGTCAGGATCTCCCAGATCCTCGGACGATTCCTCGGCACCGCTGTCATCCGTGTCGCCGTCACTGGTGTCCTGGTCAGTATCGTCTGTGCCTGCCTCATCATCGGAAGACTCATCGTCCGAGGATTCGTCGTCGGAAGATTCCTCGTCAGACTCGCTGCTGTCGCTGTCAGAGTCGGAGTCTTCTTCCTCTTCTTCCTCCTCCTCGCCATTAGTGGCACCGCTCAACAATGCCGGTGGTGGTGTGCTCACACGCTTCGGCTTGGTGCGACTGTCGGGGACATAGATGTACTGGTTGGCGTCGGCGTTGGTGGTACCACCCTCATTAGACACGGAAATACCGCCGGTTTCGCAGCCGAATACACTGACGTTGTCTACCGACGGTCCATCCGGATCATCCGGTGCAGGGCCGCAGTTGCTCAGGCAGTGGTTGCCGCCGTAGACCGTGCCGCGAATACCCAGTGTGGCCACCGGGGTATGGAGGCTGTAATCCGTGGTGTCTGACTTGCCGATGGCTCCGGTAATGGTTCTCAGGCCACCCTTGAGCAGTCTCAGGCTGACCTCACCTTCGGCGGGCGCGGTGGCGATGGCAGTGGCTCGAGCCCCGTCGAGCTTGTAGGTCTCCAGTTCGAGGCGGGTATTGGCGCGCACCGCGATGCGGGCACCGTCGATCATCAGTAGCTGGGCCCGGGCGCGATTGCCGGTGACGATGATGTCACCCTGCTGGAGCAGGTCGCCCTTGCTAAGCGTGACCAGGGTCTCGCGCTCCACCTGCACCGGGCCCTTGGCGTAGAGCACCTTGCCCACATTGGCGTGGGCGAAAGCCGGCAGCAACAGCAGCAGGCTGATCAGGACCGTTTTGTGCGCGGCTATTTTCATAGCCTACCTCGCTCAGTCGAATGCCCGGTGGAACGTCAGTCCTATCTCCGTCCGGTCATAGGTGTAGAGATCCAAATTGGAATCCACATCCGTGTAGCCAACTCTGCTAATCATGCGCCAACCCTGGGCCGGCCAGTCGAAGAGATGCAGGGAAACCGCTGCATCCCACTGGTCATCTTCCCGGGGTCGGCCAAAAAATTGTCCGTTGTAATCTGTGTTCTTGTAGCCTGCGTTCAGGCCCAGCAGCAATCGCGGCGCCAGCAAGGTGCTGCCGCTGGTTGCCACCGCCCAACGGTCGTTGTCGAAAGGCGATTCGCTGTCGGTGGTGCTGTCGGTGCCGAACATAAACATCGCGGACACCACGCTGCCGGTAGAGGGCTCGAGGAAGTGCTCGAAGCCGACGCGGCCGTTGTAGATATTGGCGTCGCGTATTTCCAGGTCATCGGTAAAGCGGTGCGCTGAAGCAGTCACGCCACCGAGCAATTTCCAGTCGTCGCTCAGTGAGTGGGTCACCAGCACATCGCCTATATAGCGATCGAGGTTGTCGTCGCCGTCCAGCCAGTTGAAAGCGGCACCACCGGTGGCATAGACCTTGGTGTCGCCGTAATTCCATTCCAGCCCGGCATTGCCGAACACGTCGGTAGCGGTCACGAAGCTGGCATCCGGGTATTCACGGTGTCCGACGGAACCGGTCAGCACCAGTTTCAGTGACGGTGTCAGCGGGCGGCTGTAGTAGTCGCCTATCGTGGCGAAATAATAGGGTGAGTCGGTCTCCACGTTATTGCCGTCGAGCAGAAAACCCAGGAATTGCTCGACGTCCGTGGAGGCGTTGGCATTGCTGTCCCAACCAAAGCCCGCCGCAACGTGGGGCAGGTGTACCGGCCGGTAGGCGCCTGCCAGGCGATCGATGGCGCGCAGGTAACTGGTGATGGCCGCCTGCACATTGGGTGGCGGATTCTGCCCCTGCAGGTAATCGAAGTGATAGCGCGCGGATTCATTGTCGCCCACATCGTAGTAGGCCCGGGCCAGTTCCAGCCGGGCACCGGAAAAGGAGGGCCGCTCCTCCAGTACGCGCTCGAGGGCAAAGATAGCCAGGTCGGCATGGCCGGAATCAACCGCGGCGGTGCCGTAGAGATAGTCAAAATCAGGATTGCCCGCGAGTTGCAGCTCGTGGGGACTGAGCAGGTCGAAGGCCTGCTGCATCTGGTTAGTCAGCACCAGTTGCTTGGCCTGTGTCAGCAGGGCGGCAGTTTCCGCTTTGCTGAGCTCATCCTGTGCCTGGGCCATAAGCCCAAAACCCAGCGATACCAGCAACAGCGCAACCGCCCTCAGCTGTGATCGTCTCTTCACCCTTGCCCCTGTTGTTCCGCGCTGCTTGTTATAGGTCATTGCAGCTCCCCGGATGCTTGCCTGGACAGGTAAATAGTCAATCCATTTACCTATCTCTTAAGTATAGGAGGGAGTGCGTGACCATCAAGGCGCACAACACATCTTTCTGCTAGCGGATGCTAGCGTTGCAATCCCAGTAAAAACAAGGCCTGCGCGGGATTGATTGGTGGCTCTGTGAACCCGTTCACGGTTCCCGGGTAAATAAGTCGGTAAAGTGAAGAGACGGGAAAGGGTGTTTCCTAAAATTCAGCGGGGGATATAAAGAACCAGGTTTTTATATCTCAGACGTTGAAGCGGAAGTGGATGACATCGCCGTCGTGCACGACGTAGTCCTTGCCTTCCAGGCGCCAGCGCCCCGCATCCTTCGCACCCTGCTCGCCCTTGTGAGTGATGAAGTCGTCATAGCCAATGACTTCTGCGCGGATAAAGCCCTTCTGGAAGTCGGTATGGATGATGCCGGCGGCCTCCGGTGCAGTGGCGCCGACCCTGACGGTCCAGGCACGTACTTCCTTGGGGCCGGCAGTGAAGTAGGTATGTAGCCCCAGCAACTGATACCCGGCGCGGATAACCCGGTCCAGCCCTGCCTCCTCGAGTCCGAGTTCCGCCAGGAACTCCTGACGCTCCGCATCTTCCAGTTCGACGATTTCGGATTCCAGCTTGGCGCAGATCACCACCACCACCGCGTTTTCTGCGGCGGCGATCCCCTCCAGTTCCTCAACCCAGCTATTGCCCTGCAGACTCTCCTCGTCCACGTTGGCGATATACATGGTGGGTTTGACGGTCAGCAGGTGCAGGGTTCTTACCAGCGCCCAATCCTCGGGGCTGAGGTCCAGACCGCGGATCGGCTTCGCCTCGTTGAGTTGTGGCAGCAGCTTGTTTTCCAGCAGGGCCTTCAGTGCGATGGATTCCTTGTCGCCGCCCTTGGCGGTGCGGGTGACTTTCTGCAGCTGTTTCTCGCAACTCTCCAGGTCCGCCAGGGCAAGCTCGGTGTTAATGACCTCCACGTCGCCGGAGGGGTCCACCTTGTTGGAGACATGGATGACATTGTCGTCTTCAAAACAGCGCACCACATGGGCGATGGCATCGGTCTCGCGGATATTGGCCAGGAACTGGTTACCCAGCCCCTCTCCCTTGGAGGCGCCCGCCACCAGGCCGGCAATGTCGACGAACTCCATAGTAGTGGCAATGACTTTCTGCGGATTGACCAGGCCGGCGATATTGTCCTGGCGCGGATCAGGCACGGGCACCACACCGGCATTGGGCTCGATGGTGCAGAACGGGAAGTTCTCGGCATCGATGCCAGCCCGGGTCAGGGCATTGAACAGGGTTGATTTGCCGACATTGGGCAGTCCAACGATGCCGCATTTGAATCCCATAGTGTGCAGTCCTGGTTTCTAAACGGTAGTGGTGTGTAGTTGCTTGGTGGCCCTTGCCCACTCGCCCTGCGCCAGCAGGGGAAGGGCGCGAATCGCTTCGACAATACTGTCGTCGATGCGCTCCCGGTCGCTCCTGGAGGGACGCGAGAGCACGTAATCACTGACATCCCGCGCATTGCCCGGGTGGCCTATGCCGATGCGCAGCCGCAGGTAGTCATCGCCCATGGCCTTGCTGATGTCGCGCAGGCCATTGTGGCCCCCATGGCCGCCACCGTCCTTGAAGCGTGCCACTCCCGGTTCGAAATCCAGTTCGTCGTGGGCAACCAGCATGGCCGCGGCATCGATCTTGAAGAACTTCGCCAGCGCAGATGCCGATTGCCCGCTGCGATTCATAAAGGTCGTGGGTATCAGCAGACGCAGGTCCATGCCGTCGGCCTGCAGGCGTCCGGCCAGTCCGTAGAACTTGCTCTCGGGACTCAGGTTGACGTTGTAGCGTCGCGCCAGCTTGAGGACGAAATCGGCGCCGGCATTGTGGCGGGTACCCCGGTATTCATCACCGGGGTTACCCAATCCAACAATAAGCTGGATTTGCTCAGACAATGCAGGCGCGGGGGAGGATTACTCCTCGCCTTTCTCTTCTTCGTCAGCGGCGGGTGCTTCGCCGCCGGCAGCGCCCTCGGCACCTTCACCAGCTTCGGCACCCTCTTCACCTTCGAGGCCTTCTTCACCTTCGGCGGCTTCGACGACTTCTTCCTCTTCCTCAACCACCTTGGGTGCAGCGACACTGGCTACCATCAGGTCCTGTTCTTCACCCACGGACAGTGCAACGGATTCTACGCCCTTCGGCAGTTTGACGTCGGACAGGTGCACGTTATCGCCGATGCTGAGTTCCAGCATATCGACTTCGACGTACTCGGGCATATCGCCCGGCAGACACAGCACCTCGATGTCAGTCACAGCGTGCTGAATCACACCGCCTTCACTCTTGACACCGACGCAGTCTTCTTCGTTGATGAAGTGGATCGGGATGTTGACCTTGATCGCCACGTCATCGCTGACGCGCATGAAGTCCGCGTGCATTACGCGGTCCTTGGCGGGGTGGCGCTGCAGGTCCTTGAGGATGGCCTTTTGCTTGGCTTTACCGACCTTGATGGTCAGTACATGAGAGTAAAAAGCCTCGTTCTCCAGCGCGTGTTCCAGGTCCTTGCGGATCAGGCTCAGCGGCTGTGGCGCCTTGTCGCCGCCATACAATATGGCGGGTACCAGATCGGCCAGGCGACGCAGGCGGCGGCTCGCACCTTTCCCCATGTCGTCCCGGAGCTCAGCTGTTAGTTCAAATGCGTCAGACATTGTCTGGACTCCTTTGAGTAATACACCGGTTCGCCTGCGACCAGCTTGCCGGTGGGTTGGTAAAACGCTGTTAGGTAAACAGCGCGCTAATGGATTCCTCGTTGCTGATCCTGCGCATGGCTTCGGCCAGCAGGTCGGCGATGGTGAGCTGGCGGATGCGTGTGCATTCGCCGGCGTCCCCATTCAGGGGAATCGTATCTGTCACTACCAGCTCGTCGAGCTGGGAGTCGTTCACGTTGTCGATGGCATTGCCCGACAACACCGGGTGGGTACAGTAGGCAACCACCCGCGATGCACCTTTTTCTTTCAGCGCATCGGCGGCCTTGCACAGCGTACCCGCCGTATCGACCATGTCATCGACCAGCAGGCAGGTGCGGCCGTCGACATCACCGATGATGTTCATTACCTGGGCCTCATTGGCCTGCGGGCGCCGCTTGTCGATGATGGCCAGGTCGGCCTCGTCCAACTGCTTGGCAACCGCTCGTGCCCGTACCACGCCACCGATATCCGGCGACACCACGATCAGGTTTTCATAGTGGCAGCGCAGGATGTCATCGTTGAGCACCGGCGAGCCATATATATTGTCCACCGGACAGGCAAAAAAGCCCTGGATCTGCTCGGCGTGCAGATCAACGGTGAGCACCCGGTCGACACCGGCGCTGACCATCATGTCTGCGACTACCTTGGCGCTGATCGGTACCCGTGCCGACCGTACCCGCCGATCCTGCCGGGAGTAGCCAAAATAGGGGACCACTGCGGTGATGCGCGTGGCCGAAGCGCGTCGCAGGGCGTCGATCATGACAATCAGTTCCATCAGGTTGTCATTGGTCGGCGCACAGGTTGACTGCAATACGAAGACGTCCTTGCCGCGCACGTTTTCATTGATCTCAACAGCGACTTCGCCGTCGCTGAATTTGCTGACGTCTGCATTGCCCAGCGGGATATGCAGCTTCCTGGTGACCTTGGCGGCAAGCTCCGGGTTGGCATTGCCGGTGAACACCATCATTTTTGCAGTCACGGTTTTGGTTCCTTTGGCCAGGTATGGGAAACCCCGGGCAGTGATTTTGCACTCCCCGGGGATACCACGATATGGCTGGGGTGGCAGGATTCGAACCTGCGAATGCCGGGATCAAAACCCGGTGCCTTGCCGCTTGGCGACACCCCAGTAATTCAGTTGTCTCTAAACCAGTGCCCCGTGAACCGGCGAGCGGTTAATGCCCGCGGCAACAAAGCCCTGCCAATCACCCGGTAACTGCCGGTACAACTCCTCTGCCCGGGCCTTCTCATCGAAGGCTGCAAACACACAGGCACCGGTTCCTGTCAGTTGGGCCTGGCCAAAATTTTCCAGCCAAATCAATGCTTTATCGACTTCCGGATAAAGCTGGCGCACGACATTCTGGCAGTCGTTACGCCCACCCCCCTCAAAAAAGGCCGCTATTGTGATGGGAGAGGTGTTTCGTGTCAATTCCCGGTGGGAAAAAACTTCCGCAGTACCGACGGCAACCCGTGGGCTGACAACCAGGTAGTATTTTTGCGGCAGTTCCAGGGCGGTCAGATTCTCACCAATACCCTCCGCCCAGGCGCTGTGGCCGCGCACAAATACCGGTACATCAGCGCCCAGGCGAAGGCCGAGATCGGCCAGCTCGTCGAGATCCAGTTGCAGCCGCCAGAGGCGGTTCAGGCCCAGCAACACGGTAGCCGCGTTGGAGCTGCCGCCGCCAAGCCCGCCGCCGGCGGGAATCCGCTTGGCGATTCTGACGCTGGCGCCCAGTTTGCAGGCAGTGTGTTCCTGCAGAAGCCTGGCGGCGCGCCATGCCAGGTTTTCCTCGGGGGCGAGGTCCAGGCCCGGACAGTCCAGGCTGATGGCGCCGCCATCGCTGCTCGATAAGTCCACGGTGTCGCAGTGATCGAGCAGCTGGAATACCGTCTGCAGCTCGTGGTAGCCATCATCGCGCCTGCCGGTTATATGAAGGAACAGGTTGAGCTTGGCCGGCGACAACAGTTGCAGGGTGCTCACGGGGCGAGGGTCCATTTCTTGAGCAGGATCTTGCCGCGTACCTGTTCACGCTGGAACAGGATGGTGCGGGGCAGGGCGAGCTGGTCTATGGCCTGGTAATCCGGGTACTCGACCGTCCACCCTGCTTGCTGCAGTCTTTGCAGGCGGCCGTCCTCGATGACCTGGTCACCGGCCTGTAGTTCGGGTGAGGGCAGGCCGCGCAGCCACCAGGGCAGGTAATCCAGGGGCAGGGACCAGCCGAGTTGCTCCTGTAGTGCCTGTTCGGCGGAATCCAGCGACTGCCAATTGCCATCTTTCCACAGCCTTACGTCTGGTCCCTCGCTCACCAGGCGGACCTGTTTCATTCCCACCGGCCCAGAGAGCTCCAGTTCCAGATCGCTGCCCCGCTGCGTCCATTGCAGGCGCGCCGACTCTGCGCCCTGTGGGGATTTCACAGCCAGTCTGCCACTGAACGCCCAGTTCTCCAGCCTTGCGAGGTCGTCGCGGTGAGTTGCCCAGTCGCTGTCGGTTGGTACCGTCGGCTGCACCGCGCAGGCGCTCAACAGCGTGCTAATGAGCGCGCCGGTCCCGAGGGTGCGAAGAAGCGATGTAAGGGCGGGCATTTACTGCTCGGCCAGGTTGACACCCAGGCGCTGGACTGTCTCCAGCAGGATCTCGTGGTCGGGATTCTTTGCCAGGGCCTCGTTCCACACCGCCACCGCCGCTTCCAGCTCGCCCATGACCCAGAGTACTTCACCGAGGTGGGCGGCCACTTCCGGGTCGGGGAAGGATTCATAAGCGCGCTGCAGGTAATCCAGTGCCACCGGGTAATCCCCAAGGTGGTACTTGACCCAACCCATGCTGTCGAGGATGGCGGGCTCATTGGGGTTCAGGCTCAATGCCCTGGCAATGAGCTCCTCGGCTTCGATGTAGCGATCTGTGCGATTGGCGAGGATGTAGCCCAGCGCGTTTAGCGCGGTAGGGTTATCCGGTTCGTTGGCCAATATAGCGCGCAGGTCATCTTCTGCCATCTGCAGGTCACCCTCGCGCTCACCCAGCATGGAGCGGGAGTAGAGCAGCGACGTGCTCCCGGGGAACTGCTCGAGGCCGCGATTGAGCAACTGCATCGCTTCGCCCAGGTGCTTGGCATTGATCAACTTCTCCGCCTCTATGGCGTAGAGCTGTTCGCCTAGCTGGGGAAAGCGTTCGCGCAGGTGGTCGAAATAAACTCCCAGCTCCGCGGACTCCCCGGCGGCCAGCATCAATTGCGCCAGCCGATCGGTGGCCGCGGCAAAATCGCGACCGGGCTGGACCTGCATATAGTGAACCAGGGCGTCCTTCCAGCGGCCCTGGTCCTCCGCGGTTTTGCCCAGGTAGTAGTGCGCCTCGTCGGTGCGTTCGTTGATCGCGAGCAGGCGCTCCAGGCTCTCCCGGGCTCCCTCGAGGTCTTCCATCTCCCGCTGGATCAGGGCCAGCGAAAACAGCAGGTCCGGATCGTCGGGGGCGGCGTCCAGCAGTAACTGGAACTGGCGCTCGGCTTCGGGGATATCCGTACGCGTGAGCAGCCGCGCGTATTGCATGCGCAGGCGATTATTCTCCGGTTGTTCTTCCAGCACCGCGATAATGCGCTTGTAGATGCCCTTGCGCTGGCCCATATCCTGGCGCAGCTTCGCGTCCAGTACTACGGCCTGCAATTGTGTCGGGTCGATATCGAATACCGGCTGTAGACGCTGCAACGCCAACTCCGGCTGGCCGCTCTCTTCCAACATCAGTACCTGGCAGATCCTCAGCTGTATGTTGTCGGGGAAGTCGGCCTGTAATGCCACGACCTCAGCCAGGAAATCGGCCTGTTCGTCGGGTGTCAGGCGCTCGTAACCGCGGGCCAGGGCTGTGAAATTGGCGATACCGCCGGCGCGCACTATAGCCTCCATATGGGGTAGTGCTTCGCGGGAACGACCGTAGCGGGCCAGCAGGTTGGCAAGTGTCAGGCGCGCTTCCAGGTTATCGGGGTCCAGTTCGACCCAGAGTTCACTGGCTTCTATGGCATCCTGATCCCGGTTCATGAATTGTGCCAGGCGCGTGGTATGGGCACTGACTCCGCGGTCTCGCAGGCGCCCGGATTGCTCGAGGTAGTTATCCAGGGCAAGCTCGTAGTGACGGCGGCGCAGCGCAAATTCGGCGACCAGCAGCGGGTACAGGCTGTCATCGGGGAAAGGCCGTTCGACAACCGGTTCCGGTTCGGCGGCCGGGCTCGGCGCAGCCTCGGTGCTTGCCGATTCTGCAGGCTTTTTCACCGTCGGTGCATCCGCAGTAGGGGTGCTTGAGCAGGCGCTGGCGAGCACCATTACAATGGTGGCTAAAACAAGATACCGCATGCGCCAATGATGACACAGCTGACCAGCTTCGCCTACCGACATCAGTGGTCCTGCAATTCCTGGCGCCGGGCTGTTAGAATCCCGGCCCTTTGCTTACTGGCGCGATCTGGCCAATTTCGGTAACTTGGCGACCAACATGAATCTCACGGCTTTGGGTATCAACCACAACACCGCCGCGCTGGACTTGCGCGAGCGGGTTGCCTTTGCGCCTGAGCAACTGGTCGAAGCCCTGCAGGAGGGTTGCCGTAACCTGGGCCTGCAGGAACTGGTGATCCTTTCCACCTGCAACCGTACCGAGCTGTTTTTCGTGTCCGAGCAACCGGGCGAGGCCTGCGTGGACGATACCCTGCGCTGGATGGCCGAATACCACCATCTCGAGGCAGTGGCCATCCGCGAGAGCTGCTATCACCACCTCGGTGAGCGAGCCCTGGAGCACATGATCCAGGTGGCCAGCGGACTCGATTCCATGGTCCTGGGCGAGCCGCAGATCCTCGGCCAGATGAAATCCGCCTTTGCGGTGGCGGAGGAGGCGGGCACCGTCGGCGGCGAGCTGGTGAGACTGTTCCCGCGCGTATTCGCGGTGGCCAAGAAAGTGCGTACCGACACCGCTATCGGCGAGAACCCTGTGTCGGTGGCCTACGCCGCGGTGGATCTCGCCAGCCATATCTTCACCGACCTGGCCGAGACCCGCGCGCTGCTGGTCGGCGCCGGGGAGACCATCGACCTGGTAGCCCGGCACCTGGCGGAGAACGGGGTGGCCCAGATTGTTGTCGCCAACCGCACCCTGGGTCGCGCACGTGAGCTGGCTGACCGCTTTGGCGCAGAGGCGGTGCTGCTGGCGGATATTCCGGAGCAGCTAGAGAATGCCGATATCGTGATTTCCTCCACGGGCAGCCAGCTGCCGATTCTCGGTAAGGGAGCGGTCGAACATGCGCTGAAATTGCGCAAACACCGCCCGATTCTCATGATCGACCTGGCTGTGCCGCGCGATATCGAGGCGCAGGTGGGAGAACTCAAGGACGTGTATCTCTACAGCGTCGACGACCTGCGTGAGATCGTCGAGGAAAACCTGCGCAGCCGTCGCGACGAGGCGCGCAAGGCGGATGTCATTATTGCCGAGGGCGTGTTGGAATACCGCCTGGAGTTGCGCTCACGCGACGCCGTGGATACGGTCAAGGCGCTGCGCAGCCGCGCCGAACAGCTGCGCGATGCGGAGGTGGAAAAAGCCCTCAAGGCGCTGGCCCGGGGCGAGGCACCCGAGCAGGTACTGGCCTCGATGGCGCGCGGCCTCACCAACAAGTTGATTCACAGCCCCAGCATTGAATTGAAGCGCGCCAGTGCCGAGGGTCGTGAAGAGGTGCTCGACCTGGCCCGCAGCCTGCTCGGCCTGCATGAGGCGGACGAGGAATGACAATAGTATGAAGGAATCGTTGCTCACCAAACTGGACCTGCTGTCCGACCGCTACGAAGAAGTCGGGGTTTTGCTCAGCGACAGTGACACCATCGCCGACCAGGAGCGTTTCCGCGACCTGTCCCGGGAGTATTCGGAGCTGGAGACCGTGGTGCAGTGCTACGGCCGCTACCGCCAGGTGCAGGATGATCTGGCGGAGGCCCGGGCCCTGCTGGACGATGCCGATGCCGACCTCCGCCAGATGGCCGAGGAGGAAATCAGCGCAGGCGAAACACAGCGTGAAGAACTGGAACTGGAGTTGCAGCGCCTGCTCCTGCCCAGGGATCCCAATGATGCCAATAATGTCTTCCTCGAGATTCGTGCCGGGACCGGGGGCGACGAAGCCGCCATTTTCTCTGGGGACCTGTTCCGAATGTATGGGCGCTACGCCGAGTCGCAGAACTGGAACGTGGAAATCATCAGCGAGCGACCCGGTGAGCACGGCGGTTACAAGGAGATCATCAGCCGGGTGGTGGGTCGGGACGTTTACGCCCACCTCAAGTTCGAATCCGGCGCACACCGGGTCCAGCGGGTGCCGGAAACCGAGTCCCAGGGGCGCATCCATACTTCTGCCTGCACTGTCGCGATCCTGCCGGAGGCAGACGCCGTCGACGAGGTTGAAATCAATAAGGCCGATCTGCGCATAGACACCTACCGCGCCTCCGGTGCCGGCGGACAGCATGTCAATAAAACCGATTCCGCGGTGCGCGTCACCCACCTGCCCACGGGTATCGTGGTGGAATGCCAGGACGAGCGTTCCCAGCACAAGAACCGCGCTCGCGCCATGTCCCTGTTGCAGGCCAAACTGCTGTCCAGCGCCCAGGACCAGCAGGCGGCCGAGCAGGCGGAAGAGCGCCGCAACCTGGTCGGCACCGGCGATCGTTCGGATCGCATCCGGACCTATAACTTCCCCCAGGGGCGGATTACCGATCACCGTATCAACCTGACCCTGTACAAACTGGACGAGGTCATGGAAGGCGATCTCGGTGCAGTGATCGAACCCCTGCGCCAGGAATACCAGGCGGACCAGTTGGCGGCGCTCGCCGCGGAATCCTGATGACCACCATTCGCGAATTGCTCGCGACGGCATCCCTGCCCGGTGAAAGCGGTCGACTGGACGCGGAACTGCTGCTCTGTCACTGCCTGGGTAAGACGCGGAGCTTCCTTTATAGCCGTCCCGAGCAGGAACTGGAATCCACGGTCCGAGAGCGCTTTGTGCAGATGCTGGAGGCACGCCGCGAGGGTCAGTCGATTGCCTACCTGACCGGGCGGCGGGAATTCTGGTCCCTGGACCTGGCAGTCGATGAGCACACGCTGATTCCGCGAGCGGATACCGAGACCCTGGTGGCCTGGGCATTGGAATTGCCGGTTCCCGGAAATGCCCGGGTCGCGGACTGGGGCACCGGCAGTGGTGCCATTGCCCTGGCCCTGGCCAGCGAGCGCCCGGCCTGGCAGATCCTGGCAAGCGATATCTCCGCCGGGGCGCTGCTTACCGCCGCTGCCAACGCTCGGCGTCTGGGCCTCGACAACATAGGCTTCCTGTGCGCCAGCTGGGGTGCATCCCAGGCGCCTGCCAGCCTCGACCTGTTGGTTTCCAATCCGCCTTATATTGCCGCTGATGACCCGCATCTGGGGGAAGGGGATCTGCGTTTCGAGCCTCAGTCAGCACTGCAATCGGGGGTGGATGGACTGGATGCAATTCGCCGTATAACCAGCTCCGCGCCGGACTGTTTGCGCGCGGGAGGCTGGCTGCTCTGTGAGCACGGGCACGACCAGGGGCAAGCCGTGCGGGAGTTGTTACAATCGGCCGGATTCCAGTCTATAGCAAGCCGCCGCGACCTGGCGGGCCATGAAAGAGTAAGCGGGGGCCGCGTGAGCGGGGAGTAGCCCGGTGATTAGCGACGAACAACTGCTGCGCTATAACCGGCAGATCATGTTGCCGGATCTCGACGTGGCCGGGCACGAACGACTCTTGTCTGCCCGGGTGCTGGTGCTCGGTCTGGGTGGCCTCGGCTGTCCGGCGGCTCTCTACCTGGCAGCGGCCGGCATCGGTGAGCTGGTATTGGTCGACGACGACCTTGTCGAATTCAGTAACCTGCAACGCCAGATTGCCCACGGCAGCGAAGATATCGGACAGCCCAAGGTTGTCTCCGCGGCGGCAGCCATTGCCGCCATCAACCCGGATGTTCGCCTGGTTTGTATAGAGCAGCGCCTGTCGGGGCAGGCACTGCGGGATACGGTGGCCGGTGTCGATCTGGTGCTGGATGCGACGGACAACTTCAGCACCCGGCTGGAGCTCAACCAGGCCTGTTTGCAATCCGGCAAGCCCCTGGTTTCAGGCGCTGCCACACGCAGTGAAGGCCAGGTAATGGTGATCGACAGGGGCACGGCGTGCTATCGCTGTCTCTACACCGATGACCTCGATGACGAGAACCTGAGTTGCTCCGAGAGCGGGGTATTGGCGCCCATGGTCGGTGTGATCGGCAGTCTGCAGGCCCTGGAAGCAGTCAAGCTAATAGCCGGCTTTGGAGAGCCGCTGCGCGACCACCTGTTGCTGATTGACGGCTGGTCGCTGCAGACCCAGCGTGTCAGGCGGCAAAAGAATCCGTACTGTCCTCACTGTAGTTCTGATCCGGACTGAGCGGACGTCGCAGCCAGCTCAGCAGGCGCCAGGCCGTCAACATTGCCGCTACCGCCACGCCGGCGATCATCGCCCACCAGAAACCAACCGCACCATAGATCTCGCTGGTACTGTCCTGCAGTCCCAGGTAATAGCCCAGGGGCAGGGCTACCATCCAGTAGGCGATGGTCATGACCAGGAAGGGGAAGCGCGTGTCCTTGAAGGCGCGCAGACCGAAGGAAGACACCACTGCAAACATGTCGATGGCAACAAACAATACTGCCAGGCGCAGCAATGCCACGGCCAGATTGCGGATGGGGATATCGTCGGTGTAGATACGAGCCACCGGGTCCGGGATAACCAGCAAGATGATGGTAATCGCGATGCAGAACAGGAACGATATAGCCAGGCCACAGAGGAAACTGGTTTTCACCGCTGTAGCATCGACCCGGCCGATACCGTGCCCCATGCGGGTTGCCATGGCGGCGCCGATACTGACCAGGGGCATGTACAGCACATCGTAGACATTGATCGCGATCTGGTGTGCGGCGATAGCAGTGTTGCCGACGCTCGCTATCAACAGACCGATAACAGAGAACACCGCCATTTCAAAAAAGAATGTTGCACCAATCGGTGCGCCCACATGCAGGATTTCCGCGATGGGTGCGCGCTCGGGCCGGTACCAGCGCAGCTCCGGCAGGTAGGGGCGCAGCGCTTTCGATCGAACCGTATAGAAGGCGATCAGTATTGGTCCCAGCCACATGGAAATTGCGGTGGCCCAACCACAACCGGGGGCGCCCATCTCCGGCACCCCCCAGTGCCCGTAGATGAAGGCGTAGTTGAGTGGGATATTGGCGAAGAAGCCGATCACGCTGGCGATAGCAAAGGGCCGGATGATACCGACACCCTGCACATGACAACGCAGGGCCTGGAACAGGGCGGCACCGGGCAGTCCGAAGGCCACGGCTTTCAGGTAGCCCTCGGCGCGACTGAAAGTGTCCGCATCGAGAGACAGCAACTCCAGCACCGGGCCGGGGAAGTAACACAGGGGCGCCGAGACCAGGCCCAGTACCAGTGCGACCCAGACGGCTTGTGGCAGCAAACGCCGAATCTCCTCGATGCGTTCGCCGCCGTAATGCTGAGCCACGATACTGGTTACCGCCAGCATAATCCCCAGGCTGATCAAATACACCGGCAGCCACAGGTTGTAGCCGATTGCGATGGCGGCCAGGTCCACAGAGCTGTAGCGCCCTGCCATGATAGTATCCACCACGCCTGTGCCAATCTGCGCCAGTTGCGCAATCAGCAGGGGAGCTGCGAGCCGGTAAAGCTCACGGGTTTCCGTCACAAGCTTGCTGCGAGAGGTCATGGGTCGGGCAACTTTTCCGATCTCGGGTGGTCATAGGCTCAGGTCATGCACGGAGACAACAACATGCACACTCTTGCCGAGCGATATTACAGCATACACAACGCGCTATTTCTGCGACTTAAATACATCGATGGGCTGGCACCTCTCGCCCTCAGACTTTACCTGGTGCCGGTGTTCTGGGTGGCCGGTACGACCAAGATCGGCGGCATGGAAAATACTATTGCCTGGTTCGGCAATCCCGACTGGGGTCTCGGTTTACCCTTCCCGGCACTGATGGCCTACCTGGCCGCCTATACCGAGGCCATTGGCGCTATCTTGCTTGCGCTCGGACTGGCCACGCGCTGGATATCCATCCCCCTGATGGTCACCATGGTCGTGGCTGCGACCGCGGTGCACTGGGATAACGGCTGGGCGGCCATCGCCGATTCGAATGTGCAGGATGTTGGCGTGCGGCTGGAGCGTGCACGGGAAATACTGCAGGAGCACGGCAATTACGACTGGCTGACCGCAAAGGGCGGTTTCGTGATACTCAATAACGGCATCGAGTTTGCGGTGACCTACCTGGTCATGCTGCTGGCCCTGTTTTTCACCGGCGGCGGGCGTTTTGTAAGTGTGGATTACTGGCTCCGGCAATGGAGCGGCGGCAACGCACACGAGGTTGAATAAAAGTGGTAGAATGCCCCGCTTTTTTTGACAGCTGACAAGCGGGACTTAATGAAAAACGACCACAAAGGATCTGCGCACAGGGGCACACCCCACGGCGGCAAGCACTCCCAGGGGAAAAACCCACCGAAGCGCGCGGATCGAGAGACGCCCTGGAGCGTGGACGATTTCCAGGTGCCACCGGAGGAGGGGCAGACCCGCTTTCACGACCTGGGCCTGGTGGACAGCGTGATGCATGGCATCGCGGAGCAGGACTTTCGCTACTGTTCGCCGATCCAGGCACAGATCCTTCCGCACACCCTGCAGGGGCACGATGCTATCGGCAAGGCCCAGACTGGTACCGGCAAGACAGCGGCTTTCCTGATCACGATTTTCAATGACCTGCTCAACAACCCCATCGAGTCGGAGCGTTTCGTCGGGGAGCCCCGCGCCCTGGTAATTGCGCCGACCCGCGAACTGGTCATGCAGATTGCGGCGGATGCCCAGGATCTCGGTCGCCACACCGGTCTCAAGGTCTGCACGCTGATTGGTGGTATGGACTACCAGAAGCAGCTCAATCGCCTGCAACGGGAAATCATCGACGTGGTAGTGGCCACGCCGGGTCGCCTGATGGATGCATGGGTCGCCGCGATATCTACCTGGACCGGGTCGAAATCCTGGTGCTGGACGAGGCTGACCGGATGCTGGATATGGGCTTCATTCCCCAGGTTAAGCGCATCGTGCGGGCCACACCCCAGAAGTCCCACCGCCAGACCCTGTTGTTCAGTGCCACCTTTACCCAGGACATCATCAACCTGTCCGAGCAGTGGACCTACGAGCCGGTGCACGTGGAGATCGAACCCGAACACGTGGCGACCGACTCGGTAGACCAGCGGGTGTACATGGTGAGCAGCGAGCAACGTTACCGCGTTCTCAACAACCTGTTGCGCACGCCCGAGGCCAGCAGCGTTATCGTGTTCGCCAACCGGCGCGACCAGGTGCGAAGGTTGCACGAGCGCTTGCGTAAGGGCGGTGTGCCCTGTGGAATACTTTCCGGCGAGGTGGCTCAGAACAAGCGCACACGCACCCTTGAGGATTTCAAGACGGGGAAGTTAAAGGTGCTGGTTGCCACTGATGTGGCAGGCCGCGGTATCCATGTCGAGGGTGTCAGCCACGTGGTCAACTACAACCTGCCGGAAGACCCCGAGGATTACGTACACCGCATTGGTCGTACCGGACGGGCGGGGGCTACCGGCGTTTCGATCAGCTTCGCCAGCGAGGACGATGCCTTTCTGCTGCCGGAGATCGAAGCCTTGCTGGGTCACAAGCTGGAGTGCGAGTACCCACCGGAGAACCTGCTCGCCTCGATGCACTAGCGGCGCAGCTCCCGTTCCCTCAATTCTTCACACCAGAACAGGGTCGCGCCGCAGACTGCGGCGGGTACCACGAAAAAGTTCAACAGCGGTATGGCGCTGACCAGGGCCACCAGGCCACCGAAACCGAGGCTACTCATGCGTGCCTCGCGCAGGGCCTCCTTCACGTCCTTGAAACTGAGCTGGTGGTTGTCCATTGGGTAGTCCACGTACTGGATGGCCATCATCCAGGCCGCCAGCAGGAACCAGAGCAAGGGCGCAACGCCGCTGATCGGTGGTATCCAGCTGAGGATGAATACGAAAAGCAGGAGTGGCAGGTAGTAGAGCAGCTTGGAAAATTCACGGGCCAGTGCGCGCGGGAAAATCATGAAGGCCTGCATGATGGTTTCCGGTCCACGCACTTCCTGTCCGGTAATTATTTCCTCTGCTTTTTCCGCCAGCAGGCCGTTGAAGGGCGAGGCGATCAGGATTGCCACAACGGTGAACAGGTAGCCGGTGATCAGCGCCAGGGTAATGACCACGATCGGCCAGATCAGCCAGTTGAGCCAGGATAACCACTCGGGGATCGCACTGATCCAGGCACCCATGCTCTCCGCGACATAGTTGATGGTCAGGGTGATGAGCGTGGCGAAAATCACGATATTGACCAGCAGCGGTATGATCACGAAGGGAAGCAGGCGCGGTTGCTTGAGCAAGCCCAGGCCGCGCAAGAAGTAGCCACTACCGCGACTGATGCTACCGCTCATGCCCGGCTCTCTCGAGGCAGCTGCGGCAGATGCAGGAGCCGGGGTTGCGCCGTGCGGGATCCGAATCCAGCAATTCTGAGGGAAAGGTCCGCTCCACACACCAGCAGGTGGCCGGATCGCGGCCGGCCGCTACCGCACAGTCGTTGTCTGCGCCGCAAATCGGGCAGTTCTGCTCTGCCGGCTTCGTTATTGCACCCATTCTTTTATAATACTGTGCACTATGAATGATGACGAGGAATTCCTGTTCCAGCAGGAGATGGCCGGCGTGAAGCCGCTGAAGACCGAGTCCCGCGTACAGCGGCGGCGCGAGAGCGGCAGCGAGGAGAGCCTGCGGCAGCGGCGTGCTGCCGCCGTGGCCGAGGAAGGCGATAAAAATCCCCTCAGTGATGAGGGCATCGAGCCGCTGGATCCCTGGTACATACTGGACTTCAAACGACCCGGTGTACAGAACGGGGTCTTCCGCAAGCTCAAGCAGGGGCGCTATGAGTCTGAAGCTCGCCTCAATCTTCACCGTATGGGTGTACAGCGGGCGCGCAGGGAGTTGTTCGAGTTCGTGCAACAGGCGCAGTCACTGGGCCTGCGCACGGTGCTGGTCATTCACGGCAAGGGTGAGAACAGCGGAGCCAGGGAGCGGGAGCAGGCGTCGATCATCAAGGGCTGTGTGGATAAGTGGCTGCGCGAGCTGGAAGCAGTGCAGGCTTTTCACAGTGCCCGATCCCAGCACGGCGGAACCGGTGCGGTTTATGTCTTGCTGCGCAAGAGTGAGCCTGCAAAGCAGGCCAACCGCGAGCGTTTTCGCGAGTGATTATTCCGCGCCGGCCTTAAGCAGTATGTCGGCGTAGTCGCCGGATGTGCGGTGCTCGCGCACGATGCTTAGCACGGTGCGGCCCTCGGGGTCGGCGCTGTTGAGATCGCGACCATCGGCGGTGAAAAAGTCCACGAACTTGGCAAAATCCTCGGCTCGCATGCTCTGGTAGGCCTTTAGCAGCATGTGAAAATCTTCCTCAACCTCGTCATAGGAGCGCACCTCGAGGAAGCTTCTTACCCGGTCCTCGGTCCAGACTTCATCCAGTACTTTTTCCTTGTCTTTCTTCATAGCGCTCTCCTAATCGCCAGCGGCCTGGTCCAGCTTCTGGCGCAGGATTTCATTGATCATTTGCGGGTTGGCCTGGCCCTTTGATGCCTTCATGATCTGGCCGACGAAGAAACCCAGTAATTTCTTACGTTTGCCCTCGTCGGCGGCCAGGTACTGCTGCACCTGGTCGGGATTGGCCTCGACCACTTCCACAACCATGGCTTCGAGTGCGCCGCTGTCGCTGACCTGTTTCAGGCCCTCTCGCTCGATGATCTCATCGGCGCTGCCACCACTCTCCCACATGGTTTCAAAAACCTGTTTGGCAATTTTGCCGGAGATCGTCTTGTCGATGATGCGGGCGATCAATCCGCCCAGGGCAGAGGCCGACACCGGGCAGTCGGCGAAAGCCGTGTCCCGCCGGTTGAGGGCGCCGAGCAGTTCCACCTGTACCCAGTTGGCCGCCAGCTTGGCATCGCTGCAGGCAGCTGTTACTTCCTCGAAGTAATCCGCCACGGCGCGCTCGTCCGAGAGCACGGCTGCGTCGTAGGCGCTGAGTCCGTACTGGTCACAAAAGCGGTGGAATTTCTGCGCCGGAAGCTCTGGCAGCGTTTCACGCAGACCGGCGATATAACTGTCATCGATCATTACCGGCAACAGGTCGGGCTCCGGGAAGTAGCGGTAATCGTTGGCAACTTCCTTGCTGCGCATGGAGCGTGTCTCGTTGCGGTCTGCATCGTAGAGGCGGGTTTCCTGCACGATGGTACCGCCGTCTTCGAGAATATCCATCTGCCGCTCAACCTCGACGGCGATGGCCTTCTCAACGAAGCGGAAGGAATTGACGTTCTTGATCTCGGTGCGTGTGCCAAACTCATCGCTGCCCGTGGGACGCAGCGAGATATTGACATCGCAACGCATGGACCCCTCGGCCATATTGCCATCGGAGATGCCCAGGTAAGTGACCAGGGAGTGGATGGTCTTTAGATAAGCGACCGCTTCCTCGGCACTACGAATGTCCGGCTCAGAGACAATCTCCAGCAATGGGGTGCCGGCCCGGTTCAGGTCGATCCCCGACATTCCGTGAAAATCCTCGTGCAGCGATTTGCCGGCGTCCTCTTCGAGGTGTGCCCGGGTGACGCCGATCTCCTTGCTGCTGCCATCTTCCAGGTGTATCTCGAGGTGGCCGCGGCCGACAATGGGATGGTCGAACTGGGAGATCTGGTAGCCCTTGGGCAGGTCCGGGTAGAAGTAGTTCTTGCGGTCAAACACCGAGCGCTTGCCGATTTCCGCGTCGATACCCAGCCCGAACATTACCGCATAGCGCACGGCTTTTTCGTTGAGCACGGGCAACATGCCCGGCATGGCCAGGTCCACGGCACTGGCCTGGCTGTTGGCCGCGGCGCCAAAGGTGGTGGCGGAGCCGGAGAAGATCTTCGAGTCCGTGGCCAGCTGGACATGTACCTCCAGCCCGATAACGGTTTCCCAGCTCATTCTGTGACCTCGCTGAACAGCGGGGGCCGCTGTGTGTGCCAGTCGGTAGCGAGCTGGTATTGGTGGGCGACGTTGAGCAGGCGCGACTCCTCGAAGTAGTTGCCGATCAGTTGCAGGCCGACGGGCAGGCCGGCACTCATGCCCGCCGGTATCGACATGGCGGGCAGCCCCGCGAGGTTCACCGACAGGGTGTAAATATCCTCCAGGTACATGGCCACGGGATCGTCGCTCTTCTCGCCCAGCTTCCAGGCCGGATGGGGCGTGGTCGGCCCCATGATGACATCTACCGTCTCGAAGGCCTGCACGAAATCTTGCTGGATGAGGCGTCGTATTTGCTGTGCCTTGCGGTAGTAGGCGTCATAGTAGCCGGCAGACAGGGCATAGGTTCCCACCAGGATGCGCCGTTTGACCTCTGCACCGAAGCCTTCGCCGCGGGTACGTGTATAGAGGTCCTGCAGGTCTTCGGGGTTCTCGCAGCGATGGCCGTAGCGGACCCCGTCATAGCGCGAGAGGTTGGTGGAGGCCTCTGCCGGAGCGATGACGTAGTAAGCCGGTACGGCGAGGTGACTGTGGGGCAGGGAAATATCAATAAGCTCTGCGCCGCGCTGTTGCAGTTCCGCCAGGGCGGCCTGCACCACCGTGGCGATGCCGCTGTCCAGGCCGTCGCCGAAGTACTCGGCGGGAATGCCGATACTCAGGCCCGCCAGGTCCCGCCCCAGGTTTGCCGAAAAGTCCTCGCTATCGCGCTCGGCGGAATTGGAATCGGCGGGATCGAAGCCGGCGATGACGGATAACAGCGCCGCACAATCTGCCGCCGTGCGCGCGAGTGGGCCGCCCTGGTCCAGGGACGATGCGAAGGCCACCATGCCCAGTCGCGATACACGCCCATAGGTCGGTTTGAGACCGCTAATACCGCACAGGGCCGCCGGCTGGCGGATCGAGCCGCCGGTATCGGTGCCGGTAGCGCCAGCGGCAAAGCCCGCGGCAACCGATGCCGCTGAACCACCGGAGGAGCCGCCGGGGACGCGTTCAGTGTCCCAGGGATTGTGGGCGACTCCGTAGTAGCTGTTTTCATTGGAAGAGCCCATCGCGAACTCGTCCATATTGGTCTTGCCCAGCATCACCGCGCCGGCTTGCTTGAGGCGGGCGATGACGGTGGCATCGTAGGGCGGCACGAAATTATCGAGCATGCGCGAACCACAGCTGGTGCGGATGCCCGCGGTGCAGAATATATCCTTGTGCAACAGCGGCACACCGGTGAGCGGCCCGGCGTCACCCGCGGCAATACGCGCATCGGCGGCGCTGGCGTCTGCCATGGCCTGATCTTCTGTGACAGTTATCACAGAATTGAGTTTTGGATTACCGGCGGCAATCTGGTCCAGGAAGTGGCGGGTGAGCTCCTGGCTAGAATAGCGGCCCCCGCGCAGGCCGTCGCTGAGCTCGACGAGTGATTGATCCTGCATGCTAATCGATGACCTTCGGGACAAGGTAGAGATCGGCCTCTACCGAGGGTGCAATTTCCTGGAATTCCTCGTGGCGATCGGTCTCAGTGACACTGTCGGAACGCAGTCGCTGGCTGGCATCCAGTGGGTTTGCCATGGGTTCCACGGTGCTGGTGTCCACCGCCTGCATCTGGTCGACCAGGTCTAGGATGCTGGATATGCGCTCGGTCACCTCGGCGATGTCGGACTCGGCAATGCTGATTCTCGCCAGCTCGGCGATCTTCTCAATTTCGGCTTGTTCTACAGACATGTTTCAACTCGTTCTGGCTGGCCGGTTCGCCCGGGAGGGTCCCTCGGCAGCGGCGGGCGTTCAGGCGACGCAAACTTATCACATTTGCGCCTTGCCCAAAATCCCCACGGTTGGTAGAGTTTCTCGCTTAGTGGTGCGCACAAACATAACTATTTGAAGTGTCGCATTTTTTTGTTCCGACGTCCCGTAATCCAGGCGGGTTGTTTCACAGGGTAATACTGATACATGCTTAAGAACCTGCGCGGATTGTTTTCCAATGATCTGTCGATCGATTTGGGTACTGCCAATACCATTATTTACGTGCGCGAACAGGGTATCGTGCTCGACGAGCCCTCCGTCGTCGCGATTCGCGTGCACAATGGCCAGAAGACCATCGAGGCGGTGGGTGCCGATGCCAAGCGTATGCTCGGCCGTACGCCGGGAAACATTACCGCCATTCGTCCCCTGAAAGACGGCGTTATCGCCGACTTCCAGGTGACTGAAAAAATGCTCCAGCATTTTATTTCCAAGGTCCACGAACACAATTTCATCCGTCCCAGCCCGCGTGTGCTGATTTGCGTACCCTGCCAGTCCACCCAGGTGGAGCGGCGCGCCATTCGCGAGTCGGCACTCAGTGCCGGCGCCCGCGAGGTTCGACTTATCGAGGAACCGATGGCGGCGGCCATCGGTGCCGGCCTGCAGGTGGCCGAGGCCAATGGTTCAATGGTGGTCGATGTCGGTGGCGGCACTACCGAGATTGCGATCATCTCGCTCAACGGTGTCGTCTACAGCGATTCCGCCCGAGTGGGCGGCGATCGTATCGACGAGGCCATCGTCTCTCACGTGCGTCGCCGTTACGGCAGTCTTATCGGTGATTCCACCGCCGAGCGCATCAAGCATGAAGTGGGTTGTGCCTTCGCCGGCAGTGAGCTTCGCGAGATCGACGTGCGCGGTCGCAACCTCGCTGAAGGTGTGCCGCGCAGCTTCACGCTCAATAGCGATGAAATCCTCGAAGCTTTGCAGGAACCACTGGCCCAGATCGTCCAGTCCGTCAAATCCGCCCTCGAGCAGTCGCCGCCGGAACTGGCCGCTGATATCGCGGAAAGCGGCATCGTTCTCACCGGTGGTGGCGCACTGTTGCGCGACCTGGACCGTTTGATTTCCGATGAAACAGGGCTGCCGGTGATCGTTGCCGAAGATCCCCTGACCTGTGTCGCCCGGGGTGGCGGCCTGGCCATGGAAATGATGGACCGCAACACCATCGACCTGTTGTCCACGGAATAAGCAGCGGCTCCGGTAGGCAGTAAAAGGAGCTGGCATCAAACCCTTATTCATCAAGGAACCATCTCCGGGAACCCGGCTGTTGCTGGCCGCAGTCCTGGCCTTCGCCCTGATATCTGCCGACGTTCGGCTCAACCAGATGGCCGTAAGTCGCGCGGTGTTGTCCGCGATAGCACTGCCCTTCTACTGGGTGGTAGACCTTCCCTCGCGCCTGACCAATTGGGGGAAGGAGAGCCTGGTCAGCCGGGATACCCTGCTGGAGGACAACAGCCGCTTGCGCTCGGAAGCCCTGTTGCTGGAGGCACAGGTGCAGCAGATGGCGGCCCTGCGCGCCGAGAACGTGCGCCTGCGAGCACTGCTTAATTCCTCGGCCCTGCTGCAGGACGATGTACTGGTAGCTGAGTTGATCGGCGTATCGCCCGACCCGGCCCGCCAGTTTGTCATGCTCAACAAGGGCAGCTCCGACGGCGTTTTCCTCGGACAACCACTGATCGATGCCCAGGGACTTATGGGCCAGGTTGTGGAGGTGGCTCCGAACAGCGCCCGCGTATTGCTCATTACCGATGCTACCCATGCCATCCCGGTCCAGGTTAACCGCAACGGCGTGCGTGCCATCGCCGAAGGTGTGGGCAGGCTGGATTCCCTGGAGTTGAGCCACGTGGCCAGTACCGAGGATATCCAGGTAGGCGATCTGCTGGTCAGCTCAGGGCTTGGCGGTCGCTTCCCGGTGGGTTACCCGGTGGCCATTATCACCGAGGTAATGCAGGATCCCGGGCAGCCTTTTGCGCGGGTGCGCGCGGAACCGCAGGCGGCGCTCAACCGCAGCCGGCATGTGCTGCTGGTTTTCACGCGCACTGGCGGCAACGAGGGCTAGCGGGTCATGGCCAAGGCGAGCGGGCGCGGTACCTGGGTCATAGTGCTGAGCTTTATCGTGGCTTTCCTGCTGGCCATTTACCCGCTGCCGCCGACCATGCTCTGGGCGCGCCCGGAGTGGGTGACCCTGGTGCTGATCTACTGGGTGATCGCACTGCCACAACGTATCGGTATCCTGGTCAGCTTTGGGGTAGGTCTCATACTGGACCTGCTCGAAGGTGCGGTGCTGGGCCAGAACGCGTTGTCCCTCACCGTTGTGGCCTACCTGTCCCTGGTGCTGTACCAGCGTTTGCGTCAGTTCAATGTCTGGCAACAGGCCGGGGTCGTATTCATCATGGTTGGCATTAATGAACTGGTGGGCCAGTGGGTTCACAATATCACCGGCACGGGTGCTCGCTCCCTCTTCTTCCTCCTGCCGGCCCTGCTGAGTGCCTTGCTGTGGCCGGCAATATTGACGCTGTTACGACACCTTCGGCGCCAGTACGGCGTCACCTAGGTCCGCCTGTGTCCAGCCTGGTACTCGCATCCGCCTCGCCCAGACGCGCAGAACTGTTGCGACAGATGGGCGTGGAGTTCGAGCAGTGCCCCGTAGATCTCGATGAGCAGCAACACGCCGGGGAGTCGCCGGAAGAGTACGTGGTGCGCCTGGCGCGGGAAAAGTCCGCTGAAGCCCAGCGTCTACTGAAGGAGGACAGGGTGGTGCTGGCGGCGGATACCTGCGTCGTGCAGGACGGACAGGTACTCGGCAAACCAGTGGATCACTTTGACGGACTGGGAATGCTGGCACGCCTCAGCGGTCGAGAGCACAGGGTGCTGACCGCAGTCTGCGTGCGCTGGGGAGATCAACTCGAGGAGGAGCTGAGCGACACCACCGTGAAGTTCGTAAACCTCACTCGCGAGCAGTGTGAGGCCTACCTGGCCACGGACGAACCCTGGGACAAGGCCGGTGGCTACGGCATCCAGGGGCTGGCCGGCGCCTTCGTGGAATCCATCACCGGCAGCTATAGTGGTGTTGTGGGTTTACCCCTGGCCCAGACCTTGCAGTTGCTAGAGAGGGTGCAAGGGGGGCAGCAGGCAGGGATCGTCGGCCGGCTGGAGCGAGAGGCGGATGAGCGAAGAGATCCTGGTTAACGTCACACCCCTGGAGACCCGCGTGGCCGTGGTTGAGCAGGGGGTGCTGCAGGACATCCACATCGAGCGTTCGGCTAACCGGGGCATCGTGGGTAATATCTACTGCGGTAAAGTCGTCAGGGTACTGCCCGGCATGCAGGCGGCTTTTGTCGATATCGGCGAAGAGCGCACAAGCTTTCTCCACGTGGCGGATGTCCTGTCACTGGATGAGCAGGGCATGGAAATACGGGAGCGCGGCGCCGAAAACATCCGCGCGACCCTGCGCGAGGGACAGCTCCTCACGGTGCAAGTCAGCAAGGACCCTCTGGGCAGCAAAGGTGCACGCCTGACAACCCAGCTGTCCGTATCCTCGCGCTATCTGGTGTATATGCCCCGCACTCCCAATATCGGTATATCCCAGCAAATAGAGAACGACGACGAGCGCTCGCGGCTGCGCTCGGTGCTGGATGAGGCACTGGTGGCGGAAAACATGCAGTCGGCAGGAGGCTTCATTCTGCGAACCGCGGCAGAGGGTGCCGGCAGGGAGGAGATCCAGGCCGATCTGCGTTTTCTGGCGCGCCTGTGGGCGGCGATTTCAAGGCGGATGCAGCGGGAATCCACACCGTCACGCCTGTACGAGGACTGGCAGCTCTATCACCGGACAGTGAGAGACCTGGCGCGGTCGGGCCTGGAGCGGATCCTGGTCGACAGTGGCGAGGCCTTTGAAAAGCTGAGGGAATTCTGTACCGACTACGTACCCGAGTTGGCACCGCTGCTGCAACACTACCAGGGCGAACGACCCCTGTTCGACCTCTACGGCGTCGAGGAGGAGATCGACCGAGCCCTGCAGCGCAAGGTTGAGCTGAAGTCCGGCGGTCACCTGGTGATCGACCAGACCGAAGCGATGACCACGATCGATGTCAACACAGGTGCTTTCGTGGGTCGCAGCAACCAGGAGGAAACTGCCTACAAAACCAATCTGGAGGCGGCAGGTGCACTGGCGCGGCAGCTCCGGCTGCGCAACCTCGGTGGCATTATCATCATCGATTTTATTGATATGCGCGACGCCGAGCATCGTCGGCAGGTCTTGCGCGCCCTGGAAAAGGCGATGGCCAGGGATTATGCCCGCAATGTGATTACCGGGGTGTCCGAGCTGGGTCTGGTGGAGATGACGCGCAAACGAACCCGGGAGAGCCTCGAACACGTGCTCTGTGAAGCTTGCCCGTTGTGTGATGGGCGCGGCACGCTGAAGTCCGCGGAAACCGTATGCCATGAAATTTTTCGTGAAATATTACGCGATGCGCGGGCCTACGATGCTGATACCCTGATGGTATTGGCGACCCAGGAAGTCGTGGATCGACTGCTGGCCGAGGAATCGGCATCGGTGGCTGACCTGGCTGAATTCACCGGCAAGAACATACAGTTTCGAGTGGAACCCGGGTATGGCCAGGAACAGTTCGACATTATACTGCTCTAATGTAGAGCTCGCGCACCGCAAGCGCCCTGAGATAACCCGGGAACAGGTTTGAAAGATTACTTTCTCAACCGGCTGACGACCTGGTTGTGGTCATTTATCGTGTTGGTCATCGTCCTGCTGGCGATGTACACCAGTTTTGGCCGCCTGGTCACCACGAACCTGGCCCGCTACCAGGCGGATATCCTGCGCGAGCTCAATGCCCGTACCAGTTTTGTTGTGGAGGTGGGCGAGCTCAAGGGTAGCTGGGATTCGCTGACACCGACGATTGAGATCAGCGGCCTGCGAATCCCCGGGGACGATCACGCACCGACCGGTATCGAGATTCGCGAGTTGCGTGCGGATATCGACGTGATGGGTTCGCTGCTGAGTCGCTCTGTCCAGCTGTATGTGCTCAAGGCGCGTGGTGTGAAGATGCACGTCGATGTCGCCGAGGATGGCCAGCTCAGCCTGGCCGGCATCCCCGGCGGTGGCGGTGCTGTGGGAAGTCCACTCTACGACTTTATTTTCAATGCCGAGGACATGGGGATCGACGATGTTTCCATCGCACTGCACGATGCCACTGGCGTGCGGGAGATCCAGGTGGAAACCCGGCTGGAACGGGAGGAGGAATTTCGACGCTTCAGCATGTCGCTGCTTTCGCCCACGCGCAACACATGGATGCGCATGATCGCCGAAGGCAACGGTGAACTGGCTGATTTGCGGGACTTCGAGGGGCGTTTCCACCTGCAGTCCTCGGTCGGTAACCTGGAATTTTTCTCCGAGCTGCTGGCCCAGTCCGGCTTTGAGGCCGGACGTGGCAAACTCGATACGGAACTGTGGTTAGCCGTGGAAGAGGGCAAGGTGCGCATGGCGGCAGACATCGAGGCCGTCGATGTCGAGTTGCACGGCGTCAGCGAGGACGAACGCAGCATGGATTTCGACAGGCTGGCTGCCACGCTGCGTGCCAACTACAACGGTGACAGCTGGAGCTTTGGCGCCAGCGAGCTGCAGCTGGTGCGGGCGGAACAGAGTCTGGCTATCGATCGACTCAGTGGCGAATACGCGAACAACGGTCTGGTTCTGCGCACGGAAGAGCTCGAGATCGCCCAGTACGTCGATTATCTCGAGCAGGCCGGCCTGTTGCCCGAGGCCATCGATGAAATTCTCGCCGAGCTCTCACCGCGCGGGCGCCTGGTGCGCACAGAGTTGCAGCTACCGGACCTGGCGGACCTGTCGCGCTGGCGACTCGCCAGCGAGTTCGACAAGCTCACGGTCGACCCCTGGCGAGCTGCGCCGGGTGTTGAAAATGCCTCGGGTTACGTGTCCATGGGCGCCCGCGACGGTATCGTGCAGCTGGATTCCTCCGAATTCTCCATGGCGTTCCCGGTGATCTACGATCGCCCCCTGTCCTATACCGAGTTCAGTGCCGAGTTGAGCTGGGAGGTGGGCGAGGAGCTGTTCCATCTCAGCAGCGGCCCGTTCAGCGCGAGGGCCAATGAAGGGGATGTGAACGGCCTGTTCGCACTGCGCTTTCCATTGCAGAAAACAGCGGTGGGTGCGGAGATGGACCTGATGGTGGGACTCAGGGATTCCGCGGCGGTGCACCGGGAAAAATACCTGCCCAAGACCCTGAGCCCGAAACTGTTGAACTGGCTGGGACCCAGTATCGGGGAGGGACGTATCTTAGAGGGGGCCTTCATCTACCGCGGTGCCCTGGCGAAGCAGCTGCCCCAGCACCGTACCGTGCAGCTGTTCTTCGACGTGTATGATACCGAGTTGGATTACCATCCCGACTGGCCCGCAGTGTCCGGTCTCGATGGCCTGGTTATCATCGACGATACCGACGTCGATGTGCAGGCCGATAGCGCGCAACTGTTTGACTCAGAGGCCAGCGATATCTCGGTCAGGCTGCGCACCGACAGCGACAAGCATCTGCAGCTGGAACTCAGCGGTGTGATTGAAGGTACCGCCGCCGACGGCCTGGCAGTAGTCAACTCCTCCCCGCTGCGCAATATCGTCGGTGACGCCTTTGCCGACTGGCAGTTAAAAGGTGGCCTGCGTACTGACCTCTCGCTGCAGCTGGACCTTTCTGATCTCTCACAACCGCCGGCAGTCGAGGTGCAAACTCGCTGGGACAATGTACTCGTCGATACCGGGCCCCTGGGCATCCAGCTCCAGGGTGTCAACGGCGAGCTGCGGTTTGACAGCGACAACGGATTTTTCGCAGAAGACCTGACCGGTTCCCTGTGGGGGGAACCCGTGCTGGCGATGATCAGCCAGGGTCGCCAGGGGGACGGTTTGGCTACCCTCGATGTGGCCATGCGCAGTCGCGTCAGTGTGGATTCGCTGCGCCAGTGGCTGCAGCTGGATCTGCTTGAGCTGGCCGGCGGCGAGAGCCAGGTAGAGATGCATATCCTGGTACCGCCGGGTGAGACCGCGCGGGTCGAATTGAGCAGCGAACTGGCCGGCGTATCCCTGGACCTGCCACAACCCTGGGCCAAGGCTGCCGGGGAGCAGCGCAAGATGCATCTCAGTATGCCGCTGGGACCATTGCCGCGCCGGCTGTTGCTGGACCTTGAGCAGGAAGTCTACCTGGGACTGCTGCTCGGCGAGGAGGGTTACCTCGGTGCTTCGGTAGGCTTTGGTGCGCCGCTGGCCGCCGAGGAGGAGGGCCTGGTACTGCTCGGTGGTGAGGTGGAGCGGGTGGACTGGGATGAGTGGCTTGGTTTCAGCAATCGCTACGTGCTCGACGATGATGCTGGTCCTGCCGGGGCTGTACGACTGGGTGTGCGCCAGCTGCGAGTGGGTACGCTTAAGATCTTCGGACTCGAGTTCGCCGACGTGCTGGCAGATGTCGAGAGTCTCGATGAGAGTTGGAAGATCGACCTGGAAAGCGACTGGGGGCAGGGTAGTCTGCTGCTGGCCGACGACCTGAGCCGGGCGGATATTGACCTGGCAAAACTGGACATCGCCGGTGTCACAGCAACCCTTGAAGGACAACTGGACCAGCTTGAGCCTGCCGAATCTGCGCTGCCGCCCATCAGCGTTTCCATTGACGAACTTCTCGACGCCGGCGAAGCCTGGGGAAATCTCGCCTTCAAGCTCGCCGACGACGGCACCAATTACTATTTCAACGACATTCGCGGCACCCTGCGTGGCCTGCAGCTCGGTGATGAAGAGCAGGGTATGCAACTGCGCTGGCTGGGCAGCGGCGAAGATACGCGCACTGAAATTTCCGGCACACTGACCTTTAAGAATTTCGGTGAGGTTCTCAAGGCCTACCAGGTCGAGGAAGTCGTCGAGACGGAAAGTGGCAGCGTCGAGCTGGACCTATCCTGGCCGGGGCCGCCGACAGATTTTTCCCTGGCGGCCAGCACCGGCAGCATGGGGGTGAACGTGGGGGAAGGTCGGTTCCTCAAAACATCCGGTGCCGCCGAGGGTACGCTGCGCGTGGTTGGAATTTTGAACCTGGCCGAATTTGTCCGTCGTCTCAGCCTCGACCTTTCCTATGTTTTCAAGTCGGGTGTGCCCTTTGACTCGATCGAGGGCGAGCTGGACTTCAAGGAAGGACTGGTGGAAGTTCCGCAGATGGATGTGCTGGGGCGTTCCAGTCGCTTCCAGTTCGTCGGACAGGCAAATATCCCCGAATCGCGCATCGATGGCGAACTGGTAGCAACCCTGCCCATTGCCAGTAACCTGCCCTGGGTATTTGCCCTGGTCAGTGGATTACCGGCGGCTGCAGCGGTTTACGTGATCAGCAAGGTGTTCAACAAGCAGATGGACCGTTTCTCCAGCGCAATCTACACCGTCGAAGGACCCTGGGCGGACCCGGAGGTGAAGTTCCAGCGCATTTTCGACAACACCGCTGAACAGAGCACAGCGCAGACCATCGAGGGCTCGCCGGAAGCACTGTACGAGGAGCCGGAAACCTAACCGCGCTTCTCCGAAGCGCTAGTTCGTTTACCCGATACAACCCCTACCTGATATAACGATGCTGTGAGGCGACAACACCTGGCCTGTGCACCGCTGAGAATCTCTCACGCTGGCCGCAGCAGTGCCGTTCTCAATGGCAGCTGCGCAACTCGACCTCTTTCTGCTCCGCAGAAAGCCGGGACTCGCACAGTGCTCGCTGACATCCCCATCGAGAACGGCACTGCTCAGCACGGCCTGAGGCTTGCTCGAGATTTCAGCGGCACACGGTCCCGGGCGTATTTCTCCTAACCAACATATAACCAGGGTACTCGCCGGGCTGTCGGCGACTGCTTCAAGCCGTTGGTTCGGAGATCAGCTCGAATGTGTTCTGCTAGCTGTCCTCGGATAGCTCGCGGAGGTATTTGAAGAGCTTGCGTTTCGCCGCCGGCGGTTTTGCGGCGGCGGCTTCCCGCTGGTGTTGACGCAACAGCTGTCGCAGGTGCTGGCGGTCAGCCGTTGGGAAGCGCTCCACAATTGCCTGCACCGCATCGGGGCCCTCCTCGATGAGCCGGTCGCGCAATTGCTCCAGTTCGTGGAAGGCATCGGTTTCGCCGCGCTGGCGCTGGTAGAGTTCCGCCAGTGCAGCCTCGATCGGCGTCGGGTCCAGCTTGCGCATCAGCTTGCCGATGTACTGCAACTGCCGCCGCTTCGCGCTGTTGCTGCGGATCTGCCTCGCCTGGTCAATGGCATCGCGAAGCGCATCGTCCTCGATCGGGATTGACTGAAGTTCGCGTGCGCTCAGCGCTACCAGCTGCTCGCCTACTTTCTGCAGGGCGGTCATCTGGCGTTTCAGCTCGGACTTGCTGGGCCCCGCTTCTTCGTCATGCATAAAACACGGTCGCCAGGCCGAGGAATGACATGAAGCCGACCACGTCGGTCACCGTGGTCAGTACAACGCCGCCGGCCAGTGCGGGATCGATCTCCATGCGCTTCATGACCAGCGGGATCAGGGTGCCGGCCAGGGCCGCAGTGACAAGGTTGATGATCATGGCGGCGGCGATGATGGCGCCGATCAACCAGTCCTCAAACCAGACCGAGGCTGCGACGGCGACCACCATGGACCAGAGCATGCCGTTGAGCAGGCCGACCAGGAACTCCCGGTTGATCAACCAGCTCTGGTTGCTGCCGCCGATTTGGCCCAGGGCCATGCCGCGTATCATGACAGTCAATGTCTGGGTGCCGGCGATGCCGCCCATGCTGGCGACGATGGGCATCAGCACCGCCAGCGCGACCACCTTGTCGATGGTGCCCTGGAATACATTGATTACGGCAGACGCGATAAAGGCAGTAATCAGGTTGAGGCCCAGCCAGATCGCTCGCCGCGGTGTGGTCTGAAAAACCGGTGCAAAGGTGTCCTCGTCCTCATCGAGGCCGGCCATACTCATAAGCGAGTGCTCGGCATCCTCGCGGATAACATCGACCACGTCGTCGATGGTGATGCGCCCGAGTAGTCTGCCGTTTTCGTCGACCACAGGTGCCGATACCCAGTCGTGGCGTTCGAACAGCTGTGCCACCTCGGTTTCCGGCATGTCCGCCGGGATTGGCTCGCGATCGGTCTCCATGATTTCGCGAATCGTGGATGATGGGTCTGCGACCAGCAGGGTGCGCAATGGCAGCAGGCCGAGAAAAGTATCCGAGCGATTGACCACGATGAGGTTGTCCGTCATCTCCGGGATTTCCTCGTGCCGGCGCAGGTAGCGCAGCACCACGTCCGCCGTGTGGCGGGCGCGAACGGTAATCGTGTCCGTGTTCATCAGGCCGCCGGCGGTATCTTCCGGGTATTCCAGAACCTGCTCGACCCGGGCCCGGTCCTGGGCGTCCATGGCCTTGAGCACTTCCTGGAGGACTTTCTCGGGCAATCGCTGCAGGATGTCGGCAACATCGTCTGGCTCGAGGCCCTCGGTTGCGGCGGCGACTTCCTCGGCGTCCATGCTGCGCAGGAACTGTGACTGCAGCTCGTCGCCCAGCTCCTGCAGGATTTCACCCTCGTCGGCATCGTCCACCAGCTGCCACAATACAGCCCGTGTCGGCGGCGGCGACGATTCCAGCAGGTGGGCGATATCGGCGGGGGGTAGCGCATTGAGCATGCGCCTGACATTGACGAAAGTGCCGCTGCTCAGGGCGTCGGTAAGCTCATCCAGCTGAGCCAGTGTCTTGTTCTGCTCCGCTTGCTGAGGCATGACTACTCATCCTCTTCAAAGCGGTTTTCTATCAGCTCTACCAGCGCGGCAAGCGCTTCCTGCTCATCCTCTCCCTCGATTTGCAATTCCAGTACCGTTCCCTTGGCTGCGGCCAGCATCATTATCGACATGATGCTCTTGCCATCCACCATGCTGCCGTCCTGGCCCACCTGGATGCTGCTGGAGAAGGCCGATGCACAACTGACGAACTTGGCCGCTGCGCGCGCATGCAGTCCGAGCTTGTTGATTATTGTAATTTCTTGCCGGAGCATCTATTTAGTTCTGCAGTTCGCGGTGCCGGACGTTCACTTCCGGGTACAGGGTTTTGTATCGGTTGTACAACCTCTCGGCAAGATATACTGAACGATGTTGCCCGCCGGTACAACCGAGCGCCACGGTAATGTAGCTGCGGTTGTTGTCCCGGTAGCGTGGCAGCCAGCGATCAAGAAACGTACAGATGTCCTCGAAGATTTCTTTTGACAGCGGTGCCTGCTCCAGAAACTGGACCACCTCGGCGTCGCGCCCGGTTTTCAGGCGCAGGGCCTTTTCCCAGTGCGGATTGGGCAGGACGCGAACGTCGTAAAGCAGGTCGGCGTCGCTGGGCAGGCCGCGCTTGAAACCAAAAGACTGGAACAGGATGGATATATCCCCTGCTTTGGGCCCGACCAGGCGATCCCGTATGGCCGTTCGCAGCTCATAGATGGTCATCTGGCTGGTATCCATGGTCAGGGAGGCGGTGCTGGCTATGGGTTCAAGGATGTCCCGCTCCAGGCCGATGGCATCCGCCAGTGGCCGGTCATCGCCGCTCAGGGGATGCCGGCGGCGGGTCTCACTGAAGCGTTTGATCAGGCTGTTGTCGTCGGCATCAAGGTACAGGATGTCGACGGACACTGCACTCGGCAGGACCTCCAGCAACTTCGGAAAGTGCGCCAGGTCCTGGTGCGCATTGCGTGCATCGATACAGACGGCGAGGCCGGCACTGCTGAGTTTGTCGGTCGACGCCCGGTCCACCAGGGCAGGCAGCAGTGCAGCCGGCAGATTGTCTATGCAGTAGTAACCCTCGTCTTCGAGCTGGTGTAGCGCGGTGCTTTTTCCGGAACCGGAGCGGCCACTTATGATGATCAGCCGCATCGCCGGGCCGTTACAGCTGAAACCCTACCGCCGCGCGGTAAAGCTCGTCGTTGGACTGGGCGGCTCGCAGCCCGGCACAGAAGTCCATGTTGCTGCACAACTGGGCCAGGCCGGCAAGGATATTGAGATGTTCCTGCTGTGCTTCCTCGGGTACCAGCAGAAGAAACAGGAGATCGACCGGGCGCTGGTCCGGCGCGTCAAAATCGATGGCCTGCTCGAGGGTGATCAGGCTGCCCAGGGCTTCATTGCAGTTGCTGATCCGGCAGTGGGGGATGGCGATTCCATCCCCCAGCCCGGTCGTGCCCAGGCGCTCCCGCGCCAGCAGTTTGTTGTACACCTCGCTGGATTCCAGCAGCGTCTGGTCTTCGCAAATGAAGCTCGCGGCTGTTTCAAACAGACGCTTCTTGCTGCCCCCGGGTGCCGAGCACCAGGTGCGTTCCGGTGTGAGTATCTGGTCGAGCTGAAACATCAGTGGCCGCGGCTCTTTTCCTTGTGCTTGATGAGCTGACGGTCCAGCTTGTCGGCCAGGAGATCGATGGCAGCATACATGTCTTCGGACTCGGCATTGGCAAAAATATCGGCTCCCGACACGTGTACCGTGGCCTCCGCCTTCTGTACCAGCTTTTCCACAATCAGCGTTACGTCGGTATTGGTGATCTGGTCAAAGTGCCTCTGCAGGCGGTCGAATTTGCTGAGGACATATTCTCTGAGGGGTGGCGTAACCTCGACGTGATGACCACTGATTGTAATTTGCATAAATCGCTCCTTTCTACTTTATCGCTGGCAAACGTCAAACCAACCGTTTGCGCTCATTGGATGGTGGGATCACAAGGGATTCCCTGTACTTGGCAATAGTCCGTCTCGCCACCTTGATACCCTGGTCTTCCAGCAGGGCTGTAATTTTGCTGTCGCTCAGCGGTTTACGCGGATTTTCCGCGGCGATCAGTTTCTTAATCAGGGCCCGAATTGCGGTCGAGGAACACTCGCCGCCCGAGGCCGTGCTCACATGGCTGGAAAAGAAATACTTGAGCTCAAAAATACCCCGGGGGGTGTGCATGTACTTCTGCGTGGTTACCCGAGAGATTGTCGATTCATGCATGTCCACCGCATCGGCAATATCGTGCAGTACCAGCGGTTTCATGGCCTCCTCACCGTACTCGAGGAAACCCCGCTGATGTTCCACGATCCGGGTCGCGACCTTCATCAGGGTCTCATTGCGGCTCTGCAGGCTCTTCAGGAACCAGCGCGCCTCCTGCAGGCTATCGCGCATATAGGTATTGTCGGCGCTGTTGTCGGCGCGCTTGATGAGATTGGCGTAGCCGTCATTGATACGCAGCCGTGGAGCGATATCCGGGTTCAGCTCGACGACCCAGCTGCCATTGCGCTTGCTGACAAACACGTCCGGGGCAATATATTCGGTGTTGTCGGTGCCGATGGACTGGCCCGGGTTGGGGTTGAGCGACTGTATCAGCGCCAGTGCCTCTTTCAGCTCCGGCTCGCGGATTTTGCTGCGCCGGATCAACTGCGCATAGTCGCGGTTGCCCAGCAGGCTCATATAGCGGTTTACGACGGTTTTAGCCTCTCCCAGGTAGGGGGTGTCGTCCGGGAGTTGCTGTAACTGCACCAGGAGGCATTCGCGCAGATCGTGGGTGCAGACGCCGGGCGGGTCAAACTGCTGCAGGCGGTGCAATACCGCCATCGCCTCGTCCAGCTCGATTTCCATTTCCGGGTCAAAGCTTTCCCAGATCTCCTCGACACTCACGGTCAGGCGACCGTTGTCGTCGATGGCATCGATGATGGCCATGGCGATTACACGGTCGATATCGGAAAAACGGGTCAGGTTGAGCTGCCACAGCATGTGGTCCTGGAGACTCTCGTCGGAGCTGTTGCGCGACTCGAAATCGGAGTCGGCGAAATCGCCGCCGCCTGCCGGCCCGCTGACCGGTGACTGGTAAACATCCTCCCACTGGGTGTCTACGGGTAGTTCATTGGGAATCGCCGACTCAAGGTCGGGGATCTCGGTTGACTCCTGCGAGAACTCCGCCACCTCAACATCAGTACTGGATTCGGTGCCGGATTCGGCAGCTGCAGTAGGCTCGGTGGTGTCGGTATCCTGTGAAGCGGGGAGCTCGGGTTCTGCGTCCTCGCTCATTTCGAGCATGGGATTGCTCTCCAGGACTTCCTGAATTTCCTGTTGCAGGTCAAGGGTGGACAGTTGCAGCAACTTGATCGCTTGCTGCAGCTGCGGCGTCATGACGAGCTGCTGACCAAGCTTGAGTTGAAGCGACTGTTTCATGGCTACACTGGATACTGCGATACCCGCAGTGTAGCCGCCCCCAGTGTCAGTAGCAACATTGGCATGAAACTAGCATGCGAATAATGTGACGGGCTTCTCAGAGGCGGAATTCGTGGCCCAGATAAACGTTGCGAACCTGGTCATCGGCGAGAATATCCTCGGCGCTACCGGCGGCAATAATGTGCCCTTCGCCAACGATATAGGCCTTTTCACAGATATCGAGCGTGTCTCGCACATTGTGGTCAGTGATAAGGATACCGATACCCCGGGCCTGCAGGTGTTCGATGATCTGCTTGATGTCATTGACCGATATCGGGTCTACCCCGGCGAAGGGCTCGTCGAGCAGAATAAAGTCCGGTTCGGTGGCCAGGGCCCGGGCGATTTCCACCCGCCGGCGCTCGCCGCCGGACAGTGACATCCCCAGGTTGTCGCGAATATGGGTGATATGGAATTCGTTCAGCAGCTGCTCCATTTTCTCGCGCCGCTGGGCGCGCTTGAGGTCGGCGCGGTTCTCCAGGATGGCCATGAGGTTGTCGGCTACCGAGAGCTTGCGGAAGATGGAGGCTTCCTGGGGCAGGTAACCGATGCCGCGACGGGCGCGGCCGTGCATGGGTAAGCCGGTCAGGTCCTGCCCGTCGATGGAAATCAGCCCCCGGTCCGCGGGTATGATGCCCACGATCATGTAAAAACAGGTGGTCTTGCCGGCGCCGTTGGGTCCCAACAGGCCGACGATCTGGCCGCTGCTGATTTCCAGGGATACATCCTGCACCACGGCACGGCCACGGTAGCTCTTGGCAAGATTGCTGGCTGAGAGAATGGCCACGGTGGGCCGGGTTACTCTTCGAGCTTGTGGGGGGGTATCACCACCTCGACGCGGCCCTTGTTGCCGTATTCGTCGGCAGCCGCCTTGACCAGTTGCTCGTTCACGAAATAATCAATGGTGGCGCCGCGCACCGTGGAACCGTCCTGTTCCACCTGGGCGTTATCGCGCAGGTGTACCCGTCCCTCGGTGCGATAGTACTCGATGATATCACCGTGGGCATGGGTGAGGGCGCTGTTGACCTCGCGCTGCTGTTGCATCCGGGCCGGAGCGCCTTCGGCCACTATTTTGTCACCCTCGGTTTCAATCCTGTACACGGTTATCTTGTCGGCACTGATACGAATCGTACCCTGCACCAGCTCGACATTACCCGTGTACACCGTGAGGCCGGATTTTTCGTCGCGCAGGGCCTCATCGGTCTGGATGGTAATCGGCTGTTCGGTATCGTCCGGCAGCGCCCACAGCAATGCCGGGCCGCAGAGTGCGACTGCGACAACCAGGCTGAAAATGCGGTGTAGAGGGGGCATGGCCGAATTATAGGAGCATCGCGGCATTCGATAGAAGGTAGTATTCCGCAAAAAAATCACTGGTCGCTGCCCAGGTAGAGGTAGGGAGTGCGGGCGCCTTCCAGCTTGTCCTGGGCCTGGAGTATGAATTCACAGGCCTCGCGGACAGCGCCGCGCCCGCCCGGGCGCTGGCTGCGCCAGTCGGCGTGACTGGCGACAAATTCGTCTCCGTCGGCCACGGTCATACCGAGCGCGCAGGCCTGTATGGCTGCCAGGTCCTGCAGGTCGTCACCCATATAGGCGGCCTCGGACAAATCCAGGCCGATGTCCGCCAGCACCTCGCGCAGTGCCGCCAGCTTGTCGTCGCGGCCCTGTACGATGCGCTCGATGCCGAGTTCCCGCGCACGCCGTTCCACGATCGCCGAGCTGCGACCGGTGATTATGGCGACTTCGATGCCGCTGCGCTGCAGCAGCTTGATGCCCAGTCCGTCCGGGGTAAAGAAGGCCTTGGTTTCTTCACCACTGTCGGTGTAGTGCAGACTGCCGTCGCTGAGTACGCCGTCGACGTCCAGTACCAGGAGGCGTACCTGGCGGGCTTTTTCCAGCGCGCGACTCATGCGACACCCGCCTTAAGAATATCGTGCAGGTGCACCACCCCCGCCGGTTGTTCGTTCTCGTCAACGGCGACCAGGGTGGTGATCGAGTGTTCCTCCATGATGTGCAGGGCCTCGGCGGCCAGGATTTCGGCGCTGATCGTAACGCAGCCCCGGGTCATCACATCCTCGATCGGGGTTTTGTGAATATCGATTTCATTGTCCAGGGCACGGCGAAGGTCACCGTCGGTGAACACGCCCAACAGTTTGCCGGAGTCATCGAGAACCGTGGTCATGCCCAGGCCCTTGGTGCTGACTTCGAGCAGCGCCTTGTCCAGGTTGGTATCCAGCTGCACCCGCGGGATCTGGTCGCCGCCGTGCATGACGTCGTCGACCTTGAGCAGTAGCTTCCGACCCAGCGCCCCCCCCGGGTGGGAGCAGGCGAAATCCTCGGCAGTGACGCCGCGCGCCTCCAGCAGGGCAATGGCCAGGGCGTCGCCCGCTACCAGGCATACCGTTGTGCTCGAGGTCGGTGCCAGGTCCAGGGGGCAGGCTTCCTCGGCTACGCGGGTATCCAGGTTGACGTCCGCCGCCTTTGCCAGCACCGATTCGGGTTTGCCGGTCATGGTAATCAGGGGTACAGCCATACGCTTCAGTAGCGGCAACAGGGTGACAATCTCGCTGGTGCTGCCACTGTTTGACAGTGCGATGACCGAATCCTGCTCGGTGATCATGCCGAGGTCGCCGTGACTGGCCTCGCCCGGGTGCACGAACATGGCCGGCGTACCGGTGCTGGCCAGTGTTGCCGCAATCTTGGTGCCGATGTGACCGGACTTGCCCATGCCGGTGACCACGACCCGGCCGCGGGTCTCGAGCAGAATCTCGCAGGCCCGGTCGAAGGCATCGTCCATGCGCTCCAGCAGGTCGGAGATGGCGTCGCGCTCCATAGCGATGGTGCGCCGGGCTGAGCCGAGGAAATCAGGGCTGGCGGGTTTTGACACGGGACAAGTCTCTTTGCCTAGCGGGCAGTAAGGAAGAGCCAGTAATAATACAGGGCGTACAGGCTCAAAAACAGTATGCCCATAAAGCGGCTGATCTGGTGCTCGTCGTCGGGTGCGGTTCTTCGCGCCAGGCTCATGTACAGTCCGGCGGCCAGCAACAGTGTGATGCCCAGCATGGAGGCATAATCGCGGGTCAATACCTCCCGCTCCAGTACCTGGGTTTCAAAAAGGCCGGGCAGGGACATCACACCCAGCAGGTTGAAGAGGTTGGACCCCATGACATTGCCGAGGGCAATCTCGGCGTGGCCCTTCATGGCGCTGGCCAGGGACGCCGCGAGTTCCGGCAGGCTGGTGCCGACCGCGACTACCGACAGACCGATCACCAGCGGGCTTACCCCGAGCTCCAGGGCGACCCGGCTGGCGCCCCAGACCAGCAGCTTGGAGCTGGCGACCAGCAGTATCAGGCCAATGGCAAAACTGGCCCAGGCTTTGGCCGGCGGCATGTGGGGCAGCTCGTCGATATTGGCTTCTTCGGCGGCATTGGGGTCGTGGGATTGGGAGCGGATCATTTCCACCAGGATGAAAGCCAGTGCCGCCAGCATCAGCAGCCCGTCAATCCAGTCCAGCTCCGCATCCAGCAGTAACAGGCCGCAGCCGAAGGTCACTGCCAGCAAGGTCGGCAGTTCCCGCTTGAGGCGATTGCGATGGACCGGCAGGGGGGCAATCAGCACGGTAATCCCGAGTACCAGGCCCATATTGGCGATATTGGAGCCGATGGCGTTACCGATCGCCAGTTCACCGGCACCGGAGATGGCGGCATTGATTGACACCAGCACTTCCGGCGCCGAGGTGCCCAGGGAGACGATAGTGAGCCCGATCAGGATGGGCGACATGCCCATGTTGTCAGCGATAGCTGCCGCTCCGGCTACAAACAGGTCTGCGCTCCAGACCAGAATGATGAAGCCGACCAGTATGGCGGCTGACGCTATCAGCATAAAAACTTTAATCCTGTTACAGTATATTGCCTTGCCAGGGCTTGAACTCGTGTCACCGCCGGTGGTCGAAATCAGGTATAGCAGGCGCCTGCATTATATAAGTGGTTTGGAGCTAAAGGAATGTGCTTTCATAATCGGGAAATGACTATGGTTCGACAGTTTTCCAATTTGTTGGCGGGTCTGGTACCGCTGGTTCTCCTCAACGTGAGCACCGTTTCAGCGATGGCCGAGGATCTCAGTGCCTACCAGGTTGTGGAGCAGGCAACCAACCGCGTTATGGCAGTTGTCGAAGAAGCTCCCACCTACATCGACGATGATCCCGAACGTTACTTCCACCAGTTGGAGGGGGCGCTTGCGGACGTGGTCGACTACAGCGGGTTTTCTCGCTCGGTGATGGGTCCCTACGTCAGTAAAAAGCGCTACAAGAGCCTGGACACGGAAGGCAAAAAGCAGATGCGGGCCCAGGTGGAGCGTTTCACTGAGGTCATGCGCAATGGCCTGGTGCGCACCTATGGCAAGGGCCTGCTGGCATTTGGCGGCAGTAAAATCGAGATCCAGCGCCCCGACGCCCCGCCGTCGGACGAGCGCAAGGTAGCCGTTACCCAACTGATATACAGCGATGCGGCCACGCCTTACGTGATTGAGTACATGATGCGCCGGGGCAAGGATGGCAGCTGGCGCGTACGCAACCTCAGGGTCGAATCAATCAACCTCGGGGTGATCTACTACAACCAGTTCCAGGCGGCTGCCAAGGATGCCGGAGGCGACCTGGACTATGTCATCGATAACTGGACCGCCCCGCCCGAGGAAGCCGAGGCAACCGAGATCGCCGAGTCCAGCTAGCAGATTCGCCTTTATCCCTGATTTCTCCTAAAATCCGCCCTTTTTCCGCGGAGGTTTACACCATGGCGCCAGAGGAAGTGCAGGCATTACTTGAGTCTGGGCTGGAGAACTGTGAGATCGAAGTCGCCGGTGACGGCAGCCACTTCGATATCCTGGTCGTTGGCGAGGTCTTTGCCGACCTGCGCGCGGTGCAGAAGCAGCAACTGGTCTACGGTGTGCTCAGCGAGCAAATCGCCGATGGCAGTATTCACGCGGTAAACATCCGTACCTTCACCCCGGCCGAGTGGCGCTCGCAGGCATCCTGAGGGAAGCTCATGCCTGACATTCTCACCATTGCGCTGACCAAGGGCCGGATCCTGCGCGAAACCCTGCCCTTGCTGGAACGGGCCGGGATCGTGCCGGCAGAAGACATCAGCACCAGTCGTAAGCTGGTGTTCGACTGCACCCGTGATGACGTGCGCCTGCTGCTGTTGCGCGGTACCGATGTGCCCACCTATGTGCGTCACGGAGCTGCGGATCTCGGCGTGGTGGGCAAGGATCTTTTGCTGGAGCAGGGTGCCCAGGGTCTCTACGAGCCCCTGGATCTCGGTATTGCGCGCTGCCGCCTGATGACGGCGGCGCCGGTGGGTTGGGAACCCGGCAGCAGTCGGGTGCGAGTGGCGACGAAGTTTACCAATGTCACGCGGCGGTTCTTCGCCGAGCGCGGTATGCACGCGGATCTGATCAAGCTGTACGGCGCCATGGAGTTGGCGCCGATGATGAACCTGGCGGATGTCATTGTCGATATTGTCGATACCGGCAATACCCTGCGTGCCAACGGCCTGGAGCCGAGGCAGCTGATTGCCGATATCAGCTCGCGCCTGGTGGTCAACAAAGCCTCCATGCGCAGCAAGCACAGCGCTATCGTAGCCCTGACGGAAGCCCTGTCGGCGGCGGTGCAGCAATGATGCTGCGCCTGGACAGCGCTGCCCCCGACTTCGCCGAGCATTTGGCGACGCTGACCGCCTGGCACGAGCAGAGCGATCCTGCCGTAGTTGCCACCGCGGAGGAGATCATCGCCGAGCTGCGCACCCGTGGGGATTCCGCATTGCTGGACTATACGCGCCGCTTTGACCGCCTGGACTGCAGCGAGGCAGCAGAACTCGAGCTGGACGCGGAGCGACTTACCCAGGCCCTGGACAACATCGGCGCCGACGAGCGCGGGGCCCTGGATACCGCGGCGCGGCGCATCCGCGACTATCACCAGCGGCAGCTGCAGGAATCCTGGCAGTACCGCGACGGCACCGGTTCACTGCTGGGTCAGCAAATCACCGCGCTGCAGCGGGTGGGTGTGTACGTACCCGGTGGCAAGGCCAGCTACCCGTCTTCCGTGTTGATGAATATCATCCCGGCGAAAGTAGCCGGTGTCGACGAGATCGTCATGGTGGTACCGACACCGGGGGGCGAAATCAATGAACTGGTGCTGGCCGCAGCGGCCATCGCCGGCGCCGACCGGGTGTTTACCATCGGTGGTGCCCAGGCGGTGGCAGCCCTGGCTTACGGCACAGACACTGTGCCCCGGGTAGACAAGATCGTCGGCCCCGGCAATGTCTACGTGGCCACAGCCAAGCGCCTGGTGTTTGGCCAGGTGGGTATCGATATGGTGGCCGGACCCTCGGAAATACTGGTGATCTGCGACGGGCAAACCGACCCGGACTGGATCGCCATGGATTTATTCTCCCAGGCTGAACACGATGAGAACGCCCAGTCGATCCTGATATCGCCAGACGCGGCTTTCCTCGATGCAGTCGCCGCCAGTATCGAACGCCTGCTCCCTGACATGGAGCGGGCAGATATCATCCGCAGCTCGCTGGGCCAGCGCGGCGCCATGGTCCTGGTGAGCGATCTCGACGAGGCGGTGGAGATCTCCAACCGCGTGGCGCCGGAGCACCTCGAGCTTTCGGTGGCGGACCCGCAGTCACTGCTGGGGGCAGTACGCCACGCCGGGGCGATTTTCCTGGGACGTCACACCCCGGAAGCCATTGGCGATTACTGTGCCGGTCCCAGTCACGTTCTTCCCACCTCGGGCACGGCACGCTTCTCATCGCCGCTGGGCGTTTATGAGTTCCAGAAGCGCACTTCCGTGATCGGTTGCAGCGAAGAGGGTATCGGACAGCTTGCTCCGGTAGCCGCCACCCTGGCCCGGGGTGAATCCCTGCACGCCCATGCACGCTCGGCGGAGATGCGACTGAAAGCGGCAGACGAGGATCTGCCGGGATCGGACTGAGTTAGCCCTGGCGCTGTTCTGCCTCGGGCCGCGAGGACACGATTACCCGCATGTTGAGATTTTCGCCGCCGCGCTGCAGTGAGACATCGACAGCGTCGCCGGGCTTGAGCAGGGCGATTTTCTGCATGGCCAGCTGTACGTCCTGCACGGGCTCCATATCGATGTGGGTAATGATGTCGCCACTGCGAATCCCGTTGCGCGCGGCGGGGCCCTCGGGATGCGTGTTGATGACCAGCAGGGAGGGGGTGGAAGAACCGCTGGTATAGACCATTTCCACGCTCAAGCCGATCCAGCCCCGTATTACAGTCCCATAGGCGACCAGGTCCTGCGCCACGCCCATGGCCAGGTCTGCCGGTGTTGCCAGGCCAATCCCCGTGGATTCACCGCTGCGCGAGTAGGTAGCGGTATTGATGCCCAGCAGGCGTCCCTCGGTATCGATCAGGGCGCCGCCGGAATTGCCCTCGTTGATGGCTGCATCGGTCTGGATGAAATCCTCGTAGGTGCTGAGTCGCAATCCGTAGCGGCCGAGGGCGGAAATGATGCCCTGGGATACCGAGTGGCCGAAGCCGTAGGGATTGCCGATTGCCAGCACCACGTCGCCGACCCGCGCCTGGTCCGGGTTGCCGAAGGTGATTGCCTCGAGGTTTTCCAACTCGATTTTAAGCACGGCCAGGTCGGTGTGGGGGTCGTGGCCCACCACCCTGGCAAGGCCGGTGCGGCCATCGTTCAGGCGTACCAGGATTTGCTCCGCCCCCCGGATGACATGCCAGGCCGTGATGACCAGGCCCTGCTCGGAAACGATGACTCCGGAGCCGAGGGAGCGCTCGATGCGCTCGCGCCGGGCTGGCCGGCTGTCCAGGGAGCGACGCGGAAACAGGGGCCTGACCGAGGGTCGGTCAGGTACCCGCTTGGCGGTGTAGATATTGACCACGGCCGGCACCGCCCGCTGCACGGCAGAGGAAAAGCTGGTAACGGGTCCCGGCAGTGCCGGCGCTGCAGTGTCTCCCGGCCCGGGCTTCAGCGGTGCGTACCACTGCAAAATTATGATCGCAGCCAGTATCCCGGCGATCGACGGCCAGGTGATAAACTGGAAAAATTGTTTCATCGGCTGTGAGTCCCACATTGGTGCAGCCGTGGAATTATACACCCGGGCCAGAACAGGAGAATGCCGAATGACGGTCTCATTGCAGGAGTTGCAACAATCCCTGGACGAGATTCTCGAACCGGAGAAATTTCGCGATTACTGCCCGAACGGGCTTCAGGTGGAAGGTGCCGCCGAGGTATCGCTGCTGGTGACCGGTGTTACCGCCTGCCAGGCCCTGCTTGACGCCGCGGTCGAGGCGGGAGCCGATGCGATACTGGTGCACCACGGCTATTTCTGGAAGGACGAATCACCGGTGATCACCGGGATGAAACGGCGCCGGATCGCCGCATTACTGGATAACGATATCAGTCTGCTGGCCTACCACCTGCCCCTGGACGCACACCCACAGTTCGGTAATAACGCGAGCCTGGCGCGACTGCTGGACATCACTGTGCTGGATAGCCTCGATCCCGGCGATCCCGCCGAGGTTGGCAATATCGGTGAGTTCGCAGACGGCATGCCCATGGGAGAAGTCCTGCAGAAAATCGAAACCTGCCTGGGTCGCAAGCCCCTGCATATCGGCGATGCCGCGCGGCAGGTTCGCAAGGTGGCCTTTTGTACCGGTGCTGCCCAGGGCTACATCGATCATGCGGTACGTGCCGGGGCGGAGCTCTATATCACCGGCGAGGTCTCGGAGCACACGGTACATGTGGCACGGGAGGAGGGCATCGAGTTCGTCGCTGCGGGCCACCACGCGACCGAGCGCTACGGGGTGCAGTCCCTGGGTGCAGAACTGGAGCGGCGCCTGGGACTGGAACACCGCTTCATCGATATTGATAACCCGGTCTATGGTGCCTGTTTCGGCAGTACCGCCTCGGCCACGATATCCGGTTCCGCTTCCGGCTCCTGCTTGTCCAGGCCGAATTCCTCGTTGAGAACACCGGTCTCGAAGGGAGAGGTTTTGGGCGCGTAGTCCAGGGGTGCCTGCACGGCCGTTGGATCGGGTTCGCCGGCCAGTTCGGTCATTGAGCTGTCGGGAATGCGGCGCATGATCGTGCCCGCATCGTCGTCGCAGAGATTGCTGGCCCCCGCGGCGAGATGGTTGTGTACGTCGCGATAGCTTTCCGCAAGCTTGTTCAGCAGCTTCGAGGTATCCGTGAAGTGCTCCACCACTTCGTGCTGGTAATCCTTCTGCTGCTGCAAGAGGCGGTCCAGGCTGCGCTCCAGCTCGCGCTGTTTGCGGCTGTCAGCGGACATACGGCGACTGAACAGGGCGCCGGCGCCCAGGCCGACGAGCAGCGCAACTAGTACGCTCAGGAACAATGTGCTGGTGCTATACACGGATTCTGCCTCTGGTTTGCGAGCTGCCATTATAGCGGCTTCTGACTGCGCACTGTAGGGCCGGCTTTGCGCGTTGCCAATACCGGGGTGGCTGGTTAAAGTGTGCCCCCATGACGAGCCCCCTGGAACGCTACCAAGCCGATCTGCAGCGCGAGGAATTCACGGAGGATCCAGCCCAGCTCGCGGCGGTCCACAAGCTCGACGCCCTCTACCGTGAACTGCTCGCCGCCGATCTGGCCGACAGTGAACTGAACCCGGTTTCCCGCGCCTGGCGCCGTTGGCGCGGACACCAACCCGAGCCGGTGCGCGGTCTCTACCTCTGGGGCGGTGTGGGCCGCGGCAAGACCTACCTGGTAGACACTTTCTACGATTGTCTGCCTTTTCGCCGCAAGATGCGCGTGCACTTCCACCGCTTTATGCAGCGGGTCCATGCGGAGCTGAGGGAGCTGGAAGGAGAGGCGAATCCCCTGGAGTTGATCGCCTTCCGCCTGTCCAACGAGGCCAGGGTGCTGTGTTTTGATGAGTTCTTCGTCTCCGATATTACCGATGCCATGATTCTCGGCGGTCTGATGGAGGCCCTGTTTGAGCGCGGAGTCACCCTGGTCGCCACCTCCAATATCGTACCCGATGAACTCTACAAGGACGGTTTGCAGCGCCAGCGTTTCCTGCCGGCGATCGATTTGGTAAATCGCCACACCGAGGTAGTCAACGTGGATGCCGGGGTGGATTACCGCCTGCGCGCCCTGGAACAGGCCGAGCTCTATCACTATCCGCTGGATGCTGAAGCCAACATCAGCCTGCTGCGCAGCTTCCAGAGCCTGGCGCCTGAGAGTGGCCAGCAATGGGAGCGACTGGAAATCAACGGTCGTTACCTGAGCAGTCGCTGGGTGGCCGATGATGTGGTCTGGTTCGAGTTTGCCGAGCTCTGTGACGGGCCTCGCAGCCAGAACGATTACATTGAACTGGCGCGAATCTACCACGCCGTGCTGATCGGCAATGTCCCGCAGATGGGACCGACCAGCGATGACCAGGCACGCCGCTTTATCAACATGGTCGACGAGTTTTACGACCGCAACGTGAAAATAGTGATCTCCGCGGCAGTACCTCTGTTGCAGCTGTATAGCGGCGGGCGCCTGGAATTCGAATTCCAGCGCACTTTCAGCCGATTGCAGGAAATGCAATCACACGATTACCTGGCGCGCTCCCACAAGCCCTGATCCGGGCCGGCTACAGACGGTGCGCCTTGGGCCAGCGGCGCTTAAGGCACATCCACTGCTCCGGCGCTGCTCGTATCCACTCCTCGAAACGCTCATTGACCTGGCGCGTCATATCGATGGCCTGCTCATCCGGGGATGCATTGGGGTCGGTGGCAATGCATGGGGCCTGGACAGTCATGCGAAATTTCCCGGGTGCCAGTCGCTCGGTGCGGCAGGGTACCAGGGGTACGCCCGAGCGCAGTGCCATGCGCGCAGGAGCAATATTGGTCAGCGCCTCGACGCCAAAGAAGGGAATCAGTTTGCCGGTCTGCAAACGAGTGTCCACGGCCAGGGCCAGGGAGGTCCCGTCCTTGAGAGCCTTTAACAGGGGTCTCACGCCGGCCTCGCTGGGCACCATATCCACACCCATGGCTTCTCGCAGACGGGCCATTTTATCCTGCAGGAATTCGTTGGATTCTTTTGCATAGACAAGCAGCATGGGCTTGTGAAAGTACTTGCGGATCAACGGCACCGGACCGATCTGCCAGGGTCCCACGTGGGCGGAAATATAAACACCGGGCTTGCCGGCTTCCAGGTAGTCTTTCGACTCCGGCGCCACTACCAGCTCGATGCGTTCTTCCCATTCTTCGAAGATCTGCGGCATCTTGATCAATTCTGCCGCCGCCATACCCAACTGGCGAAATACCTCGCGACTGAGCTGATTGATTTCCGCCTCGGATTTCTCCGGGAAGGCGATCTTCAAATTGGTTTTTACTTTCGAAGATTTTTCAGAGAGCGGACCCAGCAGGCCAAAGGCCGCCGCCGCGAGCCTGCTGGCGGTTTCAATGGACAGCAGGCTCATGGTCCAGAAAATGAAGCGGAAAGCCTGCGCTTCCAGCCACTGAACGGCCTTTTCCAGTGCGGGAAATGCGCGGGCGAGCCGCTTGGGTACGATCAGGTACTGGGCCACCGCCTGCCTAGCTCTGGTTGGGCGCCGTTCTGAATACCCAGTCCCAGAGGGGTGAGCTTACGCCGTAGCGGCCGGATTCACCGGAAAAATGATGCTTCAGGTGATAGTGCTTGAGGTATTTCGCCAGCCGGTTCTTCATCGGGAAGTGGTGGGTGGCGTAGTGGATGTAGTCGTAGATCAGGTAGCCAATAATAAAGAAGGCACAGAATGGCTCGATCCAAGGAGCGGGAATGAACAGCCCGAACAGGAAATACAGTGCCGCCATGATCGGGATGGCACCTGCCGGGGGCATGACCAGGCGCGTCTTGTCCTTCGGGTCGTGGTGGTGATTGCCGTGGAACAGGAACACCAGCCACTTACCCAGCTTACTCTTTGCTGGGTAATGGAACAGGAAGCGGTGCAGGCAGTATTCCGACAGGGTCCACACAAACAGGCCGGCAACTCCGACCGCCAGCACCGGTGCAACTGCGAGCTGGTGAACCTCGAAAGTGCGCCACAGCAGCCAGCCGGCCACGGGGCCCCAGAACAGCAGCGGCGTGATCGGGTGCACGTGGGACAGGCGTTCGAGAAAGTCGTTCTCGAACAGGCGTATCGATTGGTGTTCTGTTTCAGGCTGCATAGGAATCAATGCCGGTAGGGTTGCCGGTGGTATGTGATGCGTTCATTTTAACCTTGGGCCAGAGCCGTTTCGAGCAAAACCAGTCCTCGGGGTGTGCCCGTATCCAGGCTTCGAATTGCCGGTGAACCTGGCTGATCATATCGATAACCTGCTCGTTCTCGCTGGCATCCGGGTTGGATGGTTTTACAGGCGGGTGGAAAGTGACCCGGTAATTGGCGTCGCGCACGCGTTCCACCTGCACCGGGACCATCTCACAGTTGAACTTGAGCGCCAGCTTCGCCGGCATGGTGGTGGAGAGCTTGTCGCGGCCGAAAAAGGGGATGGGCTCACCCTCGTCGATGCGCCGGTCCATGACCAGGCCGGCCGTGCGCCCCCCCCTGAGGGCCCGCATCAGCGGTCGCGCGCTATTGTCCCGCGGCAGCAGGGTGCAGTTAAGAGCCTCGCGGTGGTCGGCCAGCAACTTATCGAGCAGGGGATTGGTGGGTGGTGTGTAGAGGCTGGCATTGGGCATGCCCAGCTTGGCCATCGCTGTACATACTATTTCCCAGTTGCTCTGGTGAGCCGTGACGATCACGCAGGGCTTGTCGGGGTTGCTGTAGGTTTCGATGTGCTCGCGGATATCGATCTGCAGGCGTGCGTCGTCCTCGAGAATCGTGGCCAGGTGGGGGTACTCGGCCAGCACCCGGCCGGCGCGACCCCAGGCAGTGTGCAGGAGCTCGTCGAGTGCCTTGTCGTCGAGATCCGGGAAGGCCTGGGCCAGATTGTCCCGGTAGATGGCGTGTTTGCGCGTCATGCGCGGACCGATAAAGCTGCCCACACGCTGGCCCAGGCGTGAAGCCGTGTCCACCGGCAACAGCTGAAACAGCTTGACCAGTGACCAGATCAGGATGAAATCCAGGCGCCACAGCAGACGCCTGAGAAAGCCATGCTTTCTGGCGACTTTGCGCAGCGAATGTCCCAGGATGAACTCAGACAATGTTAGATAAACTCATATTGTAAACGTGCTGAAACCAACCGCCAATTATACCGCAAGGGCGCTCGCACGCTGCCCTGAAAATACGGTCATAGTGCCTATTCACGCGTCCGTCGCATCGGCTATTGCCTTTAGTCCGACCACCAATGGAACCCTCGGTTCCCAGCCCGTGTCCTCACTTATGAGCCGGTTGTCGACGACCCAGTCGGGGTGTCGCAGCTCCCGCAACTTGGGCGGCGTCAACATCGCGGCCCTGCCGGTAATGCGCGCCAGGAACAGGTTGCAGGCCGCCACCGTGTTGAGCAGCCACCGCGGTACCCGAACGAGACGTACCTGCCGGCCCCAGGCCTGTGCGGCCGCATCGGCCAGCTCGCCCCAGTCGTACCCGCCTTGCCGGCCGTCGCAAACGGTATAGGTCACCTGCCTGCCGTTCTCCTTCCCGATGAGAGCGATCACTGCCTCGATCAGGTCGTCTACGTGGACCAGAGACGTGCGTGATTCCGCGGTCCCCGGGACCAGCGCGAATCCAATGGCCATGCTGTCAAATACCGCTTTCATTTCCTTGTCACCGGGACCGTAGACCGCGGGCGGCCGCACAATAGTCCAATTGATCCCGGCGCTGCTCTCCAGTAGTCGTTCGCCTTCGCGCTTGCTGCGCGAGTACCAGGAGAGCTGCGGCTCTCGTGCGGCCAGGGACGACAGCAGCAGCAATCGCGGCGGCACCACCTCGGCTGCAACGGCATCCAGTACCTGCTGCGTGCCGGTCACATTGACCCTGGCGAACTCCGCGTAGCTATTCCCCCTGACCGCCCCCGCGCAGTGAATCACCAGTGTGCTGCCTGTACAGAGCTGCCGCAGGGCTGCAGTATCCTCGAGGTCGCCGATTACGAGCTCTACACCGGCTGCCTCAAGTTCGGCCCCACGGGCTGCTGAGCGGGCCAGCGCGCGCACGTTGTAATCGCGCTGGCGCAGATTCATGCAGAGTGTTTTGCCGATAAAGCCGGTGGCGCCGGTAACGGCGACCAGGGGTTTGGAACTCATCTCCCTGGGGGGATCAGGCTGAAGCCACCCTCAGGCGTACTTCCTCGGCAACCGCGTTGAGACGCTCATCGTCGTGGGCGGCGATGAAGTCAAGCCGCGCCTTGGAGCGTGACAGCTTGCCGGAGGAGGTCCTGGGCAGGGAGTGGATGGGTACCAGCTCCACGTAGCAGTCCAGGCTCAATTCCATGCGCACCAGTGCCGTCAGACGGCGTACCAGGTTATTGCGCTTGTTGGGGTCGGTTTCGCGGCACTGTACAACCAGTACGCACAGTTCCTCGCCCTCGTGGTCCGGCGCGGAGAACGCCAGCGCATCGCCAACCCGGACTTCCGGCTGGGACTCGGCGATGTGCTCGAGATCCTGGGGCCAGATATTGCGTCCGTGGATGATAATCAGGTCTTTCTTGCGGCCGGTAATGGTCAGCACGCCATCGACCATGTAGCCGATATCGCCGGTATTGAGCCAGCCGTCTCCGCACAGTGCGTGGGCAGTCTCCTCCGGCAGATTGAAATAGCCGGACATGATGCTGGGGCTGCGCAGGTGAATCACACCACTGTGCCAGTCTTCCAGTACCGAGCCATCGTCGTCGCGGATTTCCACCTCAAAGCCAGGCAGCGGCATGCCGCAGTTCACAAAGTGGCGGCCGCGGCCTTCCTGCTCCTCTTCATCCATCAGCACGGCTTCGTGGTGATCGGAGAGGTGGTCGCTGTCAATGTAGTGCGTGGTGAATCCGGTCCACAGCGGCGAGAAGCTGATACCCAGGGTGCACTCCGCCATGCCGTAGCAGGCCAGGAATGCGCGGCGGTCGAAACCGCAGGGCTGCAGCAGCTCGGCAAAGTATTCCAGGGTCTGGGGACGGATCATCTCGGCGCCGATGCCGGCGACCCGCCAGCTGCTGAGATCGTAATTCTGCAGGTCGTTCTGGCGCACCCGGCGGGCGCAGATGTCGTAGCCGAAGGAGGGCGCGAAGGATATCGTCGCGCGGGTCTGGGTCATCAGGTTCAGCCACTGGCGCGGACGCATGGCGAACTCGCGGGTGTCCAGGTAGTCCACCGACACCTGTGCGGTCATGGGTACCAGCACAAAGCCGACCAGGCCCATGTCGTGGTAGAAGGGCAACCAGGACATAAAGCGATCTTCACTGGTCATGGCCAGGCCGTGCATGATGGCTTGCAGATTGGCCATGGCGGTGCGGTGCTCGATAACCACGCCGCGCGGGAAGCGGGTGCTACCGGATGTGTACTGGATGTAGGAGATATCTTCGGGCGTGATCTCGGGCAATTCGATATCACTGTCGGGCAGCGCATAGAAGTTGGCCGGCTCATCGACCATGCGCATGTCCAGGCCTTCGCTGGCCTCCTGCAGGAAGGGCAGGTATCCCTCAGAGGAGACGCCGACTACCGCATCGCTGGCTTCCAGCAGGCGTTGTAGCTGTGCCACATAGGCGCTGTGGGCGCCGATTTTTACCGAGGCGGGCAGGGCCACGGGAATCAGTCCCGCGTACTGACAGGCGTAAAAAAAGCGGATGAAATCGGGATTCGTCTCTGCAACCAGGGCTACGCGCTGGCCTTTTTCCAGGCCCAGGGCCAGCAGCTTGCGGGCCAGCACTTTGGCTTCGTCGCGCAACTGGCTGTAGGGGATGCTGGCGTAGATGACGCCGCGGCCCGTATAAAAATTGGACCCGGTATCGCCTTGCGCGGCGTAGTCCAGAGCCTCGGTCAGCGTGGTGAATTCAGCGGGGCGAAACGGCAGCTCGTGACGAGTCGGCGTAGCCGTTGGCGAAGCGGTAACTTGCAAAAATGAATCCCCCACATTTTCGGCGGTCTGCCCGCCAACGCATAAAAACAAACCCGCTCCACTCCCTTGGGGCAGTGGACCGAATGTCAGATTAGAAAATCCCCACCTGGTCTTGCGGGCCTGCTTTGTACCGCGTACACGCCTGTGCCCATACTTCAGGCCTTATATTATGGTTACCCGATGCGGCGCATGTTAGCATCTTCAACACTCTAACTTATAGGTAATAATACCAATTAGCAGGGTGAACCCGGCCCTTCGATTGAGGGATATTTATCCCCATTCGTTTAATATCGGGTTCGTGCGCGCAACGAACAGTATTCTGGTCGGCCTGAAACGCCGCGTCCGCGGCATCACAGGACGGCAACTATATGTTATTTAAAGAGTTTTTTCCAGTCTATTTTGCCGGACCGATTATCCGGTCTATACTGCTCGTGCGGCGTCGCCGGGTAACGCAAGCATAAGGGAGTCATGGAGCATAACGGGGATCAGGGCGTTCACCTGCAAGTGGTGACGGAGCGCGGTCAATTGCGGCAATTCCTGGCGCTGCCGCAGCGACTCTACGCCACCGACCCGGCCTGGATTGCGCCCCTGGATTTTATGGAGCGGGAACGCTTCTCTCCGAAAAACCACTTCTTCGAGCATGCCCGCTGGCGCGCCTGGGTGGCCTGCCGCGATGGACGGCCGGTGGGTCGGATCACTGCCCAAATCGATGAGCTGGAGCGCGAGCCGGTTGGCTACTTCGGGATGATCGAGGGCGAGGACGACCCCGCCGTCTTTGCCAGCCTGTTTCGGGCCGCGGAAGACTGGTTGCGCAGCGAGGGCATGGACAGGGTGCGCGGCCCCCTGAACCTGCACATCAACGAGGAAGTCGGCCTGCTTGTCGAGGGCTTCTCGACACCGCCCTTTGTTTTGATGGGCCATGCCCGGCCCTACTATGGTCCCGCCGTTGAAGCCCAGGGCTACCAGGCGGCGCGGGACCTGCTGGCCTATCACATACGCCCGGATTTCGAGGCGCCCCGTGTCATGATCAAGCTCGCCGAGCGGGTCTCGGACCGGGTACGGGTGCGGCCCCTGCGGCGCAAGCAGGTGCTGGAAGACGCCGCGGTCATGCGCGATATCTTCAACGACGCCTGGTGCGATAACTGGGGCTTTGTCCCGTTGGCGGAAGAGGACTGGCTGGACACGGTGAATACCCTTACCAAACTAATGCCCGACGACTATATCCAGATTGCCGAGTACGATGGCGAGCCGGTGGCCTTTATCGTGGCTCTGCCCAATCTCAACGAGGCCGCCCGTGACCTGAATGGCAAGCTGTTGCCCTTCGGCTGGTTGAAACTCCTGTGGCGGCTGTTCGTGCGCCACCCGAAAACAGCGCGCGTACCCTTGATGGGGGTACGCCGTGAATACCAGCATTCGCGTCTCGGTCCCACCCTGGCCTTCGTGGTCATCGATGCGGTGCGCCAGGCGCTGCATGCGCGCGGTGTGCGCGATGTCGAGATGGGCTGGATCCTGGAAGACAACGACGGCATGCGAAATATCATTGAAACCATCGGCGGTGAAGCTTATAAACGCTATCGCGTCTACGAGAAGGGGCTGTAGAGACAGATCATGCAACTGGATCCCGAACACCACCAGATGACGGCCATCGTACTGGCGGGCGACCGCACCAAGGCAGACTCACTGATCAACCACTCGGAGGCCGGCTGCAAGGCGCTGATCGATATTGACGGTGTGCCCATGGTGCGGCGCGTCCTCGATGCCCTGCGCGATTCACGCGTGGTCCACAAGATAATGATGGCGGGCCCCGAGGCTGAGGAAGTGGCCACGGATGCACCGCTCAGCGCCTGGATCGAATCCGGCGAAATCGCCTGGCGCGAACCTGAGGCCAGCCCCAGTACCAGTGCTTATCACGCCATGGAAGCTCTGGATCCGGAGGAACCGGTGCTCTTGACCACTGCCGATCACCCCCTGCTGACCGCGGAAATTACCGACGCCTTTGGCCGCCAGAGTCTCGCCGATGACGTTGACGTGACCGTGGGCCTGGCCCCGCACGCGCTGGTCACCGAGGCCTATCCGGGCATCAAGAAAACGGTATTGCGCTTCAGCGATGGCGAGTTCTGCGGCTGTAACCTGTTTGCTTTCCTTACTCCCGAGGGGCGCCGGGCGGCGCGTTTCTGGCGCAAGATCGAACAGGAGCGCAAGAAGCCGCTGTTGCTGATCGGCCTCCTGGGTTGGTGGGCGGTGATACGCTACCGGCTCGGGGTGCTGCCCCTGGAAGAGGCCCTGGCCAAGCTCAGCAAGCGCCTGGGCCTTCGCATGCGCGCGGTGATCCTGCCCTACGCCAATGCGGCAATCGATGTCGATTCGATCGCGGATTTGATGCTGGTAAAAGGTTCCCTGGCGAAAGCCGCCGATCCCGACGCCTAGTCGGGCCGACCTCGCTCGATGGCAAGTTCGCACTGGTCCGCAGCGCCGAATTGCCCGGTTTGCGGATCATAGCGGCGCTGCAGGATCTCCAGCTTCCAGCCGGATTCCGACCGCGCCACGTGGTAGTGATTGTAGTGGGCGATATCGGCACCGTGCAGTCCCATCGCCGAGGCCGAGGGCGCGGCAATCACCGGCGCCTTGCCCTGTGCGGTCTCCAGCCAATCGAAACGGGCCCGGTGGCCGTGGCCGTGCAGCAGCAACTCGGCGCCGTGTTCGGCAACCGTCGCCTGAAGTTGCTCTGCATCAGTCAGACGCTTGCGCCATTTCTCAACGCCCGGCAGCGGCGAGTGATGGAGGTACAGCACCCGGAACAGACCCCGGGCGGCGGTTTCCTGCAACAGTGCCGGCAGCTTGTCCAGTTGGCTGCGACCGACGGAGCCCGAGGCCATCAGCGGTGGTGTCGGACAGGCCGTGGATAAACCGATGAAGGCGATATCGCCGCGCACCCGCAGGCTGGGAAAGCTGTCCTCCCCACTATCGGAGGCCATGTATTCCTGCCACAAGGCAAAGGTGAGCGCCGGGTCGGCTCTCACACAGGCATCGTGATTACCGGGCACGAGGGCAACCTGCTCGGGTCGGCCCAGTTGCCTCAACCAGGCGGCTGCCTGTTCGAACTCTATTGGCAGCCCGATATGAGTGAGATCCCCGGTCACCAGCAGCTGGTCAAAGCTGAATTTGTCCAGGTCCAGCTGCAGGGCGTCGAGCACTTCGGCGCGGTGTTCGAAACGGCGTTTGCGGCGCCATGACAGGTAGCCCAGCAAACGTTTGCTCAGCAGTTCGCCGGCGCGCACATCCTGCAGCGAACTCAGGTGGGGATCGGATATCTGCGCGAAAGCCTGCGACATGAAGGGACGCTCCCGGCGCGCTTACACGCGGCGGATGTCGGCACCCAGTGCGGCGAGTTTTTCGTCGATGTGGGCATAGCCCCGGTCCAGGTGGTAGACCCTGTCGATGCTGGTCTCACCGTCGGCGGCCAGCGCCGCGATTACCAGCGATGCGGAGGCGCGCAAGTCCGTCGCCATCACCGGCGCGCCCTGCAGGCGTTCGCGGCCTCGGACGATCGCCGTATGCCCCTGCAGTTCGATGTCGGCACCCATACGCTGGAGTTCGGCAACGTGCATGAAGCGGTTTTCGAATATATTCTCGACCACGGTTGCCGTGCCCTCCGCCACGGCATTGAGTGCCATGAACTGGGCCTGCATATCCGTGGGAAAAGCGGGGTAGGGAGCGGTGCTGACATTGACGGCCCTGCAGCGCTTGCCGCCACTGTCGAGTTGTATCCAGTCCTCGCCGGTGTGCAGGGTGTTACCGGCGGCCTCCAGCTTCCCGATTACATGTTGCAGGAAATCGGGCCTGGTATTGGTCACCCGTACCTCGCCACGGGTCGCGGCTGCCGCCACCAGGAAGGTGCCGGTTTCGATTCGGTCCGCGGGCACCTGGTGGCTTGCACCACGTAGTTCGCCGACTCCCTCGATTCTGACCACGCTGGTACCCGCACCTTCTACCCGTGCCCCCATGGCCGTGAGAAGCTGGGCGAGATCTTCCACCTCCGGCTCCATGGCGGCATTCTCCAGTTCCGTGGTGCCCTCCGCCAGCGCAGCTGCCATCATCAGGTTCTCGGTGCCGGTTACCGAGGGAATGTCGAAGGCGATTTTTGCACCGCGCAGGCGCGTCGACTTGGCCTTGATATAGCCCGCCTCTATCCGGATTTCCGCACCCATGGCCTCCAGCCCGGCGATGTGCTCGTTAACCGGGCGGGAGCCGATCGCGCAGCCACCGGGCAGGGACACGTCGGCCTCACCGAAACGCGCCAGCAGGGGGCCCAGCAACAGGATGGAGCCGCGCATGGTTTTTACCAGCTCGTAGGGTGCGCGCACCGAATGAACCTGGGAACTGTCGATCTGCAGTTCGGTGCCACTGCGTTGCGAGCGGCAGCCCAGGAGTTCGAGCAGCTCCACGGCGGTGCCGATGTCGCGCACATCCGGGATATTGCTGATCGACAGCGGTTCGGCGCTGAGCAGGCTGGCGGCGATAACCGGCAGGGCCGCGTTCTTGGCCCCGGCGGCCGCGACTTCACCGTGCAGCGGTCCGTTGCCGGTAATCAGGATTTTTTCCATCAAGCGGCCTGGACCGGCTCCAGCAATCCCGCTTTCTTCAGCCCCGCATAGGCGGCGATGATGGTATCGATCTGCTCGCTGGAGTGGGCCGCACTGACGCTGTTACGCAGCAGGAAATTGGTCGAGGGGGAAGCCGGCGGGACTACCAGGTTGGCGTAAACGCCGGATTCCATCAGGGCCTGCCAGCAAGCGATAGCCTGGGAGCGGTCCTCCAGTTCCACGGCGACCACAGGGCTGGCGGTAGGACCGAGGGGCAAACCCAGGTCCTGCAGGCCGCTGTAGAGCCGGTTGGCATTGTTCCAGAGTTTCTCCCGCAGCTCCGGTTCCTTGCGGATGATCTTGAGTGCCTGTCGTGTCGATGCCACCACCGAGGGCGATGATGAGGCGGTGAAGATATAGGCGCGGATGCAATAGCGGATGGTTTCCAGTTCTGCATGCGGGCTGACGCAGTAGCCGCCGATGGCGCCAAGGCTCTTGCTGAAGGTTCCCACGGTAAAGTCCACGGCGTCCTCGACACCTGCAGCCTGGGCAGCACCGCGGCCACTGTCTCCGAGTGCACCCATTGAGTGAGCCTCGTCGACCAGCAGGTAACCGCCATATTCACGCTTGATCTCGGCGATTTCCTGTAGCGGGGCCACGTCACCGAGCATGCTGTAGATGCCCTCGGCAATTATCAGGGCCTGGCTGGCGCGGTCTCCGAGCCGGCGCAGGCGCTTGGCCAGGTCGTCCGGGTTACTGTGTTTGAAGCGTATGATATCGGCGCCGCTCAGGTTGACGCCCGCGTAGATGCTGGCGTGACTGTCAGCATCCAGAAGGATGACGTCACCCGGACCCGCCAGGGTGGCGCACATCCCCATGGTGGCGGAGTAGCCGGTGGAAAAACAGATGGCATGTCCGACCCCGTAGAAATCTGCTATTTCCCGTTCCAGGGCCTGGTGCTCGGCGAAGGAACCGTTGGCCATGCGCGAACCGGTAGTGCCTGTACCCCACTTCTCGGCGGCTTGCTGGGCCGCGGCGATGCAGCGTGGGTCGTAGGACAGGCCGAGGTAATTGTTGGTGCCGGCCAGGATAACCTTGCGGCCCTGGACTACCCCCTCGGTAGCGGAGAGGATTTCCTCGGTGACCGCGCCGAATGGAGCAACATCGCGTTCCGCCAGTTCAGCCTGGAATTCCGCCATGGATTTGAATTTGTCGAACAGCATGTGATTGACCATTAGTGGCCGTGGCACGCCAGGGCCTTAGGGATTGAGTTCCTTTACTTTCTTCGCGAGCTGGCCGATGGTGTTCACGTCCGGCAGAATGTTCAGCGGAATTGAGATGTCGAAATGATCCTCGATCTTTTCGATGAACTCCATGACTTCCAGTGAACTGAGTCCCATGTCCGCGACCAGGTCCGTGGTTTCTGACAAGCTCAGACCCTTCCGGTTCAGCGGGTCCAGTGCGCTGTACATGAAGCTCAGGTATTCCTGGTATTCCGCCATATCGTTCCACCGCCCATATCTACACCTCACAACTACACCAGCCCTTGCGCCACCTGGGGCAAGTCGCTAGATTGCGAAGGCTGGAACTATACCCACGGAAGTATTTCAATGCCAGTAGTTTGGCTGATAGACGCTTACCGCGCCGGTGAGCGAGGCCAGGTGCGCGCCCTGGTCGACGCCCTCGGCTGGCCCTGTGAGGTCAAGCAGCTGGCGTACCGAAAAGCGGAGTTCATCGGCCATGTGCTTGGGCAGACCACGCTGCGCGGTGTAACTGCGGAGTCGGCTGCGTCTCTGCAGGCACCCTGGCCCGACCTGGTGATTTCCAGTGGCGTACGCAATGAACCGGTGTGCCGCTGGATTCGCGAACAGTCCGGTGGCCGTTGCCGCTATGTACATGTGGGGCGACCCTGGGCAGATCTGGACAGTTTTGACCTGGTTATCACCACTCCCCAGTACCGGGTGCCTGATCGCGCCAATGTACTCAATAACCGGCTGACCCTGCACAGTGTCAATCGGCAGCGGCTGAGTGATGCCGCCGCCGAATGGGACGCTGAGTTTGCGCGCCTGCCGCGGCCACTGATCGGGGTCCTGGCCGGTGGCGACAGTGGCCCCTTTACTTTCGGTCCGCGCGCGGCAGAGCGCCTGGGTCGGCAAGCGTCTGACCTGGCCCGCGCCCGGGGCGGTTCGCTGCTGGTCAGCACCAGTTCGCGTACACGCGGCTCGGCTGCCGCTGCGCTGGCGGCAGCCGTCGACGTGCCAAACTATTTTTATGAATGGCAGGCGGGGGCTGCTGCCGAAAACCCCTATTTCGGGATACTCGCCCAGGCCGATGAGCTGATTGTCACCGCGGACAGCATTGCCATGCTCTCGGAGGCGGCTGCAACTGCAAAGCCGCTGCATATGTTCGACCTGGGTGGCATGCGCGAGGGTGTCGACCTGAACAGGGATTTTCGACTCGGCGGCATGCTCTACGCCGCGCTGATGCGCTGGTGCTGGCAAGCCCTGAGCCGTGATATCACGAGGGTGCACCAGGGCCTGGTGGATTCCGGACAGGCGGTGTGGCTGGGTGAAGACCCGGCAGCTGTGAAGACTCCCCCGCAATCGGATATGCAGCGCGCAGTGGCGGCAGTGCAGGCGCTACTTGGCGAGACCGGCGCGAGTATCGACGTCGAGGAGAGTGGCGGCGCCGTCGGCTAGCTGGTAGATATGATCTGCCGCCTGCACCATGGCGCGGTTGTGTGAGATCGCCAGGATCGTCAGTTCTCCCTTGAGCTTCTCCATGGTCTGGCGCACTGCTTCCTCGCTCTCCGGGTCCAGGGCGCTGGTCGCTTCATCGAGGATCAGTAAGCTGGGCTGGTTCACCAGGGCGCGGGCGATGACCACGCGCTGGCGCTGACCGCCGGAAAGCTTGCCGCCGCGTTCGCCGACAACTGTCTCCATGCCTTGTTCCAGGCGGCTGACGAATTCCCAGGCGCCGGCAGCACGCAGTGCCCGCTCGGCATCGGCCGCGTCCAGTTCCGGGTCGCCCAGGGTCACGTTGTGGAGAATGCTGTCATGCAGCAATACGGTGTCCTGGGGTACGTAGCCGATCATATTGCGCCAGGCTTTGATATCTACTTCCTGCAGTGGCTTCCCGTCGAGCAGCACCGCGCCGGACTGAGGTCGCAAAAGGCCTATGGTAAGGTCGATGATGGTGGTTTTGCCGGCACCGGAGGGTCCGATCAGCGTGGTCAGGGAACCGGAATCGAATACCAGGTTCAGGCCCTTGAAAACCGGGTGATGGTCGTAGGTAAACTCGACGTCACGGAACTCCACACTGCTCTCGAAGCTTGGCCGTGTACCGCCGTCCAGTTGCTCCTCGGCGCCGATGGCGTCGGCGATGGAATCCTTCATGGCCCAGTAGGCGCTCTCACCCTGGACCAGTTTCTGGTACTGCTTTTGTACCTTGCCGAGAAAGGAAAAGCCGCGGCCCAGCCCGACTACCAGCACCATGACCGTGGCCAGGTCCATGCTGTATACGCCGATGGCCACGTAAATACCGATACAGATCAAAATGGTGAACATCAGCTCCTGGGCGGAGTCCAGCAAGGCAGCGCTCAGCACCTGGCGGCGCAGCGACTTGTTGAGCCGGTTGGTTTCGTGGGCCAGCACAGTATCGGCCAGGTGTTCCCTGGCCATTGCCTTGAGCGGTTTTACCGACTGCAGGGTATCGGTTAGATTGGCCATCAGTGAGGTCAGCAGGTGGGTCTGCTTCTTGCCCGCCTTGCGGGTAATACGCACCAGGAAATGAGAGAGGCCTATCACCAGTACGCCGGCACCGATGGCGGCCAGCGAGGCCCGCCATGATACGGCAAAGGCCACGCCACAGTAGATGACTGCCTGGATCAGGTAGGTAATCGCTGTCGCCCCGTGCACAAATGAGGCCGATGATCGCTGCGCCTCGGTGGCCAGCGAATTGGTGAGTTTGCCGACGGGCTGGTGCAGGAAGTATTCCCATTTGCTGCGCAGTACCGCGCGCAGCATATCCAGGCGCAGGTCGGTGCCGACCTGGGCAGCGGTGTAACCCACCTGGCGTTGCGCCAGCAGCAGGAAAATGCTCTTGAAGGTCACACCGCCAACGATAATCCACAGCATATTGCCCAGGGTGGGGGCGATGCCCAGCCAGGCGAGCCAGTCCAGTACCAGGCGTTCGAAATCGTTCTGGGCATCACCGCCCAGCGAGGGCATGGCACTCCCGGCCTCTGAACCCAGGGCAATATTCAATAGTGGCAACAGCGTCGACAGACCGACACCCTCGGCGACGCCGGACAGCAGCAGCGCCAGCAACATCAGCAGGGTCTGCCAGCGGTAGGCGCTGAAAAAGCTGGCCATCAGGCGCATGGAAGGTGGTCTCCCGGACCGGGGCTTGAAAGCGGCAGATTATGCCCAGTCGCGCCGGCCATCACAATGATTTCACCAGCGCATTTTTCCCATTAAAAACCAGGCCACGATGAACACAATCAGCGCCGGGCTGGCCGCTACCAGTGGGATGCTGAGCTGCAGTAGCTGGCCCAGGGCGAAGATGATTTGTGCGCCCAGGTAAAAAAGAATGCCCACCAGGGCACCGATGGCCATATTGACGCCGAAGTTACGTTCGCGCCGCGAGCCCAGGCTGGCGCTGATCGGTGTGGCGAGCAGGACCATGGCGGCCACGGTAAAAGGCATCAGCAGCTTCTGCCAGAAGGTGCTCAGATAGCTGGCCATGGGTTGCCGGTTTTCAGCCAGGTACTGGCTGTAGCGGTAGAGCACGCTCAGGCGCATGCTCTCGCTGGACAGGGTCAGGGTCGGCAGCTCATCTGCGGCCCAGAGATTGGCAATTTCCAGCTCGGGGAATTTGCTGGTTACCAGCTCGCCGTCGACCAGCTGTTTCTGGCGCACACCCTGGAACAGCCAGCGCCGGTCCTGGCTCACCTTGGCGGTCTGGGCGTGCAGGGCGCGGGTGAGCTGGCCATCGGCGTCAAATTCGTACAAGTCGATATCGCCAGGGATGCCGCCCTCCAGCATTTTGCCCAGGTGAATATAGCGATCGCCATTGCGCGACCATACGCCGCCATCGGGAATGCGCACATCGTTGCGATAGCGCAGGGCCTGGCGTTGTTGTTCGGCCTGCTGGTGCAGAGGCGCGGTCACGTATTCCATGCACAGCCACAGGGTCACCATCAGCAGCACGGTTGGCAGGGCGATCGCCATGAGCAATTTGCGCAGTGGTACACCCGCGCAGCTGAAAATGGTCAGCTCATTGGAGCGGTCGAGGCTCGCCAGGGCCACGATGGAGCCAAGCAGTGCTACCACCGGCGCCAGTGAAATAACCTGCTGCGGCAGGGTGAACAGGGTGTAGCGGGCCACCGCGGCGGCATCGTAATCGAAACGGGTGTGATTGAGCTCGGTCATGAAGCTGATCAGACCGAACACGGCGGCGAGGATGAACAGTACCATCAGCCAGCCGCGGACCAGGTTTGAGGCAATATAGCGCTGCAGTATCATCTTCGCCTCAGTCGCGGTGGTCGCACGAGCAATACCAGGACCACCGCGAATACTGCGTAGCCCGCCCACATTCCGGGAACAGCGCCGAGCTTCTCCTGCTCGATCCAGGTGCGCATTATGCTGGTCAGGCTGAACAGGCCGACGTAGACACCCAGTGCGATAAAGAAACTGCGGAAACGGGATTCCCGCGGCGCCGAGCGCCCCAGTGGCACCGCCATCAGCGCCAGTAGCACCGTCGCTAAGGGCGTAGTGATGCGCCACTGGTACTCGGCGATATCCTTGGGGCGGGTGGATTTGGCCAGGGTCTCGGTGCGCTCGGCCTTGCGTCGGTACTGCGCCTCCGCCTCTTCGTTGGGAAGTTGCACCACCATGTGTTTGAAGCGCAGGGTGACATCGCGCCGTTTGCGATTGTCCAGCAGGTAGTTGTAGCCGTTGAAGAACTCGGCTTTCAGGGGTTCGTTGGGATTCAGCACCGGTAGCGAGGCGGCCTCGGCGACAATGATTTCCGAGCGGGTGCCGTCGCGATGGTCTTTCTGCAGGAACACGCCCTTGTGCAGACCCTGCTCGAGGTCGATGTCGTCGGCGATGAAGATGTAGTCACTGCCCTCCATGTTGACGAATTCGCCAGTGGCCATCTTCTTGAGATCGAACTCGGCCGCTGCCTGGGACTCCAGACGGTAACTCTCGCGGTAGGCCCAGGGCCGACCCTCGATAGAAATCGCACCGGTAATGACAGCAATCAGCAGCGATAGTTTGAACACCGCCTCGAGTATGCGCGCGCGGCTGACTCCCGCGGCATAGAGTGCGTTCATTTCCGCGTCCCGGTAGAACCGGCCGATGGCAGCCAGCACCGAGAAGAACAGGGCCGAGGGCAGCAAGACCTCAAGCGTGATGAGTGTGTTCAGGCCAACCAGCTTGAACGCGGTGAGCATATCCAGCTGGCCCTGTGCGGCGAGGCCGAGCTGGCGCGCCGCGGAGTAGCCGATAAAGACCAGTACCAGCAAGCCGAGCCCGGTGCAGAATGGGCGAATAATTTCCCAGCTGATGTAGCGGTCGATGATCAAGGGGTGAGACGTTCCTGTCCGGTTGCCTGGCATTGTACCCCAGGGCGCTGCCATCTGGTTATTTGGGCCGTCTTCACGCATAATTGCGCGCTTTCTGATTCCACCATCCTACGCTCCACGAGTAGCTGCACATGTTTAACTTGAGCGACGGCGTCAAGAAGGCGCTGATTCTCATCCCCACCCAGCCCCTGCCCGCAAAATCCCGGGTGGCCCTGCGTCGCAAGTACCTGGCAGAGCTGGAGCTGGCCAAGGCGCACAGGGCCGGCTTTCTCATCATCGGCCATCCCAAGAGCGGCAATACCTGGCTCAAGGTCATGATCTCGCGGCTCTACCAGCTGCGTTACGACCTGCCTGAGTCGAAGCTGATCAACACTGACGAGTTTTCCCGCAAATACCCGGACATTCCGAGCCTGGCTGCGACCAATGGCTGTTACAGCTACGAGCAGGAAGTCGGTAAATTGCTCAGCGCCGGTGCAGCGGACAACCCGCTGCGCCACAAGCCGGTGCTGTTCCTCGCCCGTAACCCCATCGATATTGCCGTGTCCTGGTACCACCAGTTCACCAAGCGCCAATCCCGCGCCAAGCAGGAACTGATCAACCACTCCATTGATCACCCCATCGACCGCCGCACGGTGGAGATGTGGGATTTCGTGCGCCACTCTGATATCGGCCTGCCATTCCTCATCGACTACCAGAATACCTGGGCCCGCAACATTGCTGAGCTGGACAACGGCCTGCTGGTGAAATACGAGGAGCTGCGTGCCGAACCGATACCCACCCTGCACAGGATTACCCGCCTCATGGGCGAAGATTTCTCCGAGGAGGAGATCCGCCAGGCAGTGGAGTGGGGCTCCTTCGACAACCTGCAGAAGCTGGAGACTTCCGGCACATTCAGCCAGGGTGGAATGAAACTGGTCAATGCCAATGACCCCAGCACTTTCAAAGTGCGTCGCGGCAAGGTCGGTGGCTACCGCGAGGATTTCGACGAACAGCAGGTGGCAGAACTTGAGGCACTTGTGCGAGATCGCATCTCCCCGGAGCTGGGTTACTGCGGCGAGACCGCGGAGTCCTGAGCCATGCCACCAGTCACCTGGGTGATTCTCAGCGACAAGCGCGGGGACAACGGCCAGGTTGAAACCATTGTCGATGCGCTGGGCTGGCCGGTAGGCCACAAGTACGTGCATATGCGGCCCGAGTTCGTACTCGGCAAGCCGCGTTACCGGCCCTCACTGGATCACATCGATCAGTCCCAGTCAGATTCACTGGAGGGGCCCTGGCCGGAACTGATCATTACAGTCGGCCGGCGTCCCTCAATGGTTGCCCTGTGGGTGCGCAAACAGTCCGGCAACAAGACCAGGATTGTGTTGGTGGGCAAACCCTCGGGCTACATGCTGGATTTCTCCCTGGTGATTGCCAGCGCCGAGAACCAGATGCCGCCGATGCACAACTTCGTACCCACGACCCTGCCATTGATGCGCATCGATCCCACGGATGTGGAGGTTGCTGACGAGGTCTGGTTCGAGCGCTTCGCCGAGTTGAAAAAACCGGTGATCGCCATGCTGATCGGCGGAGAAACCAATCCCTTCATTATGAACCGCAAGGTCGCCCACGAGCTGGTTGCGTCGGCGCGATGGGTCGTCGATGAGCTGGGCGGCACCCCCTATGTGACCACCAGTCGTCGCACCACGCCCGAAGTGCTGGAGGTGCTGCGTTCGGACCTGCCGAAAGAGGCAGTGTATTTCGAGTGGTCGGCAGAGGCGGTGGAAAACCCCTACCAGGCATTGCTCGGCAGTGCCGACGGATTTATCGTCACCGGCGACAGCGTGTCGATGATGGTCGAGGTGATCTACCTGCACAAGCCACTGGCGATTTTCCCGCTGCCCGGTGGCTGGCTCGGCAGCATCGACCAGCTGCGTCGCTCCCTGGCGCACTGGTTGTTCAACCCGCGCCAGGACAGCGCCTGGGATCGCCTGCGTCACCGCATCGCTCGTGGGGTTTACTACCTGGATGTGTTCAAGGTGCTGTGTGCGACCCGGGACTTTCGCGCCTTTCACCGCCTGCTCGTGGATAGCGGACTGGCGGTCTGGTCCGGCCAGCCCTTCCAGGAAGCAGATGTGGCGCTCCCGGATGATGTAGGTGCGGTGGTGACGCGAATAAAGGCCTTGTTCCCTGGGAGCTGACCTACCGTAGTCCCAGCACGTTTTTCATGAAGTGGGTGCCAAACCGACTGATGCGCTGGGCGGCAACCGACAGCGGGCTCTGGTCCAGGTAATTGAGTTGCACCATGCGACGCTCGCCAACAAAGCGGGTGTGGCCGTGCCAGGAGTGATCGGTGCGGCGGAAGGCCAGCAGAGTGCCACCCAGGGGTTTCACCTGGGCGGTGTAATCCTCGATGTCGTTTTTCGAGCGCAACATGCGCAGCTGGCCGTCCTCGTGCTCCCAGGACTCATTGAAGTACACCAGTACCGTAATCACCTTGCTCTTGTGATCCGTGTGGATATTGCCATCGGTACGCTCGCAGAATTTGCGCACGGTGATGGTGGTCGGCAGGGAAGACAACTCCATATCGAAGCGCTCGCCGAGCAGCTCTGCAAAGGGTGCATCCTGCAATTCATCCATCAGCGCGCCAAATACCGCACCGTACTCCAGGTTCTCCAGGGCGTGGTTGGCGGCGGTGTCGATGGCGGGATAGTCCGCGTTCACCTTCGCCAGGGCCTCCGGGCCGAGGAATCCCGGGGCTACCAGGAAATCGAAGGGATCGCGCTGCAGTTCCGCCTGTCGCAGGGCATCGAGATTGATCAGTGACATGCGCGCATTGTAGGTGGGCCCCTCAGGCGGGGCAATACACGGCTACCCGTAGAGTTTGTGAATAGTGCGGCAAATCAAGAATTCGGGTATTATGCGCCGCCTTTCAAACACACCACCGGGGGACTGATCTTCACATGGCCGACAAGGCACGGGTTGTAGTGCGCCATCTCATCATGCTGCTCTGTTTCTGGCTGCCCGCAGGGCGGCGCAAGAACATAGAGCGCTGGCTGCGCGGCCGTGAAGAATTCAAGAAACTGGAGCGCTGCGACTGGGTGCTGATGAGCTGGGGGAAATCGGGAAGAACCTGGCTTCGCGTGATGCTGTCGCGGGCCTACCAACTCAAGGGCGGCCTGGCCATCGACGAGTTGCTGGATTTCGATAACTTCCGCAAGCGCAATCCGCGGTTGCCGGCGGTGTTCTTCAGCCACAATAACTACCTGCGCAATTACACCGGCAACTGGGAGTCCAAGAGTCACTTCCAGGGCAAGCGTATCGTGCTGCTGGTGCGCGATCCCCGCGACGTGGCGGTATCGCAGTTCTTCCAGTGGAAATTCCGCATGCGGCCCAATAAGAAGTTCATCAATGACTATCCCGCGGACGGTGCCGACATCGATACCTGGGATTTCGTCATGGATAACGATGCCGGTGTGCCGCGGATCGTCGACTACTTCAACGGCTGGGCGCGGGCCATCCCGGAACTCGAGGACGTACTGGTGGTGCGCTACGAGGACATGCGCGCCGACCCGCGCGCGGTGTTGTCAAAAATACTCGAATTCACCGGGACCCCCGCCAGTGCAGACGAAGTGGACGAGGCGGTAGAGTTTGCCGCCTACGACAACATGAAAAAGATGGAAGAGGACAAGTTCTTCCGCAGCAGCGGTGCCCGGGTCAAGCCCGGTGACAAGGACAACCCCCAGTCATTCAAGGTGCGCAAGGCCAAGGTAGGCGGCTACCGGGACTACTTCACCGACGAGCAGTGTGTGGAGCTCGATACGCTGGTAGCCGGCCTCGATCCCCAGTTCGGTTACGGCGGCACTGCGGGAGACAGCGCATGAAGCTGGCCATACAAAATCTCCGCCAGGCCGCGCAGACGGGTCGCAAGAAGTTATCGCGCCGCTGGTTGCACTGGCGCATGCGCGGGCAGCCCGAGGCGGAAATTCTCAAGGCCGAGCGCAAGCTGCGCGGCGTCGAGCAGTACGACAAGTTGCGCAAGGCCGATATCGTGGTGGTGTCTTTCGGCAAGAGCGGCCGCACCTGGTTGCGGGTCATGATCTCCCACCTGTTCAGGGTCATGTACGGTTTGCCGGAGAACGCGATTCTCGGCTTCGACAATTTCCACAACCTGAACCCGGCGGTACCGAAGATTTTCTTTACCCACGACAACTACATCAAGGACTTCACCGGCGATTTTGAGACCAAGAAGCCGTTCTACGACAAGAGGGTCATCCTGCTGGCCCGGGACCCCCGCGATGTGGCGGTGTCCCAGTTCTTCCAGTGGAAGTTTCGCGTCAAACCCTCCAAGGTGGCGATAAACAACTACCCGCCCCGGGGTACTGACATCAGCCTGTTTGATTTCGTGACCGGCGACAACGGCGGCAGTATGCAGGCGGTGACCGACTACCTGAACCTGTGGGCGAAAGAAGCGGGCAATCTCGAAAACTTTCACCTGTTGCGTTACGAAGACCTGCGCTCGGATCCCCATACACAGTTGCGCAAGCTGCTGGAGTTCATGCAGGTCGATGCTTCCGAAGAGCAGGTGAATGCTGCGGTGGAATACTCCTCCTATGAAAATATGAAGAAGATGGAAAGCAAGCAGCAATTCCGTCTCTCAGGTGGACGCATGATGCCCCGCGACAAGGACAACCCCGACAGCTACAAGGTGCGCCGGGCCAAGGTCGGTGGTTACCGCGACTACTTTACGGACGAGGAAGTCGCCGCCATCGATCACAAGCTGGTAGAGATGCTCGACGACCTGTTCGGGTACCGCTGAGCCTCTCTCTTTGCTACGGCTAGCGCTCCTGGCGGACTGTCTGCAGGATGCCGTTGCTGCTGAACCGCAACTCCCATTTACGGCCGCGACGCTCGTAGAGCCAGATAGAGAAGCGCCGCTCCTTGGGTTCACCACACTTTCTCAGTACCTCGTACATGGTGGGCCCGTGGCGACCGCCGCCCTGGATCAGGTGGATACCGCAGCGGAAGGATGCCGCTTCGGCTGGCGGTGCGGGAAGTAGCAGGCACGCGCCCAGGAGACTTGCAAGGATTGCCAGGTGCTTCACGACTTTCCTCCTTTGAGTCTGTACTGCAGATCGGGAAGTAGCATAACGCCGTGATCAACAACCAGCTCCTCCGCATCAGTCAGTGCCTCGGCCAGGTATTGCATGGGCGAGCGAATGATCATCGGGCTGCTGCCGCTGATCCCCTTGAAGCGGCCGGTCCCGCTGTTCAGTGTCAGCTTGCCCCGACAGCCCCCGCTGCCACCGTTGCAGGTATAGGAGGCAAACACGTTGTCATCGCCCGACTGGACGATAATACAATTGCCCTCGGCCCGTGTTTTTGCCTGCTTCACATCCAGCAGCTGTTTCACAGAACACTCCATGAAAGCCTCGTCCACTTCACCCTCTGAGCTCTCTGTGTACAGCACGCCCTCGATGACACCGAGAAACTCTTTTTTGTCCACGCCAATCAGAAACACCTTGCCATGGCCGGACCAGCTCAAGGCGGCTTTCAGTGATTGAGGTTCCGCCGCTGCAGCGGCGCCGGGTAGCAGCGCGAGCATCAGCGTCGCGGCCCAGCCTTGCATCCATTTGTTCATCGAGTGAGCTCCTGGCCAGTGATAATTGCAGTATAGATGACAGATGGGATATGGGTTTTTTGGGTGTGCAGGGGCGGTATTATTACCTTGTTCTGCAAGCGGGTGGCGCCTTACCCTGATCAAAACAATAAAGGTCTGAAGACCGGGAGTGAGCACATGTCGATATCAAGCCTTGCAGGGCGGGTGCTCCTGTGCGTTTTCCTACTCGGCGGCATTTCCGGCTGCACTGCGATGGCGGTGACCGGCGCCGTGGTTGGTGCTGCGACCGCTGTAGCCGTCGAAGTTGTGGAGGTACCTTTCGAGGTGGCCGGTGGCGTCTACGACGTGGTTACGGACGACGATGACGATGACGAGGAAGCCGACGAGGAAGACTGATTCCTTAGTACCCCGGCATCACCTGCCAACGGCCTCATCGTAGGCACCGTAGGAATACTCGTTCAGCAAGCGGGTGCAGGCCACTGGCGGGTGCCTGCCCGATTCATGCCAGCCAACCTGGCCCAGGATATAGCGGGCTACTTTTTTACTCGAATTCCAGTCCGCCAGCAGCTCTTCGACTTCCCTGTTTGTCAGTTGCTCATAGAGTGACTGAATCTGGTCTGCTATACCGAGCGCCTCCATTTGCGCGTCTTGATGCCAGAGGTCCAGCGTGCTGCCCAGGCCGAGGATTTCCGAGAAAATCACGGTCACGGTTTCCAGTGCATTGCCTGATTTCCAGTCGGCCTCTGCACCATGAAAAAGTACTTCCGGAAAGTCGGCTACGACATAGCTGTTTCTTTGGGCGGGCTCCATGGCGAAGAACATCAGCGCGCTGACAACATAGAGATTGGGCCAGGGGTCCTGCGACGAATCGTACAAATTGTTGCTCATGCCGGCTTGTCCATTGCTTCAGCCACAGCGGGTCTCCCCAGCCCCAGGAAGTCGATATCGAAGTCGGTGCCACCTTCCGTCACCAGGTCGACAAGTGTCTCGCCCAGCACCGGCGTGAACTTGAAACCGTGCCCTGAAAGCCCGGCGGCAAAAGCAATACGCGGGTTGTCAGGATGGTGATCGACGATGAACTGACTGTCGGGACTCATTGTGTAAAAGCAGGTCTCGTGGCGCATTCGGGTCAGGCTTACACCCGGAAGGTGCTGTTCGATAAATGCCTCGATACGCGCATTGTCATTCCTGTCCGGGCCGCGATCCGCGTTGAGGGGGTCTGTGACCGCTTCTCCACCCGAGTGCTCACCCAGCTTCAGGCGCCCGTCGCGCGAGGGAAAGCCGTAGAACTGGCCGTGTTCCAGCTCGAAGAAAAAGCCGCATTCGTAAGCCAGGTTGTCGGTCTGGTACCAGTGCAGGTGTTTGCGCTGTACCAGCAGCGGCAACTTGAGGTCTGCCAGCAGCTCACCGGCCCAGGCGCCGCCTGTAACGATAAGGCGCTCTGCCGTAAAGGTTTCCGATTCGGTCTCGACCTCGATGCCCTTGTCGCATTCACGCCACTCCAGAATCTCCTCACCGAAGCGGTGTTCGGCGCCCGCATCCACAGCCTGGTCCACATGGCTGATGACGCATTGCTCCACCGGCAGCAGGCCTGCATCGGGCTCGAAGATAGCCTCGGCGCCTGCGGGGATCGCGTAGGGCAGCGTCGCCGGGTCGCTTGTTTCGAGGCGCAGATCGTAGCGTTCGGCGGATAACCTGACGCCGCCAAGAGTCGGCCCCCCAGGGTCACCAACGTAAATTACGCCGCAGCGCTGGAGCAGTTCCGGGTCCAGTTCGTCCCACAATTCATAACTGCGTCGCAGCAGTGGTACATAGTCCGGGTGCTCGAAATAGGACAGGCGGATCAGCCGCGATTCGCCGTGAGAGCTGCCGCGGTTGTGACCCGCGGGGAAGCGGTCCAGTCCCAGTACCTTGAATCCTCGCCGGGCGGCGTGGAAGAGGGCGGCGCTACCAACACCGCCGGTGCCCAGTACGATCAGTTCGTAGTGGGCCACGGCTTCGACTCAGGCCCCGACCAGTTCGAATGCGTCGCTGCGCAGGTGTCCCTGTTCCATTTCCGCGCGCAGCATCGATTCTGTGATCACGCCCTGTTCCAGGCACTCCTTCACCATGGAGAAGAAAAACTGCTCCTGTCGCGGATCCGGGTGGGCAGCGTAGGTGCCGGCAAACTTGTAATCGCCGAACAGTGCACGGCGGGCGCGGCGGAACCAGTGACGTGGCGGGAACAACTGGAAGGTGTCCGCGGGTCGATAGTCAATCTTCATCCCGGTCTTCCAGGGCTGGGTTTTGCGCTTGGTGTTGTGCAGCAGCTTGGTCTGGTCGGTGAGATTGTCGAAGTCGTTCCACACGTTCTCGAACAGGCCGATGGTGGCCGGATCTTCCAACTTCAGAGAGATCCAGTCCATGTAGTCGCGCTTCACATCGGGGCCGAACATTTCCCCGAAATCGTTTTCGAAGCGCCAGTGTTTGAGTTTCGCGCAATCCAGCAACATGACGGAGGACGCATAGGCACCCTTGCGCCCTTTGCGCCCGGATTTCGGCCGGCACATGATGGCCGCCCCCTGCATATCCCGTGACAGCAACTCCCAGATATCGCCGACGGCGAAAATATCGGGGTCCATCACCACCGCACGGCCCTCGTAGTTCATAAGCTGGGGCGGTGCGAAGCGCAGCGGTGTAAAGGATTGCAGGTCCTGGTTCAGCCAGGGGCGCATCTCGCCGTCGCGACGATACTTGCGGCCTTCGTGTTCGGCCATGCAGGGATAATCCTTGACCTCGATAAACCTGACGTCGAACTGGCCGCTGTGGTCGGAGTTGCGTTGCAGCGTGTATTTGCTGACCACGGCCCCAAGCATTTGCTTGTGATTGGTGTGTATAAATACGGTGGGTTTCAAACTGATTCGTCTCGTCTGCCGGTATGGGATAGTCTAACGCCATGACTGCAGACGAGCCAATAATCTGGTGCCTGCTGGGTAAGAAGGCCGGCGATAATACACAGGTCCGCGCCCTGGCGAAAGCGCTGGGTTTTTCCGTTCAGGAAAAGCAGATCGTCGCCCGACCCTGGGAACTGGTGACCCACCTGGTCTTAAGGGCCACCCTGGCGGGAATCGACCGCAATGCTTCCAGCGAATTACACGCCCCCTGGCCGGACCTGGTCATCACCGCAGGCCGGCGCAATGAACCTGTGGCCCGGTGGATCAAGGAGCAATCTGGAGGAGCGACAAAACTGGTGCATATCGGCCGGCCATGGTCGCCGCTGGATACCTTCGACCTGATCATTACCACGCCCCAGTATTTTCTGCCGGAGCAGGACAATATCCTGCACAATACCCTGCCCCTGCACCAGCTGTCACAGGCGGTTCTGGAGCACGCCGCTCGCTCACTGTTACCACAAATCGAGCACCTGCCGCCGCCCTGGATCGTGGTGCTGGTGGGAGGCGATAGCGGGCGCTTTGTATTCACTGCCGAAAAGGCGCGACGACTGGCGCAATACTCAGGCCAGCTGGCGGCAAGCTGTGGCGGTTCGGTGCTGCTTACCGACAGTCCGCGCACCCCGCAGCGCAGCGGCGACGCCCTGCAGGCGGCGCTGCCGCAACCCCATTACTGTCACCGCTGGGGTGCCGGTGGCGATAATCCCTACCTGGGCTTGTTGGCAGTAGCCGACGCTTTTGTGGTCACCGGCGAATCCATGTCCATGCTGGGCGAGGCGGCATCCTGTGGCAAACCCGTGTACATCTTTGACATGGGGGACGGAGAGAGTGCCTGGTGGAAACACCGCCACAACTACCGCTACAAACCGCTCAGCCATCGCCTGGCGATGCGTTTCGGGCCGCAGCGCATGCGTCGCGATATCGGCAATATTCAGTCGGTGATGGTAGACAGCGGGCAGGCCCGCTGGCTCGATGGGGGCAGCAAATTCAGCAGCGGCTCAGCTGCCGGTGCGGGGGCCGAGCCTGACAACAGTGAACTGGAAAGAGCCGCGACAGCGGTCAGGCGGCTTGTGATACCGAGCTGAGTGGGTGCATCGGTGCTGGCGGAAGGTCCGGGGTGCGCTCCAGTACTTCGAAGGCATCGTGGCGGACGTGGTTCTGGGCCATCTCATTGCGGAGGAAGTCCTCGCTGATCTTGCCCTCGTTCACACACTCCTTGAGCAGGCCGAAGAAGAAATTTTCCTGGTTCTGGTCCGGGTGCTGCTTGTAGTTGCCGAGGAAAGCGTACTCACCGAATAACTTGCGCCGCGCCCGCATGATCCAGGCCGCCGGCGGAAACAGGCGGAAGCGCTCGGCCGGGCGCCAGTCTGTGGGCAGGCCGGTTTTCCAGGGCTGGGTCTTGCGCCGCGTGGTGTGCAGCATCCTGGTGTCGAGGGTGAACTTGTCGAAATCGTTCCACTCCGGCTCAAAGAAGTCGATACTGTTATCGTCCTCTTCGCGCAGGCAGATCCAGGGCTGGTAGTCCTGGGTGAATTCGAACATGGCACGGAACTTGGCTTCCGCATCCCAGTGCCTGAGCTGGGCACAGTCCAGCAGCATGACGCTGCTGGCCTTGCACTTGTCTACCAGGCCCTTGGGACCCGAGCGCATGCGGCACATGATGGCCTTGCCCTGCATATCCCTGCTCAGCAGTTCCCAGATGTCAGCCGCGGCAAAGATATCCGGATCGATCACAACGGCGCGGCCTTCAAAACCCATCAAGGCAGGAGGCATAAAGCGGGTGGGGGTGAAAGACTGCAGGTCATCGTTCAGCCAGGTGCGCTTGACCCCGTCGCGCAGGTATTCCTTACCCTCGAATTCGGCGAAAAACGGGTAGTCGCGACTGTCCATGATGTGGACATCGAACTTGTCGTTGTTCGCGGAGTAGCGCCGCAGGGCGTGCTCCGCCACGATCGCGCCCGTGATCTGCTTGTGATTGGTCTGGATGAATACGCCGGCTTTCATGAGGTCGTGTAGCTGCTGGGAATGGGGGGCAACTATAAAGGAAAGCGCTGTTTTTTGCTATTGATCCGGGTCGTGTTTCAGCGTGAATAGTAGTTAATGCTGCGCCCGGTCGCGGCTGTGTAGAGGACCCCGAAGGCCTTGGCCATGCGGTACAGACTGTGCATGAAAAAACCCCGGGAAAATATCGAAAAAGGCAATAAAATCAGTGACATACTGAGTTTCGCCAGGGCGGTACCCAGGAGCTTCATCACCCGGCCCCGGTTGCCGTGGGAGCGGGCCATGCCCACCTGCGAACAGCCGTTCTTGAATCCGCGTTTGAGCAGGCCGCGGGCGGTGTAGCGCTCCGGTTCATGGTTGCGGTGGATCACTGACATATCCGCCGATGCCAGGTGAGCGCCGAGGCTGTTGGCGCGAATGAAAAAGTCCTTGTCCTCGCCACCGCTGTAGCGGAAGGTGTGGGAGAACACCGGGCCGGTAGTGGCGACGCGCTCGAGGATGTCCCGCCCGATCAGCGCATTGCAGGTGGAGGCGCAGGCGGGCAGGCCGTAGCGGCCGCCCTTGTTTTCGTGCTTGGCCTTGACCGGCGAGCGGAAGATACCGGACTCCCTTGCCCACTGCGGCATATGGGTATCCAGCACCCAGGTACCGAAAACCAGGTCGGCATTGGTCACGGCCTGGCGGTCCAGCAACTGGATCAGCCAGTCGGGTTGGGGCTGGTCGTCGTCGTCGATGAAGGCGACGAAATCAGCGCCCCGGTCCAGGGCGACGGCCACTGCCTTGTTACGGGCGTAGGTAATACCCGCCCGCGGTTCCTCGGTGTAGTGAATATCGATGGGCAGGCGCGGTGCAGCCCTTTTACAGATCGCGGCGGTTTCCGGATTGGGGTTGTTGTCTATAACAATCATTTCCACCGACTGGGGATTGTAGCCACTGAGGTCGAGGTCCTGCATGGCGACCAGCAGGCGCATCAAGCCCTGGGAGCGGCTGTGGGTGCACACGCAAATGGCTACCCGGATATCTACGATGGTACTGACAGTCATTGAGTTCTCTTACTTGAATATACCGCGGCGATACAGCCCCCAGAAAAAGCCCCACATAAACAGCAGCGGGGCGCGTCTCACCTTATCGGGGATTTCAATTTTTTCACCGGAGTGTCGCTCCAGTTTCCACGCGATATAGTCCAGTCCCCCTTCGAAGGTAAAAAGTGCCTTGACCAGTCTCATTATCGAGAACAGCTTCCCCTGCACCCGGCGCAAGACCCAGGCCCATTTGGCGAGCATCCGATCGCGCGCTGCTATCTCGGAGGTATATAACGTCTCTGCAGGCTGTTTGGTTGACACGTCGTCGTCGCCATCATACACCGCAAACGGGAAATTGAGCGAATCGGCCTCTTGCCGGGTGACCTGCCGGTAGAAGGCCAGCGAGGCCTGTGCCAGTTCTTCTGCGCGCCCGCCGCGTTCCGTGCGCAGCTCTGTGCTGTAACTCAGGGCCAGGGCCTGCTGCCACAACTCGGCCAGTGTGCCGTGGGACGGTAAAGCCGGGAGTGAGCGCAGTAACAGGGTATGGATTGCCTCCAGCAGGCACTCTTCCGCGGCCTCACGGGCATCCTGGTCGCGACTGTAGACGATTTTTGTCGGCTGGGAGAAACGCCCCCATATATAGGACTGGAACCAGCCGCGGGAGCAACCGCGGCGAAAATCCTGTAGCGAGATTACCGTGACCTTGCTGCGCAGTACCTGTCCCCCTTGCTCCACTTCCGCATAGAAGACATTGGGCGGCAGAATCCAGTTGGCCACCGTCAGGTACCAGCGGTCGTAGGCCGAACGGTAGTCGTCGCAGACCAGGTACAGATCCAGCAGACCGTCGAAGATATCGCCACTGCGCAGGCAGGAGCCGTACAGCAGCGCACAGCAGACCGCGTCGTCGTGCTTGTGGCGCAATTGCTCCAGCAGTTGCTTGAGGGCCGGTATCTGGTCCGGGTCCGGGCCGGCGACAGCGGGGTAGTGGATCACAGTCTCAGGAACTCCAGGCTTGGACTGGCGCTGATGCTGACCGGGCCGCTGGCCTCGAGGATTTCGCCATCGAGGTTGAGCTTGCCCTGCAGCGACAGTGCGACGTTGTCGGCATTGTGACTGAAGTAGCCAGAAGCGGGAACCGCGTTGCGATTGGGCCGGCCGCGGATGATCGAGACAAAAGTGCGCAGAAAGCGCGTGCAGTGTTGTCGCATCACCGTGACGCGGACTTTGCCGGGCCCTTCACCCCAGAAGGGCCTCATGCCAAACGAAAGCCGCTGCAGTGTGCTGACGGCCAGTATCAATGTGTCGTGTCGGGCAGCTTGCCCACCGTCGAGTGACACATCGATGGTCACGTGCTTATTGAAAGCCGGGTCATCGCGCAATACACCCCATACCGTGCGCATGACCCCCAGCGCCAGGCTGAAATCGTCCCGCAGCCCACGGGCGTGAATTTCCCGGTGGGCGTACTCGGTGCCATGGATAACCGCACCACCGCCAAGGAACATGCCGTAATGGGGGCCCGATTCGGCCTGGGTGTCGACCCGCAGCAATTGCCGGTGTTCGATGCGACCTGCCGTGTCGCGGTCGCCCTCGGACCACTGGCAGAAACGCTCCACGGCCCGGGTGATCTTGCCGCGAACACCGATATCGCCCGCGGTCATGTTGGCGGTGCCACCGGGCAGCAGGACGATCAGGGGGTTTGATTCGAAGTAATTGTCCTGCAGCAGCCTGCCCAGGATGGCCGACGCGGTGCCGTCGCCGCCGTTGATAGCCAGCACGGCGATGTTTTCCCTGGCAAATTCCTCGAGTACCGCCGGTACTTCACTGGCGTTGGCGGTAACGCGATGCAGCAGTCCGTCGCAGCAGTCCAGCCGTTCGCGAATGCGCGGAAACTGATCGCGGTTGTGACCGCTGTCGGCATTGCTGATCAGCCCGATCTTCCCTGGTCTGGACTGATTCACCCCGATTGGTCCCTCATGATGACGGATTTCAGCTTGAGCACGGCACGACCGACCCTGGGGGCGCGTCCGCGCAGTTCCAGTGGCAGTCGGGTCTCCTTGTCGAGCAGGATGGTGATGTCTCCGGTCAGGCCCATCAGGTTGAAGTCCGGTTTGTCGGCGAGCTTGCCCCAGGGTTCCGAGCGGACCTTGACCATGATGACGTCGGCTTCGCGCTCACTGTTCTGCTGACTGCCGGCCATGCGGTAATCCACGGTGATCGATTCCTCGGCTGCTGCACTCAGGTCTACCACATAGGTATTGAAGTCGGTATGGACATAAACCTGCAGGGTTTTCCCAGGCAACTCCAGGGCTCTCTCCGCCAGCACCAGCAGTGTATAGGGGCTGGCCAGCAACTCTTCTCCCGGCAGTGCAGGGTAGGGCAGCAGCCGTCGGCTGGTCAGGGTCCAGCCCTCTATCGGGTTTGGCGCCGCGCCGGGCCCCGGTTCATACCGTTCGCGGGTAATAGCCGGTTTGTCTGGGCCATGGGTTTCGAACAGGTGGCGTTTGAATCGCTTGTCCTTGCCGCGACTGAAGCGATCGTGCTCGCGGGTGGCACCGGAGCGCGGGTCAAAGCTGATTTTTACCGACTCCTCGCTGGTGCCGACAGTGCTGGACACCGATAACTGCCAGTCTGAGTCGCCATTGGTGTCAGTGGGGAGCAGGCTTATGGATGAGCGTGCGGTTAACCACAGCGCCCGCTGCTCGTATTCGAGTTCCTGCCAGTCGGGCACGCCGGGCATGGCCGCGGAGTTTGCCGCCAGCAGCAGGAGGAAACCTGCCAGAAGCAGTCTCATGCCGCCCTCGCCGCGTAGCGAACCAGGCCCGGGTCCTGGCGGTGGGGGTAGACCGCCATCACCAGGGCCACCGGCAGCCAGAAGAACAACCAGATCTCCTTCGGGTGTACCAGCAAGCGGTCAAAGTCCATGGTTATGCAGGTCATACCGTATAAGAGTAGCGCGAGGTAAAGACGTTCCCCACGGCTGCGATAAAGTCGCACGGCCCAGAGCAGTGCCACGGCGAGGATAGCCAGCATCAGGGCCAGCCCGATCGCACCCCCGTCGCGCAGGCTGGCGAGGTAACTGTTGTGGGCGTGGTTGAAGACCAGGTCATAGGCGGGCACCTTCGGGTCTACCAGGTAGCCGTGGCCGAACCACCAGTGCCCGTCCATGTCGCTGAGCAATTGCTGCCAGATGCCGGGCCGGAAGGAAAACGCCTCGACGCGGTGCCACCAGTCCTGCGGGTTGGTCGCCACCAGGGCCCAGCTCGCTGCCAGGCCAATCGCGATGATGCCGATGGCCCGGTAACCGAGCAGTACCAGCAGGGCAACGCTGAGACCGGCCAGGGCCGTGCGCGACTGGGTGAAAATGACCAGGCTGAGTATGATCGCCCCGAGTGAGAAATACAGGGCCCGGTTATTGCGGCCACGCTCGGAAAACAGGTAGTGCATGCACAACACCAGGAATACCCCGTAGGCGCAGGCAGCCTTGTTCTGGTGATGCATGACGCCGAGGGGTTCCAGACGCGAGGCCGGGAAGGGATTTTGCAGGTACCAGGCGACAACGGATACCAGCGCTGCGGCGGCGGCCAGCCAGGTAGCCCGGTGGGCGAATCGGTCGATACGTTGCGGGTACTGTATCCACAGGAAGCCGCTGACCAGGCAGAACGAGAGCAGCACCGCGGCATTTCGCACAGCCCACAGGGCTTCTTCGGGATTGAAATCCGCAGTCCAGGCCAGGCTCAGCATCATGTAGCCGGCGTAAGTGGCGATCAGAATGGCCAGGGCATTGCCCCGGTAAAACTGCTGCAGTTCGCGCCACAACAGCAGCACCGCCGGGAAAACCAGGATGTAGTAGAGGCGCCGGTGACCCGAGGCCATGGGCAGCAGGAAATAGCCGGCGATGAACACGGCGTAGAAGTACACCATGCCCCGGTCCAGCAGGAACCTGCGCATTTTCCTGATTTCCATGAATATCAAAGGCTTGCGGATGAATAGAGGCGGCAAAAATACCACAAAACCGGCGCCGTCGCCGAATATTCCGCTTCACTATGTGAATATTTCGGGCTTCTCTTGTGAATGACCCGCTCATCCTTTAACCTGCGCGTTTTTTGACCTACCCCCACCTGGGACTACTACATGCATGCTGTTATCAAGCGACTGATCAAGTGGCTGGTTCGCGCGATCTCTAAATTCCTGCCCGAAGAGAAAGCCCATGTGCTGGAGCGCTGGCGCCGGGGTCGCGAGGAGTTCTGGAAGTACAATAACTGCGAGTACATTTTCGCCTCATACGGCAAGAGTGGGCGTACCTGGGTGCGGGTGATGATCTCGCGTTATTACCAGCTGGTTTACAAGTTGCCGGACAACATCCTGATGGGTTTCGACAACTACACCCGCCTCAATAGTGATATTCCGAAGATCTTCTTTACCCACGACAACTACCTGCGCCAGTTCACCGGGAATCTGGACAGCAAGCAGGATTTCTACCCGAAGAAAACCGTGTTACTGGTACGCAAGCCCCAGGACGTGGCGGTGTCCCAGTTCTTCCAGTGGAAGTACCGCATGCGGCCGGACAAAAAGTCCATGAACAACTACCCGGAGCACGATGCCGATATCTCCGTGTACGATTTCATTAAGCACGAGGGCAAGGGCCTGGGCCATATCATCGAGTTCATGAACGGCTGGGAGCGGGAGCTCGACAAGATCGAGAACCTCCTGGTAGTGCGTTATGAAGACCTGCGCACGAATCCGGAACAGGAAATGGCCCGGGTCGTCGAGTTCCTGGGTATGGAGCCCAACGAGGACTACCTGAAGGACATGGCCGAATTTGCCTCGGTGGAAAACCTTCGCAAGAAGGAGCAGGAAAATTATTTCTGGCGCAGCGGCAGCCGGGTTCAGGCCAAGGACGTCAATGACCCCAACACCTTCAAGGTACGCAAGGCCAAGGTCGGCGGTTACCGGGACTATTTTGACGATGATCAAGTGGCCGAACTCGATGCCATGGTAGATTCCCAGCTGCTCCCGGTATTTGGTTACACGAGCGCGGAGGCCGCGCCGAGCGAAGAGATACAGTGATGGACAAGTGCGTTTTTATCCACACCAATGAGCGCCAGTGGTTGGGCGCCCTGGTGGCGGAGTACTCCTTCCGCCGCAATTCCCGCAACCACGACAAGTTTGACGTGAAATTCATTCACACCCGCGACTACGACTTCCTGCGCGAGAAGGAAGGCCAGGCCTTCCTGCGCGGCGGCACCACCCGTGTCTGGCGCATGGACGACTTACAGTCCTTCACACCCTTGCGCTTTATGCCGCCGAAACTGATGGGCGGCCAGGGCAGGGCGGTTGTAACCGACCCGGACGTATTCGCAGTGGGCGACGTCTACGAACTGCTCAGCCGCGATATGGGTGACAAGGCCGTGATGGGCCGCCACCGTTCCGGCAAGGAAGGCAAGGCCTACCAGGTGGCCACCAGCGTTATGCTGCTGGACTGCACCCGGCTCAGCCACTGGGATCCGGAGAAGGAGTTCGACGAACTGTTCCGCTTCGAGAAAGACTACAAGGAGTGGATGGTGCTGGCCTACGAGGACCCGGCCATTATCGGCTACCTGGAGGACTGCTGGAACGACTTCGACAAGCTCGATGGCGAGACGCGGCTGCTGCACAACACCAAGCGTCGCACCCAGCCCTGGAAGACGGGCCTGCCGGTGGATTACACGCCGGCCGACAAATTCAAGGACAAGCCGGTGCTGGCCTCCCTGAATCGGCTGAGGGCCCGGGTATTTGGCGAATACGGCCTGCTCGGCCACTACCGGGAACATCCCGACAAGCGCCAGGAGCAGTACTTCTTTGGATTGCTCAAGGAGTGCCTGGAGATCGGCCGTATCAGCGAGGACCTGGTGCGGGACGAGATGAGCAAAAACCATGTGCGGCACGATGCCTTCGAGGTGCTCGATCGCACGCCGAAACTGGATGCGGTGGCAGCATGAACTACATCGATATCGAAAAACTGAGAAGCCTCAGCCTTGAGGACTTCATGGCAATCAAGCCCTACCCGCACTACAACGCCCACGGTGTGTTGACCGAGAGCGGCTTCCAGGACCTGTTGCACAATATGCCGCCGCTGGACAGTTTCGATGACATCTTCGGCAAGGAGCGCCGCGCTGGCCAGGCGCCGCACGATCGCTACTCCCTGGAGTACACACCGGATACGGAGGTGCCGAAGCCCTGGAAGGAATTTATCGGCGAACTCTGCAGCGATGAATACCGGCGTGAGATCGAGCGCCTGCTGGGTGCGAAAAAGGCCGAGTTTCGCTTTCACTGGCACTACACGCCCACCGGCTGCGACGTCTCCCCCCACTGCGATGCCCGGCGCGAGCACGGCTCCCACCTGTTCTATTTCAACTCCGAGGAAGACTGGAGCCCCGAATGGGGTGGTTCAACCCTGGTGCTCGACGACGGCGGCCGCCTGAGTTACGACTCGGCACCCGCGCTGGAGGAGTTCGACGGTGTCATCGAGGCAAAATCCATCGGCAATTACAGCAACCTGATGCTGCGCACGGACCATGCCTGGCATGCAGTGCGGCCGATCAACTGCCCGGAGGACCGTCTGCGCCGCATCTTCATCGTGGTGGTCAATCCGGACAACCTTTTCTGGAAGGTGCGTGACCGGATCATCGGCAAGACAATCCAGCGCTTCTGAGCCGATTGCTCTCGCCGCCGGCGAAATCCGGCTGTGGCTGGGCCGGGCGGTGAACTATGCCGATTCCGACCAATTCCGTCGTGAGTGCCTCTCCCACTGTGCCGACCAGGCTCCCGCCGCGTGGCGCTTTGCCAGCAGTGAGCACGGCAAACCGCGCCTGCAGGACTCTCCACTGCCGCTGGACTTCAATCTCAGCCATAGTGGTGACTGGCTCGCCTGCGCGGTTACCAGCGCCGGCGAGGTCGGCGTCGACCTGGAGCAGGTCGACAGGGAACGCGATGTTCTGCGCGTGGCGCGGCGCTATTTTTCCGCCCGTGAAATAGAAAGCCTGACGGCACTGCCGCCGGGCCAGCGACAGGATCGCTTTTACGACCTGTGGACCCTGAAGGAAGCCTGGATCAAGGCCCGTGGTCTGACCCTCGCCGGGGAGTTGCAGGGCGCCGCTTTCCGCTTCGGATCGCCTGGTCTGGTAGAACTTGAATGCGCGGATGCGAGCTCTCCCGCCACATTCTGGCTGCTCGACTGGAGACAGGATTATCGACTGGCACTGTGTGCCAGTGAGCCACAGTCGGGGACCACTACCCTGCGTGTTTTTGAGGCCCTGCCGGGGGGTGGCGAAAGGCCTCTGCAGCTGCCTCTGCGGGCCGCCTCCGGCGTTGCCGGCGGGGTCACGTAAGGTCGTGAATTATTAAGAAAAATCGCTTGAAATGCCCAGGGTGCCTATGTAGAATTCGCGCTCTCGAAATTGGAGCCCTTTTTGAGGCGATTGGAAATGAAAACTTTTAGCGCAAAAGCAGAAGAAGTGCAGCGCGACTGGTACGTCGTAGACGCAGCGGAGAAAACCCTGGGTCGACTGGCCAGCGAAATCGCACATCGGCTGCGCGGCAAGCACAAGGCGGAGTACACGCCGCACGTGGACACCGGTGATTACATCGTTGTCATCAATGCCGAGAAGATCAAGGTGACCGGTGCCAAGACCACCGACAAGATTTATCACAGCCACAGCGGTTACCCGGGTGGTTTGAAGTCAATTTCCTTTGAGAAATTGATCGAGAAGGCGCCGGAGCGTGTCATCCAGAATGCGGTCAAGGGCATGCTGCCCCGCAATCCGCTGGGTCGCGCGATGTTCAAAAAACTCAAGGTCTATGCAGGTACTGAGCACCCCCATACCGCTCAGCAGCCGCAGGCCCTGAATATCTAAGGTCACTATTTATGTCAGCAACCCAATACTATGGTACCGGCCGCCGCAAGACCTCTACGGCGCGCGTCTTTATGACTGCCGGTGAAGGTAATATCACTGTCAATAGCCGCCCGCTGGACCAGTACTTCGGCCGCGAAGTGGCTCGTATGATCGTGCGCCAGCCCCTGGACCTGACCGAGTCGAATGACAAGTTCGATATCAATGTCACGGTCAGCGGTGGTGGCAGCTTCGGCCAGGCCGGTGCGATCCGTCACGGCATTACCCGCGCGCTGTTGCAATATGACGAGTCTCTGCGTGGCACCCTGCGCGGCACCGGTTACGTGACCCGCGATGCCCGTGCTGTCGAGCGTAAGAAGGTGGGTCTGCGCAAGGCGCGCAAGCGTCCGCAATACTCCAAGCGCTAAGCGCGACTTTACAGTTAATGAACGCCCGGTGCTGGTCCCTGTACCGGGCGTTTGTGTATCTGGAAACCACTTGATTTATCTTGGTTTTCAGAGACTTCTCCTTGTCATATAAGGGCTAAATCATTACCATTTGCAGCGTTTTGGAAAGTCCCCTCAAGCCATTCACCACGGGCCGCGATGGTCCGAAGCCAGAACATGGGAGATCAGCATGAGCAGTGACGGTGTGAATACCGGTCGGCGGCGCTTTCTGACCGCTGCAACCAGCGCCGTGGGCGCGGCCGGAGTGGTCGGTATTGCAGTGCCTTTTGTGGGTTCCTGGAACCCCAGTGCCAAGGCCCGGGCAGCGGGCGCTCCGGTCAAGGCCGATATCAGCAAGATTGAGCCCGGCGCGATGGTCATCGAAGAGTGGCGCGGCAAGCCCGTCTATATCTTGAGACGCACCGAGGAGCAGGTGGCTGACCTCCCCGGCCTCAACGATACCCTCAAGGACCCCAAGTCAGAGATTTCCGAGCAACCCGACTACGTGGATCAGATCGCTCGTTCCAGGCGGCCCGAGATCATGGTCTTTGTCGGGCTCTGCACCCACCTGGGCTGCGCGCCCAAGCACCGTCCCCTGATTGGAGACCCGGAAATGGGTGGCGAGGACTGGGTAGGCGGTTTCTTTTGCCCCTGCCACGGCTCCAAGTTCGACCTGGCCGGACGGGTGTATGCCGGGGTGCCGGCGTCTGCCAACCTGATCGTACCGCCTTATTACTACGTTGATGACAATGTCATTGTGATCGGCCTGGATGAGGAGCCCGCCTGATGATCAATATGCTCGTTGGATTCCGAGACTGGGTGGATGAGCGTCTGCCCATTGTGCGCGCCTGGAACACCCATATGGGCCAGTACTACGCGCCCAAGAATTTTAATTTCTGGTATTACTTCGGTGTCTTTTCCCTGGTGGTACTGGTCAACCAGCTGCTGACCGGCATCTGGCTGACCATGAGCTATACACCCAGCCAGGAAGAAGCTTTCGCCTCCGTCGAATACATCATGCGGGATGTGGATTACGGCTGGATGCTGCGCTACATGCACTCCACCGGTGCCTCCGCCTTCTTCGCCGTGGTTTACCTGCACATGTTTCGCGCCCTGTTGTACGGGTCCTACAAGAAACCACGCGAGCTGATCTGGATTTTCGGCATGCTGATTTTCGTGGTGCTGATGGCAGAGGCCTTCGTCGGCTATGTACTGCCCTGGGGCCAGATGTCCTACTGGGGCGCCCAGGTCATCATCTCGCTGTTCGGGGCTATTCCCGTGGTGGGTGAAGACCTCATGACCTGGATTCGGGGTGATTACCTGATCTCCGGCGCAACCCTCAACCGCTTCTTCGCCCTGCACGTGGTGGCCCTGCCGATCGTGTTGCTGGCGCTGGTGGTACTGCACCTGCTGGCATTGCACGAGGTGGGCTCGAACAATCCGGACGGCATAGAGATCAAGAAGAACAAGGGCCCGGATGGCATTCCCGTCGATGGTATCGCCTTCCACCCCTATTACTCGGTGCACGACCTGCAGGCCATCGCCGTGTTCCTGTTCGTGTTCTGTACGGTGATGTTCTTCTTCCCGGAAATGGGCGGCTATTTCCTGGAATTTGCCAACTTCGAGGAAGCCAATAACCTCAAGACACCGGCGCATATCGCACCGGTCTGGTACTTCACCCCGTTCTATTCAGTGCTGCGTGCCGTTCCCGACACGCAATTGGGCGCGCTGGCGTTCGCCGCCTCGGTGGCGATTCCCTTCATGCTGCCCTGGCTGGATCGCAGCCCGGTCAAGTCCTGGCGCTATCGCGGCAACATGACCAAGGTCATGCTGGTGCTGTTCACCGCGTCATTCCTGATTCTCGGTGTGCTGGGTGTCAAGGCGCCGACGCCGGCGCGCACACTGCTGGCGCAGATCTGTTCCATCATCTATTTCGCCTTCTTCCTGTTGATGCCCATCTGGACCTCGATGGAGAAGACCAAGCCGGTACCCGAGCGCGTCACCATGAGCGGTGGTATCGGTATCTGGGGTTCGATCGGCGGCTTTATCCTGATCATGTTGCTGACCATCGTGCCGCTCAAGGCAGTGGGTGCCGGAGGCGACGTACACGTGGATCATATTCAGCCCGACCTGCATGACAAGGCTTCCCTGCAACGTGGTGCCGGCCTGTACATGAACTACTGCATGGGTTGCCACTCACTGGAGTACTCCCGCTACGAGCGTGTCGCCGACGACCTCGGCATTCCCCACGACCTGATGCTGGAGCACATGGTGTTCGACCCCAACCAGAAAATCGGCGAGTTGATGGAGAATTCCATGAACGACGAGATCGCCGAGAATTGGTTCGGTGTCGTGCCACCTGACCTGACCCTGGTGGCGCGTGCCCGTGCAACCGCCGCTTATACCGGGCCCGATTGGTTGTATACCTACCTGCGCACCTTCTATGCGGACGAGAAGCGTCCCTTTGGCGTCAACAACAAGGTGTTCCCGGACGTGGGTATGCCCCATGCGCTGCTGGAACTGCAGGGCTTGCAGGCCTGTACTGCCGGTCCCTACGCCGACGCCGGGCGCCGCGACCCACTCACCGGGGTCGACATCAAGGACGATCCCTGCGGCGGTTTCACGGTCGTGGAAGAGGGACTGATGTCCCCGGAAGAGTACGATGAGGCGGTGTTCGACCTGGTGAATTTCCTGGTCTACGTGGCCGAGCCCGCGGCGCTGGATCGCCAGCGAATCGGCACCTACGTGCTGATGTTCATCGTGCTCTTCGGAATGTTTGCCTGGTTACTCAATCGCGAGTACTGGAAAGACGTTCACTAACAGATAATTTAATCGAGGAATCTACATGGGTGTCGTCGCAAAGCGGTCTTCAATGACCTTCTTTTCTGACAATGAAAGTCATTACAGCCACCGCGTTCGCATCGTGCTGGCGGAGAAGGGCGTAACCGTGGACGTGGTCGAGATTGATCGTGCCCACCAGCCGGCGGAACTGGCCGAGCTGAATCCCTACAACAGCCTGCCCACCCTGGTCGACCGGGATCTCGTGCTCTACGAATCCAAGGTTATGATGGAGTACCTGGACGAGCGTTTCCCGCACCCGCCGCTGCTGCCGGTATACCCGGTTGCCCGCGCCGAGAGTCGCCTGTTTATCCATCGCATCGAGAAGGACTGGTGTTCCCTGGTCGACGCGATTCAGCATACCCGCTCGGATAACGTGGTTGAAAAGTCCACCAAGGAACTGCGCGAGAGCCTGCTGGCGATATCGCCGATCTTCAATGAAAAGCCGTTCTTCATGAGCGACGAATTCACCCTGGTGGATTGCTGCCTCGCCCCCATCCTCTGGCGACTGCCCACCCTCGGTATCGAATTCCGCTCCAACAAGCAGACCAAGCCGCTGCTGGCTTACATGGATACCGTGTTCAACCGCGACTCCTTCCAGGCCAGCCTGTCAGAGCAAGAGCGGGAGATGCGGCTCTAGGCTCTCCGCCGGGCCCGACGTCATGTCCATGACATCCAGTCGGCCCTATGTCATGCGCGCGCTTTACGAGTGGATACTCGATAACGAGTGCACGCCCTATGTGCTGGTCAATGCGGAGGAGCCCGAGGTGGACGTGCCGCGCCAGTACGTGAAAGAGGGCCAGATCGTCCTCAATATTTCACCGGCGGCGGTGGTGGACCTGGTCATCGACAACGAGGCCATGCACTTCAATGGCCGCTTCGGCGGTGTCCCGGTCGATGTCTATGTGCCCATGGTGGCCGTCATAGGCATTTACGCCCGGGAAAATGGCCAGGGGATGGTGTTCGAAGGTGAGGACGCGCCCTGGCCCGAGCCACCGGATGAGCCCCCGCGCCCTGGCGGTGACAAGCGACCCTCGCTGAAAGTCGTTAAATAGCAAAAAGGGCTCTGACCCCTTTTTGAGTGTTGAGACATTGGCGCGAAAAGGGCTCTGACCCCTTTTTTTAGTCGATAAACTCGAATAGCTGTACGATCTTCTGCGCGCCATAGGCACTGCGGGCCGAGTCGGCGATACGCTCGGCTTCCGCTCGAGACACCATGCCCATCAGGTACACCACGCCGTTCTCGGTAACCACTTTCACGCGATTGCCCTCGATCTCGGAGCTCGCCAGCAGTGCCGACTTCACCTTGGTGGTGAGCCAGGCGTCGCTGCTGCGGGTTAAGGCATTGGTATTGCCGGATACGGTGAGTTCATTGTAGATGCGGCGCACGCCGCGAATTTTGCGCACCACGTCAGAGGCTTTTTGCTTGAGTTCCTCGGTGGGTACCTGGCCGGCGATCAATACGTAGCCGTTGTAGCTGACAACCGTGATATGGGCACTGTCCAGCCCCGGGTCCGCCGCGCTGATATTGACCGTTGCCTTGCGCTCAATATTTTCATCCTCGAGCGTGGCGCCGGCGGTCCGCTGTCCGGGATCGTCCTCGATGGGCTCTGCATCGATGCTGTCAAGGAAGGTGCCGCAACCGGTGCTGGAGACAAAAAAGAGGCACAGGAGCAGGATTTTTAAGCGATTCATGTATCGTGGCTGCCAAACAGGGACTGGTCGATCAACTTGCACAAACAGTGCACGATCATGGTTTGTATTTCAATAATTCTGGGTGCACTGGTGCTGGGAACGTGGACTTCTATGTCTTCGGGAAGCAACAGACTGGAGATATCCGCACAGTCGCCGCCGCTGAGGACGATCACGGTCATTTCACGATCGTGGGCCGCACGGATAGCCTGGATGATGCTGGCATTACCATCACCGGCAGCAACCCCGAGCAACACATCGCCGGCCTGGCCCAGTGCGCGCACCTGGCGCGAATAAATATCCTGGCTCGCACTCGCCGTGGCGATAGCAGACATGGCGGCGCCGTCGTCACACAGGCACAGCGCGGGCAAAGCCGGACGATCCTGCTCGAAGCGGTGCACCAGGTAGGTACTGAACAGTTGTGCAACCGCCGCCCCGGGTCCGTTGCCGCAGCAGAGTATCTTGTTTTCCGCGAGCAGGGCGCCGGTGCTGAGCTCGGCGGCGCGCTGTACCGGGTCAGCCAGCTGGTCCACCGAGACGGAGATCAGTTCGATGACCTGCTGGAAACCGCCGGAGATAAGGTCGTAACTATCCATGGATCACATCGTAAAAGCGTTTTGCAGCCATTGTATCCCATCTTCTTCCGCTGTCACCGCGGGAGAAAATGCGAGCACGTCGAATCTGCAGGGCCGGCTGTTCGACCATCCGCGACGCTGCAGATAGAACTGGGCGGTGCGCAGTAATTTGCGCTGCTTGCTGCGGGTAACGGATGCGGCGGCCGAGGCATAGCGCGGATTACTGCGGCGGCGCACCTCGACGAACACCAGTTGCCGACCCTCGCTGCATATCAGGTCTATTTCACCGACCTTGCAACTGAAATTGCGCTCCAGCACCTGCAGGCCGGCTTGCTCCAGGTAGTGCGCTGCGCGGGATTCGTATTCTGCTCCACTGTGCATGGGTAACCTCCCTGTTTCCCGGATTTGTTACAGCGCCTCCGGAATGCCAGCGCGCATCCGCGCGGGTACCAGTTCGCGGTGCAAGCGGCCGTCCATATCCATACTCAATAAACCAGTGTAGCCGCGAACCCGGTTGGCGGTATCTTCGCGCAACTGCCCCAGGCGCCAGTGCAGCAAGAAGGCATCCGCGCCCTGGGCATAGCGGGCGGCCAACGTCTCAGTGGACCCGGCGTCGCCGATCTTGCCGCGTACCCTGGAGTCGGGGTTGAGAATCCAGGGTATTTCCACCAGTCGAATGCCGTTGAGGTCCCGGTCGCGCTGGGGGTCCCGTCGACCGCTGTAGATTTGCGAGGTCGAATACACCGGCAGGTCGCCGGCGTAGTGAAACGCAATCAGGGGTTTGATGGAGCGCGCATCCTGAGGCGTACTGCTGAGCAGGAATACGGCGTCGATGTCCTTGCGTCGCCGTGGGGAAAACTCCAGTGAGCCCATCACTCGGCGTAGCTTATTGGCGCGTTTCTCGCTCTCGGCCAGGTTGAGTGCTTCCTTCAGGCTGCTGGAATAATCGCTCTGGCCGCTATAGGTGGCAATAGCGTGTACCGATCCTTCCAGCCCGCTCCAGGTCTGAATCAGCGAGTCTGCCATTTTATCCCCCCAGTCGCCCCGGGGCCGGATCAGCAATGCATCGCGGGCGCCGGCGTCGAAGGCCAACCGGGCCAGTTGCCGGGCTTCATCCTCCGCCGCCAGTGCCATCTGGTAGGGCGGAGTATCAGACTGGGGAGACTGCGGCATCCAGTCCAGGGTCAGCAGGGGGGCCGGCATGCGCTCCGGCGGCTGCCATTCGGCCAGGGCCTCGGGCGCGAGCGGGCCGATCACCAGTTCGGCGCCGGCGGCAACTGCGTTCTGGTAGGCCGCGTTGATGTCCTCAAACCGGGTGCTGTCCATCACCAGCAGCTGCTGTTCGGGCCAGCCCTGGCGACGCGCCTCAAACTGCGCGGCCAGGAACCCCTCGAGGATGGCACGCCCGTCAGCCTCGAGGCCGCCACTCAGTGGCAGGAGTATGGCGATACGGGAGGGCGGCGCCGCGCCGAGAGGGGAGAGCAGTTCCAGTCCCCCGGGCAGTTTGCCACCCACCGGGTGGTTGGGGTGGCGCTGGCGCCAGAGTTCGAGCTCCTCGACCTGTACGTCCGGACTGTCCATTACATTGCCCGCGAGCAGCGCCAGTTCCAGCCAGGCACTCCACTGCCTGGATCCGGTAGTACGCAGGGCTTCGTTTAGCCTGGCTTCACTGGAGAGTTGCAACTGGTGCCAGATAAATTTCACCAGCACTTCGCGCTGTTCGTCCTCGGGCCCGAGTTCCAGCAGGTTGTCTGCATGCCTGGCGGCCGGAAGATTACCCCGGGTGGCGCGCAGGAGACGCAGTTGCCACTGTTGCAACTGCCATTCCCGGCCGGGATGCAGGGGTTGTAGCTGCGGTAGTTGCGCCTGCAGTTCAGTCAGTGCCGTGGGCCCCTGCCCCTGCAGGTACAGCAATTCGGTTTGCATCAGCAGTACCTGGGCCCGTTCATCGACGGTCAGCTTGCTGCTGTCGATGTCCCTGAGTATGCTGGCGGCGGGAAGTAGCTGTCGCTCCTGTAACAGGGCCGAAGCCTCCAGCAGGGCGGCGCCGTATTCGGTCTCCTCTCCGGGCGGTGGTACCTCGATGAGCTCGCCGCCGGGAATGCGGCCCACTTGCTCAGGCGCGGATACCGGTGCCGGCCCGGCACAGGCGACGAGCACATACAGGGCGGCAATAGTGAGGGCTTGCTTCAGTCGTTTCAGCCAGTACATCGAATCCAGATTATCAGAACACGGGGATTTATGGAGAGCGGGTTATATGTTGTTGCCACACCCATTGGTAACCTGGGTGATATGGTACCGCGTGCCGTGGAAGTTCTACAATCGGTCGACCTGATCGCGGCGGAAGACACCCGGCACAGTGCCCCGCTGTTGAAGCATTTCGATATCTCCACCCCGATGCTGGCCTACCACGACCACAGTGATGAGGCAGCGCTGCGCCGCATCGACAAGTGTATCGCCCAGGGTGGCGCGGTTGCGCTGATCTCCGATGCCGGTACTCCGCTGATCTCGGATCCCGGCTACCGCCTGCTGCAGCACGCCCACCAGCAGGGCTGGCAGGTCGTTCCGGTGCCTGGGGCCAGCGCGGTGGTAGCCGCACTCTCGGTGGCCGGCCTGGCCACGGACCGCTTTCGTTTCGAGGGCTTCCTGCCGGCCAAACAGGCGGCGCGCCGGACGCGCCTGCAGGCGCTTGCCGCTGAGCCGGTGACGCTGGTGTTCTACGAAGCCCCCCACCGCTTGCTGGAAACCCTGGCGGATATGCGCGATTGCTTTGGCGATGAGCGCCTGGGCGTGCTCGCCAGGGAGCTGACCAAGGCCTTCGAAACCATTCTGCGGGCACCCTTGAAGGACCTGGAAGCCGCTGTGCTGGCGGACAGCAACCAGTGCCGTGGCGAAATCGTGCTGCTGGTTGAGGCGGCGACACCGGCAGAGGTTGCAATGAGTCCTGAAGCCGAGCAACTGCTGCTGTTGCTGGCCGATGAGCTGCCACCGAAGAAAGCCGCGGCCATTACCGCGGATGTGTTCGGCCTGCGCAAGAAGACCCTGTACGAATTCCTCATTTCCCGCTAGTCTTGCCCGCGGAGTTGGTCAGGCGATCGCCGTTTACCCCGTAAGCGGAGGAAAGTCCGGGCTCCACAGGGCAGGGTGCCAGGTAACGCCTGGGGAGCGCGAGCTCACGGAAAGTGCAACAGAAAGGATACCGCCGGTCTTCGGACCGGTAAGGGTGAAAAGGTGCGGTAAGAGCGCACCGCGCGGCTGGCAACAGGCGTGGCGATGGTAAACCCCACCCGGAGCAAGACCAAATAGGAATCCATTGCTGTGGCCCGCAGCGGATTCGGGTAGGTCGCTACAGGCAGGCGGTGACGCCTGTCGCAGATGAATGGTCGTCCACGACAGAACCCGGCTTATCGACCGACTCTCCTCATAAAACCCAAAAAGGGGTCAGAACCCTTTTAGTTAATCCAAAAGGGTTCTGACCCCTTTTTGGGCTCTGCCCCCTTTTTGTGACACGGGTCACAGTTTGTCTGCTGTTATTCCTTTTTGGAATAAAAAATTCCGGAAACAATGAAAAAATAATTTCTAAGTTAAAGTAAACTCTAAACAAAGGGGTATATGAGGCTGTTTTGGTATTATTTTTACCACTTTTGGTGCGGCTCAAGTCTCGTGTAATTCCCCCCAAATTCCCTCTAATTCACTGAAATTCCAGCATTTTTCTTCCTGCCCGGGTTGACAGTTTCAGCCCGGGCTACCTATAGTGTCGAAAAGTGGGAATAAGTGGATATTTTTGGCTTTTAGTGGTTTGGAGAAGTCAATCGGTGGGAAATAAGAACGATGTTTCGTGGCGTACAGCACATCAATATGGATGCGAAGGGGAGGTTGGCGATGCCGGCCCGCCAGCGCGAGCCATTGCTGTCCCAGTGCAACGGCCAACTGGTGGCTACCATCGACACCCAATCCCGTTGCCTCTTCATATACCCCCTCCCCGAGTGGGAGCAGATCGAGCGCGATATTCAGGAACTGCCCGCCCTCAATCCTGCCGTCAAGCGATTTCAGCGTCTGGTCATTGGTTATGCCACCGACCTGGAGCTCGACAGCAATGGGCGACTGTTATTACCCGCACCTCTGCGGGAGTACGCACAGCTGGAAAAAAAACTGGTCCTGGTGGGACAGGGCAAAAAACTGGAGCTGTGGGCGGAAGAATTGTGGATGGCCGAGCGTGAGCAGGCGCTGGCCGACTCGGGGCCTGAAGCCGAGCTACCCGAAGAATTGATGTCACTGACCCTCTAGGAGCGGGACGTGCATCAGACGGTTTTGTTACGAGAGGCGGTGGACGCCCTGGTAACAGCGCGGGACGGTTATTACGTCGACGGTACATTCGGACGTGGTGGCCACAGCCGCGAAATTCTTTCGGTACTGGGCTTGGAGGGACGGCTCCTGGCGGTGGACAAAGACCTGCAGGCGATTGAGGTGGCCAAACAGTTTAAGGAGGGCGATGACCGTTTCGATTTCGAGCACGGATCATTCGCTCAGCTTCCCCATCAACTGCGCCGAAAGGGGATCGGCGCAGTTGATGGCATTTTATTGGACCTGGGAGTCTCCAGCCCGCAATTGGACGAAGGCGCGCGCGGATTCTCATTTACGCATGATGGCCCCCTGGATATGAGAATGGATACCACGACCGGCATCACCGCGGCGCAGTGGCTGGCAAGTGCCGGCCACGGCGAGATCGCGCGCGTCCTGCGTGAGTATGGCGAAGAGCGCCATGCCGGCCGTATCGCCAGTGCCATATTAAGGGCGCGAGAGGAGGCACCGCTGGAAACCACCGCCCAACTGGCGAAGGTCGTCAGTGAGGCCAACCCCAGCTGGGAAAAACACAAGCACCCGGCGACCCGTGCCTTCCAGGGGATCCGCATTTTCATCAACCGGGAGCTCACCGACCTGGAGGAATTTCTTGAGGTCGCAGTGGATCTGCTCAAGCCGGGCGGGCGCCTGGTCGTCATCAGTTTCCACTCGCTGGAAGACCGCATCGTCAAGCGCTTTATCCGCCGTATGGCCCGGGGGGCTGATGTGCCCCGCGGGGTTCCCATCGCCGAGCGGGATATAGACAGACCGCTGCGAGCGGTAGGCAAGGCGGTCAAGGCCTCTGCCGCCGAGATTGCCGAAAATCCCCGGGCGCGCAGCGCGGTGATGCGGGTAGCGGAAAGAACCGGGGGAGGTGTTGCAGATGCAGGTGCTTAAGGGCAGCGGCTGGGTTTTTACCTGCCTGGCACTTGGTCTGGCGCTGGTGGCCAGCGCCCTGTCGGTGATCGAAACCTCGCACCGCTGCCGTCAGATGTATGCTCACTTGCAGGCCCTGCAAACCGCACAGTGGGATATGCAGGAGCAGCGCGGGCGCCTGCTGCTGGAGCAGAGTACCTGGGCGGCCCACCACCGGGTAGAGCAGCTGGCCCGCCGCCAGTTGGGCATGCGTCTGCCCGGGGCGGCGGAGCTGCAGGTGGTGCGGCCATGAAACGGACACAATATATCCCGGTTTCGCCATGGCGCGGGCACCTGATTGCCACCCTCATCACCCTATTATTTGCCCTGTTGATCTGGCGGGTGCTGGCTCTGCAGGTACTGGACACCGACCGCGGTTATTCCTTCCTGCAGGACCAGGGGGAGGCGCGATACGTGCGTACAGCGGAAATTCCAGCCTACCGCGGCATTATCTCGGACCGGCGCGGTGAGCCCCTGGCTGTGAGTACGCCGGTCATCTCCCTGTGGGCCGACCCGCGCAAGCTGGCGCAATCGCAGAAAATCGCAGCGCTGGCGGCCAGCCTGGACCTGGACCCGGCGGAACTGCGACAGCGGCTGCAACGCTACGCGGCAAAGGAATTCATGTACCTGCGCCGGCATATGGCGCCGGCGGATGCGCGGGAAGTCCTGCGCCTCAATGTTGCCGGGGTTCGGGGGCGGCGCGAGTACCAGCGCTACTACCCGGCCGGTGAAGTTACCGCCCAGTTGGTGGGTTTCACCAACGTCGACGATCAGGGTATAGAAGGTATCGAGCTTGCTTATGACGACTGGTTGCAGGGCAGCTCCGGACGCAAACAGGTGATCAAGGATCTCCACGGTGGCGTTGTGCGCGATATCGGCGAATTACAGGCGGCGGTATCCGGTAAGGATTTGCAGCTCAGCATCGATCTGCGCCTGCAATACCTGGCCGACCGCGAACTCCGCCGGGCCCTGGCAGAGAGTAATGCGGCGGCCGGCACGGTGGTGACGCTCGACTCCCGCACCGGAGAGGTGCTGGCCCTGGTCAATCACCCCACCTACAACCCCAATGATCGCGGCGGCCTGCGCATCGCGCAAACCCGCAACCGGGCGCTGACTGACGTCTTCGAACCCGGTTCCACGGTCAAGCCGCTGACCCTGGTGGCGGCCCTGGAGAGTGGCACCTATACCCTCGATACCCTGATCGATACATCCCCGGGGCGCATCAAGATCGGCAGCAAGGTGCTGCTGGACCCGGTCAACTACGGTGAGATTTCGGTCGCGCGGGTGGTGGCCAAGTCCAGCCAGGTGGGTATCGTCAAGATGGCTATGCGCCTCGACGAGCAGGCGGTCTGGCAAACCTTCAACCGCTTTGGCCTCGGCGAAAACCCCGGTACCGGGTTCCCCGGCGAGAGCGCCGGCGTATTGCCCTACCGGGAAAAATGGCGCCCCATTGAGCGGGTGACCCTGGCTTACGGCTACGGCCTGGCAGTATCGCCCCTGCAGCTGGCGCGGGCCTACAGTGTCATCGCCAGCGGCGGGCGGCTGCTGACGCCGAGTCTGTTGCGCAGGGAAGGGCCGGCAAGCGCGGCCCCACAGGTTATCGAGCCGCGCGTTGCGCGCCAGGTAATGGAGGTCCTGCACGGGGTGACCAGTGAGGATGGTACGGCCGGACTCGCCCGGGTTGAGGGATACAGTGTTGCCGGCAAGACCGGGACTGCCCACAAGGCCAGTCGCAGTGGTTATGCCGATGACCGCTACCTGGCCTTTTTCGCCGGTATCGCTCCGGTCAGCGATCCGCGCCTGGTCACCATCGTGCTGATCGATGAGCCGCGCGGCGAACGCTACTACGGTGGTGAGGTGGCAGCGCCGGTCTTTTCGCGGATTACCGCCGGCGCCCTGAGGCTGCTCAACGTGGTGCCGGACCAGCCCGTGACCGAAACCGCTGACGGGCAGCTTGCGCATACCCCGCGGCGGGAAGGAGGGGCGGCGTGATGGCGCTCCGGCAAAGCCCCGGAATTCCGCTCTCGGAGTTGCTGGCCGGGCTGGATACATCCCTCGGCGCAATTCCGGTGAGCGGTTTGCAGCTGGACAGCCGTTGCCTCTCGGGCGGGGATGCTTTTCTCGCCATGCCTGGTGATGTGCACGACGGACGCGATTACCTGGCAGCTGCAGCAGACGCCGGCGCCAGTGTCATCATCGCTGAAACCGGTGTCAGTGAAATCCAGCGCCGCGCGGCTGCGGGTGTGCCGCTGGTCGAGCTGGACGACCTGGCCGGCCGCCTGGGACTGATCGCCGACCATTTCTACGGTTCCCCTTCTCACGCCATGCACTTGGTGGGCATTACCGGCACCAATGGCAAGACCACCACCTCGCGACTGCTGGCCCAGTTGTTGCGCCGGCAATACCAGCAATGTGGCGTCATCGGAACCCTGGGTGCCACGCTTGGCGATAGCGTCGATGATGCGGTCAATACCACTCCGGACGCCTTGTCCCTGCAGCGGCAGCTGGCCGACTGGCATGCACTCAACGTAGGCCACGCGGTGCTGGAGGTGTCGTCCCACAGCCTGGTGCAGGGCCGGGTCAATGGCCTGCAGTTCGATACGGCGGTGTTTACCAACCTCACCCACGATCATCTCGACTACCACGGCGATATGGAGAACTACGGCCTCGCCAAGTCCACCCTGTTTCGTGCTCCGGGGCTCGCCGCTGCGGTTATCAATATGGACGATCCCTTTGCGGACAAGCTGCTGGATGTGCTCGATCCCGGTGTCGAGTTGCTGGGCTACTCGCTGGCGCGTGCAGACGTGGCACTCCGGGCCGCTGATATTGTCTATCACGACAGCGGCCTGGAAGCAGAGGTATCCACACCCTGGGGTGAAGGTCTTCTGCACAGCCCCCTGGCGGGTGACTTCAACCTCGCCAACTTGCTCGCCGCCATCGGCGCGGCCTGTGTTGCCGGTATGCCCTTCACAAGGGCGCTGGAAGCAGCGCGGGATTTGTCCGGCGTGGCCGGGCGCATGGAGTACGTACACAACGATCGTGACCTGCAGCTGGTTGTGGATTACGCCCACACACCCGATGCCCTGGAACAGGCCCTGCAGGCCCTGCGCGCTCACACCGCCGGGCAGTTGATTTGCGTGTTCGGCTGCGGTGGCGACCGCGATGCCGACAAGCGCCCGGTCATGGGCTGTATTGCCAGCGAGAACGCTGATCGTGTCATTATCACCAGTGACAATCCGCGCAACGAGGCACCACTGGAAATCATCGCCGACATCGAGGCGGGTTGCAGCGGCCAGCCGGAGGTCGAGGCGGATCGCGCCGCCGCTATCCGGCGCGCCGTGACTTCGGCCCGGCCCGGTGACTGCGTACTGGTGGCGGGCAAGGGCCACGAATCCTACCAGCAGATTGGCAGCGAACGGCTATCCTTCAGCGATAGCGCGCAAATTCGGTTTGCCCTCGCCGGGGAGGATGCTCAGTGATGCGCAGCTTCTCTCTCGCCGAATTGATCCAGCCACTGGAAGGGCAGTTGCTCGGCACCGATGCCGATTTCGATTCGGTCTCCACTGACAGCCGCGAGGTTGCTGCCGGGCAGCTCTTTGTCGCCCTGCAGGGCGACAATTTTGATGGTCATGACTTCGTGCCCGCAGTAGCCGCCGACGGAGCGGTGGCGGCGCTGGTCAGCGCAGCGGGAGACTTCCCCCTGCCGGCACTGCGTGTCAAAGACACCCAGGCTGCACTGGGCAGGCTCGGCGCGCTCAACCGCCAGTATTTTGAAGGTCCCCTGATCGGGATTACCGGGAGTTGCGGCAAAACCTCCGTGAAGAATATGCTCGCCGCCATCCTCGAGCGCTGCGGGCCGACCCTGGCCACGGCGGGCAACCTCAACAACGAAATCGGCGTGCCCCTGACCCTGCTGCGACTACAGAGCGAGCATCGCTATGCCGTGGTGGAAATGGGCGCCGCTCGCGGCGGCGATATTCGCTACCTCTGCGACCTCGCACGCCCGGCTATAGCGCTATTGCTCAATGCCATGCCGGCCCACCTGGAGGGTTTCGGCAGTGTCGAGGGTGTAGCGCGGGCCAAGGGCGAAATCCTCGCCGGGCTCGGTGGTAAGGGCACCGCTATCTTCCCGGCCGAGAGTGAGTACAGCCCGCTCTGGCGCGAGCTCGCCGGCGCTGCCGACCGCCTGGAGTTCGGATTTGAGTCAGGGGAGATCCTGGCCACGGACATATCCGCCGGTGACGCGACCGGCTCCGGTTTTACACTCTGCACGCCCGCGGGCAGTGCCGCGTTGCGGTTGTCCGTTCCCGGTCGCCACAACATCGCCAATGCCCTGGCTGCGGCCGCGGCGGCGATAGCCGCTGGTATTCAACTCGACGATATCTGTGCGGGACTGGAGACGGTGCGATCCGGAGCGGGTCGACTGCAGGCATTGCAGGCCGAGTCCGGTGCGCAACTGTTTGATGACAGCTACAACGCCAACCCTGCCTCGGTGAAGGCAGCCATCGACGTGCTGGCGCAGGCGCCGGGTCGGCGCTGGCTGGTGCTGGGCACCATGGCGGAACTCGGACCCGACAGCGAGCGTTTGCACGCCGAGGTCGGCGAATACGCAGCAGCGCGGAACCTCGATGCCCTGTGGACAACCGGGATCTATACCGAGGCGACCGCAGCGGCCTTTGGCGATGAGGGACGTTGTTTCGCCGACCGGGAGGCGCTGATCGACGCCCTGCGTGCGGAGTTGGGCGCAGGCGATACGCTGCTGGTCAAGGGTTCGCGCAGCGCCGGTATGGAAGTCGTGGTGCAGGCGCTGCTCGGCGACACGGAGCGTTCCGGGGGGGAGGGCTGACATGTTGTTATGGCTGGCAGATTACCTGAGTAACTTCGAGAGCGGCTTCCAGGTGTTCCAGTACCTGACCTTCCGCGGCATTCTCGGCGTTATGACCGCACTGGCAATTTCCCTGCTGGTGGGGCCCTATATGATCCGGCGCCTCAACTACCACCAGATCGGGCAGTCAGTGCGCGACGACGGACCGGAGAGTCACCTGAGTAAATCCGGGACGCCGACCATGGGCGGCGCACTGATCCTGGTGGCAATTGCGGTGAGCACTGTGCTCTGGAGTGACCTCACCAATCCCTATGTGTGGCTGGTGCTGTTTGTCACCGGCGTTTACGGTGCGGTGGGCTGGGTCGACGACTGGCGCAAGGTGATGGAAAACAATCCCCGTGGTCTCCCCGCACGATGGAAATATTTCTGGCAATCCGTGGCCGGTCTCTGCGTCGCGCTATACCTTTACACGGCTATTGATTCCCCGGTAGCGACGCAGCTTTTTGTTCCCTTCTTCAAGAACGTGGCCTGGGATATGGGGCCGTTGTTTATCGTTCTGACTTACTTCGTCATAGTCGGTGCCAGCAACGCGGTCAATCTGACCGACGGCCTCGACGGGCTGGCAATTCTGCCGACGGTTCTGGTCGGCTCGGCGCTGGGCATCATCGCCTACCTGACCGGGCACGTGGAGTTTGCCGAGTACCTGCACATTCCCTACGTGGCCGGCAGTGGCGAACTGGTGGTGTTTTGCGGCGCCATGGCCGGCGCCGGGGTCGGCTTCCTCTGGTTCAACACCTACCCGGCGCAGGTATTCATGGGCGATGTCGGGGCCCTGGCGCTGGGCGCGGCACTGGGTACCGTGGCGGTGATCACCCGCCACGAGATCGTGTTCTTCATTATGGGCGGCATCTTCGTGCTGGAGACGGTGTCGGTAATTCTGCAGGTCACCTCTTACAAGCTGACCGGCAAGCGAATTTTCCGCATGGCCCCCATACACCACCATTTTGAATTGAAAGGTTGGCCGGAGCCGCGGGTGATTGTGCGGTTCTGGATTATTACGGTGATGCTGGTCCTGTTCGGGCTGGCCACCCTGAAGTTACGTTGAGTTGATGGAATGGGCTACCCGGTGACCAAGGACCTGATTGCCAGTACCGATACCCCGATGATTGTCGGATTGGGTAGTACCGGTTTGTCCTGCGCGCGGTTCCTGTACAGTCGCGGTATTCCATTTACCGTGTTCGATAGCCGTGAATCGCCCCCCGGTCTCGATACCCTGCGTGAGGAGTGCCCGGATGTCGAGGTGGTGCTGGGCGAATTTCCCGCCGAGCGTTTCGCCAGTGCCGGTCGCCTGGTAGTAAGTCCTGGCATTGCCCTGGACGAACCCGCAATCGCCGCAGCCATCGACCAGGGTGTGCCGGTATGCGGCGATATTGACCTGTTCCGCGCCGAAGCTCGCGCGCCCATCGTCGGGATCACCGGCTCCAACGGCAAATCCACGGTGACTGAACTGCTGGGTCGCATGGCAGCGCGGGCCGGCACCGCTGTCGCTGTCGGCGGCAACCTGGGGCCACCCGCCCTGGACCTGCTCAATGATGGGGTGCGGCTCTACGTGCTTGAGCTCTCGAGTTTTCAGCTGGAGCGTGCCGGGAATCTCGGACTTGAACTGGCCTGCGTACTCAACCTGAGTCCCGATCACATGGATCGGCACGGTTCCATGCAGCAATACCACCTGGCCAAGCACAGGATTTTCCGCGACTGCGAAAAGCTCGTCTTCAACCGCGACGATGCGCTGACGCGGCCCCTGCAGGCAGACCTGGTACCGGCCTGGAGTTTCGGCCTGGATGCGCCGGACCGACATGCATTCGGCCTGCGCGATGTGGATGGACAGGACTGGCTCTGTTACGAGTTCGACCAGCTTATGCCTCTCTCCGAGGTCGCCATGATGGGCCGCCACAATGTGGCCAACGCCCTGGCGGCACTGGCCCTGGGCACTGCCCTGGAGCTGCCGCTGGAGGCCATGCTGGAAGAGCTGCGGGTCTTTACCGGCTTGCCGCACCGCAGCCAACTGGTAGCGGAGATCGACGGGATTCGCTATATCAACGACTCCAAGGCCACCAACCCCGGCGCTACCCGCGCAGCCCTGCGCGGTTTGTCAGCACAGCACGGCCTGGTTTTGATTGCCGGGGGGCAGGGTAAAGGCGCCGATTTCTCCGACCTGTGTGCCGATATCGCGGCGACCTGCCGCGCGGTCGTGGTGATCGGCGAGGATGCAGCTCAGCTGGAGCAGGCCCTGGCCGGTGCCATACCCCTGCAGCATGCCGATTCCATGGCCGCGGCGGTGAGCGCCGCCCGGGCTCTGGCACAGGAGGGCGATGCGGTGTTGCTGTCGCCGGCCTGCGCCAGCTTCGATATGTTCAGCGGCTTCGCCGAACGCGGAGAGTGTTTCGCAGACTGCGTGGGGGGGCTGAAGCATGACTAGCGCCACCGCAGCGGTTCGTCTCAACAGCAGCGGGCTGCAAATGCCGCTGCTGGATCTCAGTATCCTGGCGCCGGCACTGAGCCTCATGCTCATTGGTTTCATCGCCATTTCCTCGGCTTCGGTGGAATACGCCGCTGCAAATTACGGCGATCCCTTCCATCACAGTGGTCGCCACCTGATTTACATCGGCCTGGCGCTGATGTCGGCGACGGTGGTGCTGGTTATCCCGACCCGCTTCTGGCAGGTGACCGGCTGGATCTGGCTGTTTGTCGGCCTGGCATTGCTGGTGCTGGTACTGATTCCCGGTATCGGGCTCAAGGTCAACGGCAGCCGCCGCTGGCTGGCGCTGGGACCCCTGACCCTGCAGGCCTCCGAGTTCGCCAAGTTGTTCCTCGTGGTGTACCTGGCCGGTTACCTGCAGCGTCGCGAAGACCAGGTGCGCAGCGAATGGCAGGGATTTATCAAGCCCATGGCGGTGGTATTCGCAGTGACCCTGTTGCTGATGGCGGAACCTGATTTCGGTGCCACTGTGGTCACCGTGGGAACTGCTTTCGGCATGTTATTCCTCGCCGGTGTCCGCCTGGGTCATTTCATGCTGGTCGTGCTCGGCAGTGTGCTGGCACTCGCCCTGCTGTTGGTGAGCGAGCCCTACCGGCTGCAACGATTGACCGCCTACACCGATCCCTGGGCCGACCAGTTCAACAGCGGCTACCAGCTGACCCAGTCGCTGATCGCTTTCGGCCGCGGTGAGTGGTTTGGCGTCGGGCTCGGCAACAGCATTCAAAAACTGTTCTACCTGCCCGAGGCGCACACGGACTTCGTATTTTCCATCTGGGCCGAGGAAACCGGTTTCCTGGGTGCCATGGTGGTTATCGGCCTGTTCATGTTCCTGCTGTTTCACATTTCCCGGGTGGCACGGCGCCAGGCCGCCCGGAACGATCGCTTCGGCAGCCATATCTGCCACGGGGTTGGCCTGATCATCGCCGCCCAGGCCTTTATCAATATCGGCGTCAGCACGGGCCTGCTGCCCACCAAGGGCCTGACCCTGCCGCTGGTCAGTTACGGGGGCAGCAGCCTCATCGCCGTCTGTTGCATGTTGGCCATGGTCCTGCGCATCGAGCGCGAGGGGCGCGCCCAGGGGGTGAAACGTGGTCGCCGATAGCGCAATGAGCAATATCGTGGTGTTTGCCGGCGGTACCGGTGGCCATGTCTACCCGGCCCTGGCGGTGGCGACGGAACTGCGCGAGCGCGGCTACGGGATTCATTGGCTGGGTACAGAGCGCGGGCTGGAGGCGCGCGTGGTTCCGGCGGCGGAATTCCCACTGCATACGCTGAAGGTAAGTGGGATTCGCGGCAAGGGGCTGACTGCGCGGCTGCGGGGATTACTGGCAGTGTTCGGAGCCCTGTTGCAGGCGTTGCGCAGGATTCGCGATCTGCGCCCGGTCTGCGCGCTGGGAATGGGTGGCTATGTGGCGGGCCCCGCCGGCCTGGCGGCCTGGCTGTTGCGGGTGCCGCTGGTGATCCACGAGCAGAATTCCGTGGCCGGGACTACCAACCGGATCCTGCGCCGTTTTGCCCGGCGCGTGCTCACCGCCTATCCCGATGCCTTCGGCGAAGACGCCGATACCAGCCAGGTCGGTAACCCGGTGCGGGCCGATCTGTTGCGGCAGGGAGAGGAGGCAACCTATGACTACAGGGGCCAGCGACCCCTGCGCCTGTTCGTGGTGGGTGGCAGTCTCGGCGCGCGCGCCATCAATGACGTGTTGCCGCAGGCCCTGGACCTGTTGCCGGATTCCTTTCAGCTACAGTTGCGACATCAGACCGGTCCGGCCCACTGTGACGCGGTGCGCGCCTGTTACGCGAAGGATGACAGTCCCGATACCACGGGCCGTGAGGTCGAAGTGCTGCCCTATATCGAGGATATGGCGGCGGCCTATCGCTGGGCCGACCTGGTTGTGTGCCGGGCCGGTGCGCTGACTATTGCGGAATTGACGATCATGGGCAGGCCATCGGTGCTGATTCCCCTGCCGCATGCGATCGACGATCACCAGGCCCACAACGCGAGCTGGCTGGCAGTGCAGGGCGGCGCCCTGGTAGTGCCCCAGGCGGAGCTTACCGCTGAAGGACTGGCGGTACTGTTGTCGGACCTGGCAGCGACACCCGATCGGCTTGGCGCTATGGCACACGCTGCATCGCAGGCGGCGACTCCCGGGGCGACCCGGGCGGTGGCCGATATCTGCGAGGAGGTTCGCCGTGAGCGCTGAGAATAGCGGCTTCCAGGTGCCGGAAATGCGCCGTATCCGCGGCATTCATATGATTGGTATCGGTGGCGCGGGTATGAGCGGCATCGCCGAGGTGTTGCTCAACCTGGGCTACCAGGTCAGCGGCTCGGATATACGCGACAGTGCTGCCACGGCGCGCCTGCGCGAACTCGGAATCGAGGTGGCCATCGGTCACCGCAGTGAGAATATCGGTGGCGCTGATGTCGTCGTCAGTTCCAGCGCCGTCGACGAGGAAAACCCGGAAGTGCAGGCCGCCAGGGCGGCGCGGGTCCCGGTGGTACCCCGGGCGGAGATGCTGGCGGAGCTGATGCGCTACCGCCACGGTATCGCGGTGGCGGGAACCCACGGCAAGACCACGACGACCAGCCTCATAGCCTCGATCTTCGCAGAGGCGAAGCTCGACCCGACCTTCGTTATCGGAGGCCTGCTCAACAGCGCCGGCAGCAATGCCAAGCTGGGGGAAAGTCGCATCCTGATTGCCGAGGCGGACGAGAGCGACGCCTCTTTCCTGCACCTGCAGCCCATGGTGGCAGTGGTTACCAACATCGAGGCCGATCACCTTGACACCTACGGCGGTGATTTCGCGCAGTTGCGCAAGACCTTCCTGGAGTTTCTCCACAACCTGCCATTCTACGGGGTTGCGGTGCTCTGTGTAGACGACCCGGTACTGGCTGAACTGCAGGGAGAACTCAGCCGGGCGATCCTGAGCTACGGATTCTCAGAGGGCGCCGACTACCGCATAGTCGATGTAGAGAAGCAGGCACTCACTACTCACTTCACCGTAGAGCGACCGGAGGGTGAGCCGCTGCGCCTCGCGCTCAATATGCCCGGACTGCACAATGTACTCAATGCCACCGCGGCAGTCGCCGTGGCCTGCGATGAGGGGCTGTCGGACGAGGCGATCGCCGCCGGCCTCGCCAGGTTCCAGGGTGTGGGACGGCGCTTCGAGATTCTCGGCGAGCTGGCCCTGGCGCAGGGCTCGGCCTTGCTGGTGGACGATTACGGGCACCACCCGACGGAACTCCGGGCCACCATGGACGCGGTGCGCCAGGCCTGGCCGGAACGGCGCCTGGTCATGGTCTTCCAGCCCCACCGCTACAGTCGCACGCGGGACCTCTATGACGATTTTGCAACCGTACTGTCGGCGGCGGACGTGCTGCTGTTGCTGGAAGTTTACCCGGCAGGTGAGGAACCTATTGCCGGTGCCGATGGACGTTCGCTGGCTCGCGGTGTGCGCCAACGCGGCCTGGTTGATCCGATTTTTGTTGCTGAAACTGAAGAGGTGACCGGGGTGCTGGCCGGGCTACTGTGCGATGGGGACGTGGTTCTGACCCAGGGTGCGGGCACCGTGGCCGCGCTGGCGCAGGAGTTGCGCCGTTGTGATTTTGCGGGGGTGACGCCGTGAACCTGGATCGCATCATGGACCTCGATATCGCCGTGCTGCTGGGCGGCACGTCTGCCGAGCGCGATGTCTCTCTGATGAGCGGCGAGACGGTAATCAATGCACTGGGCGATCTGGGCGCGCAGGCGCGCCCGCTGGACCCTGCCGATGCGGACTGGTGGCAGGCCCTGCAGGGCGCCGACCTGGCCTTTATCGCGCTGCACGGCCCCGGCGGCGAAGACGGCACTATACAGGGTGCCCTGGAAACTTTTTCCATTCCCTATACGGGCTCCGGTGTCCTCGCTTCGGCCCTGGCTATGGACAAGTTACGCAGCAAGCGCCTCTGGCGCGGCATCGGCTTGCCGACCGCCGAGTTCGAGGAGCTGTCCAGCGAGAGCGACTGGGAAGCAATTATCGAAAGCCTGGGTGCCTGCTTCGTCAAGCCGGCCACCGGCGGTTCCAGCATTGGTACCGCGGGAGTGGACTCCGCTGCCGACCTGGAGGTGGCCTGGCGGGAGGCATCCCGCTACGGCGAGCGGGTTATTGCCGAGCGCCTGATCCAGGGCCCGGAGTACACGGTTGCGGTTCTCGGCGAACAGGCGCTGCCCACGATCAGGGTTGAATCGGACAACGAGTTCTATGACTACGAGGCGAAATACCTGTCCGACGATACCCGTTACCTCTGTCCCTGCGGACTCAAGGATAGCGAGGAGGCAGAGCTGGCGGCACTCGCTTTGCAGGCCTTTACGTCGCTTGGGTGCCAGGTCTGGGGGCGAGTGGATTTCATGCGCGACAGCGCAGGTGATTTCCAGGTGCTCGAGGTCAACACGGTGCCGGGTATGACCAGTCACAGCCTGGTACCCATGGCGGCCCGGGCCGAGGGGATTGAGTTGCCGGAACTGGTGGGCCGAATTGCCCACCTCAGCCTGGAGGGGGATTGAGACAGTGGCACAGGGAGCGACACGTAAAGCCCGTCGTAAGCCGCCCGTCCGGCGCTGGCGACGCATTCTGCGCGCCGTGTTGGGCAGTGTCGCGGTGCTGTCCCTGGGGGTGTTGTTGGGCTTTGCGAGCTGGCGCTTGCTGGAGTTGCCGGTGGAGCGCGTGATCGTCAGCGGCGAGCTGAAGCAGGTATCGAAAGAAGAGCTGATGACAGTGATCAACCAGTCGCTGGATGGCGGGTTTCTCTGGGCCGACCTGCAGTCGGTGCGCGAGCCCCTGGAGCAGCTGCCCTGGGTCTACCGGGCAGTGGTAAAGCGGCGCTGGCCGAACAGCCTCGAAATCCGGGTGATGGAACAGCGCGCCATTGCCCACTGGGGCGATTCGGAGTTTCTCAACCACGCCGGGGAAGTATTCAGTCCCGCGGGTTACGAGCCGGTCGAAAGCCTGCCCCTGCTGGCGGGGCCGGAGGGCACCCAGGCGCAGTTGATGCAACAGTACATGCTGGTACAGGAGCAGTTGCAGGCCATGGGCCTGCAACTGGTGTCGATTGCCATGGACCGGCGCGGCGGTATCGCGGTGCGCCTGGAGAGGGGTGGCCGACTGGTGTTCGGGCGCGGTGATATCGAGGGCAAGCTGCAGCGATTCCGCAGGGTCTACGAGGCCAGCCTGGCCCCGCGCCTGAACCAGCTTGAGAGCGTTGATTTGCGCTACAGCCATGGGGCGGCTGTAGCCTGGGCGGCATTGCCGCCCGCTAATAATAAACACAAGACCTAGGGAGAAACTGCTGATGGGCAGTGCGGCGGACAAGAAGATGATAGTGGGGCTGGATATCGGCACCTCCAAGGTGGTGGCTATTGTCGGGGAGATTGGCCACGACAACACCATCGAGGTGGTGGGCATCGGTTCGCACCCCAGCAAAGGTCTCAAGAAGGGCGTGGTGGTCAATATCGAGTCCACTGTCCAGTCCATTCAGCGCGCCGTGGAAGAGGCTGAATTAATGGCGGGTTGCCAGATCCATTCGGTCTATGTGGGTATTGCCGGCAGCCACATCCGCAGTCTTAACTCCCACGGCATCGTCGCCATTCGGGACCGGGAGGTGTATGCCCTCGATGTCGAACGTGTGATCGATGCCGCGCAGGCGGTGGCCATCCCCGCCGACCAGCGTGTGCTTCACATCCTGCCCCAGGAGTATGTGATCGACGCACAGGAAGGGATCAAGGAACCGCTGGGAATGTCCGGCGTGCGACTGGAGGCGAAGGTGCACCTGGTGACGTGCGCCACCAATGCCTCGCAAAACATCGAGAAATGCATCCGCCGTTGTGGCCTGGATGTCGAAGACATCATTCTCGAACAGCTGGCCTCGAGTTACTCGGTATTAACCGAAGACGAGAAAGAGCTCGGGGTGTGCCTGGTCGATATCGGCGGAGGGACCACCGACATCGCCATCTTCACAGAGGGATCGATCCGGCATACCGGAGTGATTCCCATTGCCGGCGACCAGGTTACCAACGATATCGCCATGGCCCTGCGCACGCCGACCCAGCACGCCGAGGAAATCAAGATCAAGTATGCCTGCGCGCTGACGCAACTGGCGGGTGCAGACGAGACCATCAAGGTACCCAGCGTCGGCGACCGGCCGCCGCGGGACCTGTCACGGCAGGCCCTGGCGGAAGTGGTAGAGCCACGCTACGACGAGTTGTTCACCCTGGTGCAGGCGGAGCTGCGGCGCAGCGGCTTCGAAGACCTGATACCTGCCGGCATAGTTCTCACCGGCGGCACCTCGAAGATGGAGGGGGTGGTCGAGCTTGCCGAGGAGATTTTTCACATGCCGGTGCGGGTGGGATTCCCGCAAACGGTGATGGGATTGACGGACATTGTGCGCAACCCCATCTATTCGACCGGCGTCGGGCTGCTCCAGTACGGTGCCGCCCGGCAGGATGAGGGCGTAGTCAGCGGATCCCGGGGGCAGAGCCAGGCCAGCACCTGGCAGCGTTTCAAGGGCTGGCTGCAAAACAATTTTTAAGCTGTAGAACCGTCGCGCGAATGCGCGGCAAATACTAAAAAGGGGAGAAACACAATGTTTGAACTGATCGATAATGTACCGGAGAGTGCCGTTATCAAGGTGATCGGCGTGGGAGGCGGTGGCGGTAACGCCGTCAAACACATGATCGCGAATGCGGTGGAGGGCGTGGATTTCATCTGCGCCAATACGGATGCCCAGGCACTGGCGGACGTCGAGTCCAGGACAGTGCTGCAAATGGGCGGCAACATCACCAAGGGCCTGGGTGCTGGCGCCAACCCGGATATCGGGCGCGCTTCCGCCATGGAGGATCGCGATCGCATCGCCGATGCCCTCAACGGGGCTGATATGGTGTTTATCACCGCCGGCATGGGCGGTGGTACCGGCACCGGTGCAGCACCGGTTGTGGCCGAGGTCGCCAGGGAACTGGGTATTCTCACGGTCGCTGTGGTGACCCGTCCCTTCGTGTTCGAAGGCAGGAAGCGCACCCAGGTCGCCGATGAGGGCATGAAGGAGTTGCAGCAGCACGTCGACTCGCTGATCACCATTCCCAACGAAAAGTTGCTTGAGGTGCTGGGCAAGACAACGGCGCTGCTGGATGCCTTCAAGGAGGCCAACGATGTGCTGCTGGGCGCGGTCCAGGGTATTGCCGACCTGATCATCCGCCCGGGGATGATCAATGTCGACTTCGCCGACGTGCGCACGGTCATGTCCGAGATGGGTATGGCGATGATGGGCACCGGAACGGCCCGGGGCGACACCCGTGCGCGGGAAGCGGCCGAAGCCGCGATCCGCAGCCCCCTGCTGGAGGATATCAACCTGCAGGGTGCTCGCGGCATCCTGGTCAATATCACCGCAGGCCTCGACCTGTCCCTGGGAGAATTTTCCGAGGTCGGTGATACCGTCGAGGAGTTTGCCTCCGAGAACGCCACCGTTGTGGTGGGTACGGTGATCGACCCGGATATGACCGACGATCTCAAGGTTACGGTGGTTGCCACCGGTCTGGGTTCGGAGGCGGTGCGCTCCGCCCCCCTGCAGGTGGTGGACGCAGCGCCCACGCGGGCGGTGGCCGAACCGGCAGCAGAAAAGGCCGGCCGGACGACCGCTGCCAGCGAGGAGAAAACAGCCGAACGGGATGACGGTCAGCCGGCGCTGGCCGCGGCAGTAGGGCAGGAAGATTACTTCGATATTCCCGCCTTCCTGCGCCGCCAGGCGGATTGATCCGGATTTTATAAAACCGGGCTTCCAATCCGCCTGAGGATGCTTGCGCCCTGAAAACGGGACACGGTGTGCGCTCCCCTGTGCACTGTGTCTCGTTTTTTAATACCCGCGTGGTTTTTCCCCCCCGGATATGCGATAGTTTCGTCCCCCTGGGGGATAAAATAACAGGTCAAATGAAAATCATTCTCATTGACAGGAAGCTGGGCTCTTCCCGGTCTATCGCGCTAGGACGCTGGTCCAGGGCGTTCCTGTCTTTGTGCTGCCTCGGCCTTCCCCTGGGCATGGTGGGCCTGGGATATACCATCGCCCAATCCGAACAGGCCGAAATCGGCGATATCAGCCCCCTGCTCGACGAAATCGAGAGCCAGAACCAGGCGGTTGAAGGCCTCCGTGCCGAAGCCGAGCGGCGCCTTCAGTCCCTGTCACTGTCCGCTGCGGAAATGGAAGCACGGCTGGTGCGGCTGGATGCCATGGGGCAACGCCTCACCGAGCTGGCAGGTCTCAACGACGGCGAGTTCGATTTTAGCCGCAGCCCGGCACTGGGTGGCCCGATATCTACCGAAATAGCTCCGGCGGGGCCGTCGACACTGGCCGGCGAAATGGCGGACCTGGAAGCGCGTCTCGCCGATCGCGAACAGCAACTGGAACTGCTGCAGGCCCTGTTGGCCAGCCGTCAGTTGCATGACGACAGTTACCTGTCTGGCCGCCCCATTGTTCGCGGCTGGATGTCTTCCCCCTTCGGACGCCGCAAGGATCCCTTTACCGGCCAGTCGGTATGGCACGAAGGTGTGGATTTTGCCGGCAAGGAAGGTTCCGATATCGTCGCTGTCGCCGGTGGCGTGGTCACCTGGTCCGGCGAGCGGTATGGCTATGGCGAAATGGTCGAGGTCAGTCACGGCAGTGGCTACTCAACCCGTTATGCCCACAACAAGGAAAACCTGGTCAAGGTCGGCGATATCATCAAGAAGGGCCAGGTCATCGCACTCATGGGCAGCAGTGGCCGTTCCACCGGCCCGCACGTCCACTACGAGGTATACAAGCACGGCAGACCGGTCGACCCGGCTACCTACGTGCGCCGCAACCGGCGCTGAATCTCGCCCCATCCCCAGATTTAGGAGTCCAGCGGCAGCGACGCCGTTGAGGCCTAGTACAACGTATCACCCAAAAGAATACCCCCAACTATGATTTCCAAGTTCCTGAAACTGATATTCGGCAGTAAGAATGACCGCGAGCTCAAGCGAATGGGCAAAGTGGTCAAGAAGATCAATACCATGACCGAAGACATCGCCGCGCTCAGCGATGAGCAGCTGCGTGAGAAAACCGAAGAATTCAAAGGCCGCCTCGCAGGCGGCGAAACCCTGGACCAGATCCTGCCCGAGGCCTTCGCCGTGGTCCGCGAAGCAGGCGAGCGCAGTATTGGCCTGCGCCATTTCGATGTCCAGCTGATCGGCGGGATTACCCTGCACGAGGGCAAGATTGCTGAAATGCGTACCGGTGAGGGGAAGACCCTGGTAGCTACACTTCCCGCCTACCTGAATGCCCTGACCGGTGATTCTGTGCACCTGGTTACCGTCAACGATTACCTGGCCCAGCGCGATGCCGGCTGGATGGGGCCGCTCTATGAGTTTCTCGGCCTCAAGGTAGGGGCAATCCATTCCGGCCAGGACCCGATGCAAAAAAGAGCCGCCTACGACGCCGATATCATCTACGGCACCAATAACGAGTTCGGCTTCGATTACCTGCGCGACAACATGGCCTTTACCGGCGAGGATCGCATGATGGGGAAACTCGCCTTTGCCATCGTCGACGAGGTTGATTCCATCCTTATCGATGAGGCGCGCACGCCGCTGATCATCTCCGGTGCCGCCGAGGACAGCTCCGAGCTGTACAAGCGCATCAACCGCTTCATCCCACAGCTGAAACTGGATTCCGAGGGCCAGGAGGGCCATTACACCATCGATGAGAAAATGCGCCAGGTGGAACTCAATGAAGACGGCCACCAGTTCGTCGAGGACCTGCTGACCCGGGAAAAACTGCTGGCAGAGGGTGAGAGCCTGTACGCTGCCACCAATCTCAACCTGCTGCACCACGTGCACTCGGCCCTGCGCGCCCACATCCTGTTCAACCGCGATGTCGAGTACATTGTCCAGGAGGGCCAGGTGGTGCTGATCGACGAGCACACCGGGCGTACCATGCCTGGTCGCCGCTTGTCCGAGGGCCTGCACCAGGCCATCGAGGCCAAGGAAGGGGTGCAGATCCAGAGCGAGAGCCAGACCCTGGCCTCGACCACGTTCCAGAATTACTTCCGGCTCTACGGCAAATTGTCCGGCATGACCGGCACCGCCGATACGGAAGCCTTCGAATTCCGCCAGATCTACGGCCTTCCGGTGGTGGTGATTCCCACCAACGTACCGACTGCGCGCAGCGATCTCAACGACCTGGTCTACTTGTCCCGGGACGAAAAGTACGAGGCCATTGTCGAGGATGTAAAAGCCTGTATTGAGCAGGGTGCGCCCATCCTGGTGGGAACCGCATCTATCGAGACGTCCGAGGAGATGTCACGGCGCTTCAAGGAAGCGAAGATCGATCACCAGGTGTTGAATGCCAAGTATCACGAGCAGGAAGCCCAGATCATCGCCCAGGCCGGCGTACCCGGCACGGTGACGATTGCCACCAACATGGCAGGTCGCGGCACCGATATCGTGCTGGGCGGCAACTGGGAAGCCGAGGTCAAGGCACTGGAAGCGGCCAACGATGATCAGATCACCGGTATCCGCAGCGCCTGGCAGGAGCGCCATAACAAGGTGGTGGAGGCCGGTGGCCTGCATATTTTTGGCACTGAGCGCCACGAATCGCGGCGCATCGACAACCAGCTGCGCGGCCGTGCCGGGCGCCAGGGTGACCCGGGAACCTCGCGTTTCTACCTCTCCCTGGAAGATAACCTGATGCGAATTTTTGCCTCCGAGCGGGTCAAGAATTTCATGCAGGCCCTGGGTATGGAGCGCGGCGAGGCCATCGAACACCGCATGGTGACGAATGCCATCGAAAAGGCCCAGCGCAAGGTCGAGGGCCGCAATTTCGACATTCGTAAACAGCTGCTGGAATACGACGATGTTGCCAATGACCAGCGCCAGGTGATCTACCAGCAGCGCAACGAGCTGCTGGAAGAATCAGATATTTCGGAGACTATCAGCGCCATTCGCGAAGACGTGGTGAATGACGCGATCAGCGAATTCGTTCCACCGATGAGCCTGGAGGAGCAGTGGGACGTACCCGGCCTGGAGCGCCTGCTGGACGCGGAATTTGCCGTGAAGCTGCCGGTGCAGCAGTGGCTGGACGATGATGACAACCTGGCCGAGGAGGGGCTGCGCGAACGCATCGTCGCGGCGGTTGAGCAGGCCTATATCGAGAAAGCCGAGGAAGTCGGTCCGGACATGCGCAAGATCGAAAAGCAGATCATGCTGCAGATCCTCGATACCCTCTGGAAAGAGCACCTGGCAACGATGGACCAGTTGCGCCAGGGCATCGGGCTGCGCGCCTATGCCCAGAAAAACCCGAAGCAGGAGTACAAGCGCGAGTCCTTCGAATTGTTCCAGCAGTTGCTCGACAATCTCAAATTCGAGGTGGTCAAATTCCTGAGCCATATTCAGATCCGGCAGCAGGATGAGTCGGAACTACTGGAGCAGCGCCGCCGCGAGGCCGCCGCCAGGGAGCAGCGGGCTTTCCAGCATGCCGAGGCCTCAGCGATGGCAGAAGCCGAATCGGCGCCACCGCAGCAGGGACCCGGTGCGGCCGAGGCAGCACCGGCACAGCCTTTCATCCGCGAGGGTCGCAAGGTAGGCCGTAATGAGCCCTGTCCCTGTGGGTCCGGCAAGAAGTACAAACAGTGCCATGGCAAGCTCTGAGCCCCTGCCGGTTGCCGGCGTTCGCCTCGCGGCGACCAGTGCCGGTATCAAGACCGAGGGTCGACTCGACCTGGTAGTGATGGAGCTGGCGGCGGACTCGAGTATCGCTGCCACGTTTACCCGGAACGCATTTTGTGCAGCACCCGTACATGTGGCCAGGGAACACCTGGCCCGCGGTGCTGCGCGTTACCTGCTGATCAATACCGGCAATGCCAATGCCGGCACCGGTGAGCAGGGCGTTAGCGATGCGCGCGCCTGTTGCCGGGCACTGGCCGAAGCGGCCGGGGTGGAGGAATCAGCGGTGCTGCCCTTTTCGACCGGCGTGATTGGTGAAGCCTTGCCGGTACAGCAAATTTGCGAGGCTATTCCCGCCTCGCTGGCGGGTCTGGCGGAGAACAACTGGTGGCCGGCCGCCGAGGGCATCATGACCACCGACACCCGACCCAAGGCCGCGAGTCGCCAACTTGAGCTCGATGGCAGGACTATCACGCTCAGCGGTATGGCCAAGGGGGCCGGTATGATCCGGCCCAATATGGCGACCATGCTGGCCTACCTGGCAACCGATGCCGCCGTTGCCCCGGCTGTCCTGCAGACCTTGTGGCAGGAGGCGGTCGAGCAGAGTTTCAATCGCGTTACCGTCGATGGTGATACCTCGACCAACGATGCGGCACTGCTGGTTGCAAGCGGCGCAGCGGGCAACAGCCAGATTGATGATACAAGCCATCCGGATTACCCGGCGCTGCACGAGGCAGTTCTCGCCCTGGCCCTGGAGCTGGCCCAGGCCCTGGTTCGGGACGGCGAGGGCGCCAGCAAGTTTGTGGCGGTTGAGGTTGGTGGTGGCCGCGATGAGGCCGAATGCCTTGAAGTCGCCTATACCATTGCCCACTCGCCGCTGGTCAAGACCGCCCTGTTTGCCAGCGACCCCAACTGGGGACGGCTGCTGGCGGCAATTGGGCGTGCCGATGTCTACGCGCTGGACGTGAGCCTGGTGGAAGTCCGCATTAACGGTGTACTTATCGCTGAGGGTGGCTGCCGGGCGAGCAGCTACACCGAGGAGCAGGGCGTGGCGGCCATGGAGCCAGGGGATATCAGCATCGCGATTGACCTGCAACGGGGTCCGGCATCGGCCACGGTCTGGACTTCCGACCTGTCCTACGATACCGTGCGCATCAATGCCGAGTACCGCACCTGATGGGGCGTGTTCACGTCGCCGTCGGTGTAGTTCTAAACGGGCAGGGCCGGGTACTGATCAGCAAACGTCACGCAGATTCCCACCAGGGTGGCTTGTGGGAATTTCCTGGCGGCAAAGTGGAACCGGGTGAAACCGTGGAGCTGGCCCTGGCGCGGGAGTTGCACGAAGAACTCGGCATCGATATTGGCCCCGTGCGACCGCTGATGAGTATCCACCACGACTACGACGACAAATCCGTGCATCTCGACGTATGGGTGGTCGAGGAGTTTAGCGGTCGCGCCATCGCGCGGGAGGGTCAGCCCCTGTGCTGGGTCGCACTCGACGAGTTGTCGGGTTACGCCTTCCCGGCTGCCAACGTGCCGATTATCGAGCGCCTAAGGTCTGAGCCCCAATAACTCCTGGTGCAGCACCGCGAGTTGTTCGTGCAGCTCTTCCAGTGTGCCGGAATTGTCCACCACCCGGTCAGCGAGCCGCAGCCGCTCCTCGCGCTGCATCTGTGCAGCCATGATGCGCCTGATCTGGTCCTCGTCATTGCTGTCGCGGGCCATGGCGCGCTCCAGCTGAACCGACTCGGGCACGTCGATAACCACGGTCAGGTCGCATAACTGTTTTTGCGAGGTTTCCAGCAATAAGGGTGACGAGAGAATGGTATAGACCGAATTCGACGCGGCGATCTGCGCCATTATCTCTTCGCCGATCAGGGGATGCGTCAATGCTTCCAGCCATTGGCGTGCAGCGGGATCGGCGAATACCAGGGTTCTCAGTTTCGCCCGGTCGAGATTACCATCCCCCAGCAGTATATCGGCGCCGAAATGCTCAGCCACCGCAGCCAGTGCCGGACGCCCCGGTTCCATGATAACGCGAGAGGCCAGGTCGGCATCGACAACGGTGATACCCAGTCCGGCGAGGTAATCCGTGGCTGCAGATTTGCCGCTGCCAATGCCGCCGGTGACACCGACCACCAGCCGCGCGCCGGGCTCACTCATGCGGCGCCGCTGGCTCCCATATTGCTCCAGTACCAGCGCATGATGTCGTTGCCCCAGACAAAAGCAATCCAGCCCGCGATAGCGAGGTAGGGACCGAAGGGGATGGGAATGTCTTTGCCCCGACGGTGCAGGAACATCAATAAGACTCCCAGAATTGCGCCCACCAGCGACGAGAGCAGGATGATCATGGGCAGGGTTTGCCAGCCCAGCCAGGCGCCGAGCGCAGCCAGCAGTTTGAAATCGCCGTAGCCCATACCCTCCTTGCCGGTAGCGAGCTTAAACAGCCAGTAGACACTCCACAGGCTGAGGTAGCCGGCCATGGCGCCGATAACCGCATCGAGCAGCGGTACGTAGGTACCGAATATATTGAAGAAGATGCCAAGCCAGACCAGCGGCAGCGTAATGTCATCCGGCAGCAGCATATGGTCGATATCGATCATCGTGAGTGCGATCAGCGACCAGGTGAAGATCAGGCCACCCAGCAAAGCGAGACCGACTGCGTCGTAGTGCCAGCCGAGCACTACCGCCAGCATGCCGCTTAGCAATTCGATGGCCGGGTAACGCAGTGAAATTCCCTCGCCACAGTTGCTGCAACGTCCGCGCAGGAAGATATAGCTGATGACCGGGATGTTTTCCCAGGGTTTGATGGCGTGGCCGCAGTGCGGGCAGCGGGAGTTGGGTTGGGCCAGGTTGAAGGGCTCGGCGGGCTCTGCAGCAGTGCCGGGTTGCAGCAGCTCAGTGCAGTAAGCGCGTTCGTCCCGCTCGATCATGGCCGGGATCCGGTAAATCACCACGTTCAGGAAGCTGCCGACGACCAGGCCGAAGATCAACAGGGCAGTGGCCAGCAGCCAGGGATACTGGTTCAGTGCGTCGAGAATACCCATTACGAGTCGCTTATACCACGGACCCCAGCATGAAGATGGGCAGGTACATGGCCACCATGAGGCCGCCAACCAGGACACCCAGCACGGACATGATCATGGGTTCCATCAGCGCGCTCAGACTGTCGACCGCATTGTCTACCGCCTCCTCGTAGAAGGTGGCGACTTTCTCCAGCATTTCGTCCAGGGCGCCGGATTCTTCACCGATCGACACCATCTGCAGGAGCATCATTGGGAAAATGCCCGTTGTCTGGATCGAATTGTAGAGGGTCGAGCCGGTGGTGACATCGTCACGGATCTGGCGGATGGCCTTGGCGTAGATGATGTTGCCGGCGGCACCGGATACCGAATCCAGGGCATCGACCAGCGGCACACCTGCGGAGAAAGTGGTAGCCAGGGTGCGCGAGAAACGCGCGATCACCGAGTTGTAAATGATGTCACCGACTACCGGCGCTTTCAGCATCACCCGGTCCTGGGCTTCCCTGAAGGCGAAGGATCGCTTGTGCGCCTCCTTGTAGGCGGCGACGCCGAGCACCAGGCCAATCAGGATGATGAACCACCAGTCCTGCGCCGCGTTGGATATATTCAGCACGAACAGGGTAAAGGCGGGGAGCTCTGAACCGAAGCTGGAAAAGGTTTCTGCAAACTGCGGTACCACTTTCACCAGCAGCAGGCCGGTGACCACCAGCGCAACACAGACCACCGCGATGGGGTAAGTCAGCGCTTTTTTGATCTTGGCTTTCAGGGCCTCGGACTTTTCCTTGTAGGTCGCCACCCGGTCGAGCATGGTTTCCAGGGTACCGGAGGCCTCACCGGAAGCCACCAGGTTTACGAACAGCTCGTCGAAATGCTGCGGAAACTTCTCCAGCGACAGTGCCAGGCTGGTACCGGAGGCCACCTCGTTCTTGATGCTGTTAACAACCTCGCGCATATTGGCGTTGTCCAGGCCCTCGCCGACGATATCGAAGCTCTGGACCAGCGGCACACCGGCTTTCATCATGGTTGCCAGCTGGCGGGTGAAAATGGCGATGTCCTGGGGCGTAATCTTCTTGCCGCCGCCGCCGAACAGGGGCTTCGCTTTTTTCCTGACGGTTTTCGGCTTGATCCCCTGCTGGCGAAGTTGCGCCTTGGCCATGGCCAGGCTGATGGACTCGATCTCGCCCTTGGTGCTGCGACCCTGGCGATCGGTACCTTGCCAGACAAAAACCTGTCCTTTTGCTGCACTTGTAGCCATAACTTAGTCCGTCGTCACTCTGTTGACTTCTTCGAGGCTGGTGTCGCCCATCATCGCCTTGCGCAGTGCTGACATGCGCAGGTCATTGAATCCTTCTTCGCGTGCCTTTTCCGCGATCTCGATGGAGTTGCCTTCCTCCATAATGATGCGTGCAATAGCCTGCGTAATTCGCACGACTTCATACACACCAACCCGGCCCTTGTAACCGTTGGCACACTTGGAGCAACCGACTGCCTGGAACAGTGTTGCCTCCTTCAGCATCTCGTCGGTGAAGCCCTCCTGGCGCAATGTTTCCTCCGGTATATCGGCAGGTTCCTTGCACTCTTTACACAGGCGTCGCGCCAGGCGCTGGGCAATAATCAGGTTGACCGATGTCGCCAGGTTGAATGGCGGTACACCCATGTTGAGCAGGCGAGTGATGGTTTCCGCGGCACTGTTGGTGTGCAGGGTAGACATCACCATGTGGCCGGTCTGGGCCGCCTTGATGGAAATTTCTGCTGTCTCCAGGTCCCGGATCTCACCCACCATGATGATGTCCGGATCCTGGCGCAGGAAGGAGCGCAGGGCCTCGGCGAAGGTCAGTCCCACTCTGGGGTTGACGTGACACTGGTTGATGCCGTCCAGGTTGATTTCCACGGGGTCTTCCGCGGTGGAGATATTGCGCTCCGGCGTATTCAGTATATTGAGACCCGTATACAGGGATACAGTCTTGCCCGAGCCCGTGGGTCCCGTCACCAGGATCATGCCCTGGGGTTGTTCCAACGCATGCATGAAGAGGTCTTTCTGGCCCGGTTCATAACCGAGCATATCGATGCCCATCTGGGCGCTTGTGGGATCGAGAATCCGCAGCACCACTTTCTCACCGAACAGCAGTGGCAGGGTGTTGACCCGGAAATCGATGGCGCGGTTCTTTGACAGCTTCATCTTGATACGGCCGTCCTGGGGAACCCGCCGCTCGGAGATGTCCATTTGCGACATCACCTTGAGACGGGCAGCGAGGCGACCTGCGAGATTGACCGGGGGTTTAACAACCTCTTCGAGGATTCCGTCTGTGCGAAAGCGGACCCGGTAGGTTTTTTCGTAGGGCTCGAAGTGTATATCCGAGGCGCCGCCCTTGATGGCGTCGAGCAGCACTTTGTTGACGAAGCGCACGATCGGCGTTTCGTCCAGGTCTGCACCGTCGTCGCCGGGGGCACCGCCGTCCTCGTCGACCGCCTCTACATCCAGGTCTTCCAGGCTGGAGTCGTCGAGATCGTCGAAGCCGCCGCCGATTGAGTCCTGGTCTTCAGCCCACTCATTAATGGCCGTGGCCAGCGCGCTTTCTTCGACCAGCACCGCGTCGGTATTGATGCCGGTGTGGAACTTGATTTCATCCAGGGCGGACAGGTTGGTCGGGTCAGAAACCGCAATGAAGAGTCGGGTACCGCGACGGAACAGTGGCAGGGCGTGGTGTTTGACGACCAGGTTGGCGTCCACCAGTTCCTTGGGCATGCTCTCCTTGTTAAAGGAGGTAATATCAAACAGTGGAACGCCGAATTCCTCGGAGGCCATCTCCGCCAGCTTATGCCCTTCGATGTAATCATTGTCGACCAGGAAGGTGACAAAGGGGGTCTTTGACTTAGCGGCTTCCGAGTGGGCTTCCTGGGCAGTTTCCTCCTCCAGAAGTCCATCTGCGACGAGGCGTCCTGCCAAACCGCTCAGCTGCGGGGGGGATTTATTGGTCATCCTGGGTTCTTCTGTTTTATAGTTGAGCCAGCCACGAACACTGTCGTTATTGGGTGCAGTATAGCTATCCTGAGCCTGTGCTGATAGTCTGCGCACTCAGCATTTGTCAGGAATTAGTACTGCGTCACACAGTGACAAATCTTGTCACAACTAACCCGAATTGGTCAGCCGGTGACGCACAACGCGAATTCTGGCTAGCGATGGCTAAATTCTCGTAAACTGTTGATATTAAAGGCTAAGGTACCAACTTATCGCAAAGTGTGAAAAGTTGGCATGCGGTCTGCATAGATACTCACGCTGGCAAGTGGTTCGCCATAGTCCGGCAGGTCCGGAATGACTGCCGGGCATTAAACAAATGACCGAACGGAGATAGAACGATGCGTAAGACTAACCAGAAGGGTTTCACCCTGATTGAATTGATGATCGTTATCGCGATCGTCGGTATTCTGGCTGCGGTAGCACTGCCCGCATACCAGGATTACACCGTACGTGCCAAGATGTCTGAGCCCCTGGCCCTGATGGGTGAGGCCAAGACGAGTATTGCCGAGTACTACATTGCCAATGGCGTTATGCCGGCTAACGTAACTCAGGCTGGCATCCGCGCTGACATCGGCACGGACATTGTCCAGTCTATGGCTTTCAACGGTAGCATCATTACCGTTACCGTACAGGCTATCGGTGGTGACACCGGCACTAATAACAAGTTTGTATTCTCGCTGGCCGACACCAGCTCCGGTTCCCCGGAGTGGAAGTGTAAGACAGCTGCTTCAAACGGCGTTCAGGCTAAGTACCTGCCGGCTAACTGCCGCGGCTAATTGGCCAACTCCTGAAAACCCGGGCTTGTCCCGGGTTTTTTTTGTTCCATGATTTACAGGAAATACTTCGTCCTGCTGTGCATTGCCGGCTTTTTGCTTTATTTGCCGGGAATGTGGGGCCCTGTCGTCTTCGACAGCACTCTCGCCCTGACTGCGAACCCGGCGATGTATTTCGATGCCACCGTCTTCGATGAATGGCGCGCTGCCACCCTGAGTTCCGGCAGCGGTCCCCTGGGCCGACCCATCAGCATGTTCAGTTTTGCCCTCAACCAGGCCCTGTTTGGCGACAGCGGCTGGGCGATCAAGTGTGTGAACGTTCTGATCCACCTGGGCATCGGGGCGCTGGCCTACCGGCTGGGCTGGCACCTCTTGTGCCGCGCTCCGGCCCTGCGCATGGAGCCGGCGCTGGCGGAAAAGATTGCCCTGGTCAGCGCTGCCCTGTGGCTGCTGCACCCGGTGCAGCTGTCCTCGGTGCTCTATTCGGTGCAGCGCATGGAGCAACTTTCGGCGCTGTTCATCCTGCTGGGCCTGCTGGCGTACAGCCATTACCGGGTGCGCTGGCTGGACCGCATGCCCAGTGCTGAAGAACTGTCCCGTGCGGTCCTCGCGGTGCTGTTGTGCACCCTGCTGGCAGTGTATTCGAAAGAAGACGGAATCCTGCTGCTGCCCCTGCTTGCCTGGGTGGAGTTGATCCTGTTCCAGGCAAGGTGGGGTGGTCGCACGCAACGCTGGATGCTGCTGTTAGCTGCTCTGGGCAGTAGCCTGCCGTTGCTGGCGCCACTGATCCTGGCCGCCTGGCAGCCAGAATACCTGATCGCCCAGTACGAGGTGAGACCCTGGTCCCTGTCGGACCGCCTGCTGACGCAATTGCGCATGCTCTGGACCTACGTTCAGTGGTTCTACCTGCCCTGGGTGCCCGCTTACGGGCTGCATCACGACGATATCGCCATTTCCACAGGCTGGCTCGAACCGATATCGACCTTTGTCGCCGGTTTGGGCTGGCTGGCGGTGCTGGCCCTGTGCAGCCAGTGGCGTCGCTGGCCGCTGGCGGTGTTCGGAGTGGGTTTCTTCCTGCTGTCACATACGATTGAGTCGAGTTTCCTGCCCCTGGAAATGGTTTACGAGCACCGGAATTACCTGGGCAGCCTTGGTTTGGCCTGGCTGTTGGTTGGTTCTCTCGCCCGACTGGGTCGGCGTGAGTGGCTGAAGCCGGGCCTCCTCCTGGTCGGTTTCTACCTCTGCGCCAGTTTGCTGCTGCGCAGTTATACCTGGGGAGAGGAGGTGCGCATGAGCAGTTTTCACCTTCGCAACCACCCGGATTCCATCCGCGCTGTCTACCACTACGCCAATACCCAGCTGCGCCTGGCGGAAAGTGAGGCGAATGAGGATCTTCAGCGAGAAGGTATTTTGCGGGCCCGACGCTACTACGAGCACATGCTGGAACTCGACCCCCGGGACGTACCGGCACTCGTGACCCTGGTTTATATAGACGGGCGCTGGTTCCCGGAACTGGAGTCCAGCCCATGGTTGGCGCCCCTGGAGGACGCCTTCGAGACTCGGCACATGAACCCGGCGGACAACAACGCCCTGTTGCTACTGACACGAGCCATGATCGAGGGCCCCGGGTCTGGCCTCAGCGCCGAGCATTACACGGCCATGTTGGAGGGGCTCGCTCGCCGCTATCCCCAAAAGGCCGAATACCTGCGCTACCTGTCCAGCTACTACGGCAGTGCGCTGGAGGACTACCCCCGTGCTATCGAATACGCGCGGCAGGCCCTGGCGCGTGACCCCGCCCACCTGGCGGCCCGGGTCGAGCTTATTGCCTGGTTACAGCGCAGCGGGGAGAGCGGCCGTAGCGTCGAGGAAATCGGTGAATTGATGCGCTACGACAAGGGGCTCAAACACCTGCCCCTGGTGAGGAGCATGCTGGCGCCATGATGACTCCGACACATGTTCTTAACCGGGCTGGCTTGCTGATGCTGGTGCTGTTGGCTGTCTGGATTTACCTGCCTGGCCTGGCAGGTCCCACGGTGCTTGACGACGGCGTCAATCTGCGGGTGCTGGAAAAGCTGGAACAGAGCGATGAGTTCCAACGCGATATCGTCAGCCAGAACAAAGCCGGACCATTTGGCAGACCAGTGTCCATGGCCAGTTTTGTGATTGAGAAGCGGCTGCTCGGTGACGACCACCGCATCTCCAAGGCAGTCAACCTGGCCCTGCATTGCCTGGTGGCGGTATTGGTCTATCTTTTCAGCACAGAGTTGTTCCGCGCCCTGGGTTACGGTGTCCGGGCACCCACAGCCGGCCTGCTGGTCGCCGGTGCCTGGTTGCTGGCACCGCTGTTTGTGAGCACGGTCCTGTATCTGGTCCAGCGGATGGCCCAGTTGGCGACACTGTTTTCGCTATTGGCGCTGTGGGCGTACCTGCGCTGGCGTGCGGGTGGGCGGTCCGCCTGGCTGGCGGTGTTGCTGTTGGCGGTGCCGCTGGCAATATTGAGCAAGGAAAACGCACTGCTGGTCCTGCCCCTGCTGATCCTGGTGGAACTGTTCGTACTGCAGCCACGCGATCGGGAGGAGGGCGCACTCAGTCCCTGCAGTCTCCAGCTGTACCGGCTGCATCTTGGCCTGCTGGGCGCCGGGATTCTCGGCAGTCTTGCCTTCCTGCTGCTTCAGCCCGGCTGGGTTACCCACGGCTACAGCGGCCGGGATTTCAGCCTGGTCGAGCGCCTGTTGACCGAATCCCGTGTACTGTGGCGCTACATGGCTCAATTGTTCTGGGTGAATAGCGACTACCTGGGTATCTACCAGGACGCGTATCCCCTGTCGCACGGATTGCTGCGACCGAGTACCACTGCCTGGTCGCTGCTGGGCCTGGCGGGCCTGCTGGTCCTGACCGTGGTCTCCCTGCGCTCTCCGGTGTTCAGGGGGCTTGGGGTCGGGCTGCTGCTGTTCTTTGTCGGCCACAGTCTCGAGTCCACCATCTTCCCGCTGGAAATCTACTTCGAGCACCGCAATTACCTGCCCGCCGTCGGTCTGCTGATTGCCCCGGTGGCGCTGGCCTTCGGTCTATGGCGCTGCGCCACCTGGCTTGGCCCCTGGCTGCTTGCCGCCTGGCTGGTGATGATTGGCCATGCAACCCTTGCCACCGCCCGCGAGGCACAGCTCTGGTCCAACGAGTACCTGTTGCATCTCACTGCGGTTAACCGGCACCCGCATTCGGTGCGTGCACAGGTGGAGATGGCCCGGGTAATGTCCCAGGGCGGATTCCTGGAAGTGTCCCTGGATTACCTGCGCCGGGCGCAGGATTTGGAAAGCGGTAACACCCTGGTCTACCAGCTCCGCGAGGGGCTGCTCTACTGCAGGTCCGGGATCGAAATTCCTGAAACAGTATTTCGTAAATGGGCGCTGGAGCCCGGGGATATCGGCAACGATGAGGTCACGGAAACCGCGTACCTGCTGATCAAGGACCTCATAGATGGACGCTGTTCACAAACTGACATGGCTGCACTTGCAGATCACTGGCATCAACTGGTTGAATCGGCCAAACCACAACGGCTGGCGCCCAAGTTTTACGTGGCCCTGGCGCAACTGGAGAACCATATAGAACGGTATGAACAGGCCCTGGCCTATACCGAGAAATTGCTGGAGAAATACCCGGCCGACAGCCAGGCGCTATTGATGAAGCTTTACTTTGTCTCCGCCCTGCAACTGGAGGGCGAGCGCGCCACCACCCTGGCCCTGCTGGAAGCACAGCGCAGCGAGGGCCGGTTGTCGGCCCAGCAGCGCTATAACCTGGACCTGTTCACAACTTCTGAAACGGCAACTGAACCATGAAACTTAGCGTAATCATTCCCTGTTATAACGAGCGCGAGACTATTGCCGAGATTCTCGGCGTGGTACGCCGGGAGATGCCAGTTGAGGGTGAGATAATCGTCGTCGATGACTTCTCCACTGACGGCACCCGCGAGCTGCTGCAGGGTGAGCTGAATGGGGCCTACGACCGACTGGTTGAGCACCCGCACAACCAGGGCAAGGGGGCGGCGCTGCGCTCGGGGATTGCGCTGGCCGAGGGCGACATCGTTCTCATCCAGGACGCGGACCTGGAGTACGACCCGCGCGAGTACACCAAGTTGATCAAGCCGATTATCGACAACAAGGCCGACGCGGTTTACGGCTCGCGTTTCATCGGTTCGGAACCACACCGCGTACTCTATTTCTGGCACCGTATGGGCAACGGTTTGCTGACCCTGGCGTCGAACATGTTTACCAATCTCAACCTCACGGACATGGAAACCTGCTACAAGGTATTCCGCCGCGAGCTGATCCAGTCCTTCACCATCGAGGAGGATCGCTTCGGTTTCGAGCCGGAAATCACTGCCAAGCTGGCGGCCTCCGGCTGCAGGATATTCGAGGTGGGTATTTCCTATTACGGCCGCACCTACGAGGACGGCAAGAAAATCGGCTGGCGCGACGGCTTCCGCGCGCTGTACTGCATCGTCAAGTACAACCTGCGCAGGCGGGCCCGCTGATGTCCCACTCCCTGGAGCGATTGATCCGCTACTTCTTTGCCGGCGGGCTGGCGGCGGTTGTCGACCTGACCATCTTCGCGGTGTTCACCCTGTGGCTGGGTTACAACTACCTGGTGGTCGCCGGGGTCGGTTTCGTACTCGCTACCGCCGTGAACTACTGGCTCTGTATTCGCTTCATATTCGAGAGCGGTGTTCGCTTCGGACCACAGGCTGAAGTTACCGGTGTGTTCATGGTCAGCGGGGTCGGATTGCTGATGCATGAAGCCTTTCTTTACGTGTTTGTGGAGTACCTGGTGGTGCCCATGTTCCTGGCCAAGATCGCTGTCATCGGTATGGTTTTCTTCTGGAATTTCTCGGCACGTAACTTCTATGTTTTCGCCAGGCCCAGCCGTGCTGAAAAATCTGCCCCGTGAAAGACTGCTTGTCACCGGCCTGGCGTTAGCCGGCGCCCTGATAGCCTGGCTGGCTACACTCAATGGTACCGGTTTGTCGCCGGATTCCGTCTCCTATATCCGCACGGCGCGCCAGCTCGCTGCCGGGTCTTCCATACTCGAAATCGGTACTCACTGGCCGCCGGGTTACCCACTGCTGCTGCACGGATTCAGCGTACTGCCCGGCGAGGAATTCGGTGCTGCCCGTTTTCTGGCGGTCCTTGCCATCCTTGCGGCGATTGTTCCCGCCAACCTGGTTCTGCAGCGTGAATTACACGGCCCCTACGCCGTGTATCTGCGGATCGCTGCCCTGGTCGCCATGTTGGCCAGCGCCAGCTACATGGCGATTTTCTGGGTCGCACTCACCGAGGGCCTGTTCAGCGCTGCTTTGTTGTGGTCGCTCTACGCCGCGCTGGCAATGGCTGAGCGGCCCACCATGCCGGCGCTGTTGGTACTGGCCGCCGGCATCTCCGTCATGTCCCTGCTGCGCTACGCCTCGGCACCCTTCATCCTTGCATTGGCATTATGCCTGGTTCCCGCGGCCATGCACTGGGGCCGGGCCTGGCAAGTGCGGACTCTGCTGGCATTGATGCTCGCTCTTGTGCCGTTGGTCCTGTGGCTGAGCGCAAGCAGCGCTACCGGGGATGGTAGCGGCCCGCGGCAGATTGCCTGGCACCCGGTGGGGATGCTGCAGCTGAAGCAGTTCGGAGCGGCTATGCAGGGCTGGACGGGATTACCGCCGCTGCTTGCCGGGTTGGTTTTTGTCGCCTCACTGCTCGCCGCGGCTGCACTCTGGTGGCGTACCCGCACCACACTGCTGTTGATGTGCCTGTTGATTATTTTGGGTTACCTCTCCTTCCTGGTGCTGAGTATTTCCCTGATGGACGCACACACACCACTGGACAACCGGATACTTACACCCCTGTATCCGGTGTGGCTGATCATGCTGTGCAGTCTGTTTTCTCGTCCACACCTGGAGCGGCCAAAGCTGCAGCTGGCGGCCGTGGCGGTGCTGGTTGTTGCCTGCCTGGCCGGCATGGGTGATTTCAATCGCCAGTTCAGCCAGGCAATCCGGTACGGTATTGGGTTCAATGACTGGCGCTATGCCGGTTCGCCAATTTTCCAGGCGACCGCCGACTTTCCGCTAGACGAAATCATTTACAGCAATGCCAAGGAGTTCTTTTACCTGCTACAAAACCGGGAGGTACGTGTACTGCCCGCGTACTACAACGCGCATACGCTTGAGACCAACCCACACTTCGATCGGGAGATGGACGATATGGTCGCGGCACTGAGCCAGGGCAAGGGATCGATTGTGTGGGTCGACTTCATGGCAGGACGCCGCTACCACCCCGACGTGGATTTCCTGGTGGAAAATCTACCCCTTGAAGTGATGACCAAAGTGTCCGGGGGCAGTATCCTCCGGGTAAAACAGAAGAATACGCCGGAGGGAGACTAAGGCATGACCCTGGATAGTTTGAGCGTTGTTATACCTGCCAAGAACGAGGAGGCGGGCCTGAGCCGGGTATTGCCGGAACTGACGCGGAAATATCCGCAGGCGACACTCATCGTTGTCGATGACGGATCCAGCGACGGAACGGCACAGGTCGCGCGCGATAACGGTGCGCAGGTAATCAGTCATCCTTACTCCAAGGGTAACGGTGCGGCCATCAAGAGCGGCGCACGAGCGGCGACCACCGATGCCATCCTGTTCATGGATGCCGACGGGCAGCACCGAGTCGAGGATATCGACGGGTTGATCGCGAAGTTCGAACAGGGTTACGACCTGGTCGTGGGTGCACGGCAGGGCCTGGACTCCCAGGCCAGTGTCATGCGCTGGGGTGCCAACGGGCTATACAACAGGCTGGCGAGCTGGATGGTGGGCCACCCGATTGCTGACCTCACTTCAGGTATGCGCCTGGTGAGTCGTGCAAAGTTTCTCGAGTTCATTTACCTGTTACCCAACGGTTTCTCCTATCCCACCACATCCACAATGGCCTTCTACCGCGCCGGCTACACGGTGGCCTTTGTGCCCATCGAGTGTGAAAAACGCGAGGGCAAGAGCCATGTAAATATCTGGCGCGACGGCGTGCGCTTCTTCCTGATTATTTTCAAGATCGGCACGCTCTACTCGCCACTGAAGTTGTTCTTTCCTATTGCCTTTGCAATCTTTGCAGCCGGTATCAGCTACTACGGCTACACCTATTTCACCGAGGGCCGATTTACCAATATGAGCCTGCTGCTATTCGTTTCCAGTGTTATCATTTTCCTGATTGGCTTAATTTCCGAGCAGATCAGCAATCTCACTTACAAGACTGACAGCCGTGACTGAATCGCAGAACAACAATACGCGGCCGGGGAGGATCAGGTGAAGGCAATCATTCTGGCCGGCGGCCTGGGTACGCGCCTGAGCGAAGAGACCGAGGACAAACCCAAGCCCATGGTGCCGATCGGCGGCCGCCCGATTTTGTGGCACATCATGAAAATCTACTCCGCCCACGGCATCAATGACTTCATCATCTGCTGTGGCTACAAGGGCTATGTGCTCAAGGAGTATTTTTCCAATTACTTCCTGCACCAGTCCGACGTAACCTTTGACCTCAACGATAACAGCGTGGAGATTCACCAGAACAGCGCCGAACCATGGCGTGTCACCCTGATCGATACGGGCTACAAAACCATGACCGGGGGGCGCCTGAAGCGCGTCCACGACCATATCAAAGATGAGGAGGCCGTCTGTTTTACCTACGGCGACGGGGTGGCAGATGTCGACGTTAAGGCATCTATCGAGCAGCACCGCAAACTCGGCAAGCTGGCAACGGTAACCTCGGTGACGCCGCCGGGCAGGTTTGGCGCTCTCGAGATCTCCGGTTCCAGCGTGGTTGCGTTCAATGAAAAGCCCGCCGGCGACGGCTACAAGATCAATGGCGGTTTCTTCGTGCTGTCGCCCAAAGTGGTGGACTACATCGAAAGCGATGCCACGGTTTGGGAGCAGGAGCCGCTGGACAGGCTGGCGAAAGAGGGCCAGCTCGCCAGCTACGAGCACAACGGTTTCTGGCAGCCCATGGATACCCTGCGGGACAAGCTCTACCTGGAGAAGTTGTGGGAGGAAGGCAGGGCGCCTTGGAAGATCTGGTAGGCGCGGACCATGTATAAACCCGCCTATTTCTACCTGTCATTTCTGAATGTGGGTGCGGGTCTCGCCGTATCCCTGTTGATCATCAAGTTCTTCGGCGCCAGCGGCGACGCGGATGCCTATTTCATGGCGCTGGCCATCGTCGCCGCCCTGCAGCTGTTGCAGCTGATGATGGTTGACCAGTTCCTGTACTTTTACCAGGAGCGACGGGCGGTCAGCTCCGATACGGCGCGCCGTTTTGCTGCCACAGTACTGCTCCAGTGTTTTTGTGTGAGCCTGGCGGTGGCCCTGTTGCTGTGGGCGGCGCGCGAGTATCTTTTGCTGATTTTCGCCTTTGGCTTCGACGCACCGCGGCGCGAGCTGACCATAGAAGTACTCGGCATCCTGCTCTGGACCTGCCTGTTCTTCCCGGCAAACTTCGTAGTTCAGCGCCTGCTCAACGCAGAATCGCGCTACTCTGTCACCTACCTGTTCGAACTGTTGATCCCCGTTGCCGCGCTCTGCATGTTCGCCTGGTTCTGGCGCGGTGGCGAGGTAGATGTGCGCTTGCTGGCCTATGCCAGGCTGGGCGGCCTGGCGCTGGCAAGTGTGCTGGGTATCATCACCGCCTGGCGCCTCGGTTTCCTGCGGCGCTGTGCCCTGCTCAGCCGGTATGCCTTCGACTGTTACGCCAACAGTTTCACCATGCGCATCGGCCACAACCTGCATAACTTCCTGTTCAGCCCGATCACCAATAGCATCCTTTCCTTTCTGCCCCAGGGGTCGGTGGCGATTTACTACTACGCAGACCGCTTGGCACAGGTGATCAGCGCAGTAGTGGTCGGACCCTTCCAGCGCGTGTTCCAGGTGGAGGCGGGGGAGTTGTGGCGCGAGACACGGGTGACAGCCATTCGCGCCATGCAGAAGAACTACATGCTGCGAGTGGCAGCGCTGTACAGCCTGTCGATTGTCGCCGCTTACCTGGCGCTGCCCTGGCTGCTGGCATTGATCGGCTCCGACTTCGTCGATGCCGAGCAGGTTCGTATCCTGCAGCTGGTATTTCTCGCGCTGGCTGCCTGGATCGGTGTAATAGCACTGGAGTTTGCTTTCGTGGCGATCGGCCTGGCCGCCCGCAAAAGTGCCCTGTTCCTGAAGGTTAACCTGCTGTTCATCATCTGCTATGGCAGCCTGTGTTTGCTGAGCTGGCAAGCGCTGGGGATTTACAGTGTTCCCCTGGCAGCGGTGTGCGCCCAGGTACTGAGTTTTCTGATCTTCGCAATTTCTATAAGATCGTTACTGGCCGATAGTGAGTCTGCCCGGCAGCAGGCGCCCGGGTGAGACAGGGGATTCTGTGAAGCTAAGCGTTGTCATTCCAACCTTCAACCGGGTTGACTACCTGCGCCAGGCCATCGACAGCGTCATCGCCCAGGACTACCCGGATCTGGAGATCATTGTTGCAGACAATGCCTCCCAGGACGCGACCCCGCAGCTGATGGCCGAATATGCAGCGGTCGAGAACCTGATCTACCGCCGCAACGAATCCAATCTCGGCATGGTGGCCAACTGGGCCGATGCGATCGAGAACATCGCCAGCGGAGACTGGTTTCTGATCATGTCGGACGACGACTACTTTACGGATCCCGGCTATCTCTCTGCCGCGGCGAACATGATTGCCCGGCACCCGGCACTGACACTGGTCATGTCCAACGGCTACATCCTGCAAGAGCCGTCAGGTATCAAAACACAACTGCGCCTGCCGTTTGCCGAAGTGGCTCCCGGGATCGAGGTATTTTTAAGTCGAGACACTTACCCCCCGCAGGCCTTCACCCTGTGCAATGTTCTGTTCAAGCGGGACCTGGCCCTGAAAATGGCCCCGTTCCTCAATCCCGACAATATTTCCTGTGATTCGGAGTTGTTCCTCAAGCTCTGCCTGCTGGGTGATGTGGGCGTCAACCAGGGTTTCGTCTCCGTCTACCGTGTGCACGGGCAAAACGTGTTGCAGAGTACTGAAACCGATGCGGCGGTCCTGCTGGGCGGTTTCGATGCCTTCGTCAAACCCTATCACATGGCACTGTCTATGCTGCATGACGACGCCCTGCAGTGCACGGATCGGGAATTGCGTGAGTGGCGCGCTCGGGTACTGGTGGGCGCGGCGCGTTACATATTGCTGCACGCGCGCTTGTCCCACGCCGAATCCCTCGACCGCATCACCGCCGAACTGGAAGCCAGCCTGCCCGGCATCGTTGAAGAGGCCAGAGATTCCAGCTTGTTCCGGTTGAAGTTCGCCGTCATACCTCTCTGGCGGCTGCTGCGCCGTGGCTGAGTTCGGATCGCCGGCTGGCGGGGCGGCCCCCACCATTTCGGTCGCCCTGTGTACTTACAACGGTACGAACTACCTGCGCGAACAGCTCCGCAGTGTTCTCGAGCAGACCCGGCCACCGGCGCAGCTCGTAGTTTCCGACGACGCTTCCAGCGATGACACCCTGGCAATTGTGCGCGAACTCTGTGCGAATGCCGCCTTTCCGGTGCAGATTCTGGAAGCGACGCAGAACAGCGGCATCGTTGCGAACTTCGAACGCGCCATGGCTGCCTGTACCGGTGAGTATATTGCCCTCAGCGACCAGGACGATCGCTGGCATCCCGACAAGCTGGAACAGGTCGCCACTCGAATCGCTGCGGAGCCCGCTTCGCGGGCGGCGCTGTTCTATCACGACCCGGAGCTTATCGACGGCAGCGGTGCCCCACTGGGGAAGACCTTCCTCCAGTCTGCCCGGCTGACGCCGCCGCAAGTCGAGTTGTGGCGGATGCTGTGTGTCGGGAATTTTGTGCCCGGTTGCACCATGGTGTTTGCACGGGAGGCCCTGCAGTCGCTGCTGCCTATGCCTGCTCAAGCCATACTCCACGACTGGTGGATCCTGCTGTATTTTTCCCTCTGTGGTGAGGTGCACCGTATGGACAATGCCGGGATGTCCTATCGCCTGCACGATGACAATGCCCAGGGAGTCGGTACGCTGCAATCGGGCATCAGCGCAGGTGCGCGGCAGGGCTTTCTGAAGCTGGCTTCCTCGAACCTGGCGGTAACCCTGCGCCAGGCACGGGCGATGCGCGACAGGCTGCGCGCCACCGGCATGGAATACCCGCCGGACTACGATGCAATCTGCGAGCTCCTGGATCGCCCCGGCTACCGGCGTCCGGGTTTTTTACGCAGGCTCGGTGTGCATCGCGGTAACCGGCTCAAAACCCTGCTTACCCTGCTGGCCTCCACTCGCGTGCAACAGTCGCAACTGGACGACCCGGAGCTGACCTATGTCTGATTCGGTGAGCAGGGCCTGCGTCTTCGCCCACTTCGACCTCGGCGGCCTCCTCGACGACAGTGTGATCTACTACCTGGAACACTTGCTGCCCTGCCTCGAAGTGCTGCATTTCGTCAGCACCAGCCGGCTCCCCGAGGATGCACGCCAGCGCCTCGAGACCCTGGGGGCCGTGGTCACCGAGCGCGACAATACCGGCTACGATTTCATGAGTTACAAGCTGGGCCTGGAGATGCTTGACCCGGGAGGTTTCGACGAGGTCCTGCTCTGCAACAACAGCGTCTACGGTCCCTTTCGATCCTTCGAAGACATCTTTGCACAGATGGCATCGGTGCGCTGTGGCTTCTGGGGTATTACCTCGAGCGAGGAAATTGCGCCCCATCTGCAGAGCTATTTTCTGTTGTTCCGCGCCCCGGTAATCAGTTCTGAAAGCTTCGCGCGGTTCTGGCAATCGGTGCAGGTTCTGCCTGACAAGCGCGAGATCATCCGTCAGTACGAAGTGGGACTGAGCCAGGCACTGCTCGCCGCGGGATTCGCCCAGGCCAGCCTTGTCGGTGGTCACGCACAGGGAATACTGCGTCGATTTGTCGCATCACTGCCGCAATACCTGGCCCGCTTTCGGCAACGCTGGCGCCAGCCCGAACTCTATCGCCACCTGTTCAGCGCACTGATCGGGCGGCAGCCGCTGCAGGTCAATCCTACCCAGATGGAATGGCGCAGCCTGCTGGTGGACGAGGCCTGTCCCTTTATCAAGATCGAGTTGCTGCGGGACAACCCGCTGGGTGTGGCCGATGTGGATGAGGCGCTGGCGTATATCGGTGCTCACTCATCCTACCCGGTCGATTTGATCACCCGGCACCTGGCGCGGGTGAGCGCAGGGCGCTAGCCCCCCCGGACTGCTTGAACCACATCAGTTTATGCGCGGGATGCCGTAACGCAGTAGCAGGGCCAGTTTCTGGTGACGCCAGCGAAACAGGCTGAAGAATTCGCCCGCGCCAATTCTGCGCAGCTGCTGCACCCGCCGTCGTTCTCTCCCCAGCCGGCCCAGGTCATTAAGAACGCCCGCGACACTGGGCCAGTAAATGCGCAGTAGCGGGTCGGGGCTGCGTTTAAGCAGGCTGAGCAGCAAGCCCTCGATCAACAGCAGTGGCAGGTGCACGAGCAGTGCCGGCAACTGCCAGGGGCCGGGGTAGCACATTGTCATGACACGGTTTTTATTCAGCTCGCTGAGACTGCGCCTGGCGTAGGACGTGGAGAGCCCCGATTCAACGACCTTACCGCCGCCGAAGGAGCCCCCAACCACATGATCGTAGCCGGGCCCCGGCAGTACCTCCACGGTTTTTCCCATCAGCCGGCAGACACTGCAGAGATAGGTATCCTCGGCAATGGAAACGAACCACTCGGGAAACCCGCCGATGTCCTGCCACAGTGACCGGCGTATCCACAGGCAACTGGCCATCACCGTGGCCACCTCACGCTGTTGGGAATCCGTATTCGGAATGACGTTGTTGAACAGGTCCAGGAACTGGCCCCGGTCGACCAATTCGCCGTCATCTTTGCGGTACTGGGGCAGGCTCAGTATGCCCGCCCCCGGGTGATTCACGGCATAGTCGTGCAGGGCCTGCAGGGCGCCACTGCGGAGGCTCGCGTCGTTGTTAAGCAGCAGGATGTGATCGCCGCTCGCTGCCTCCACCAGGCGATTGTTGCTGACACAGAAGCCGACATTCTCCTCCGAGCGAATCAGGGTGACGCCCGGGTACTCTGCGGCAACCGTATCGGCGGATCCATCGCTGGAGCAGTCGTCGTGGACCAGGATTTCCACCCTGAAATCGGTCTGCTGGGCGAGGACGGAATCCAGGCAGGCTCGAATGACAGCGGAGCCCTGGTAGTTAGCGATGCAGACGCTGAGCGAGGCCATCAGGTCGTAATCCCCGCCGCCGTGTCGCAGTCTTGCAGCACGGCCAGGTACTGTGCGGCAATACGTTCCCAGCCGAAGTGGGCCCGCACATAGGCACCGGCTCGCGCTCCCTTGCCGGCTAGTTCGGCCGGGTCTTCCAGCAGCGCGTTGATTCTTTCGGCGAAGGCAGCTGCGTCTTCGCTGGCGACCAGCGTGCCGTTCTCGCCTTCCACGATGGCGTCGCGCAGGCCCTCCAGGTCGGCAGCAACCACGAAGGTATTGGCGCGGGCCGCCTCGAGTACGACCAGACCGAAGCCCTCCATATCGCCATCTACCGGTATATTGGGTTGCACAAAGAGGTTCGCCACGCCCAGTAGCTGCGCCTTTTGCTCATCATCGACAGGGCCCAGCAGGTGGACGCGCTGCTCAAGCCCACCCCCCGCGATCGCCTCGGCAATCGCCTCCCGTTCCGGGCCGTCGCCGGCGACCAGGTAATTGATGTTGCTGTCCAGGCGGGGCATGACCTCCCTGATGAACCATGCGACACCCTTGCGCCGCACCAGTCGCCCCAGGGTCAACAGGATGGGTGCTCCCGGCGGCAGGCCCGGCCAGTCAATCATCTCCGGGGTTGCGTCGGGCTCGCTGCTGTCCACGCCATTGGGTATAAAGCGAAAACGGTCGGCGGGAAGACCGAGTTCCCGGGCACGGCGAATGGTTTCATTGCCGACGGCGATATAGCAGTCCGGGCTGTGCAGGAAGCGTCCGAGCCAGAGCCGGCGATAAACCGGGTTGGTGTAGGTGATGTCCAGCCCGTGGAGAATACAGACCACGGGCTTGCGCGATACCCGTTTCAGGGCCCAGGCCAACACCGCGAGAACGCCGTCACCGAGCAGAACGGCATCGTAGTCTCCGCGCAGGCGCCACAGCTTCCACAGGGCAAAGGGCAGGAACAGGGGAAGAAAGCGCTTGCCGCGCCGGTTTGCTATCAGGGTCAGTGTTGACAGCCGGGACAGGGCCTTGTGAATCTCAAAGTTCTGTTTTTCGATGCCCCCGGTAACCGGTGGATAGGCGCGGGAAATAAACAGAATTCTCAGGTGGCTCTGTGCCTGCAATACGGCTCCCGGTGTCAAGGCATGGCTATGCGGTCGCCGCAATTATCACATGCCTTGTACCGGTATGCTACGCGGGGAAACTCCCGCGGGGCGCTATCAGGCGGCCGCGGATTGCCCCGCTGCGAGCTGGGCTTTTTTCTCCCGGCGGCGTGCGTGGAGCACTGGCTCGGTGTAGCCATTGGGTTGTTCGCAGCCCTTGAAGACCAGGTCACAGGCGGCCTGGAAAGCAATGCTCTTATCGAAGCGTCCGGCCATATTTTCATAGGCGGGATCGCCGGCATTCTGCTCGTCGACAACGGCAGCCATCCGTTGCAGGGTTTCCGTCACCTGGTCCTCGCTGCAGACACCATGGCGCAGCCAGTTGGCAATGTGCTGGCTCGAAATGCGCAGGGTGGCCCGGTCTTCCATGAGGCCGACGTTATTGATGTCAGGTACCTTGGAGCAGCCCACGCCCTGGTCTACCCAGCGCACGACATAACCCAGGATACCCTGGGCGTTGTTGTCGAGTTCGCGCTGGATTTCTTCCGCGCTCAGTGTGATCTCGGCTACCGGGATGGTCAAAATGTCATCCAGGGCTGCCTGCTGACGCTGGCGGATTTCGCACTGGCGCTCGGCAACGTCAACCCGGTGGTAGTGGATGGCGTGCAATGTGGCCGCCGTGGGCGAGGGTACCCAGGCGGTATTGGCGCCAGCTTCGGGATGCGCGACCTTCTGTTCCATCATGGCAGCCATCAGGTCCGGCATGGCCCACATCCCCTTGCCGATTTGTGCCTTGCCCTGCAGGCCACAGCGCAGTCCGGTGTCGACATTGCTGTCCTCGTAGGCGTTGATCCAGGGCTGTGACTTCATGGTGCCCTTGGCGATCATCGGTCCCGCTTCCATGCTGGTGTGGATTTCATCGCCGGTGCGATCCAGGAAGCCCGTGTTGATAAATACCACCCGCTCGGCGGCGATGCGGATGCAGGCCTTGAGATTGATGGTGGTGCGGCGCTCCTCGTCCATGATCCCCAGCTTCAGCGTATTGCGGGGCATACCCAGCGCAGCCTCGATGCGGCTGAACAGTTCGCAGGTGAAAGCGACTTCCTCGGGGCCGTGCATCTTTGGCTTTACGATGTAAACGCTGCCGGTGCGGGAGTTGCACTCTTCCTTGTCTATTCGCAGGTCGTGCATGGCGATCAGGCTGGTGAACATGCCGTCCATGATGCCCTCGGGAATTTCATCGCCGTTGGCGTCGAGGATGGCGTTGTTGGTCATCAGGTGGCCGACATTGCGCACGAACAACAGGCTGCGCCCCTGCAGTACCAGTTCTTCGCCGTCCAGGCCGCGAAAATGACGGTCTGGATTGAGCTTGCGGAGGATCTGCTCGCCGCCCTTCTCAAGAGTTTCGCTGAGGTCGCCGCGCATCAGGCCCAGCCAGTTGCGGTAAACCAGGGTCTTGTCCTCGGCATCCACTGCAGCAACAGAGTCTTCGCAGTCCTGGATGGTGGTGACAGCCGCTTCCAGCACCACGTCTTTGATGCCGGCTGGGTCAGTCTTGCCGACCGAACTGTAGTGATCGATCTGGATCTCGATGTGCAGGCCGTTGTGGCGCAACAGTACCGAGGAGGGTGCAGCAGGGTCGCCGAGAAAACCGCGCAGCTGGTTCGTATCGGCCAGACCGCTGATCGAGCCGTCCTGCAGGGTTACCAGCAGGCGCCGGTCGGCGATGCGATAGGATTTCGCATCGTTGTGGCTACCCGCATCGAGGGGCACGGCCTGGTCGAGGAAGGCGCGGGCCCAGGCAATTACCTTTTCACCGCGCACCGGGTTGTAGCTCGCGCCTTTCTCAGCGCCCTCGGTTTCGGGGATGACATCGGTGCCATAAAGAGCGTCGTAGAGGCTGCCCCAGCGCGCGTTGGCGGCATTGAGGGCGTAGCGGGCGTTCATGACCGGTACTACGAGTTGGGGACCGGCGATCCGGGCAATCTCCTCGTCCACATTATCTGTGGTAATGCAGAAGTCCTCGCCCTCGGGCAGCAGGTAGCCGATCTCCTCCAGGAAGGCGCGGTAGGCGTCACCGTCGTAGTTCACACCCGGATGCTGCCGGTGCCACTCGTCGATTTGCGCCTGGAAGGTATCCCGCTGTGCCAGCAATTCGCGGTTGCGGGGTGTCAGGTCGGTAAGGATTTGCTCAAAACCTGACCAGAATTGTTCGCTGCTGATCCCCGTGCCGGGGAGGATGTCTCGCTCCAGCAGTTCGTTGAGTTCCCGTGCGACCTGCAGGCCGCCCTTGGTGATGCGTTCGCTCATGACGATAAATCCGATAAAAAACTGGCCGGAGGAGTAGTGTAAAAATGAGAGCGGGATTTAGCTAATTTATCGTTTTTATCGTCAGTATTCGTCGGGTGAATATGTCTTCAGTGTTCCCAGCTCACCTCTCGGCCGGTTTCCACGATCAACTGGCGCAGCCAGCGGTTGGCCGGATTGTGCTGCAGCAACGGGCTCCAGGCCAGTTTCAGCTCCAGGGGCGGAATTTCGAAGGGTGGGGTCTTGATCACCAGTCGCGGGTTGTCGTGTTGCAGCTGGGCGGCCAGGGTCGGCAGGGTCACTACCAGGTCGTTCTGTTCGGCCAGGATCATGGCGGCCTGGTAATGGCGGGTGAACACGGTGATATGACGCTTTTTGTCCAGCTTTGCCAGCGCGCCGTCTACCCAGCCCAGGCGCTGTACGTCCTCCGGGTCCACACCGACGCCGACCCCCATGCCGGTCTTGCTCACCCAGACGTGCTGGGCGGCCAGGTAGCTGTCCAGGGTAAAGTCCTTGAGGATCGGGTTGCTGGCGCTGATCAGGCAGGAAAAACTGTCGGTCCAGACAGTGTTCTGGTGGAAGGACTGGGGCATGGCGTCGAAGCGGTTGATGACCAGGTCCACCTTGCCCCGCTCCACGTCCAGGAAGCTGACATCGCTGGGAGTCATGATATCCAGGCTGATTCCGGGGGCCTGTTGGCGCAATTTCGCCAGCAGGGCAGGCAACAGAGTGGATTCGGCATAGTCACTGGCCATGATCCGGAAAATCCGCTCAGCGTCTGTGGGGTCGAAATCCGAGGTCGGCTGCAGGGCGCGATCGACACCGCTGAGGATCTCCCGGACCAGCGGTTCCAGCTCCAGGGCCCGCTCCGTGGGAGTCATACCGTCGCTGGTGCGCACCAGGATCGGGTCATCGAAAAGCTCGCGCAGACGGCGCAGGCCGTTGCTCATGGCTGGTTGGCTGAGGTTGAGCTGGTTGGCCGCCTGGGTGACATTGCGGTCCCGCAGCAGCACGTCCAGGTACACCAGCAGGTTGAGATCGACGCGGTTAATATTCATGTCCTGAATGCCGGAAATAATAATGATTGATTAGATAAATTATCATGGCCTGCCCATAATCGCCATATCTGCATTTATTCAAGACCAGAGGTATACAGTTATGGCTAATTACAATCGCGCTGAAGAAATCGCACGCATCGAAAAGGACTGGGCGGAGAACCCCCGCTGGAAGAACGTCAAGCGCCCCTACAGCGCCGAAGACGTGGTCCGCCTGCGCGGCTCTGTCAAAATCGAGAACACCATCGCCAAGCGCGGTGCCGAGAAGCTCTGGGACCTGGTCAACGGGTCTGCGAAGAAGGGCTACGTGAACTGCCTGGGTGCGCTGACCGGCGGCCAGGCGGTACAGCAGGTGAAAGCGGGCATCGAAGCCATCTATCTCTCCGGCTGGCAGGTTGCCGCCGACAACAATACCGGTATGACCATGTACCCGGACCAGTCCCTGTACCCGGTGAACTCTGTTCCCGCGGTGGTTCAGCGGATCAATAACTCTTTCCGCCGCGCCGACCAGATCCAGTGGAAGACTGGCGCTGACCAGGGCAGCGAGGACTACATCGATTACTTCGCGCCCATCGTGGCCGACGCGGAAGCCGGTTTTGGCGGCGTTCTGAATGCCTACGAGCTGATGAAGGCCATGATCGAGGCAGGTGCTTCCGGCGTTCACTTCGAGGACCAGCTGGCCTCTGTGAAGAAGTGTGGACACATGGGCGGCAAGGTACTGGTGCCGACCCAGGAAGCCGTACAGAAGCTGGTCGCAGCGCGCCTGGCGGCTGACGTGGCCGATACCCCGACCATCGTCCTGGCCCGCACGGACGCCAATGCGGCGGACCTGCTGACCAATGATTTCGACGAGAACGACAAGCCCTTTATCGAGGGCGAGCGCACCGCCGAGGGTTTCTACCGGGTCCGTAACGGTATCGACCAGGCGATTTCCCGCGGCCTGGCCTACGCGCCCTACGCCGATCTGCTGTGGTGCGAAACCGCCACGCCGGACCTGGACGAAGCGCGCCAGTTTGCCGAGGCGATCCAGAAAGAATTCCCGGATCAGCTGCTGGCCTACAACTGCTCACCGTCCTTCAACTGGAAGAAGAACCTGGACGACGCCACCATCGCCAAGTTCCAGCAGGAGCTGGCGGACATGGGCTACAAGTACCAGTTCATCACTTTGGCCGGTATTCACAACATGTGGTACAACATGTTCGATCTCGCCCACAACTACGCCCAGGGCGAGGGCATGAAGCACTACGTGAACATGGTGCAGGAGCCTGAGTTTGCGGCGGCCGAGCGTGGCTACACCTTTGTTGCCCACCAGCAGGAAGTCGGCACCGGCTACTTCGACGACGTCACCACGGTGATCCAGGGCGGCAAGTCCTCTGTGACTGCGCTGACCGGTTCGACCGAAGAAGACCAGTTCGCTGCTGCCTGATGGCAGGCCCCCTGAAAAGAATGAGTATTGACCTGTAAAGACAGGTCAAATCCCCACATGGGCAGTACACTATGTACTGCCCTTTTTTTTGAGTGGAAGCTTGGTGCGGTCGCCGTCAGAGACCGTGCGCGGCATGGACGCCGCGCTCGAGCCTACATGGACGTATTTACGGCGTGTCTCTGACGGCGACCGCGGTAAGCTCCCACGCAAGTAAGTAGAGGACCAGTACAGATGAGTACTTATCGTGCCCCCGTAGAGGACATGGCCTTCGTAATCGACGAGCTGTGCGAAATTGGCGAGCAACTGGGATCGGTGGAGTCCTTCGCGGAGGCGGGTGTCGGTGAAGAGCTGACCATCGCACTGCTGGACGAATCCGCACGCATCAACAACGAGGTGCTGGCACCCCTGCGCCGGGTCGGCGACGAGCACCATTCCCTGTGCAAGGACGGTGCCGTGACCCTGCCACCGGGCTACGCCGATGCCCTGCAGCAACTGGCTTCAGGCGGCTGGCTGGGCATCTCGGCACCCGCGGAGTGGGGCGGGCAGGGTTTGCCGGAGATCTATACCACCGCGGCCTGCGAAATGTGGAGCAGTGCCGATATGGCGCTGGGCTTGGCCCCGATCCTGTCAATTGGCTCGGCCCTGGCGATAGCCACCCACGCCAGCGACGAGCTCAAGCAAACCTACCTGGAAAAAATCTATACCGGCGAGTGGACCGGCACCATGAACCTGACCGAGTCCGGCGCCGGTTCTGACCTGGGTGTCATGAAAGCCCGGGCGGTACCCGAGGGCGACCACTACCGCATTTACGGCCAGAAAATCTTTATTACCTGGGGCGATCACGATGCCACCGACAACATTGTGCACCTGGTATTGGCCAAGCTGCCGGATGCGCCGGAAGGCAGCAAGGGGATCTCACTGTTTATCGTGCCGAAGTTCCTGGTCAACGAGGATGGCAGTCTCGGCGAGCGTAATGATGCCTGGCCGGTGTCTACCGAACACAAGCTGGGCATTCACGGCTCGCCGACCTGTGTGATGGCCTACGGCGACAATGAGGGCGCTATCGGTTACCTGGTGGGCAAGGAAAATGACGGGTTGCGATGCATGTTTACCATGATGAACGAAGCGCGCCTGAAGATCGGCCTGCAGGGTTTGAGTGTCGGCGAAGGGGCCTACCAGCAGGCGGTTGCCTACGCCCGCGAGCGGGTCCAGGGCGGTGTACCGATCATCCAGCACGCGGATGTGAAACGCATGTTGTTAACCATGAAGGCGCTGAATGAAGCCATGCGTGCCTTCAGCTATACCGAGTCGATCACTATGGATCGGGCCCACCACCTCAAGGACGCGGCGCAACAGGCCCGTATCGACCTGATGATCCCGGTAATCAAGGGCTGGTTGACGGAAGTGGGCGAAGAACTCGCTTCACTGGGCGTGCAGGTCCATGGCGGGATGGGCTACGTGGAGGAAACCGGCGCAGCCCAGTGGTTGCGAGATGTACGCATTGCCGCCATATACGAGGGTACCAATGGTATCCAGGCCCAGGACCTGGTGGCGCGCAAACTGGGTCGTGACGGAGGTGCCGCCATGGAAACCCTGCTGGCAGAAGTAGATGCCACGATTGAAGCGCTTGGCAATGGTTCTGATAACGCCCTGTCGCTGATCCGCTTTGCGCTGACCACTGCCGTGGCAGAGCTGCGCCAGTCCACCGCAATGATCGTCGGCCAGCTGGCCGACAATCGGCAGGCGGCGATGGCAGCGGCCTTCGACTATATGATGCAGGTGGGTTATGTCATGGGCGGCTGGCACCTGGCGCGTTCAGCCCTGGTGGCCGACGCAAAAATGCAGGCAGGCTCCGACAATCCCTTCTATGCTCAAAAACTGGCAACCGCCGCTTTTTATGCGGAAAACCTGCTGCCCCGTGCAGCAGGCTACGCGCGGGCAATCGGCGGTGGCAATGCTGCCCTGCTTGATTACGCGGAGGACTGGTTGTGAGCCACGCGGTCAATATATCCACTCCGGATATCGCCGATGACTACCCGGACGAGGTCCAGGCCCTGGAGTTACCCCTCACCAATTACGGGGGTGTACAGCATTTCTGCGGCGAGGCTGTCACGGTCAAATGCCACGAAGACAACTCCCTGGTCAAGGAACTGGTCGCCTCCCCCGGTGAGGGCAGGGTCATCGTGGTTGATGGCGGCGGATCCCACCGGCGCGCCCTGCTGGGGGATATGCTGGCGGAAAAAGCCGCCAGTAATGGCTGGTCGGGCCTGATCATCAACGGTGTCATCCGCGATGTCGACCAGATCGGCGAAACCCACCTGGGTGTGCAGGCCCTGGGCACGATTCCGCTCAAGACCGACAAGCTCGGTCATGGGCAGCAGGACATCTCCCTGCACTTCGGCGGGGTGAGCATCCATCCCGGGGATTATATCTACGCCGACAATAACGGCGTGCTGGTGGCCTCGCGCAAACTGCTCTAGCGGCTAGACCAGGCGCATGGAGAGGTCGAAGGCGATGGCGTCTTTGGTCAGCGCGCCGATAGAGATGTAATCGACGCCGGTCTCGGCCACTGCGCGCAGAGTCTCGTCGGTAATGCCACCTGAAGCCTCCAGCTCGGCCCGGCCATCGTTGATGTGCACCGCTTTGACCAGTGCTTCGACGGGGAAATTATCCAGCATTACCCGGTCGGCACCGGCGGCCAGCGCCTGCTCCAGTTCTTCCAGGTTCTCCACCTCCACTTCCACCGGCTTGCCCGGTGAATTCTGGCGGGCGGTCTCCACGGCAGCAGCTATGGAGCCGCAGGCGGCGATGTGGTTTTCCTTGATCAGGTAGGCGTCGAACAGGCCGATGCGGTGGTTGTAGCAACCGCCGCAGGTGACGGCATACTTCTGGGCGGTGCGCAGGCCGGGAATGGTCTTGCGGGTATCGAGCAACCTGGCGCCGGTGCCCGCGACAATGTCGGCATAGTGGCGACAACGGGTAGCGGTACCCGAGAGCAGCTGCAGGAAATTGAGTGCGGCACGCTCACCGGTGAGCAGGCCCCGGGCGGGGCCTTCGAGTTCGAACAACAGGCTATCGGCGGCAACCGCCTCTCCATCCTTGACCTGCCAGCTGATGTTGATCGAGGGATCCAGCTGGCGGAAGACCTCGTCCACCCAGGCGCTGCCACAGATGACACCCGGCTCGCGACAGATGATGCGCGCGCGGGCCGGCTCGGATGCGGGGATCAGCGCGGCGGTAATATCGCCAGTGCCGACGTCCTCGACCAGGGCTGCTGCCACCTGTTTTTCGATCTCTGCTTGTGCCGGTAACTGCATACGGTCCCCATGACTTGAGGCCGCGATTGTAGCATCTCGGCCCTAGGGGGCTGACACAAACTGCACGAAATCTCCGCCCACCGACTTCTCTGCGATGGGGCGGTACACCGCGTCGATATTCTTGCGGCGCATTTTCAGTGTCGGTGTCAGCAGGCCGTTTTCAGCCGTCCAATCCACGTCGCTGATCAGCACGGCGGCCATCTTCTGGTGGGCCTCGCACTGGGTGTTGACTTCGTTGACCAGCTCCGTGACTGCCTTTGCAAACTCCTCCTTCGGCATCGTCCGGCCCAGTTCGGAGGCGGTTGCTACCAGTACCGGGTTCACCATGCCCAGGCCGATGATGCAAAGTTGCTCCAACAGGCTTTGGTCACCGAAGCGATTCTCGACCACGGTGGGATTGATGAACTTGCCCTTGGCGGTTTTGAAGGTTTCACTGATGCGCCCGGTCACGTAGAGGTAGCCCTCATCATCGAGGTGGCCGGAGTCGCCGGTATGCAACCAGCCGTCGATGATGGTCTCCGCGGTCTTTTCTGGCTCCAGGTAGTAGCCACGCATGACCGCCGGCCCGCGGAACAGGATTTCCCCTTCCTCGGAGATTTTTACCTCCACCTTCGGAAAGGGCTTGCCGACGCTTTTCTCCGGGTAATCCGGGGAAACCGCCCCCACGCCATAGGCCATGTTCTCGGTCATGGCATAGCCCTGCAGCAAGGGCATGCCCAGGGTCTTGTACCAGTGCAGTACTTCCGGTGGGGTCGGCGCGGCGCCGACAATGAACGCACGTACCGCGGTGAAGCCCAGTTGCTTGCGGATGAAATTGCCCAGAATGTTGCGTAGTCCCGGGATATGCCGGATGACGCCAATGAGTGCCGGCGGTAGCTTCGCCTCGATACCCTGCTTGAACTTGGTATACAGTCGCGGTACGGAGAAGAAGACTGTCGGCTCGATTTTTTTCAGGTCGTGGACAAAAGATTCTGTGGATTCCGCGAAGCCCACGCTGTAGCCGTGCACCATGGAGGCGCCCTCGATCAGGATCCGCTCGGCGATATGCGCCAGTGGCAGGTAGGAGATCATGCGGTCGTCGGGCCCGACTTTGAAGGGGTTGACCTCGTCTGAGTCCAGCGCGGTCATCATATCCACGGTGAGCATCACCCCCTTGGGGTTGCCCGTGGTGCCGGAGGTGTAGACGATGGAAGACAGCGCGTCGGGTGCCGGTACCGGCTGACCCTGCAGTGGCTCGGTATTTTCAATAATCGCCCGGGTTGAATCGACCAGTGGCAGCTCGCAGCCGTACATGGCGACCTGGCGGATCTCCGCGGGACAGCCTTCCTGCCAGCTGCGAGCGTCGTCCAGCTTGCCGATAAATGCCAGTTTGCAATCCGCGTGCCCGAGGATATAGCTGATCTGCTCCGCGGCCTGGCCCGCGTACAGCGGCACACTGACACAGTCCGCCATGCCGATTGCCAGATCACAGACAATCCAGTCGTAGGTGTTCTTGGAGTAGATGGCGATACGCTGGCCATCGCCGTAGCCGGCGTTTTTCAGCCAAGCGGCCAGCCGTCGGACACGGTCGGCAACTTGTGCCCAGGTGAAATCGATAAAGTCCCCGTTCTCAATCTGGCGCAGGTAGACCCGCTCCGGTGCGCTCTGCTCCCAATCGTAGAGCAGTTGCAGCATGGGTCTGACGCCTTTTTCCTCGGACATGAAAGCCTCCCGCTCAGCGCGTATCTCTAAACACACAATAGCTCAGTGGCACTGCGGCGTCGCCTGGTGTCGGCAGGGTGCTTGATCTAACTCAAGCGCTGGTAAGGGCTTTGTCAGGATTCGGGCACTTCGATGAGCCAGGTCTCGGCCTGCTCGAGCGACCGGAAAGCACGCACCTCGGCCGGGCTTTCCTCGCTGAATACCTCGGCCATACGCGCCATCCCGAAGGACTCATCACCCGGGACTACAACCGCACACCGAAAGTAACCCAGCCGCTCGCCCAGCCGGGCCAGGAATATGGGCAGCAGCTTGACCATGTCTGTGGTCGCCGTGAATTCGAGCGCCGAGTGATCGCTGAGAAAATTTAGGCCGGGCTGGAGCCCAGGGTCGTTCATAAGGCGTTCCACCGACGCTGCGACCTGCTCGAAATCCATGGGATCGCTGAGCGTGCACGTAACCAGAGAGCGGGCCGGATCGATGGAGTATTCAATGGGCATCGTCGGCCTGAAACTCAGTGTTACGTGTGATGCTCATGGTTGGTTCCCGAGATGTCCCATGACGAGAGAAGCCAGGTCCTCGGGCGACTCGTAAAACTGTTGGTCAAGCGCCTCCAACGCAGGAGGATCCACACCTGCCCCAAGTGCAGACGACAACCAGTCGGCGGAACGATCTGCCCTGACTGTTCTGAGGTGAGACACCGTTTCAGTCGCTCGTTCTGCGCCCTTGTTCTCCAGATATTGTTCGAAACCGCCGTTGTTGACGTCGGCTTCGAACTCGGCAATCAGGAATAGCATCCGGTCTCCCGGTTCCCCGAAGTCTTCCTCCAGTGTAGCTGTCGCACACAGTTCTTCGTAACGGGCATAGAAGGCCTGCTGCAGTTTTGCAGCCCGCTTCTGCGCCGCTGTATCCGACGGTTTACCCTCGCGATAGGACAGCGCCGCCACCACCGGCTCATCTCCTCCCGTGAACCAGAGCTCCAGAACCTGCGTGTCAGAGACCTGTACTGACCAGATCCAGGGCAGGGTATCCAGGCGCTCCAGTACGTAGCCGTGGGATGCGATGGTACTGATCAGTGCCTCGCCGGCACTGGCGCCGCCTTCGGCCAGGGCATCCATAAGGAACCCCTCTATGGCATGCTGCTGCGCTTCTGCACCGGGTGTGTCCGGTGCGTGGGAGAGGAGGTCATCAACAAGAGGGCCGAGATTCTTCATTCGGTCAACACACACCCTGGTTTTTTGGGTATCTCAGTTATCCGCATAACCGGTGCTCCAGGCGCGAGATGCGTCGTGATTGCGCAAGTCCACACCGTGATCGACAGCCGCTTTCATGGCCATGAGCACAGAAACCCAGCCGGCGATAACTTCTGTTCTGTCTTCTGCCGGCACGCCAGTCGTCTCCAGGGTCAGATCCGTGCCACCGTTGCCGTCGCTCTCCAGTGAGAATTCCACGATCGCACCAAAATACTCGACAGAGAAAAAGCTCGACGGTTCTTTCTCCAGCACGCGACCTTTTACCGGCGTATGGTCGATAAAGTGAAAGGTAATTTCCCCGTTGTCTTCAGGCGCCGATTCAGCCCAGTAGCGCGCCCTGCCCGCATCGGTGGCCAGTGCCTCAAACACCTTATCCGGCGGAGAGGTGAAATGGACCTTCCATCGAATTGGCTGGGCATCCGCTTTAAACATCGTGGGTAAGTTACAGCTCTAAGTTTTGAAGCTGACGCATGTGCCTGCTATGCATTGGAATCTTCCATATACGAATCGAGGACGTCTAATAAATCGTCAAGATTTTCAGTGTAGGTGGATATATAGACCTTGCCGTAAATTCCACCGTTGGCAACTATGGCTTCGATACCGTTGCTACTGAAGGTATCGAGCTCTGTGATCTTCGATAGAGGAATAGTGTTTTTTAGAAACCAGTAATTGCGGCCCGAGATTGTGTCGTTCTCTATGGTAATTGTGGCCAGTTTGAAGGCGAGAGAGACAAGAAAGGCAAATATTGCGGAGAGCAGAACGATACCGACATAAATCAAAGGAAGTTGGGGCAAAGTGATGTGCTCGAATGTCTTGTCGATGTCCATCCCTGTTGCAAAAAACCTTGCTACAAAGACAAAGCTGACAGGAATTGCAATGGCGACGCTCATATAGACGGTAAGTCTTTTCCACAACTCCTGCCAATGAACCTTGTATTTCATCACATTCTCGACTGCCCGCGTTCTGTGTTTCCGTCGACACGCGTGAATTCCTCGTCGCTCCCCATCGGTTCAAATCCAGACCAGAGTTTGTCAAATGCGGGCTCATCAATCCATAAGGAATCCAAGGGTGGATTCTCGCTGCGCTTCAAGGTTCTGGCTCTCATGACGGGCTCAGGACAGGACAGGCTATAAAACCTTGGAATCGCATCCATGGCGAGTACTCGCTCTCGGGCCAAATCTCTTGATGCCCGCGACCAGAAACCCAAATCAAGGATGACGTCTTGCTTCACTCGCAGTACATCCTTCGCCAACTCCCAGATCAAAGACTCCACGCGAGCAAAGTTCTCTGGATACTGGTCCGCGGCCGGTCTGTGGCCAAACAGGCTGACCATCCACTCATCGTGGGTAAACCGAACTGCTGGCAGCTCAACTTGAATTTTTCTGGCGAACGTCGTTTTGCCGGAACCGATAAATCCGTGAAGAAGATGCGCCGTGGGTTGCGTGGGGCTATCCATAGGGATCGAGGTAAGGACGCAGCGAAACAATATCTTACATGGCCTCGTCCATTTGGGGGAGGGGTTGGCTGGTGGAACTTGCTACACTCCCCCAATGGAATCCGGACGCGTCAGCCAAACCGCGCTTAAAGTCGCCGCCACAATGATCACGCTGAGCCGCAAGCGCGGCTGGCGCGAGCGCCTGCCCGCGGGCATGGCGGAGATGACCGAACGGCTGATCCTGGCAGCCCGGGTGCCGCCCTATAACCGGTCGACCCTGCGCATGGGCAAGCGGCGCTGGGCGGTACGCATGTCGGAATTTGGTGAGCGGCTGCAGCCCGGCACCTTTGAGGGATTGGGCGAGCGCAAACTGTTCATGAACGAGCAGGTGCTCGCCGCGATCGAAGCCGGGGCGACCCAGGTGCTGATCATTGGCGCGGGCTTCGACACCTTGTGCCTGCGCCTGGCGCCGCAGTTTCCAGAAGTGCAATTTGTCGAGGTCGACCATCCCGCAACATCGGCCGCCAAGCGCCGTGGTGTCGAGCGCGAAGGGCGGCCCGACAATATGCTTCAGATCGCCGCGGATCTCGCCGAGGAATCACTGACCGATGTGCTGGCGGACAGCGGTACCTGGGATGCCGATCGACAGTCTGTTGCCGTGGCCGAGGGTTTGCTCTACTACCTGGGCGCCGATACGGTACTGGAATTGTTCCGCGAAATAGATGCGTCCTCGGGGCCCGGCAGCCGCGTCGCCTTTTCGCATCTGCTCGATCTCGAGGCCCACGGTCTGGCCCGGGCCGCGCTCAGTTTCTATGGCGAACCCTGGCTCTCGTCATCGTTTACTGAGGACCTCGATGCCTACATCGGCCCGCCCTGGCATGTCGTGACGACCGCTGCTGGCGAGCACCGCGACCTTGAGGGTTTTGCGGTGGCAGAGAAGCCCCCGGCCTAGCGTTTCAGGAACACCGCCCGCTGGCGATATATCTCCTGTTTCTCCCGATTGGGGATTGAGCCCTTGCGCGCTGTCACGGAACCGGTGCTGGTACCAATTCCTGTATTGACGGGCGGTTCGGCCCGGGTCGTTGAGGTGTTGGTGGGTGCGCCGCGGCTGACCCGTGTGGTGTTGTCCGTGGTTCGGTTCGGGGTGTAGACAGTCTTGTCGACAGTGCGGGTCTCGATAAAGGTGTTCTGCATCAGCACGAGGGTGGCACCAGTAGCCCGAGCCTGCTGCATGAGCGCCTCGGTATCTTCCAGTTCGCCGGTGAAATCCGAGCTGCCCAACACGGTGTAACCCCGCGAACTGTACTCGTCCACGTCGGCCTTGAGATCATCAGAGCGGCGCACTTTGGGTTCGAAATCCTCAGCCTGCGGTGCGGCGGTCGACTGCGGTGTGTAACTCTCCGCGTACTTGTTGCTGGCGGCACAGCCTGCAAGGAGCAGGCAGCCCATTAATATTGCCAGGAACCGGGTCATCGGCTTCTCCTTTGTCAGCGTTATAGTCCCAAGCATATCCCGCCGCAGCCCAAGTGCAAGAATCACCACGGGTAAAGATGCGTTATGCTAGGTACCCCGGAAACAATAACGAGAACAGACCATGCCCGGAGCGCTAACCGACCTTGCGGTTGCAGGAAAATTACTGGCCCGGTCCCTGGGCCGTCGCCTGCGCTGGGATGTGGAGGCGCCACCCGACCTCGATCTTTTTCAGCAGCAGATGCAAGCTGTGCTCGACACTGCACCGGAGGGGGTGATTCGCCATGCTGCCTGGCTGACCATGCCGGCCTCGCAGCCGCCCTGGCTGGGTACGGACATCGAGCTCTCCGCTGGTGAGGAGGTGAGCTATTTCCTGGCCGGACGCACCTACGCCAATCGCCTGCTGGATATCTACGTCAGCCCGCAGCTCCAGGTCTGGTGCCAGGTCGGGGAGGGCGGGAACGTCTTTCGCGGTACCCGTGCCAGCCATTCCTTCAAGGCCGTGCAGAGTGGCGAACTGCGCTTCGGTAACTATTCCCCCAACGACTGGGCAAAGCCCAGCGGTGAGCGCCTGCAGGATGATGAGGTCTACAAGGAGGTCAGCGGCGAGGTCAGAATCCTGGCGATTTGTTGGGCAGGTAGCGCCGAGGCGGGCCTGCGCACTCTGTTGAACGCGGATCACCAGGGCCGGGTTCGCGGCGAGCTGGAGCGGCTCGCGGCTGCCCCGGCGCCCCCGGAGGGGTGGAGTTATTTGTGGCACCTGGGCCCGGCGGAGATCTACCAGTCAGAGCGTATAGATCAGGGCAGCTGTATTCACTGCCGTACCCACGGCGATGTGGGAATCTTGCAGAAAGACGTCGATCTTCCCCTGCGTGAAGACAGTGAAATCAGCTGGCGCTGGTGTGTCGAGCAGTTGCCCACCACCCTGCGCGAAGACTCAGTACCCAGCCACGATTACCTCAGTATTGCTGTGGAGTTCGATAACGGCCGCGACATCACTTACTACTGGAGCAGCAACCTGGCCGAGGGCTTCGGCTACGATTGCCCGCTGCCGAACTGGCAAGGCAAGGAGTACCATGTGGTAGTGCGCAGTGGCACTGCGGGGCTGGGGGAGTGGTTGCCGGAGCGGCGCAACCTGATGGCCGATTACAGGCACTACATGGGTGAACCGCCGGCGCGTATCGTCAAGGTGTGGCTGATTGCCAACAGTATTTTCCAGCGCGGCCAGGGGCGCTGCGATTACGCCGACATCGTCCTGCACGGCGATGGCCGTGAAACCCGGGTACTCTAGAATCATGGCGGCGATCCTGGAAGACGGTTGGCTGGAGAGCGCTGAGCGTTGCCCTTCGCCCAACTGTAATGAACGTCCCACCGGCAAGACGATCGACCTGCTGGTGATCCACAATATCAGCCTGCCACCGGGGGAGTTTGGCGGGGCCTGCATTCGCGAGTTTTTCTGTAACACCCTGGACTGCGATGCACATCCCTATTTTGAACAGCTTCGCGGCATGGAAGTCTCGGCGCACCTGCTGATTGAGCGCAGTGGTGAGATTGTGCAGTTCGTACCTTTTGACCTGCGCGCCTGGCATGCCGGGCAGTCTTGCTTTGAAGGACGCGACAACTGCAATGATTTCAGTATCGGCATAGAGTTGGAGGGAACCGACGAGGGGCCTTATACTGGGGCGCAATACACCAGTCTTGCCGGGGTGACGAAAGCGCTGATGCAGGCGTATCCCGGCATCACTCGCGAGCGTATCACCGGGCACTCGGATATCGCGCCCGGGCGCAAAACCGACCCGGGGCCCGCATTTGACTGGCGCCGATACCTGGACCTGTTGAACGGAGAGGAAAGCACAGTTTGAAATTTCTGGCCCTGATTATCGCCGTCGCTCTGCTCCAGTACTGGGGCTCGGCGGGTCCCGTGCATCGCGACGACTGGTTCAAGAGCCTGGTGGACAAGGTCTCGGGCTCGGGGCTGATGCCTGAGCTGGAGCTGGCCCTGGCGGTTCTTTTCCCGGTAGGGGTGATCTTCTGGCTGCAGGGCTTTGTGACTGGTTGGCTGCTGGGACTGGTGCCCCTGGCGCTGACCGTCGTGGTACTGCTCTACAGCTTCGGGCGGCGAGATTTCGAGACCATGCTGGAAAAATACCGGGAGCACTGTCGCGCCGGTGATTTTGAGGCCGCTTTCCTGTTTGCCCAGCAGGAGCTGGCGCCGGGCTGTGACAAGGAATGTCCCGGCAGTTCTGAGGAGCTGCACCGCTGGGTCAAGGAGCGTTTCTGCTACCTGGGTTACGAGCGCTGGTTCGGTGTGATTTTCTATTTTGCCCTGTTTGGCGCCGCCGGCGCGCTGGGCTATCGGCTGCTGCACCTGTACCGGGAATTTCGAGAGGACCCGGCCCAGGAGCAAATGGTGTCGAAGGTGCTCTACGTGGTGGACTGGATTCCCGCGCGCTTGCTGGTGCTGGCCTTCGGCCTGACCGGTGACTGGGTTGGCAGTCGCGAGCAACTTACAGCCAGTTTCCAGGATTTGGATTCCGCCACCGCCGATGTGATTACCGATGGCGCCCATGCCGCACTCGGTTTGAAAGCCACGGTCTTTTCTGCCAGTGGCGACCAGGATGCCGTTGCCGAGGTTAGCGACTGGGAGATCGGCCAGTTACGGAGCCTGTTCAGCCGCAGCGCCATGGCCTGGGTGGTAGTGCTGGCCCTCCTGGTGTTACTCGTTTAAAGGGGCAGCCTCCTTATGTCTGACAACAAGGTTATTATTGTCACCGGATCTTCCTCTGGTATTGGCGCTGCGGTCGCGCGCCTGGCGGCGGCCAACGGCTATAACGTGGTGGTGAACTACAACAGCAACTCCGCCGGTGCCGATGCGGTGGTGGCCGATTGCGTGGCCGAGGGTGTCGAGGCGATCGCCATTGGGGCAAACGTTGCCGACGATGCCGATTGCAAAAAACTGGCAGCCGCCGCGGTGGACGCCTGGGGTCGGATCGACGTGTTGATCAATAATGCCGGTACCACCAAGTTCTGTCCCCACAACGATCTTGATGGCCTCGACGCGGAGGATTTTCACAGCCTGTATTCGGTCAATACCATCGGCGCCTTCCAGATGATCCGCGCGGTGGTGCCGACCATGAAGCAAACCGGTGGCTCCATCGTCAATGTCGCGTCCGTGGCCGGGCTGATCGGCGTCGGCAGCAGCCTGGCCTACGCCTGTTCCAAGGCCGCGATGCTTGCCATCAACATGTCCATGGCCCGCAACCTGGGTCCTGAAATTCGTGTCAACGCGGTGTGTCCGGGCTTTGTCGAGGGCGAATGGTTAAAAGAAGGGCTCGGTGCAGAGATGTATGACATGGTTAAAGGCCACTACGAGGAACGGGCATCCACCGGCCAGGTGATGAATGTGGAGACTGTCGCGGAGAACATCTGGTACTTCGCCGACAGCGCACCCAATGTCACCGGCGAGCACGTGCTGATGGACGGCGGGGCGACGCTCCCCTACTGAAGAGCTCTGTTAGTCGGTCTGCTGTTCCCACAGCACTTCGCTGCCGCCGTCGCGGCGCGACAGTACCCGCGCAAACACGAATAACATATCCGACAGCCGGTTCAGGTAGTGCCGCGGGGTCTCGTTGATCGGCTCTGCTTCGTGCAGGGTCACCAGGTCGCGCTCTGCGCGCCGGCAGACGGCCCGGGCCAGGTGGCAGTGAGCTGCGCTCAGGGAGCCTCCGGGCAGGATGAAGTTTTTCAGCGCTGGCAGATCCTCATTGTAGGTATCCAGGGTGTCTTCCAGTGCCGCGACCCGCTCTGCCTTCACCAGCTCATAACCGGGTACGGCGAGTTCGCCGCCCAGGTCGAACAGGTCGTGCTGGACCCGGTGCAATACCGGCACCAGGTCATCGCCATCGGCGAGCAGGGCGATCAGTACGCCAATCTGGCAGTTGAGTTCATCCACTGTGCCCATGGCCTCGGCCCGGGGATGGTTCTTGGCAATGCGCGAACCGTCGCCGAGTCCGGTGGTGCCATCGTCTCCGGTCTTCGTATAGATCTTTGAAAGTCGATTTCCCATGTGACTATGTGACCGCGAAGCGGGGCGTGTTGCAAGTGGAATTTACTCTGCCCAGCAACTGCTACACTAGCTGAAGCGGCGCTAATTAGAGGAGATGGGTATGACGACTGGTCATGGCCCAGATTTGACCATCCCGGAAATTGCGGTGTCGCAGCTTAAGCAGTCCCAGCGACACCTGGCGTTGACCGTGCTGTTTCACCCGGACGTGCGTCGCATCGGGGAAGTAGCAGTTCTCGATGCGCTCGATCGCAACGAATCTGTGCAATTGGGGCGGCTGCAGACTGGGTTCCATATGCCTGGGCAGCCCGGAACCGAACAGCCACTTCAGGACCGCTATCTCAGTCGAACACCGCTGGTGTTTACCTCGCGTGGCAAGGTGCTGGAAGTTGAGATACCTGCATCCGGCAGCTCCGTCGGCGTCGGTGGCCAGGCCGTCACCGACAGCTACCGATTCAGCCGAGCGCAATTGGAATCCGGTGCCGTGTTGCTGTTGGCGCGGCGTGTGGTTTTGCTCCTGCACTACCGCAGGTTGCGCGGTGACACGGTCGACAGCTGTGAACTGGTGGGAGAGAGCGACCTCCTGCATAACGTGCGCGAGATGCTGCAGCGCGTGGCAACTACCGACGTACCTGTCCTCCTGCTGGGCGAGTCAGGCACCGGCAAGGAGCTCGTTGCCCGCGCAATTCACGAACGCAGTGCGCGCAACGAAGGTCCGCTGCTGGCCGTTAACATGGCGGCGGTGCCGGAGGAACTGGCGGCCAGCGAATTGTTTGGTGCGCGCCGCGGCGCTTACACAGGAGCGGATTCGGACCGGGACGGTTATTTCCAGCGCGCCGATGGCGGCACCCTGTTTCTCGATGAGATCGGCGACTGTCCCGCCTCAATCCAGACGCAGTTGCTGCGCGTTCTGCAGGAGGGTGAGCTGCAGTCCCCCGGCGGTGGCGGTGGCACTGTTGATGTGCGCTGCATTGCAGCGACCGATGCCGAACTTGCAGACAAGGAATTCAGCACCGCACTCAAGCATCGCCTCGGCGGTTTCGAGATCCACCTGCCACCGCTGCGCAAGCGACGAGAGGACATCGGCCGCCTTATGGTTCACCTGTTGCCCGACGAGATATTGCAGGGTATCGGCACAGACCCCATGGTTATCGGCCAGTGGGCGATACTGGTTCACGACTTCGTACTCTACCACTGGCCGGGCAATGTCAGGGAGCTCGGCAATTACTGCCGACAGTTAGCCATCGCAAGCCAGGACAGTGGTCAGCTGACCGTACCCGATAATGTCTTTGCTGCTATTCATCAACCGGCGCCGCAACACCTCGATCGCGAGGGTGACACCCGCGACGGTGGGTCGCAGGTTTCCGACGATGCGGTCAAAGACGCCATGCTGGAAGCGCGCTGGGAGGTGGCCCGGGCTGCACGAGCCCTGCAGATATCCCGCCAGGCCTTGTACAAGCGGATCGAGGAGATTCCGGGTCTGCGGGTGGCTGCGGATATCCCGGTGAGCGAAATCGAGGCTGCCTACCGGGAGTGCAAGGGCGAACTGGACGACGCCGCCCTGCGCTTGCAGGTGTCGCGCACCGCCCTGCGCCGTCGCTGGCGCTCCCTCGAGCTCAACCCCCGGGACTTCTGAGCCTATGGCGCGAGCGGAAATCGGGCCTTACCGTATCCTGCGGCTGATCAAACGCGGTGGTGGTGGCAGCGTCTATGTTGCACATGACCAGCGACTCGACCGCAAGGTTGCCCTCAAATTTATTGCGGTTCCCCGGGAGCGTGAAACGCGCCAGCGTGTGGTCGAGGAGGCGCGGATGCTGGCGGCGATCAATCACCACCTGATGGTCCAGGTGTTCGACGTCGTAGAGGTGCACTCGCATGTAATCCTGGTGATGGAATATGTACCGGGCACGGACCTCGAAAACCTGCTGCAACAAAGCTCACTCGATATGCTGGCAATTCTGCAGCTGGGAATGGACCTCTGTGCCGCGCTCGCGGCAGCCCACCAGGCGGGCATCGTGCACCGGGATCTCAAGGCGGCTAATGTGCTGGTCGATAACGCTGGCCATATCAAGCTGACGGATTTTGGTATCGCCCACTACCTGCACAATGTGGAGCGCGACGGTATCACGCTGGACAACCCTGTACCGGGTAGCTACCAGGCCATGTCGCCAGAACAGGCGGCGGGTGAGAGGATCGATTTCAGGTCAGACTTGTTTGCCCTGGGCCTGCTTTTCTACCGGCTCCTATCCGGTCGGCACCCTTTTGCCGACGGTGGAAACGAGCTGCAGACTCTGCAGCAGGTTATCAGTGAGCCTCATGTGAGCTTGCTGGACGAAGTCGAAGATGTGCCGCCGCGATTGAGTCGGCTGGTGGACGGCCTGTTGAACAAGCAGCCGGAGTACCGGCCCACCTCAGCATTGCTGGTGCGCCAGGATCTTCTCAGTATCATGCGAGACATGCCGCTGACACGCGGGCACCCACTTTCCCATTATGTTCCCGGTGCGACCCGTGAAGAAGACACAGTGGAGTCCGGCGTGGAGTTGCCGGCAGGTTTTGCCCGCGGTGCACGTAGTCATATGCTCAGCGCCAGTGAATGGGGGCCCTGGGTGTTTAATCTTGCCGCGGCGGGTCGCCGCGCAAGCCTGGTAGCGCTCGTATCCTTGCTGGTCATCGGCTCGGCTTTTGCAGCCAGTCAGTGGCTCAATGCGCGCAGGCTTCCGGTTTCCATCGAACAACCACTGCTGGTGGGCGCAACAGCGACACCCTCGGTGCAGCAATTTACGGTGCTGCTGCAGGAGTCGCTGGCGGGCAACGGGAGCTACCGGCCCAGTGTCGACCCGGCTGCCGGCAAACTGCTCCTGCAGGTGAACTGCAACCCCTATATTTGCGGCATGCAGCTGAGCCTGCGCGGGGAGACGGAGTCGGTTACGGATTATCGCACCCTGGTACCGGGAGCTTCAGAGGACGCCTGGCGTGCGGGTATAAAGAGCAGCCTGGAAAAGCTGGCGCGGGAGCTTTGATCCCTTACTGCAGCAGGGCGGGGGTATAGGCCAGCACCATCTGCGCCCCGAAATACAGCGGCAATCCCCAGTAGCGATTGATAGCCCCCGGTGACACAAACTGGTTGCGGGCCACGGCCAGGTCGGAAAAGCCAAAGCCCCAGGCCCCCGCGATGATGAAGATTCCAGCAGCAGTAGCCCAGGTGCCCGTAGACATCAGCATCATCGCGCTGATCACCGCGATATAGGCCAGTACCGGTCGGCGCATATCCCCGGGCACATGGGGCCAGAGCCACTGCAGGCTCAAGCCCGCGAACAACACCACCGCCGGCAATGCCCAGAGCATGATCCACAGGTCCAGGGGTAAGTGCAGGAAGGCCACCACGTAGCAGACATGGCCGAGCAGGAAACTGACCAGTCCCAGCAGGAAGCTGGTGGAGTTATCCGGTATCAGGAACACGTCGCCGCCCATGCACAGTACCAGGCCGGCCAACAGGTAAATGCCGTAATCGCTATTCAGCGCGCCTGCCTGTACCGCCAGGGCGATAAAGCAGGCGGACGCCAGTGGTTTGAACAACCAGAGCCAGGGCTTGTGGCCGCCGGCATCGGCCCATACCGTGCCTATAACGGCCAGAACACTGATGCTGACGGTAACCATCATGAGTAGCTAGTTCTCCAGTCTGTAACTGATGCCCAGGTAGGCACTGCTCCCGGGCGCCACGTAACCATAGACTTCTTCGTAGTCCTCATCCAGCGCGTTCTCGATCCGCCCGAACAGCTCCAGCCTGTCGCTGAGTTTGTAACTGCCGGCCAGGGTCACCAGGGTGAAGTCGTCCAGTTCGACCCGCTCCTGGAAGGGCGGTACCGGCGGGAAGTAGAAATCATCCTGCTCGCCGTTGTAGTCCACGTTCAGGTTGAGGTTGCCGCGCCCGCCGAGGAAGCTCCAGTTCAGGTTGGCGCTGGCGCTGTGTTCTGGGCGGCGGATCTCGTCACTGCTGTTGCCGCTAAAGTCGTCTTCCTCGGTGGCATCCAGCCAGGTATAGGCCAGGTTCAAACTCAGTGACTCATTGATCAGCCAGGCGCTGCTGAACTCCAGGCCCTCGCGCTGGCTCTTGCCGTCTTCGTTATCGGCGGTGAATGCAAAGTTGTCCGGATCGTAGACAAAACCGTTGATCTCGTCTTCCAGCTCCTCGTCAAACCAGGTCAGGCTGAGGCTGAGGCGGTCCGCCAGCAGGCGTTGGTCGATACCCACTTCCCAGCCTGTGGATTCCTCGGGCTTCAGGTCGGGGTTACCGATGAAGTCGGTGAAATAGCCGTAGCGCTCGGTAAAGGTGGGATTCTTGATGCCCTTGCCCCAGGCGGCGCGCAGGCGGGTCGTGCCCTCGTTCAGGCGCCAGGCGCCGCTGATGCGGCCACTGGTTTTGTCGTCGAAATCGCTGTTGTCGTCGTGGCGCACGCTGGCCAGCACCGCCACCGTTTCGGTCAGGTCTCCGCGGTATTCGAGGATGGCAGAATCGGTGTCCATGTCCTCGTCGCGGTTGGGGTCGCCAAAACCCACCGGGCCGCGCTGCTTGAAATCTTCTTCCTGCCGTTCGACGGCTGCCGTCAGCTGGTGTTGTTCGGTCAGCGCATAACTGCTCTGGTAGCCGAAGGTGGTCACCTCCGCGTCTGCGGTGGTGACATCGAAGCCGCTGGGCGCAAAGGCGTTTTCGCTGCGGTTCTTGTTGTCCGTATCGGCCAGGCTCAGGTAAAGCTCGTGACGCCAGCGCCCATCCAGGGTGTCGAGGGTGCCCGCGAGGCGGCCGTAGAGGCGCTCGACATCGGTTTCATCATTGCTGTCCGCAGGCAGTCCGGTGGCAAAATCGACACTGTCGAATTCATTGCTGGCATCGGTGTAGCGCAGATTGCCGTCCACGCGAAAACTATCACTGAAGGCATAGCCCAGGTTGGCGTGGATCGTCTGATTCTCGTAACCGTCATCCTCGTTGCCGGCGCGTGAAATATTTTCGCCATCGGTCTCGAGGCTGCTGACCGAGGCGCTCAGTTGCCAGCGCTCATCGGCCCAGCTGCCGCTGGCGCCGTAGTTCTGCCAGCTGTTACTGCCGCCCTCCGCGTAGGCATTGGCTGCAAGGCCATCACCGGCGCGGCGGGTGGTGATATTGATCACGCCGGCCAGTGCGTCGCTGCCCCACAGTGCACTCTGCGGGCCGCGGATCACTTCCACTGACTCGATATCGTAGTTGAGCAGGTGTGCCATGTTGAATTCGCTGTTCTGGGCCGGATCGTTGACCTTGATGCCGTCGATAAACACCAGCACATGGTTGGCCTCGCTGCCGCGCAGGCGCAACTGGGTTTGCGAACCGAGGACGCCGACCCGGCTTACCGCGACACCGGGAACCGAACGCAGTATCTCGCCCAGCGGTGCGACCTGGCGCTCCTGTAACAGTGATTCGGTGAGTACGGTCACCGAGCTGCCGACTTTCTCGGCAGCGATCGGTTCGCGGGCAGCGCGTACGACGATCGTCTCAAGATCGGATTCAGCTTCAGATTCGGCCAGGACAGGTGTCGAGGTCAGCAACAATGCCACCAGTGTGGCGTGGTTTGACAGTTTCATAAGATCCCCAAAGTCAGATTAACTTTTTGGGGAGGGATTCGTGGGCGCTAAAGATGAGGCCGATAGACAACCACGGATGAAGCCCTCCGCAACATCGTGTTTACTGGCAGGCCGGTATCGGGCTCGTGTTGTATAGACACTGACCGTTGCGGGGGCAGCACAGGATTTGCACCTGTTTCCCGGTTTAACCCTGCAGGCAGGGAACCATCCAGTAGCGGGGGACTCTAGGTTGCTGCTGACTTGCTGTCAAGCCGGCGCACCTGCTCAAGCAGGGCCTGGTTGGCAGGGCAGGGGACGCCCACGCGTTGGGCCTCGTGACAGAAATAGCCGGTGATGTACTCGATTTCCGTGATGCGGCCATGCATGACATCCTGCAGCATCGAGGAATGATTCTGGGCGGTGCTGTTCATGACTGCGAAGGCCTCCTCGCGCACCTGCTCGGCCAGCCTCTCATCACCGCGGGCCCGGGTCACCGCCGCCAATTCCTCACAGATGGTCTCCGCCTGGCGGCGCAGGTCGAAGTTCTCCAGCAGATCGCCGTTATAGCAGCGGTTGATGGCAGTGAGCGGATTGATGGCGCAGTTGATCATGAGCTTGCGCCACATACTGCTTTCGATCTCGGGTTCCCAGATGAAGCCCTCGCCCCCGTCCTGTAAGGCAAAAAACCATTCTGGCCGGGTGCCGAGACCCGGGTGGCCGATCAGGGTCTCACCGGCCCCGGCGTGTACCAGGCTCCCGTCCTTGTCGCGCCAGGCGCCCTCGGTGGTAGTGCCGCAATAGAGGTTAAGCTCCGGGTGCTCTGAGGTGACACGCTCGTACACGCCCATCCCGTTGTGCAGCAGAATGACCGGAGCACCCTCGGCCAGTTGCGGTATCGCTTCTTCCAGTGCGGCCACCGCCTGGTTGGCCTTGGTGCTTACGATCAGCGCCTCGATACTGCTCGGTTTCAGCTGGTCCAGCGGCATCTTCTCAATCGGGAGTTCCCGGCGCGTCTCCCCCTCGCGCAGGATCACCGGTGTTTCGTCGCTGGCCGATTCAGCGCGTAGCAGCAGGCGCACGGGAATACCCGCGCGATGCAGTTTGCAGGCGAACAGGGTGCCGATGGCACCGGCGCCGAGAATGTCCCATTTTTGCGTCATGTACTTGTCTCGTCCACTGAGCGGAGTTCCTTTAACAAGGGTGCTATGATACACCGCTCAATTTTCAGCGTGGAGAAGCGTCAATGCCTTCCTTCGATGTTGTTTCCGAGGTCGATCTGCACCAGCTGACCAATGCTGTCGACCAGGCCGGGCGTATCGTCGCCAATCGCTTCGATTTCAAGGGCGTGGATGCCTCATTCGAGCGCGAGGAGCGCACTGTGGTCATTACCGCCGACGCGGAGTTCCAGGTCGATCAGATGCAGGACATGCTGCGCAGTGCCCTGGTCAAGTGCGATCTCGATCCCAAGGCCATGGAGGTTGGCGAAGCCACGCCTTCCGGTAAGCAGGTCAAGCAGGCTGTTACCCTGCAGCACGGTATTCCCTCGGATGCGTGCAAGAAAATCGTCAAGGCGATCAAGGACACCAAGATGAAGGTGCAGGCCCAGATCCAGGGCGAGCAGGTACGAGTTACCGGCAAGAAGCGCGATGACCTGCAGTCGGTTATGGCCATGCTGCGGGAGATGGACCTGCCCTTGCCTCTTCAGTTCACCAACTTTCGCGACTGAACCGTGTCCCACGCCGCCATCGTCGAACGCCTCGGTGGCACCGACCTGGAACAACTAGTCGACTGGGAATTCCTCCACGAGTTCGGTCTCTCCACACCGGGCCAGTACGGCATGGTCTCCGGGGATGTGGCGGCCGACATTGCCGCGCTGGAGGCCCTGGACAGCACCCCGTTCATCCATGTCAATATGGCGGCACCCAACTGGACTGAACAGGGTGAGCTGCGCGATGTGAAGGTGGAGATGGCCATGGGCTATACCGGTGACCAGCAGATCGAGATCCTGGGCGCGGGGCAGGGCACCAGTTTCTACACCGACAAGATTCCCGCCGACGGTGCGCTGACCCTGCACCATGCCTGCTGCTTCGAGAACAATATCGAGGAACTCAAGGCAAGACTGCCTGACGCCGGCTACCCCTTGTACCTGGAGGGCGGTGTCAACCTGGGGGTTCTCTCCACCTATTTTGCCTACTTCGATACCCGGGAGCGGCTCGGCTTCTGGCTGGAAATAGGCCAGTACCGGCTATTCGGCCGACACCGCCCGCCAACGGAATCGTTTATCACCCGCCTGGCACGGCTGCAGAGAAGGTTTGGCTCTAAAGGCTGAGCGGTCGAGCAGTGGATTTAGTGATGTGACCCGGTGTTGCTTACCAGGTGCAAACCGTCGAGTGCCGTGCGCGTGTCGATATGCACCTGTTGGATTCCCCTGGCATCCCTATAGGTGATCTGCATTACCTGGGGAGAGGGGGTGAGGGGGAAAAAGAGCACGAGCTGCTGTTCTTCCCCGGCCTGCAACAGAATTGGTAGCCGGGTCTGCCGCGAGTCGATCACCTCATTGACCTCGCTGTCGCTCAGGCTGCGCTGCATGCCACCGACGGCCAGGACAGGCGCTACCAACAGCGCCCCCGCAATGGCCCCAGCGCTGGCCGCACTGGCGGCCGAGAAGTATGTTCCGCTGTATGTGATAGCCCCAACCGCCGCCCCGGTTCCCATTGCCTTAGCGGTGGTGCCCAATGCCTGGCGCCCCGGGTAACCCGCCTTCACCTCCAGTCCATTGCCGTTGTAGCGGCGCACGTTCTGCCGGGTGTTGGCAACCAGTTCGCGCAGGCTGGTTTGGGATTCGTTCCAACTGCCGAGTGAGTCAATCAGGAGGGCATCGGTAATGCGAATGGGTCCCTCGCCCTGGTTCTCGATGCGTACCAGGTACTCGTCCCAGTCGACGTTCTTTGCCCAGGCGCCAGGTCCGTCTCGATAGATGACTCGCTCGATTGTGGCAACTATCCGCTCATCCGTGGTTTCCGCGAGAGGGTTCGCGGCAGGCAAGGGCTTGGGCTCTTCCAGCAATTCGGCACCGGGAAAGCTAGCACAGCCTGCCAGCGCGAGCAGCGACACGACCCCGCAAAACTTAAAAAACAAGCCATTAATTCGCATGACTAAATAATAGACCACCCCGCATTCTGAGTGAAATTTCCCTGAATCACCCTTTCGTGGCGCAGTGGTTTAGTTATAAGCACTGGGGCGTTTTGACTGCCTTCCGCGAGGGTTCATAATGTTCCGCCTGAGATTTTGCGATTGAGGGAGACAGATCATGGCCAAAGCGGCTGAATACGGGCTGGGACCGCATACCTTCCCCCGCGGCTGGTTTATCGTGGCCGAGGCAAAAGAACTGGACGAGGGCCCCATGGCGGTGCGCTTTTTCGGCAAGGATTTTGCCCTCTACCGTGGTGAAAGTGGCAAGGTGGTGATGCTGGATGCCTACTGCGCCCATATGGGTACCCACCTGACTGCCAGCAAGAGCGCGATCATCGTTGCCGACGGCAAGCAGATCGAGGGCGATTCCATTCGCTGCCCCTACCACGGTTGGCGCTATGGTCCCGACGGGCAGCTCGACGATATTCCCTACCACGATGGCCCCTGCCCCAAATCCGGTGCCATCGAGTCCTACGAGGTGCGCGAGGTCATGAACATGATCCTCATGTGGCACGATCCAGAGGGCGCCGAACCCCTGTTCGAGCCCCCCTTGCTGGAAGAGTGGGACGATCCCCAGTGGGTGCAGTGGGAACTGGATCACCTGGGCACGCTGCCGGTCCACGGCCAGGAAATACTCGATAACATGGCCGATGCCCAGCACCTTGGCCCCACCCATGGTTCACCCTGTGAGTACTTCGAAAACGAATTCAAGGACCACATCGTGATCCAGCGCCAGGGCGGATTCCAGCAGTCCTATGGCTGCATGCTCAATACCACGACCTGGTATACCGGCCCCGGCCTGCTGCTGTCCCGGCAGAAGTTCGGCGATATGTTCACCTACGAGTTGATCGCCAATACCCCAGTGGATGACGGCGTTTCCCAGTGCTGGCACGCGGTGCTCTACAAGGCGCAGAACGCGCCCCCCAGCGAGGAGGACCTGGCCGCCGCCAAGCAGGCCCAGGAAGCTGCCCTTTTTGCCTTCGGTGCAGATTTCGACGTCTGGCAGCACAAGCGCCCGGCGCTGAAAATCATGCAAATGAAAAAGGACGGCCCTTTCAAACACGTGCGCAAGTGGTACGGCCAGTTCTTTGCCGAGCGGGACCAGGTTGGCGCGGTTCAAGAAGAGCTGAACGGCGTCATGCACATCGAGCGCTTCGAACAACCCGATGCGGACCATCGGGACTTCGACCAGGATCTGTTCGGTACCTGATTGTCTGTGTCACTGCCGGATCTGCAGGAGTATGTAGGCGGAGACTTCGGTCCCTTCCTGGGCTGGGATGCCGTCAATGCGCCCATGATTCGCCACTGGTGCGAAGCCATGGGTGACAGCCTGCCGCTTTATTCCGATGAAGGCGCCGCCGTCGAGGCGGGCTTCGGTGGTATCGTGGCACCACCGACCATGCTGATGGCCTGGACCATGGTGGGCTACGGCGGGGAGCGGCCCCCCGGTTCCGGCGAGGGTTCGGCCATGGCCGTGATGTCGGTGTTGCAGGAGGCGGGCTACAACGCGGTGGTGGCCACCAACTGCGAGCAGGAATACACCCGCTACCTGGAAGAGGGCGACCGCATCTACGCGCGCTCCACCTGCGAATCCATATCCGAGGAAAAAACCACGGCCCTGGGGGTCGGGTTTTTCGTCACCGAGTTGTCGACCTTCTACGATCAACACGACGCACCGGTGGGGACACAGCGTTTCCGCGTGTTCCTGTACAGACCTCACGCTACGGAGTCCTGACGGTGACCTCACCTACTCTCGCAATGATCACCGTCGGTGACACGCTCCCGGAACTGGCAATTGATATCACCCCGAAATTGATTGTTGGCGGCGCTATCGCCTCGCGGGACTACCAGGATGTACACCACGACAAGGATGCCGCCCAGGCCCTGGGGTCACCGGATATCTTCATGAATATCCTCACCACCAACGGCCTGGTGGGCCGTTATGTGACCGACTGGGCCGGGCAGGGCGCACGCCTGCAAAAGGTATCGATCAAGCTGGGAGCGCCGAACTTTCCCGGCGACCGGATGACCTTCAGCGGCCAGGTTACCGGCCTGGATGAGAAAGACGGCGCGGTGGAGGTGGATATCCGGGGTGCCAATAATATTGGCGATCATGTGACCGGCACGGTCACCGTGGTGTTTCCCGACTGAGGCTCAGCCGTGGCGGCTGGAGGCGAACAGCACCAGGAGCAGCATGTCTTCCTCGATCTCGAAGAAACTGTGCTCGGTGGCAGCCTGCACATAGAGTAGTGCCCCTGGCCTGACCTCCCGGTCCTCGTTGCCCAGTTTCATGCGCGCCTTGCCTTCCAGTACGAAGTAAATCTCGTCCTCGTCGTGGGGCGCCTGCATGTCCTTGCTGCCGGCCTTCAGGGAATAGAGGCCACAGCTGATGGTCGGAACATTGAGAAATTCCAGGTACTCGACCGCTTCACCCGTGAGGCGATCTTTGACCTCTGCGAGGTCGACTACTTCCCAGCCATCGACTGCCATGGGGCGCTCCTGTACGTCAAAAAAAGCCCGTTAACTATACTGCCTGTCCGCAGGTGCGAAAAGGGCCTGGATCAATTTGTCCGTGTTTGTAGTGGGACAGATTTGCCTGCCCGGGGGGATATGGTGTAGACCTGTACTCCTCAGCGGAGAAAATTGATGGCCTACCACTTCAGCCGACGCAAAATACTCAAGGCCGCAGCTGCACTGGCCGCGGGCTTGACCCTGGCGCCCGCGCGGTCGCTGGCGCGGTCGATTACCGATTTCACCTGGCGCAACTGGAGTGACAATCTCTACGCCGAGCCGGCACAGATCACCGCCCCTGAATCCGAGCAGGCTATCGCCGACCTGCTCGCGCAAAACCGGGGAGAGATCAGGCCCATCGGCAGTGGCCATTCCTGGTCACCGCTGGTCCCAACCGATGGCACCATGATTACCCTGGACGGCTTGATGGGAGTGATCTCCCACGACCCCGATACCCTGCAGGCGGAGGTCTGGGCGGGCACCAAGCTGTTTCTGCTCGGGCCCATGCTGGAGCAGGTCGGGCAGGCCGTGATGAATATGTCGGATATCAACTACCAGAGCCTGGGCGGGGCGATTGCTACCTCCACCCATGGTACCGGCCTGAATCTCGGTGCCATGTCGGCCTATGTGAAGGGCCTGCGCATACTCACCCCTGCTGGTGAAATCATCGACTGCGACGAGGACAACAACAAAGACCTGCTACGCGCCGGTATTACGTCCCTCGGCTGCATGGGGGTGATTACCCGGATGCGCTTGCAGAACCGGGAGAAGCACCGCCTGCACCAGCGCGAGTGGATCACCGAGACCGAAACTGCACTGGAGCAGGCCGAGGAACTGGCCCGCCAATACCCGCAGTTCGAGCTGTTCCCCATGCCCAACTGCAACCGCAGTATCGTCGTGGTCACCGACGAGGCGGATCCCGGGGCACCGGATCAGATTGAAGACGACCCCTATGCGGTCAACCAGCTTCGCGACGCCTTTGAGGCAACACGGTGGATTCCCGGAATCCGGGATTTCGTGTACGACAATATTCTCGACCTGGCCTACGGTGACCCCAAGGACCGCATTGGCGCTTCCTACAATGTGCTGGCCCATCCGCGGGTGGTGCGCTTTGCGGAAATGGAATACACGGTACCGGCGGAGCAGGGGGTGGATTGCCTGCGCGAGGTGCTGGCGGCCATTCGGGCGAAGGCGCCCCGGGTGGGATTCCCATTGGAGTACCGCTATGTGAAAGGCGACGATTCCCTGATCGGCATGTTCAGTGACCAGGACGGTTGTTCGATCTCCGTGCACCAGTTCATGGATGATCCGGGTTGGGAGGATTACCTGGCCGCCATCGAGCCGGTATTCCACAAGTACCAGGGGCGGCCCCACTGGGGCAAGTGGCACAGCCTAAGGGGTCCACAACTGGCTGCGCTCTACCCTCACTGGGATGAGTTCCATCGGATCCGGCGCGAGCTGGACCCGCAGGGGCGTATGTTGAATCCCTACTTGCGCGATCTCTTCGGGGAGGCCTGATATGAAGATCAGTCGGCGACAGTTGGTGGTCGGTGGCCTGGCGGTGTCCGCCGCAGCTATTCTGCGCCCCCCCGACAAGGGCGGTGTCTACGATACCTACTTTGCCAGGTTGGACCAGACCCTCAAGCAGGCCGGCGTTGGCCACCCGCGCATGTTGATAGACCTCGACCGCCTCGATGCCAATATCGACCAGGTCACCAGCCGCATACAGGCACCGCAAACCTACCGCATCGTGGTGAAATCCCTGCCGTCGATGGAGCTGTTGCGCTACGCCATGGATCGTGCGGGCACCCGCGCCCTGATGGGCTTTCACCAGCCCTTCCTCAACCAGTTGGCCCTGGCGGTGCCGGATGCAGACGTGCTGCTCGGTAAACCGCTGCCGGTACAGGCGGCCGCGCGCTTCTATGAAGAGCTGGGTGACAGCGATTTCGATCCGCAAACCCAGCTGCAGTGGCTGATCGATTCCGAGGCCCGGCTGGCCGAATACCAGCAACTGGCCCGCAGTCTCGGTACCCGCATGCGTATTAGCCTGGAACTGGATGTAGGCCTGCACCGCGGTGGCTTTGAGAGCGCCGCGGCCCTGTTGCCGGCGGTGGCGCGGATTGCCGCCGACCCGCAGCACCTGGAGCTGGCCGGTTACATGGGCTACGAGGCCTTTATCGCCAAGTTGCCAAACCTGGAGGGGCGCTTGCGCAAGGTGATCGACCACTACCAGTCACTGGTCGCGGCCTGTCGCGGTGCGCAGCCTGCCCTGTTTGAAAAAGACCTGATTTACAATGTTGGCGGCAGCCAGACTTATGCCCTGTACCAGGATGAGCCTTTCTTCAACGATATCAGTGCCGGCTCCGGGCTGGTCATGCCCACTGATTTCGATATGCCGACCCTGGCCGATCACCAGCCCGCCTGTTTCATTGCCACTCCCGTGCTCAAACAGGAAGACCAGGTGCGGGTGCCCGGTGTGGAGTTCGCCTCAGGCCTGTTCGCCGCCTGGAATCCCAATCGCCAGCAATCCTTCTACATCTATGGCGGCAACTGGCAGGCGGACTACGAGAGCCCGCCGGGACTGATCCGCAACCCGCTCTGGGGTTACAGCAGCAACCAGGAAATGGTCAATGCCTCCGACCGTGTGGAGCTGGCGGTAGGGGATTTCGTGTTCCTGCGGCCGCGGCAGAGCGAGGCAGTATTCCTGCAGTTCGGTGACCTGCTCGCCTTCCGGGGCGGCGAGATCACGACGCGTTGGCCGATATTGGCAGGCTAGTTGAGAACTTGAGTTCGCGCAGGGCGATATTGCTGCGCACCTGTGATATCCCCTCCAGCCCAAACAGGAAATCCTCGAGGAAGGCATCGAAGCTGGCGATGTCGGCGGTGACCACCCGCAGGATGAAATCTGCATCGCCGGTGGTGGCGAAACACTCCAGCACTTCCGGCCGGTCGCGCACGGCATCTTCAAAGCTCACCGTACTCTGCTTCTCGTGGCGTGACAGGGAGACGTGGACGAAGGCGCAGAGCTCCAGGCCCAGCTGGTCGCGATTCAGCAGCGCGGTGTAGCCGCCGATGGTGCCGTTTTTTTCCAGGGCCCGCACCCGGCGCCAGCAGGCGGCGGTGGAAATACCCACGGCCTCGGCCAGTTGCTGGTTGCTGATACGCCCCTGGCGCTGGAGTGTTTCGAGAATCTTGCTATCTGTTTGATCCACCGCGAAAAATTACCTTTGCGTAAATAATATTTCTCAAAATACCGATAATAGGAAAGAATATACCTATTTGGTTATTTTTCAATCAATAAATGGTAAGCACCTTACGGGGCGCAGGCGCTACACTGGCGAGATGTTTGATGAGATCCCCGAACACCTGCAGCAATTCATCGGCCAGCAGGATTACCAGGAGCGCTACACCGCCCGCGACCAGGCGGTCTGGCGCTATGTCATGCGCCAGCTACTGGACCAGCTACGCGATACCGCGCACCCGGTGTACTTTGAAGGGCTGGCGCAGACGGGGATCTCGGTGGAGCGTATTCCCTCCATCGACGAGATGAACGACTGCCTGGCGGACCTGGGCTGGCGCGCGGTGGTGGTGGACGGTTTCATTCCCCCCCAGGCGTTTATGGAGTTGCAGCAGAACCGGATCCTGGCGATTGCCCTGGATATGCGTAGCATCGATCACATCCTCTACACCCCGGCACCGGATATCATCCACGAGTCCGCCGGCCACGCCCCCATCATCGCCGACCAGGAATATTCCGACTACCTGCAGCGCTTCGGCGAGGTCGGTGTCAAAGCCATGTACAACCGCCACGATATCGAGCTCTACGAGGCCATTCGCCAGCTCTCCATCGTCAAGGAGTGCCCGGATTCAACAGACGCAGAAATCGAGGCTGCCGAGGCGGAACTGGCCCGCTGCAGCGCCGATGACAGCCCGCCCTCGGAAATGGCGCTGCTGGGACGCCTGCACTGGTGGACGGTGGAATACGGCCTGGTGGGCACACCCGAGGATTACCAGATCTTCGGGGCGGGGCTGCTTTCCTCCCTGGGAGAGAGCCGCAGCTGTCTCTCGGAGGACGTCCGCAAGCAACCCCTGACGGCCGATACCATCCTCACACCCTATGACATCACCCGCGAGCAACCCCAGTTGTTCGTAACCAAGAGCTGTCGGCACCTGACCCAGGTGCTCGACGAATTTGCAGAGACCATGTGCTTCAGTCGCGGTGGACCGGAAGCCGTGCAGACCGCCATCGACAGCGAGGTGGTGGCCACCTGCGAATACAGCTCCGGGCTGCAGGTGAGTGGGCAGTTTAACCGCCTGCTGACCAACGCCCTGGGTCGCGAGATATACATTGGCACTACCGGTCCCAGCCAGCTCGCCTACGGCGATACTGAACTGGACGGGCACGGCATCGATTTTCACGCCGAGGGATTCGGCTCCCCGGTGGGTCGCCTCTGTAACCTGATGAAGCCGCTGGAAGATGCCAGTGAATACGAATTGCAGGAAATGGGCATTCGCCGTCACGAGGCGGTGAGCCTGGATTTCCTGTCAGGGGTGCGGGTGGAAGGCACGCTGGAGAACGTGATCAAGCAGGACCACAAAATCCTGCTGATGACATTCAGCGATTGCACGGTCACCGGTCCCGAAGGTGAGGTCCTGTTTGCACCGGAGTGGGGCCAGTATGATATGGCCGTGGGTGAGCACGTGGTCAGCGTGTATCCCGGCAGTGCCGATCGCGGTACTTTCGACGTGTATCCCCCGGCGTCGCGCCAGACCACGCGCCGCGTGGAGTGGTCCGAGGCGGAACAGGCAGAGTTCGAACTCTACCGTCGGCTGCGCCAGCTTCGCGAGAGAGGCGGCGGCAGCGTGACTGAGGGCGCATTGATTGCCCTGTACTCCGAAGCCCGTCAGCAGACACCTGACGCCTGGCTGCTTTACCTTGAAATGCTGGAGCTGGCCCGCGGCAACCTGGCCAGTGAACTGCAATCCCTGTTGAAGAACCTGGGTGATGCTGACCCGGATCAACAATTGCTTATTGAGCGGGGCATCAAGCTGTTAGACAATTCCTCCCTGGCTGCCTGAACAACCAATACCGGAATTCGTCATGTTTGAACATCTCGAGCGTCTGCCCGAAGACCCCATCCTCGGCCTCTCTGCCGCCTGCAAGGCGGACTCCAACCCGGACAAGATCGACCTCACCGTTGGCGTCTACAAGGACGAGTCCGGCCTGACACCAGTATTTGAGGCGGTCAAGCTGGCCCAGGAAGCGCTGACCCACGACGAGATCACCAAGGCCTATATTGCCCAGGCCGGGGACCCGGATTTCAATCGTGGTATCCAGGAACTGCTGCTCGGCGCGGATAACCCGGCGCTGGTGGACGGGCGCGTCAGCAGCGTACAGACCCCGGGCGGTTGCGGCGGTCTGCGCATTGCGGCCGAACTGATCAAGGCTGCCAACCCGGCGGCGAAGGTCTGGGTGAGCAGCCCGACCTGGCCCAATCATATTCCCCTGATCAGCAGTGTCGGCCTGGAAATCACTGAGCACCGCTACTACAACCCCGAGTCCCACACTGTGGACTTCGAGGGCATGATCGCAGACCTGGGCAACGCGGCGGCCGGCGACGTCCTGCTGTTGCACGGCTGCTGCCATAACCCCTGTGGGGCCGACCTCAACCAGGAGCAGTGGCAGGCAGTGGCTGAACTCTGCGCAGAGCGCGGTCTGATCCCGTTTATCGATATCGCCTACCAGGGCCTCGGCGCCGGCCTGGAAGAAGATGCCCAGGGCCTGCGCAAGATGGTGGCCGCAGTGCCGGAAGTGGTGATCGCCTCCTCCTGTTCCAAGAACATGGGGCTGTACCGTGAGCGCACCGGGGCTACGGTGTTTATCGGCCGCGATGCGGACAATGCGGATATCGTCAAGACTCAGGGTATGAAAGCGGCGCGCAAGATCTACTCCATGCCGCCGGCTCACGGCGCCATATTGGCAGGTCGCGTTTTGACCGACGACAAACTCGGACAGCTCTGGCGCACGGAGCTGGCTGCGATGTGCGATCGTCTCAACGGCGTGCGCGGTCTGCTGGATGAAAAACTCAGTGAGGCCACGGGCAAGGATTTCAGTTTCATCCGCCACGAGAACGGCCTCTTTTCCTTCCTCGGTCTGAGCAAGGAGCAGGTGGACCGACTGCGGGAGGAGTTCAGCATCTACATGGTGGGTTCTTCGCGGGTGAACGTGGCCAGCGTCAACGACGCCAATGTGGATTACCTGGCTGCCGCTGTCGCCAAAGTCCTTTGAGGCCTTGAACTCAGGCCCTTTAGCCCAGGGTCAGGTCGAAATTAAACAGCGGCAAGCCTGAAGCCTCGTCCACGTCCTGCCTCACGATCAACAGGTGGCGCTGGTCCGGTGGGGCCTTGGCAATCTCCAGGTCCTGCTCGATCAGCGGATCCCCCTCGAAGTACATCTGAGTGATTAGTTCGTCGTGGCCGGGATGTGACACTTTGAAATGGATATGACGGCAACGCATACCTTGCTCGCCGAGGAAGGCGAGGGGATAGGCGCCGGGTTTGATGGTCTTGAACCCGTAGCGCCCGTCGGCATTGGTTCTGATTAGTCCCCAGCCCTGGAAATTGGGATCCAGCGGTGCCGTATTTCTGTCGCGGGGGTGGCTGTACCGTCCGAGGTGATTGGCCTGCCAGACATCGACCAGGGCATTTTCCAGCGGTTCGCCGCGGGTGTCGAAGACGCGGCCGCGGACCAGTATCTGTTCGCCCATGGCGGATTCGCTGTGACCTTCCAGCCGAGTCAGGTCGGCATCGGTTTCCGCGTCTTTGTCGATCGGATGAAAGGGGCCTTTGACCTGGGCCGGCGTCACGATGCGCGCCATCGAGAATGCCGGTGCCACCAGGGCCGCCCCGGCCGCCAGTCCGAGATGTTTGCTGATGCTGCGCCTGGAGAATCTTTTCGGCATATCCTTACCTCCGAATACAGTTTAGCCCATCGCCATGGCCTGCCGGTAAAAGCTTTCCCTGCGGCGCCTCATGTACTACCTTGATCGAACCAATAACAATAAACAACGTTCAAGGATCACCGGATGACGACCTTTTCTGGAAACTATCTCAGACAGTTTTTCCTGCCCGTAACTTTGTGTCTGGCGTTGCTCACAGCGCCTGGAATCAGCGCTGAAAGCGACCACGAGCCGGTAGTTGCCGAGCTGGTCGAGCTGTTGGAATCGCGCCCGCCATTAAAGCGGTCATTGCAGGCGGCCATCGGCGAGGCCGGGATCAAGGGTATCGGCGGTCTGGATGAGTTTTACGCCTATCTCGACGGCCTGGTTACCTGGGTTCCCGTTGAGCGGGAGATGGTGCCGCGTGCACTCAAGTTTTACTACATCGTCAACCAGGCACCGGGCGATGCGCTGAATGGGGACGAGCAATTCAGTGCCTGGATGAAGGACCTGGTCAAGGCCTGGGGTGCTTTTCTCGACACACCGGCGTCCGCCGCCGGTATCGACAGCTTCGCCGCCATGCCCAATTACAATGTTGATGATTATTTCCTGAGCCCGAGTGGCTGGCTTACTTTCAACCAGTTTTTTGCGCGGGAGATGCGTCCTGGCAAACGCCCGATTGCCGCGCCCCGCGATGACCGGGTGATTGTGTCACCGGCAGATGCCGTGTTCATGGGTAGCTGGCCTATCGATACGGATTCGAATATCACTGTGAAAGGCGCCAACTGGGCGATAGCCGAGCTGCTGGACGGCAGCCCCTACAAGGATGCCTTCAAGAACGGGATCTACGCCCACAGTTTTCTCTATATCGATGACTACCACCGCTACCACCTGCCGGTCGGCGGCACGGTCAAGGAGCTACGCAATATCAGCGGCCGGGTCTATATGGATGTGGGGATAGACGCCGATGGTCATTTCACCGTGGTGGACGGTGATACCTACCAGTTCAACCAGGAACGAGGCCTGGTGGTCATCGATTCGCCGCAGCTGGGCCTGGTGGCCATACTGCCGATCGGTATGTCCTATGTCTCCTCGGTGAACCTGACGCCGGAAGTGGGCGCCGAACTACAAAAGGGTGATGAGTTCGGCTTTTTCCTGTTCGGGGGTTCCGATATTGTCATGCTATTCCAGGACAAAAACATTGTGCTGGAGGCAGAGGTGGGCAAGAAGTACCTACAGGGCCAGCGTATCGGCCGCCAGGACTAGTTGCGCTCACTCTCCGGCACGATGTAGTAGGAGCCCAGCAGGATGAACATTTCGTCCTCGGTGGTCACACCGCCCCGCACCGCGCAGGCGTCACACATGCCGCCGTCGCCACAGACGCTGTCGTCGCTGCCGCAGCTCTTGCCGGGGGTGGCACCGCCAACACAGTAGGCCTGGCCGAGGCACTTGGTGCCCACGGACGTGGAGTTGCGTTTCAACAGTTCGGGGAAATCCGCGCCGTTATCGTAGGTAACGCAATACTTGAGCGTCCGCTCGCTGGTGTCGGCGGAATCGAATTCCAGTGGGGGCTCGTAATCCAGGTACAGCGGGTCATTGTAGACCCGGCTGACATAGTCCGGCGTGGTAGTGTTGGGCGCACAACCATTGTAGGCCGTGCAACTGCGATCCTGCGGTGGTAGCCAGGTCTGCCACAGTACCCCGCGCTTGTGGGCGTGCGAGCTTAGTTGGGTCAGGCGTGCACCGCGTGGCAGGGTATAGGTGGCGCAGTAAGTCCGTTTCTCAAAGGGCGGCACATTTGCCACGAAAATATCCTTGGTGACGAAAATACCGCGGTTGCGGTAGCTTCGTTCATCTTCCGGAGCGAACCAGAAGTTGTTGTACTGCTCGATCGTGGTTGCTTTGTCAGTGAGGTTAAAGGCGTGGGAGTTCCACATGATCACACCTTTGGTGGGTATGACCGAGTAAACGCCGTTGGTCATGCGCTCCTCGGAAATCGGTGACTGGGCGCCGCCCATTCCCACGGATTTGAAGGCGATATCCGGGGCTCCCCAGCCTCGGCATGCGATGCTTTTCTTCGCCTCGGTGGCGCATACATAGCGACTGCCGCCGCAGTCGGCGCCGCCCTGTTCGACCGGCACACCGATTTTGGTCGGGTCACAAGCCTCGCCCTCATGGGGGCCGCTGGCGCATTGCCAGGTACCCCAGGAAGGATCCAGGGGTGAGGTGGTACCGGTGTAGGCATTGATGATGCTGTGATGAGACTGGGGGTCCTGGGTCAGGGTGCGGGCATTGATGGCGGCACAGCTGCCATCGTAGTCCGAGTACTCCAGGTCACCGCAGGGCGTGAGTGCCCAGTCGGGCAAATAACCCGGCATCTGGGTCAGGTCGTAATAGGTCGCGAAGCAGACCTCGTTCTCGCTCTGCGGGCCCACGTCCCAGGGACCGCTGACAAACTGCACACCGTCGCCAATGGCTGGTGCATCAGGGGGGTCGATCTTGTTCGCTGTGGGTTCTGTTGGAGTATCGCAGCCCAGTAGTGTGGCCACATCGTCCACATTTGCAGTTTCCGGCGCACCGGCACGAATCCACAGGCGCATGGCTTCCAGGTGATCGTCGGTCAGGGCTTGCGCCCCCAGCGGCATCGGCAGGCCGCCACCGGCCGGCAAGGAACTTCCATCCGTGGCCGCTGCCAGCTTGTGGTAGAGGAAGCTGTTGGCCTGTTCCCCGGGATAGACCCGCTGCATCGGTTCTGCGAGGTTGGCGGTGGATTCCACCCGGAACAGGTTTTCGTAGGCCACATCCGCATCCAGGTCCAGGCCGCCCGCGGCGGTGCCACCCGCGTGACAGAGGCTGCTGGTGCAGTCGTAGCCATCGAAGATGACTGATTGAATCCGCTCGAAGCTGCCGCTGAACGCATCGCAATCGGTTTCGCCGGGATCCGGGAGATCTCGTTCGAAGACCGGTTCCAGGTAGTACACCTCGTCGGAGGCGAGCCAGGCCAGCAGGGTGTCGTTCACCGGAAGATTGGCAAAAGAAACGCGTGCCTGGGGCCTGTCGGAACCGCCATACAAACTGCGATCGCCTTTCTTCCACTCGACGAACTTGTATCCCTCGCGCGGAACCGCCATAAAAGTCTCGTTGAAGGAGGGGTCTTCCACCTCCACGTCACAGTGAAACTCTACTTCGTCGTGTTCAACGCCGACCTCCGGCGAGTGACCACCGTGCACATGACGCGATGGCGTCCCGGCGCTGGTGGTGTCGGCAAACTCATCGCCGCAGCTGTAGTTACCCGAGAGGGTGGTGATGTAGCCACCCTCGGGCACTTCGATCGTAATCCGGCAGGCGCCCAGGAGCAGGCAGGCACACAGGGTTGTCAGAATTCTGGCATTTCTTCTTAGTATCATGGGCCTATATTAGCATCAGTTCCGGCTGTAGAAAGAGTGCACAAGACCCCTGTACAGCTTCCGAATAGGACCAGCAGGCGGGGTAGATTATTTTGCGTACTTTGAAGCGCCGAGAAAATGCAGGGATACGTAGGGCTCATCACCCACCACCCAGCTGTCGTGGGGCTCCGGCGGCACGTAAAACAGGTCGCCAGGCTGCATTTCGGTGACGCGTCCATCTGAAAAGGCCGCGGTGGCGCAGCCGGAGACCACCATACCTACGTGCTCGACCTCACAAAACTCTTCGCCCAGTCCAGGCCACACATCTTCCGACCACTTCCAGCCTGGCTGGTAGGTGGCGCGGCCAATGGTCATGCCCCCAGGGTGACTGTTTCAAACTTCCCCTTGTCGAAGTGGGTTACCTCGTCGGGATTGTCGAATTGCTTCAATATCACGTCCATCCTGAATACCTATCGCATATCCGTTATTCATTTTCATGGGAAACTGATACGAGGGCGTCACCTGAATGATCGACGCTAACCGCAAAATTTATTGGCCGGCAACACACCTGGCAGTCCTCGATGTATTCCTGCTCGTCCACGGAGCAATCCAGAAGCACCTCTATGGATTCTCCGCAGTAGGGGCATTCAATTGTCTTCGCGGCAAGCCCGCTCATCCAGTGAATGCACCAATTGCCAGTAATGAGGCCAGGGCCAGCAGTGAAATGCCAAAAGTGATCGAGCGGAATATTTGCAGGTTACCGTAGTAAAACAGAGCGTAAAGCACTCTCGCTGCCACAAAACACCAGGCTGCAATTGCCGTGAGGCTGGGTGAGGCGCTTGATAACACACAGAAAGCTGTCGCCAGGATAAACACGGCAATGCTCTCGTTGGTGTTGGCCACGGTGCGTGTTACACGAAACAAGGGATCACTGTGATCCGAGCCAATCGCCGCACCCGGAGTGTGCTTGAACCGTATGCCGAGGATGTCCGCGACGAGAATCTGGACCAGCATCAGAAACGCCATGGCTCCCAGGGCATAAACTGTAGATTCGTAGGTTTGTGCTAATTCCATGTGATGCCTGCGGTTCGTAGTTGCATTGTGCCGGGCCCTGTCACGCATTGCTTCCAGTGTGCGCCCCACATTTGCCTTGCCTCGTCAGTAAAGAAGAGATGAGGGGGTTCTTCCACTTTCCTGGTGGAAGCTATGACCGTGATTGGTATGTCCCTCACCTCAGGGTAATCGGGCAGCGGTTGTACGTTCCGTTCGTATTGTTTAATGGAGGCCAACTTATTGGGCGTCATCGTCGGACAGATCTGGTGAACCGTGGCCATAAAAGCTGGTGTAGGCGATGAACCCTGCGAGCAAGAACGGTAGTAGCGATATACTGGCAAAGGCCACATTGCCCGAAACAAACAAAAGAGCGGCAGACAGTGCGAATCCCGCTGCCGTGACCAGAGACCCGTAGGGTCGTGTTAACGGAACAAGAAGAAGAATCCCTCCAAGAACCTGCATGATTCCAAAGAATATAGTCAGGGTATTGGTAAAACCAAACTGACTAAGGAACTCCACTTCCTCTGGTACGAGAGTGATTTTTGCTGCACCCGCGGCGATGCTAAGAAGGCCGATGATTACTGAGATTGAGATAATAACAATTTTCACTATTGATCCTTTGGATTCACGTGCCGCCTCCGCTTAGCTAAGGGGCGGCCACGCATTGGACGTCCCACGAAGGGCCAGAGGCCCGGAGTATGCTTGAGCATATTGTTAGGCATTTTGAACACCCAGTTTGCTCCAGGTTTGATAAAGGCCAACTGCGTACAACCCGCCAATAACCAGACAAATTACGGAGCTAGTAACCCAGAGCGCTATACTATTGCCCGGAAAATACGGGGCAATAAGTGGAGCGGATAAGCCACGAATGATAAAAACTGCTGCAATTAGTAATAAAGCCAGGCGTATGAGCGGCAACCGGGATATAACACCCGCACCGGAAAGCGCATAAAAGGCCCACACTACTAATATTGCAGAGATTATCAAAGTAATGGCAGTAGGATACCAATGTCCTTCATCCGCCATCTGAGCCATTTGCTCTCCGGCGCCAAGGAACCTATACCAAGGGCCTCCGAACACAATACAGCCCAAATGTAGTAAAGCTGCTACAAAAGTTGAAAGGGCAGCCACAACAAAAAACGGGTTCTTATCGTCCATGGATTTTCCTTAAATGCCTAACGCTTCCAGTATGTGCGCGGCGCTTTTCCGCGTCGCATGCCTGTGGTTGTTAGAAGTGAATTTACAGACATATTTCAGAAAATACTCCGTTTACAAGACTTGCTAGGTCATCAGGGCTTAGCTCTATTTCAAGCCCTCTACGGCGAGCACTAACATAAATAGTGGCGCTATTTTTTGCCGAAGAGTCAATGATAGTTTTTAGACGCTTTTTTTGACCCAGTGGGCTAACGCCTCCTAACACATAACCTGTTGAACGCTCCACGTCAGATTTATTAGCCATCGAGGCTTTCTTTGCACCAGCTGCCTTTGCAATAAGTTTCATGCTTAGCATTGATGAAACAGGAACTACCCCTACTGCTAGCTCTTTGTTGTCTAGGCTGACTACTAAGGTTTTAAAAACTTTGGCCTCGGCTACGCCTAGTTTCTCAGCCGCCTCTAATCCGTATGACTCACTCGATGCGTCATGTGGATATTCATGCACTTTGTGGGTAATTTTGGCCTTCTTGGCCACATTAATTCCTGGTGTCATTTCATTCTCGTACTTCTAACGCTTCAAGCAGGGGCGACCGCGAAGCGGACGTCCCGGCTGGCTTGACTTGTTAAGTGTGCAACACACATCAACAGCCCCAAATATCTAGTACTTCATCATTGGGCAGCTTGTAGAAAGCTCCCGGGGATATCCTTTTGGCTCTACAATAGTCGATCGTATTCCAGAGTCGAATGCACGTCCGAAATATGAACGGTAATAGTGAAACGACCAGGGTGAAAGAGAAAATGATTGGAAGCAAGCTAATCAAGCGCTCCATTGTCACATAGTCTCGCAAGCCAGATGCGCCATCATTAAGAAATACGAGGCCGGCTATCACGAAGAATATTGGAACGATCGCAACACAAAGTCTGAAAGAGCAGACCAATCCATACCGAAGATGATCTCGAAATCCGTACAAGTGTAGGGTAACTATCCGCACCAGCAATGCACACTTAACAGCTTATTCGATGGCAGATTGATGTGATATATCGCGTCATCCTGACACATATCTCCGGTCGGATAATGGATCTTCAGTTCACCCTACATCACCCGGGGATGCTTCGTAAACTTGCTCCCAGAGGTGGGTGAGCTCGCGGTATACCAGTCGGTTGTCAGCGAGTCGCTGCTGATCCTCCTCACCGGGTTCGGATTGCTGCCAGGCGCGTAATAATTCCCCAGATTCGCTCTGGTCCAGAGCGTCCCCTTCGATAATGACTGCAAGGTCGAAGTAGGGGTCGCCCATGGCAACGTACTCCCAGTCAATGGCCAGTAGCCTGCCTTTACTGAAGAGCCGGTTCGCCTGCAACAAGTCGTTGTGGCACAGGGTGTGTGGGTAATGGCTCAGTCTCTGGCAGGCATCGATGAATGCATTTGCCGGTTCGCCGCCACCTGCGAGGTTTAGATAGCGGCGAGCCCTGTCGATGGGATCCAGCCGAAACCGGATCGGGGGTAGGGCATGAATGCCACGCAGTAGCTCGGCCACATCAGCGATATTCCAGGAATTCGGCTCCGTGGGTTCACAATACTCGCAAACCAGCGCGCCTAGATCGGGATTTTGGTAGGCGGGAGTCGGGGCCAGTGCTTCTTGTGCGGCGATATTCAGGGCACGCCACTCCGCTGATCGACTGATACCCAGGCTGGCCGGGTTCTTGCCGTCGATGCGCACGACCCAGCGCCGTGATTCGTATTCAACCAGCACACTGGTATTACTGCGTCCGCCTTCAAGCACTGCCACAGGGATGGGCGATGCGGCCGGAGCTTCGCTCCAGTGGCGAAACTGCCCCAGGGCCTGCTCCAGCCTCAGGCGGACTGGCTGCGGAAGTGCTTCAACCATGCCAGGAAACCAACCACCGCGATAATGATATAGACCGCGAATAATACCGCGGTGAGATACAGTTCTCGGTCCAGGTAGAGGTAAATCGATACCGCGTCGATCACCAGCCAGTAGAGCCAGTTCTCCAGGACCTTGCGCGCCACCATCCAGGTGGTGAGTACCGCACCCCAGGTGGTGAAGGAATCCAGGAAGGGTAGCGCCGCCGAGCTGTGGTTTTGTAACAGGTAACCGCTACCCAGGCTGGCCACGAGGATGATGGCGATGGCGGCCGAATGTTGTGTCGCGCTCCAGCGACTGATCGCCAGTTCGCCATCTTCACCACTACCGTGTTGCCATTGCCACCAGCCGTACGCCGCCATGCCCATATAGTAGACCTGCAGGGCAGACTCCATCAGCAGGCTGGCATCCCAGAATACAAACAGGTAGATCGCCGTGCTGACAAAGGCGGCATACCAGCAGCTGATGTGCTCGCGCACCGCCAATAGCAGGTAGGCGATACCGAGGACGACTGCAGCTGCTTCCCAGCCGGTCACGGGGTGTTGACCATCAGAAGGTGTAGCTCGCAGTTACACCGACCATGCGGGGTTCGCCAAACTGGTAGTAGGGCTCGGTCACGTAGTCCTTGCGCGGGTCGTTGCCAAAGCTGCCGAATCCGCGCACGTAATAGTCTTCATCGGTGAGATTGCGGCCCCACAGGAACAGCGACCAGTTGTCGCGCTCGATACCGAGACTGCCGTTAACCAGGTCATAACTGTCGGCCTGCTCGTTGTGCCGGTCGGAGAAATAGAACTCGTCTTTGCCCTCCAGCTCCAGGCGCAGGAAGAATCCGTTGAGAAAAGTGTAACGACCACCGATGGAATACTGGTAGTTCGGCGCCTGGGCCTGATCGCGGCCGGAGAGGTCCTCGCCGAACACGTTCACGTAGTCGTCGAACTCTGTCTCCAGCAGGCCCAGGTTGGCCCACAGCTGCAGGTTGTCGAGGGCCAGCCAGTCCAGCTCGATCTCGGCGCCGTAGTTCTCACCCTCGGCGGCATTACTGGTGTAATCGATAAACGTGGTGGCGCCGCCGGGCTGGGGAATCAGGAAGGAGCCGCGCACCTGCTGGTCGTCGCGATCCATGTAGAACACTGCGAGGCGGGCCTGCAGGGTGTTCTGCAGCAGGGCGCTTTTCAGGCCCAGCTCGTAGTTGACCAGGGTCTCCTCGTCGAACTCGCTCACCAAATTAAGGGTGGTGATGATATCCGGGTCGTCGGTGGCATCGATGTTGGCGAGGATGGCGGCATTGATACCGTTGGCGCGGTAACCCCGGGAAATGCTGGCATAGGTCATGAGGTCATCCGACCACTGGTACTCCAGCGCCAGCCGACCCCCCCAGAGGTCCTTGTCCTTGTTGAAATCCACTGCATTGTTGTCGCCGTAGTCGGTGTCGCGATTTTCCAGGCGCAGGCCGGTCACCAGGGTCAGTTGCTCGGTGAGCCGGGTGTCCAGCTGCGCAAACAGGGCGAAGGTCTCGGTATCGTATTCACTGTCGAAGGGGGCAGCGTAGGTATAGCGCCGGTCCAGGTCCTCGTCATTGGCCAGGTAGTAAAGCCCGGCTACCCAGTCACTGCGGCCGCCGAACAGCCGCGACTGCTCGTTGGACAGCAACTTGAGCTCGGCGCTGATGGAATCGCGCTCGCGCTGGTAGCGATCGGTGGAAGTGTAACCCCAGGGGTGGAAGCCCTCGTAGGTCCAGTCCTCGTCGTAGCTGTAGTCGCTGTCGGTGTTGGCATAGCTGAGCGTACCCTGCAGCTCAAAATTGTCGAAGCTGGAACTGGAGTGCAGCGATACCGCGAGGGACTCCTGCTGGTCGCGACCCGGCTCATCGGAAATGGTATCCCGTACATTGTCCAGGGAAAACGCGTCGTAGCCGTTATCCACGTCGATATAGCTAATGCCCAGGTCAAGACTGTGTTGGCTGGAGGCAAGCCAGCGCAGGCGCCCACGCAGGGTCAGTTCATCGCGCTCTTCCGTGTCGTCCTCGTTGAGGAACTTGTTCTCGGTGTAACCATCGCTGTTGTACTGCTGGGCGGCCACCCGGTAGAGCAAATCCTCACGCAAGGGTCCGCTGCTGACGAAGCCAAGGCTGTAGCTGTCGTAATCACCGGCGGTGGCTTCAAGGTGATTGTAGAACTCTTCGGTGGGTGCATTGCTGCGAACATTGATCAGGCCGGCCAGGGCGTTGGCGCCGTGCAGGGTGCCCTGTGGGCCGCGCAGCACTTCCACCTGCTCCACGTCGAACAGGGTGCCGATGCTGCCGATGCCGCTGAAGTCGACGTTGTCGATAATCATCCCCACCGAGGGGTTGAGCGGTTCCTGGAACTGGCTGCGGTCACCGATACCGCGAATCTGGAAGTAGCGGGCCCGCGAGGTGCCGCTGGCAAAGTTGACGTTGGGCGCCATGTTGAGAATATCTTCCAGGTGCTGGGCCGCACGTTCCTGGATGGTGGCTGCACCCAGTACTGTCGCGCTGGCGCTGGACTGCAGAATGCGGGTCTCCCGCAGTTCGGCGGTAACCAGGATTTCCGGCAACTCATCTGCCGCAAAAACGGGACTACTCACTAGCGTTACAAGAAGTGAGCCAATTCGATAGTTAGTATTCACAGAGTCTCTCCATTGCTAACAAAGAGACCCGGCAGGCGACGTACAACGGGCATGAAACAGGTTCACCTATTCCTACGCCGGTGCTAACCGGATCAGGTTCAAAGGGTTTGTTGTCCGCTCAGCGCGCCAACATCTCAGGCAAAGCCACCCCTCAGGTAGTGATGCACCAAAGTGCGCGGACATAGTATCATTACGGGGCAGGGGGAGGAACTGCAGGCTCATGAGTTCACAGGATTACAAGGGCAGAGACCGGAGAAAGGCACCGAATTCACCGGAGCCGATTTCCTATAGCGACGTCGATTCGCAGATGGGCGAGTTTGTGCGCAGGGTGGAATTAAACGAGCGTATTCTCCAGCGCCTGCAGCAGTACGAGCTGATGCTGCTGGATGCCGCCAACCTGCCCGCCCTGTTCGATGTGCTGTTGCTGGCAACACCCCGCCAGTTCGGCCTTACTGCAGTGGGTCTCACCCTGCACGACCCTGAGGGTCTGCTGCGCGAGCTCTGCCCGGATGATATGCACTACGACGACGTGCTGAAACTGGAGCACGATTCCTTCGAGATGCAACGCCTCTACGGTGCAACACCCACCGTGGAAGTTATCGATTACGACGATGCCCGCCTCGACAAGGTGATGATTAGCGGCAGCACCGCCCAGGCTGCGGTGCTTCTACCCCTGGTGCGCGGCGATATGCTGATCGGGAGCTTTCACTGGATGACAACGGATGCCAATCCCTTCGCCAGCGAGGTGGAGCTGGATTTCATTCGCCACCTGGCGGCCATTATCACCATTTGCCTGGAAAACTGCGTCAACTCGGAACGGCTTTCGCAGCTGAGCCTGCTGGACCCGCTGACGCGGCTCAGCAACCAGCGCGCCTTTGGTATGGAGTTACGCAAGGAGATTGCGCGGGCCCAGCGCAACCGCAAATCCCTGACCCTGTTGTTTATCGAGGTCGACGATTTCAAGGATATTGCGCAGAACTACGGGCACCTGGCCGGCGACTTCACGCTTAAATCCGCATCGAGCCATATCGCGCACATGCTGCGGCGCACCGACCTGATTGCCCGCTGCGGTAACGCGCGTTTTGCGCTGCTGCTGCCGGCCTGCAGTGAATCCAAGGGCCAGGAGATCGCCGAGCGCACGCGCAGCGACACGGAATTCATGGAGATCGACGACGGCCGCGGCGCCAACCTCTTTGCCAGCCTGTCGGTAGGCCTGACCAGCTGGAATCCGCAGAACTACCCCGCGGTTAATATGGAGCAACTGGCCACTCAGATCGAGACCACGGCCGACCAGGCGCTGCAGCGCTCCGCTGCCGGCGGCGGCAATCGCGTCTCGGTGGCCCGATTGACCACCATGTTGGTCTGATCCCTTTCAGCCGAGGTAGAAATCATGGCTTGTGACCCGGTGGCCCTCAAGGGCCGCAAGATTCTCATTACTGGTGCCACCGGCCAGGTGGCTGAACCTGTGATCGCTGCCCTGGCGGGCGAAGCCGAGATCACCGCCCTGGCGCGATTTGCCAAGGCGGAAGATCGCGAGCGTATCGCCGCCCTGGGGGCGACCTGCGTGAGCGCCGACCTCGCTGAGCCCGAGGGGCTGCGTGAAGTGCCGCGGGATTTCGATTACGTGATGAACTTCGCCGTGGTCAAATCCGGCGATTTCGAATACGACCTGGCGGCCAACGGCGAGGGTGTGGGCCGGCTAATGCTGCACTGCCAGGATGCCGAGGCCTTTTTGCATTTTTCCTCCACGGCCGTTTACGAGTATGCGGGCCATGAACCGCGCAAGGAGGACTCGCCCCTGGGGGATAATCATCGGGTGATGTTTCCGACCTACAGTATTTCCAAGATCGCCGCGGAAACAGTGTGCCGTTTTACTGCGCACCAGTTTGGAATTCCCACCACCATAGCTCGTCTCAGTGTGCCTTATGGTGATAACGGCGGCTGGCCCTACTACCACCTGCTGATGATGAAGGAGGGCATTCCCATCGACGTGCACCCGGAGGCGCCGAATTACTACAACCTGCTGCACGTGGATGATTACATCGAGAAAATCCCCCGGCTGCTGGCAGCGGCGAGCACCGAGGTAACTACCGTGAACTTCGGTGGTTCGGAGAAAACCAGCATCGAGGAGTGGTGCGCCTACCTGACTGAGCTGACCGGCTTCGAACCGGTCTTCAACGAAAACCCGAAAGCCTTCGGTAGTCTCTGTATCGATACCACCCGCATGCACAAGCTGATCGGCCCGACTTCTGTCGACTGGAAAGAGGGGGTTCGCCGCCTGGTGGAAAACCTGGCGCCGGAACTGTTAAAGGCCTCCTGAGATGGCGGACATCGAACAGCGCATCGCGCGCCTGGAAGCCATCGAGGCGATCCGCCAACTCAAGGCCAAATACTTCTTCGCCTGCGACAACAAGCAACCGGCGGTCGTGCGTGAGTGCTTTGTCGACGGCGATATGGTGATCGATTACGGCCGCGTCGGTGTGATGCACAGCGTCGACGAACTGGTGGCCGTGTTCGAAAAGCTGGCCTGTGAGGAGCACATCGTCGAGATGCATCACGCGCAGAACCCGCAGATTACGGTGCACAGTGAAACCGATGCCAGTGCCACCTGGGGGCTCTACTACTACCTGATCAATACCCGTGACAACACCGTGACCCAGCTTGCTGGTTTCTACGAGGATGAATACCGTTGTGTCGATGGCGACTGGAAGATCAGCAAGACGCTCTACCGGGTGACGTCCACCCAGATCATGGATCTCTCCGAGGGCATGGCGAAGGTGATCTTCGCCGGCCGCGAGGCATCGCCCGAGCTGGACGATCCCTCGAAGCAAGCGGGTTAGTTACTCCCCGAAGCTGTACACCAGGTCGATGCCGTAGGTGCGCGGCTTACCGTAGACATTACCGGCGAAGCCCAGGCTGGCGAAGTCGATGCCCCACTCACGGTACTCCTCATCGGCCAGGTTTTTACCCCAGGCGGAAATACGCAGGTTACCCTTGTCTCCCAGCGATATGTCGTTGAGGCTGAGCCGCGCGTTCAGCAGCCAGCGGTCGTCGGCACTGTCATACTGGTTCTGGAACGGGTGGAAGGTGAATTCATCCGTGTAGTTTGCATCCAGTCGCGCTGACACCGAGGCCCAGTCAAAAGGCTGGAAGTCATATTGCAGCCCGATGCTCAGGGTGTTCTCCGGTGTGCGCGCCACCGTGGTGACATTGGAGATGTCCTCCTCCTGGTCAGTGGCCGGGTTGCGCGCCAGGTACTCGTCAAACTCCGCGTCCAGGTAACCGTAGGTGGCATCCAAGACCAGCCCCTCGGCGAGCACGGCGACCAGGTCCAGTTCGATACCCCAGAAGGTCGCCTCGCCGGCGTTTACCAGGCGACTGGAAGCGCCACCACTGCCCGCTTCGAACTGGGCGATCTGGATATCGTCATACTCGTTGTAGAAGCCGGCCAGGTTGGTACGCAGCCGGTTGTTCCACCACTCGGCCTTCATGCCGACCTCGATGGCGTCGATGTCTTCCTCGTCCACCTGGTTTTCCCAGCCCGGGATACTCGCCGCCCGGGCGTTGAATCCGCCGGCGTTGTAGCCGGTGGAGTAAGTGGCATAAATGTTGATGTCCTCGTTGAGGAAGTAATTGACGTTGAGCAGGTAGCTGATGTTATCCCAGTCGTCGTCGTTCACCAGCTTGTCGTCGATCGACTCGTGCAACAGGCTCTCGTTAAACAGGAAGGCATCCCGCTCGTCCTCGGTGTAGCGAACACCGGCGGTCAGCTCCCAGTCGTCGGTAAGCGCGTAGGTCGCCTGGCCGTAGATCGCCCAGGAATCCGTATCCTGACCGTAAATGAAGTCTGTCTGGCCATTCAGGTTAGGATCGGCACCTGGCTGAGGGAAGGGGAAAGGCAGGCGCTGGCTGCCGACACAGGGCCCCAGGTCGCAAAAGCCCAGTGCCGTGTAAATCGGCCGCAGGGCCTCGCTTCGCGGCAGGATGAACTCGATCGGCAGGGCGAAGGTCTGGGGGTTGTCCTGGTAGACCTCTTCCTCGTAGTTGTAATAACCCAGGGTATAGGACAGCTTGTCGTCGAACAGGTCGCCGAACATCTGCAGCTCGTGGGTGGTCATCTCGATGTAGCCGTCGGGAATGGCCGCGTGGAAGCCCGGTGTCGGCACCGGTTGCCCGCCACCGTAGAAGGCATCCCGGGCGATATAGGCGCCGCCGTCCAGGTCGGTGCGATCATAGGTGGAGTCCGTATCGCGGTCGGCGAAGATGTACTTCAGGGTGAAGGCATCCAGCTCCCACTCCACGGTCAGGCTGTGACCGTCTACCTCGAGTTCTTCCGTGCTCACATTGTCAAGCGTGTAGTCATCGCGTCGGTCGTCCGGGTCGCCCACGGTGGCCGCCATTTCCTGGTAAAGCTCGCCGCCGAGAAACTCGAAAGGGAAGGGTGTCGTGGTGAACCCGTTGTACAGCTCGCTCTTCACCTCGGTGATCTGGAAGGGGGCGGGTACGCCCTCGTTGTCCGTCTTGTCGTAGGTGTAGTCAATAGTCAGGTTGTCTATCGGTTCCAGGCGAACCGCGATGCGGTAGCTGTCGTTGTCCTCGCTGCCCAGCTCATCTTCCTGCCCGGAGCCATAATCGTTGTCGGCCCAGCCGTCGTACTCCATGGTCATGCCGGTCAGCTTCAGCGAGAGCATATCGAACATTTGCGGGAAGTCGACGGAGGCCTTGTAACGCTGGTAGCCGTCATTACCGGCGGAGGCCTCCAGGTCCACGCCGAGAATGCCGGAGGGCTTCACCGTGGTGACGTTGATCGCGCCACCGGTGCTGTTACGGCCGAACAGCGTGCCCTGGGGGCCGCGCAGTACCTCCACGCTCTCCATATCGACGATATCGAAGACCGCGCCCACGGTTTTACTCATGTAGACGCCGTCGATGTAGAAACTGACCTTGGGATCCACCAGCAGCGAGGTCTCACCGCTGCCCACCCCGCGGATGAAGATGGACATATTCGAGTTCGATGAGGGCTGTTTCTGGATATTGGTATTCGGTGCCAGGCTGCCGATATCTGTCATATCGAAGATACCCAGATCCTCGATCTTCTGCCGGCTGAAGGCAGTTACTGCAATGGGTGTGTCCTGCAGCAGTGTTTGTTTGCGCTGGGCGGTAACTATCACCTCTTCCAGCACGGTGCCCTCCTGGGCAAAGCTGGGGGTGGACAGGGTCGATGCGGCCATTACAGCGGCGGCCAGGGGTGCAATCGAGGTACGAACTCTGCGGGTCATGTGTTACTCCTGTTATTTTTTATCTGGAGAAGTCTGACTATAGCTTATGTGCACTTACAGCAGGTTTAACTATATGGGCTGCCGGAGCAAGTGTCTTAGCCCATTTGGGCTATGCGTGGACATTTTGTGAGTGTGCGCTAGTCTGTAAGCCCCCTGAATTCGAGGAGATGATCATGGCCGCTGAGCAGCGACTGGAAGGAAAAGTAGCCCTGGTAACCGGGGCTGCATCGGGAATTGGCCTCGCCTGTGCCGAACGCTACAAGCGGGAAGGGGCCATTGTCTGCGGCTCCGATCTCAATGACTCTGACAACCCGGCCTTTGACCATTTCCAGACCCTTGATGTGCGCGATGGCGAGGCCCAGCGGGACTGGGTCGCTGCTGTTGTCGCAAAATTTGGCCGCGCTGACATCATCGTGACGGCAGCCGGGGTGGGCGATGCCGGGCCGCTGCACATGGTCGAGGAAGAGGGCTGGGACCGGGTCATCGATATCAACCTCAAGGGCACCATGTTGTCGGTCAAGGCCGTACTGCCGCAAATGATGGAGCAGCGCAGCGGCAGTATTATCACTGTCGCCAGCGTCGAGGGGCTGGAGGGTTGCGAGGGCGGATCCTCCTACAATGCCTCCAAGGGCGCAGTAGTGCTACTAACAAAGAATGTGGCCATCGATTACGCGAAAATGGGCATTCGCTGCAACGCGATCTGCCCCGGCTTTATCGACACGCCCCTGCTGCGCAGCGTGATGGATATGGAAGGTATGGAGGGCTTCCGTGCCAGTGTCCAGGCCCAGCACAAGGGCGGGCGCCTGGGTGAGCCGGAAGAGATTGCCGGCGCTGCTTACTTCCTCGCTTCAGAGGATTCCAGCTTTGTTACCGGCCAGGCACTCGCCGTGGACGGCGGCTATACCGCCGGCCACTCACATGGTCTTGTCGAAATGATGGGCCTCGGCTAAAACCGGGGTCAGCCCCCTTTTATTAAAGCCGGGGTCAGACCCCTTTTTGTCAAAAAAGGGCTCTGACCCCTTAATTGGACTAGAAGCGGTAGCGGGCAGTTACGCCGTAGGTGCGCTCCAGTCCCACACTCACCCGGTAACCCTCGAAGTTGGTCACGGGGTTGATGCTGGGCTGGGTCTGGTCCCGGTTTCGGGCGCCGCCCGACAGGTATTCCTCGTCATCCAGGTTCTTGCCCCACACAACGATATCCCAGTCGCCGCTGGGTGCCGTTACACCAATGCTGGCATTGAGCAGGGTGTAGTCATCACCGACCAGGTCCGGGTCCAGGTCCGGGAAGAAGAACTGCTCGTCCCGGTAGGCCACTTCACCGCGGATATACCAGTCCCAGCCGCCGGCGAAGGTATCGTTCCAGGTGGCAAAGAGGTTGTAGCTCCACTCCGGGGCATAGTTCAGGTCTTCGCCACTGAGATCCTGGATAAACGCAGGGTTGCCATTGTCATCGATGACCTGGGTACAGGCTTCGCGCTGGTACTGGGCGCGGATACAACCGGCGTCCTTGTACTCGTCCCAGGTGGCATCGATGTAGGAGATGTTGCCGTTGATGGTCAGGTGCTCGCCGAACAGGAAGGTGAATTCACTTTCGACACCCTGGATTTCCACCTCGGCGGCATTCTGAATCGAGTTGCCGATACCCAGTTCATCGGCGATTTCCACCTGGTAATCGTCGTAGGTCTGGTAAAAGGCGCTCAGGTTCCAGCTCACGGTGCGGTCGAAGAAGCGGCCCTTCATTCCTACGTCGAAGCTGTCCGCGGTTTCCGAATCGAAGGGTTCGGGACAGGCCGGGTCTTCATCGGTGCCCTTACAGACATTGTGCCCGCCGGCCTTGAAGCCCCGGTCCCAGCCGCCATAGATCGAAATGTCTTCGGTGATCCAGTAAGTCAGCTTGACGGTGCCCAGGACCTCGTCCCAATCGTCGCTCTGGGTGGGAATATCATCAGCCCAGGGTGTAGTGGGCACCACCGGTGAGTTCAGCTCGGCGAGGGGTCCAACGCCGGTCAACTGGCCCTTGTCCGAATCTTTATCCACGTAGGAATAGCGCAGGCCGAAGGTCAGGTCCAGTTCCTCGGTGAAGCTGTAGATATTGTGGGAAAAGATCGCCCACTCCTCGATGTCCTCATCGAGATCCGACAGGCCCGCCGCTTTGAGTTGCACGGCGCCGCCGCCGAATATGCCGATCGGAGTCGAGAAGGGCGTATAACTTTCAGTCTCTGTATCGGCGTAGAAAAAGCCGAGAATCGACGAGAGCTTGTCACCGTCGTAATTGAGCCGCAGCTCCTGGGTGGTGGACTCCGTGCCTGGCTCGTTGATGAAGTCAGCCAGATAGTAGGGCCCCACCGAGGTGTCCGCGGTGCCGAATTCATTGAATCCGTAGGTCTCGAAGTCGTAATCCTGGTAGCTGGTAATGGAGTTCAGCGACCAGGTGTCGTTGATGTCCCAGTCCACGTGCAGCGACCACATGTCGATGTCAGTCTCGCGGTTACTGGGATCGGAATTGTCCGTCTTGCGATCAAAGGGGTCGCGGACGATCAGCAGGGAATTGCCGGCGGCTGCATTGGCGCTGTCCAGGGTCTGGTAGAGGTCACCGTATTCCTGGGCGATGGAGCTGGAACCATCCACGTCGGTCTCGTGGTGTTCGAAGCCAAACATGGCGGTGATGTCGTCACTCACATCCCACTGGAAGTGAGCGCGAATGCCCCACTGCTCGTAGGCACCACCATCGCGATTGGGCACGGTGACATTGTCGATCAACTCATCGCGCTCGTTGTAGTAGGCGCTGGTCCGCATGGCCATGCTGTCGCTGATGGGCAGGTTGCCACCGCCGCGAACCTCGATCAGCCCGAGGTTGCCGAAGTTACCCTCGGCGTAGCCGTCCACTTCCTCGGTGCTGGGTCGCCGGGTGTGCATGGAGATGGCGCCGGAAGACACTTCCTTACCGAACAGGGTGGCCTGGGGGCCTTTCAGGATCTCGATTCGTTCGATATCCGCCAGGTTGTTGTAGGCCATCTCGGGCGCGCCCAGGGGGATCTCGTTGAGGAAGATGCCCACTGCCGGGCGTATCGCGGGTACGAAACTGTTGGTGCCGACACCGCGAATACGAATCACCTTGCCGAAGCCATCGGCGCCGCCTTCGATGGAGATCCCCGAGGTGATTTTACTGATGTCCTCGAAGTTGTTGGTGATGGTTTTCTCCATCATCTCGGAACCGATGGCGGCCACGGAGCCGGGAACATCCTGCAGGGTCTGTTCCCGCTTCTGGGCGGTGACGATCACTTCTTCAATTTGCATCTGGGCCACGGCGGGCGTCGCGATGGCAACGGCCAGGGCCAGGGCGGTTTTGTGGAATATGCGGGGTGCGTTAGACATTGTGCGGGCTCCTACCATCTAGGGTATGTTTTATATTATCGAGCGTAGTGTGGATTGAAGCGCAGCGCCAATCTTCCCAGCTTGCACGCTGGGGGTAAATCCCAAATAGTGCCTCCACCTGAATGGTTCAATAATCGCGACTGCACCGGCTTTCCGCGCTGTTGGGCGAAGTGTGCAGTGACAACATGGCTTCAGGGCCCGCTTTTCGGCGGTTCGCCTCTGCTACCATGAACACCGGTATTTGGAGAGCACCTGTATGGCCTACGACAAGCTCATGTCCCCCGGTCGCATCGGCGCAATGGAGCTGCGCAATCGCATCCTGATGACGCCGATGGGCACCAACCTGGCCCAGCCCGACGGCCATTGCGGCGAGCGCATCCAGGCCTATTACGAGGCCCGCGCCCGTGGCGGCGCCGCTGCCGTAATCGTCGGCGTGGCCGCGATCGCCTGGCCGGATGGGGCCTGTAACCCCAACCAGGTGGCAATCTCCGACGATCAGTTCCTGCCCGGCCTCAGCGCACTGGCCGGGCGCGTTAAACAGCACGGTTGCCGTGCCGCGATCCAGTTGCAGCATGCGGGCAAGGTCGCGGTGTGTGACATGGCCGCGGGTAGACCCATGCTGGTACCGTCCATTCCCCACAGTACGCCCGATGACATGATGCAGGCGTTGACGCCGGCGGAGATGAACGCCTTCGTCAAATCATTCAGCGCAGATACCAAAATTGAATACAAGGTGGCGACGCAGGAGGACATCAACTGGCTGGTGCAGACTTTTGCAGAGGCCGCAGAGCGGGCCAAGCGGGCGGGTTTCGACGCCGTGGAGCTGCATGCCGGACACGGTTATATCCTCTCGGAATTCCTCTCACCCCACGTCAATCAGCGCGACGATGAGTACGGCGGCTCCCTGGAGAACCGGTCCCGACTCTTGGTCGAAGTCATCCAGGCGGTGAAAGCCCGGGTCGGCACCGATTTCCCGGTCTGGTGCCGCATCGATTCCAAAGAATACCGGGTGGAGGATGGCATCGTATTCGAGGACGCGGTGGAAACTGCACGCATCGCCGAGCGGGCCGGTGCCGACGCCATTCACGTCAGCGCCTATGCCAATCCCAGCTCGGGCATCGGGTTTACCGAGGCGCCGCTGGTACATGAACCGGGCGCTTACCTGGGCTTTGCTCGTGACATAAAGCGGGCGGTTTCCATCCCGGTGATCGCCGTGGGCCGTATCGAGCCGCAAGTCGCGGAGAAGGTCGTCGGCGCCGGCGAGGCAGATTTTGTGGCCATGGGCCGCAAACTGCTGGCAGACCCGTAGCTGCCCAACAAGTTGCAGGAGAACCGGTCCGCCGACATCCGACCCTGTATTTACTGCTATACCTGCGTCAGCCAGATCTTCCTCAACGACCATGTGATTTGTGCGGTCAATGCCGAAACCGGCTTCGAGGAACACAAGACCATTACGCCGGCACCAGATCCGCGCCATATTCTGGTGGTCGGTGGCGGACCGGCGGGGATGGAAGCTGCCCGGGTAGCAGCGCTTCGCGGGCACAAGGTGACCCTGTGCGAGCGCAGCGGCCGACTCGGGGGCACCGCATTTTTTGCCTCCATCCCCTATGAACCCAACGGGCGCCTGATCCGCTACCTGGAGCAACAGGTGCGCAATTTGCCGATCCAGTTGCGCCTCGGCGTCGACGTGGATGAGGCGCTGGTAGCGGAGCTGTCACCGGATGCGGTGGTGGTGGCCAGTGGTGCCCTGCGCGAGGCGCCACCGATTCCCGGGACCGAGGCAAATCATGTGTTCAGCGGCGATGAATTGCGTGCCCTGATGACGGGCGATACCGGCTCGCCGGCTGTCAGGAAACTGAACCTGTTCCAGCGGCTGATGATGTTTGCCGGGGGGCTGCTCGGTATTACTCGCAATGCGGATTGGATTCGCCGACTCAGCCACTGGTGGATGCCGGTGGGCAAGCGCGTGGCCATAATTGGCGGCGGCCTGGTCGGTGTCGAACTGGCGGAATTCCTGGTCGAGCGCGGGCGCCAGGTCAGCGTGATCGAGGAAGACGAGAAATTTGGTGCCGAGCTGGCCGTGGTGCGACGCTGGCGGGTCTTGCACGAATTGAAAGACCACGCGGTTATCATGATCAACAAGACTCGCGTGACGCGCATCGACGGTAAAGTCCTTACCCTGCAGGGGGAAGAAGGCGAGGCCACCATCGAGGCCGATACGGTTATCCTGGCCAGCGGCGCCCGCGGCGACCAGTCACTGGCAGAACTGCTGCAGTCCAGGGGTATCGAGACCCACAGTGCCGGCGACTGCGGCGAAGTCGGTTATCTTCACGGGGCCATGCACAGCGGTTACCGTGTTGGTTCTATGTTGTAAGCAAGGGATGCAGGAGACAGGGTTTGGAAGGTAAACGGTTTGAATTCGAGGGCGAGGACGGCCTCACCCTGGTGGCAGAAGCCTGGGGCGATCCGGCCAATCCGCCGGTAATATTTGCCCACGGCGGCGGCCAGACCCGGCATTCCTGGGGCGGTACCGCCC
>Ga0056115_1000009_pt1 | contig 182071 bp, 171 predicted proteins | sample WorMetOlspDAHAB1_FD_77007 | JGI IMG/M metagenome (GOLD analysis project Ga0056115, IMG submission 77007) | Marine gutless worms symbiont microbial communities from Max Planck institute for Marine Microbiology, Germany - Olavius sp. DAHAB.1 ...
CGACCACTTCGAAGCGCGTGTCAGACACCGTGAACGTGTGACTGTCGCCGGCATCCTCGTCAACAACACTCAGCGTGCCGACCGTCGCGCCCGCATCATTCTCCGTCACCGTGGACGCGGACAGATCGAGGTCCGTAATTGGGTCATTGACACCGGTAATCGTGACAGTGACTGTTTCGCTGTCCGTATTGCCCAGTATGTCGGAAACCGTGTAGTCGAAAGTATCTGTGGCGGTCTGGCCCGCCAGGAGATAGTCGTAGGCCCCGCTTGGGTCATAGCTGTAACTGCCATCGCTGTAGACAGTGACGGCGGCACCACCGTTAGAGCTGATGCTGACGGAATTAGCGGAAGCACCAGGTGCCGGCTCATTCATAGTGTCCGAAGTAGAACCGCTGGCGCCGGATACGTAAAGGTGGTTGGCAACCGACACGAAGCCATCCGCAATGGTATTTGGTGAGCCCGGCGAACCGGCCGCTAGTGCCGTATCGTAGACCCTGACGATCGCGTATTCACCGAGCATTGAGGAGGGAGTACCGGTAATCTGCGAGCCCGCCCCGATCGTACCGGAAATCTTGCCCAGGCCCGCATCATCGGTATCGCTCCAGTCGATGACCGAAGTCGCCGACGTGGTGCTCAAGCCACCGCTGGTTCCGCTGCCCCCATTGACGTGCAGACCCAAACCGTTGGTGGTATCGAGCACTACAACTGCCTGTATGAATTCAGAGGTGGGGTCGATACCGGTGAGGCTGAGCGACAGTGTTGCCGTACCGCCGCCGATCGCGTTGTCGTAATAGAGAGTTAGAACATCATCGGTGGGGTCGGCATTAGGCGTGTAAGTCAGCGCAAAACCGGCGTTAGTGCTGCCGGTTTCATAGACCACGTACTCCGTACCGTCGGCAACCGAGGTGCTGGGCTGGAACCAGAATTCGAAACTTGCATCGGCATCGGTGATGACGTCGGCGTAATCGGCACTGGCATCGGCACCTCCGGCGATATTGTAAGACTCATTGATACCCGGGTAGTTGGTGCTCGGGAAAATGTTGGGATTCTGGGAAAAACCGAACTGGAAATCGACGCCGCTGCTCAGCTCGTCCTCAAATATCGGGTTATTGGGTGTGTCGTCTTCTGCAATGTATTCCGATAGCCGGTTTGCATTGATACTGCCCAGCAACTGGACATCGTTACTAAGAATGCCCGACGCGGGAATAACCGTGGCACCGTCGTCCTCGCCCACCGCCAGATTGTCCGGGTTGGCCTGCAGGGTCAGGGTTGAGTCGACAACCAACTCGATCGTCGCCCCGGTACCATTGTCGGTGCTCTGTCCGCCGCCATCGCTGGTGACAGCCACGTGGTAGTCGCCATCTGCCAGATTCAGCAGCGGCGCAACGCCGCTCAGGTCCAATGTCCAGTTGCCGCTGCCGTCGGAGGTAAGCGCGGTGGTTCCGGCCAGCGTATAACTGCCCAGCGCCGGGCCATTGGGAGCGCCGTCGCTATCTGTATCCGCGAAAATCTCTACGGTGAGAGTACCGGTATCTGCCTCATCGAAGGTGCCTGTCAGGGTCGGATTGGGCGAGGTGGTTGTGAGCAGATCCACCGTCGGGGTACCGAGTACCTCGATGACCAGCTCATCGGCAGTGGCATCGTTGTTGGTGCCACCGCCACCGTCATCGACAAACACAGTGATGTCGTAGGTATTGCCCGCCAGCAGGTTGGCATTGGCGGCGCCCGGTGCAGACAGGTCCAGGGTCCAGTTGCCGCTGCCATCACTGCTGAGCCCGGCATCGTAACTGGGGCTGCCCTGCAGTCCGGTGACCTCGTAGTCCACACCGTTGACAGTGATTCTCAGCTCGTCAGCTGCGTCCTCGTCAAAGGTGCCGGTTAAAACCGGCGTCAGGTCTACAGTGGTCTGGGAATCAACCGTGGGTACCGGGATAAAACCCAGAATGTTGATGGAGACCGTGCCTTCAACCGGCGGCGCGGTGCCATCGTCGACTTCGTAAGTGAAATCGGTGATCGGGCTGCCGCTGTAGCTGCCGCTACCCGGCGCATCGTATTCCAGGCCGGCGACCTCTGCGGGTGTCAGGGTCTGACCGAGGGTCAGGGCCGTGCCCGAGGCCAGTGTCACGCTGCCTTCACTGGGCAGCGCCGTCACTGTAATAGTCAGGCTGGCATCATCTATATCGGTAGGTGCCGCCAGGCCCAGGTTGGTGTCCAGGTCATCCACATCGACGCTCAAGGCGTTGCTGTCCACCACCGGCGGATCGTTGACGCCATCGATGGTAACCGTGACCGTGGCCGTATCGGTGTTGCCGTAAATGTCCGTCACCTGGTAGGTGATGGTGTCCGTCGCGGTATCACCGACGTTCAGGGAATCGAAAAGGCCCGGAGTGACCCCGTTGGGGTCGTAGCTGTAACTACCGTCGGTGTAGACGACAAATTCACCACCGTTGGTCCCGGTGATGGTGACCGAGTTGGGCGCGCTGCCGGGTGCGGGTTCGGTCAGCGCCTGGGGCGTGCCGCCGTTATTGACCTCGGACACATAGAAATGATCGGCCACGGCACCGTAGTTATCATTGACCTCGGTTTCAGTCAGGGCGGAGTTGTAGATCCGGACAATACCCATCTCACCGAGGAAGTCCGACGGCGTGCCACTGGGAAACTGTGAGCTGGCACCCGGGTCCCCGGCTACTGTTCCGAGGCCCATATCGTTGGTATCGGACCAGTCGATATCACCGCCAGGCGTATCCGTATCGCTGTAGCCGAAACCGTTGCCGGGACCGCCGTTGACGTAGAGCTGGATGTCGTCCCCGGCGTCATCGAACACAGCGGTTATCTGCAGGAACTCATCCGGCGGGTTGGGTGCGGCGACATTGACTGACAGGGTGGCCGTCGACCCGCTGTCATCGTCATCGAAATAGAGGGTGACTACATCGTCGGCAGCGGCATTGTAGGTATAGGTGACCGAGAATCCCTCGGTATCGTCTCCCGCCTCGAAAACCAGGTACTCCTGTCCGTCAGTCAGGGTATTGGCACCGACATCCCGTGGTTTTACCCAGAATTCGAAAGAATAGGAGGATTCGGTGGACGCCTCCGGGAAATCGGCAGTTGAGGTCGCCCCGGCAAGATTGAATTCGTAGCTCTCGGTAATACCCGGAAAGTTGGTATCGACGCTGGTGTTCTGGGAGGTGGGCGAACCAAAATCCCAGTTGATGCCGAGCAGGTTATTGTCCACCCAGAAGTCGTTGCCGCCGATATCATCTGCAGCAACAAACTCACGCTCCAGGCTGTTATCGACGCCGCCAATAACATTGAAGTCATTAGTAATAAGGCCATCGGCGGGAACGCTGACCAGGCTGTCATCTTCAGTGACAGTAAGCGTGTCGTCCTCGGCGGTTTCCACGAGCGAGGTATCCACCACCAGTTCGGCGCTGCTGGGATCGTTCTGGGTAACGCCGCCACCGCTACTGCTGGTATCGATATCGTAGGTTTCCACATCCGCCAGCACTGTGCCGCCGCTGCCGCCGGCGCCGTCGGCAACAGTCAGGTCCAGTGACCAGTTGCCGAAACCGTCCGAGGTGAAGCCAGGGTCGCCCAGGGTATAGGTGCCGTAATCGTTGGGACCATCGGGGTCGGTAATATCGATGCTCAGGGTTGCACCGTTGGCCTCATCGAAAGTACCAGTCAGGGTCGGCGACTGGTTGTTGGTGGTGAGAGGCTCCACGGTCGGCACGGCGATGTAGTCGACCACCAGTTCGTCACTGGTGGTATCGCTGGCCGTGGTGGCACCCGAATCCTTCTCGTTGGTAACCGAGACATTGTAGGTGCCCTCGGCCAGGGTCTGGCCGGCGACGCTGAGATCCAGGGTCCAGTTACCGCTACCGTCCGTCGTCAGGCCCGTCGGGTAGGAGGGAGAGCCCTGCAAATCGGTTGCGGTGTAGGTGACACCGTCGACAATAATTTCCAGCTCCTCGGCATTGAGTTCGTCGAAGGTACCCGTCAGTACCGGCTGGTTCTCAATGGTGGTTTGGCTGTCGACCGTGGGAATGGGGATAAAGCCATCGATGGAAAAGCTGACCGCTCCCTCCACAGGCGGGTTATAGCCATCATCGACATCGTAGGTGAAATCGCTGATCGCAGCGCCGGTATAGGAACCGCTGCCCGGGGAATCGTATTCCAGTGCCAGTAACTGGTCCACGCTCAGGGTCTGGCCCACCGTGAGGGCTGAACCCGAGGCCAGGGTCACCGTGCCCTCACTGGGCAATGCCGTAACAGTAATTGTCAGTGTGGCGTCCGCGTCATCCGGGTCCAGGCTGTTGGGTGCAGTACCCGGTGCAACGAGGCCGAGCGGTGAGTCGACGTCGTCAACCCCCACATTCAGGGAATTGCCAGGCGCCGCGGGTATGTCGTCAATACCCGTAATGGTCACCGTGACCGTGGCAGTGTCGGTATTGCCGGCGCTGTCGGTCACCGTGTAGGTAATCGTGTCGGTGGCCGTCTGGCCCACCGTCAGGCTATCGAACAGGCCGCTGGTGATGCCGTTGGGGTTATAGGTATAGCTACCGTCGCTATAGACGGTGAACTCGCCACCGCTGTTGCCCTCGATGACCGCGCTGTTGGGCGGCCCACCTGCCGGGTCGGCGATGCCGCTGGAGGTGGTGCCGCTGACATTAGACACCCAGGGGTCGTTGAGAAGGGCCCGGTAGTTGTCGGCAATCTGGGTATCGCTGAGCTGGTAGCCGGCGCCGCTGGTCAGGCCGTAAATCCTGAAGGACGCAATATCGCCGTCAAAGTTATTGGGTGTTCCCGCTGAAGACTGGGAGCTACCGCCCTGCTGACCATCAACCGTACCGAGGGCCAGATCCTGGTTCTTGCTCCAGTCATCCACATTGCCCGGAGCGGAGGTAACCTGCAGTCCGCCGGTAGCAGCACCGCCATTGACGTACATCCTGATCTCGTTGCTCTGGTCATCGAAGGTCACCGCCAGCTGGAAAAATTCCGCTGTGGGATCGATGCCGCCACCCAAATCCAGGCTGACTGTGGTCGCGACGGCGTTGTCGTCGTCGTAGTAGAGGATGAAACGGCCATCTTCCGGGTTGGCCGCGGCTTCGTAGACCAGGGAGAAACCCTCGTCGGCATCACCGGCATCGGCAATAACGTATTCCTGGCCGGCGGTCATACCCGAATCGATCTTCAACCACCATTCCAGGGTCGCCGAGCGTTCATCCAGGGCACCGGCATAGTTATTGTTGGTCACCGCTGTGCCATTGACCGTACCGTCAAACTGGTAGGCAGCAGTAATCGCCGTGAGGCCCGTGGCCGGGGACGTGGTGCGGGTAACACCGCTACCCAGGTTAAAGAAACGGTCCAGGTTGTTCTGGCCATCGATCGCAGCGTCTTCCCACTGGCTGTCACCATCGGTGTCGTCCGAGGCGACAAAGTCCGCCCGCAGGTTGGTGCTTTCAACTGCAGCACCCGAAGGGTCCAGCAGTATCAGGTCATTGGACAGTATGCCGTCGGCGGGTACCGTCGTACCCGCGTCGTCTTCGTCGACCGTCAGTGTGTCGTCTGCCGCCACCAGGGTGCCGCTGGAATTGACCACCACCTCGTTGGAGCTGGTATCCGTGGCATCGGCATCGGCATTTTCGTTGTAAACCGTGACCTCGTAGGTACCGTCGCCCAGGGTCTGGCCGGCAGTAGCCAGGTCGAGAGTCCAGTTACCGCTGCCGTCAGTCGTCAACCCGGTCGGCGGGGAGCCGGCGAGCGTGTAGGAGTAGAGCGTGCCATCGACGGTAATTTCAAGCAGGGTCGCGTTGGTCTCGTCGAAGGTGCCGTTCAGGGTCGGCTGATCGCTCACGGTAACCAGGCTGTTGACCGTGGGCGTGTCGATCACCCGCAACATGTTGATGGTGGTGACTGCCAGGCTGCTGTCAGTCTCACCGTCACTCATGTAGATCTGGATGACACGGTCATCCGGATTGGTGTTGAGTCCGTCGGTGTTGCTGTAGGTGATGGCCTCCAGCGCGGCGATGATTTCTGCGGTGTTATTCACATCGCCGGTGGTACCGGTCCAGTCCAGCTCGATATAGCTGCTGGTGCTGCTGGCCACACTGATGTTGGTAAGGCCCGTGGTGTTGATAGACAGGGCATCCGATCCAGAGGCATTGGTGAGGCTGACATAGACCTTGGTGACTGAAGTATTGGGCTCGTCGTAGTTGGTCAGGCGTACGCCGCCGGCGTCGACGATGCCGGAGGGTACCGGTGTTCCCAGCGAAGCATCGAAGCTCGTATCAAAATCGAAACCGGTCGCCCCGCTACTGTCGTCCTCATCGGCATCGAAACGGATGGACGAACCGAAGTAGTCAAAGAAAGCCGCGGAATTGAGTGCCGAGTCCTCCTGGTCAGCCAGGGCGAACTTGACGGTGTACTGCTCCCCTGAGCCGTAGCCGGACAGGGTGTTGAGATCGATCACCTCTCCCTCGTAGGTGGTGACGAAATTCATCTCTACATTGGGGTCTGTATCGCTGGCACTGTTGTCATTCAACAGGACATCCGGGTCAGCCTGCTGGTGCAATTCCCTCAGGTTGCTGAATACCAGCTCATTGCTGCCCGACCCACCCGGGTTGTTGTCGATGATGTAGATACCGAAGAGGTCGGTGAAGTCCTGGTTGACCGCGTACTGGTAGGTCTCCTCGGTTGAGAAGACATAACCCAGGGCAAGTTTCTGCACCGTCGGGGTGAAGTCGAACTCGAACAGCGTGACATCCTGCTGGTCGAAGTCGATGCCCTCGGCCGCAGATGAAGCGTCCAGGTCGGGATCGTCTACATCAGAAGCCGCGTTCAGGTTGTCGCTGGTCTGGTTGCCGGCAGTGGCATCCCCCGGCAGCCCCAGGACGTTACCGGTACTGATCACCACACCGCTGTCCATCAACGAGCCGGAAGATGCGTCCTGCAGGTCAGTGAAGGTGCCGATGGCATCGTTGTCGCCGGTGAAGGTGACAGAATCGACGCCTACGCCGCTGCCGGTCGTGGACACCGCGTCTGCCAGTGCGTCATCTGCGGCTGCACCGCCGCCCAGGTCATCGCGATCCTGGACCGACAGGGCCAGCAGATTGCCCCAGCTGCGCTGGCTACCCTCGCTGATTGCCAGCTCGGTTTCCACCTCTCCCGCGGAGACCTCCAGGTCCCAGTCGCCGCCGAGAACAGCCGCACCCGTGTCATCGATCGAAGCCGCGATGTCCGCACCGGTAATTTCCGCGAGTTGCTGCACGAAGGCCAGGCCTTCATCGCCCTCGGCAACGCTACAACCGTAAATGAGGATGTCACCGTCGTCGCTGAGGCTGCCGCCCCAGCTCTCGACGTGTGAGAGGGTGTCGCCGTTTAGCGTGTCCTGGGTCAGGGTCGCATTGCCCAGGCGCAGCTCGCCGGCATCACCGTGGCTGACGATATGAACGGCAGAGTAGGTCTTGTCACTGTTGGCCAGGACATCGGCGATGAAAGCCACGCCGTCGTCGTCGGGCTCGATGAAATAAACCTCGATGTCATCGGCAAGATTCGAGAGGAGCTGGTCGACATCGTCGACCTGGCTGTCGACGAAGAGAATCTCGGGACCGCCCTCGTCTGCCGCCTCCCCGGTCTCCGCGTTGTCCTGGGTCTCGCCGAGGGCGGCAACCAGGTTGCTGAGTTCCTCCTGCTCCTGGCGTATTTGCTCCCGGGCCGACTCCTGGTTGTCATCGACGTTGTCCTGGCTGTCGGCAACGGTAACCGCTCCCGCTGCATCCAGCAGGATTCGGTCTTCCAGTTTTCGATACCGCTTCTTCCAGTTCACGATGACGACCCAATGGTTTGCCGACAGCAAAACCCAACCGGCGACGGGCGGGTTGGGTGCGTTGCAGTCGATTTTGCGAAGCGTCCTTCGCAGTCCCTCATTCTATGGTTATATCGACCGATACCGGCCTCGGGGACAGTTTTTCTTAAGCCAGTCTGTGACAGGGTTCTCAAAGAAGCAACGAGACCACTACGGAATGCGTAGTTAACTCAGAATAGTGCCGGAATCGGTCGTAACTATTGCGCCGCAGACCGCGAAATACATGGGCTTGAGGTTAACTACGTCCCTTTGTGCTATATAAGCCTCTCCAATCATCGGAAGCGGTCACGAGGAATGCTGGAAATCACACCTTTTGGGGAGGCCCTGGGTGCCGAAATAGCGGGTGTCGACCTGCGTGAAGACATCAGTGATGAGCTGTTCGCGGAGATCCGCAAAGCACTCGTCGAGTACCAGGTCGTTTTCTTCCGCGGGCAGGCTATAGAACCTGCCCACCAGAAGGCGCTCGCAGAGCGTTTCGGCCCACTCCAGACCCACCCCGCCTATGCCACAGTTGAGGGGTTCCCCGAAATCACCGTCCTCGAGAGCACCGCGGAGAAACCCACCAAGATCGAAAAGTGGCACACGGACATGACGTTCAGGCCACACCCTCCCCTGGCGACCATGTTGCGATCGCGAATCGTACCGGCGGTGGGAGGTGACACCCTGTTTGCCAGCATGCCGGCCGCATACGACGCACTTTCACCGCAAATGCAGGATTTTTTGCGCAATTTAAGCGCTGTTCATGACTTTTCGCATGGTTTTCGGGAGAGCCTGGAGGAACAGGGAGGTCGCGAGCGGCTGGCCCGGGCGGTGGCCGATAACCCACCGGTAGAGCACCCGGTCATCCGCACACACCCGGAAAACGGGCGGCGGCTGATATTCGTGAATGAGCTGTTTACTACCCATATAGTGGGTCTGAACAGGGATGAAAGTGAATATTTACTTTCATTCTTATTCAATCATATCAAGGCTCCGGAGTTTAGTTGCCGCTTCCGCTGGGAGCCCGATTGCATCGCCTTGTGGGACAATCGCAGCACCCAGCACAAGCCTGTGAATGACTATTTCCCTGCCAATCGCCGCATGGAAAGGATTACTATTGACGGCGACCGCCCCTACTGAAGGAGTTCCGGCATGCCAGCCACCAACCTGACCACCCGGCTGGTCCTGTTGTTAACCGGCTGCATCGTCCTGACTCTGGTCACAATCACCACAGTCGAGTACCAGCTATCGCGGCGCGAGATATTGCGGGAAGTGGAGCGCGATGCCGAAACCACGGTAGCAGCGGCGGTTAACGACCTCGAAGTTCGCCTGTCCAGTCTGGAGGAGTCCACCGAGCTGCTGGCGGAGGTTATTGTCTACGGCGATTACTCCGAGGTCGAGCTGCGCGAACTACTGCGCGAGGCGGTCGACGAACGCGAAGACCTGTTCGGCGCGGCGCTGGCGCTGGATCCTCGCTGGAGCAGTAATCCCGCGCGCGGGTTTGCGCCCTATTACTACTACCTGGAAGACGGGCGGATGGGCTTCAGCGATTTGGCGACGGCCTACGATTACCCGTTAAGCGCCTGGTACCGCGAGCCTCTCAGCCTCGGTGAAGCCATCTGGACCGAGCCCTACTTCGACGAGGGCGGCGGCAATGTCTACATGGCTACTTACGCCGTACCGATGTTCAAGGAAATTGATGGAGAGCGCGTCTTTTACGGTGTGGTAACCGCCGATATTACGCTCGACGAACTCCAGTACTACCTGGACCGCATCGAATTGGGGCCGAGCGGGTTCGGGTTCCTGCTCAGCCGAAGCGGCAAGCTGATGGCGGCTCCCAACCGCGACAACCTGCTGCGTCCCCTGCTGCAAATCCTGCCGGCGGGCCAGGATCTCGAGCTCTGGGGTGATCTGCTGACCGATGTCACCGGGGGCGCAAAAGCGTCCGCAGTCGTCAGTTGCCGGGATTCAGACAATCGCTGCATGGTGAAGCTCGCTCCATTGCAATCAACCCTGTGGCCGCTGGGAGTGTATTACTCGGAGTACGAGATGCTGGCGCCGCTACGGGAATACCTGCTGAAAACCGCCATCTCATCAGCTATCACCCTGTTGCTCCTGGTGCTGGGTGTCATCTGGGTGTCGCGTCGGATTACCCGGCCCCTGCGCGCCATGGCGGTGGCCACCGTCGATATCGCAACCGGCAATTTCCATACTCCACTGCCTCCCGCACGCAGCCGGGACGAGCTCGGCCGCCTGATGCACGCCTTTTCACTGATGCAGGACAACCTGCAGCGCTACGTCGACCAGCTCGAGGCGGAAACAGCCTCGCGCAACCGCCTGGAGGGTGAGCTCAATGCAGCGACAGCAATCCAGATGTCGATGCTGCCCGCCGGTGGCCGGGCCAATATCGAGGAGGCCGCCTACTCCCTCTGGGCTGCCCTGCGACCGGCCAAATCCGTCGGTGGCGACCTCTACACCTTCCACCTTAAAAAAGCAGATTGCCTGTTCATCGCCGTTGGCGACGTTTCCGACAAGGGCGTCCCCGCGGCCCTGTTCATGGCCCGCGCCATGACCCTGCTGCAACAGTACGTGCAGACCAACCTGTCACCCGATGAAATCATGGCCCGCCTCAACGACGAACTGGTCCAGGGCAATGACAACTGCATGTTTCTCACACTGTTCCTCGGCTGGCTGCACCTGGATACTCTGGTACTGGAGTTCGCCAGTGGGGGCCATACACCGCCCAGCCTGCGCAGGGGCGGGGACTGCCACACGGTGGAACAGGAGGATGGCCCTGCCCTCGGCCTGATGGAGGAAATCGACTACCCCCTCAATCGCCTGCAACTACGAAAGGATGATCTGCTGGCGGTATTTACCGACGGTGTCGACGAGGCCTTCAACGAGGCCGGTGAACAATTCGGGATCGAAGCGTTTAATGCGGTGCTCGCCGACCCTCCCGAGGGCGGCCTGGACCAACTCGGGCAGGCCACATTCGATGCCATCGATGCCTACGGCGGGACCACCCCGCAATCGGACGATATCACTATCCTGATGCTGACCGTGCACGGCACCACTGTGCCCGCCCAGACACTGGAGTTGGCAGCGGATGGCAATGCCCCCGGCAGCCTGCTGGCCTGGCTTGGTTCTGAGCTCGAGAATTCGGGCCTGGGCGAAGGGGCCACCGCGGAGCTGAAACTGGTCGCTGAGGAAGTTGTCACCAATATCGTCAAGTACGGCCAACTGGACGCGATGTCCAGGATTCATGTGCAACTGGAAAAAGGTGGTGGCGGGATTGCACTGGAATTCCGCGATCCAGGCGTTCCTTTCGATCCGCTGGCCGAGGCGCACCGCTCGGAGCTCGGCGAAGCAACAGAATCTGCCAGCATTGGCGGGCTTGGTGTACACTTGCTGGAGGCGCTCACCGATGCTCAGGACTACAGTTACCGTGACGGTGAAAACCGGCTGCGCCTCTTCAAGCGCTTGCAATGACTGGACACAGGAGTCTCCATGGAACTCAATACCAATATCGAGATCGACGAGGGCAAGTCTGTTGCCCGGGTATCCCTGGTAGGGGCGCTGAATACCGATACGGCGCCGGCCTTTGAATCCAGCCTGCAGGAGGTCGTCGACAAGGGCCTGCAGCTGACGGTTCTGGACATGAAGGAGCTGGACTACATCAGCTCCGCCGGGCTTCGGGTTATCTTCAAGGCCGCCAAGCAGATCAAGGCAGACGGCAACCGGCTCGCCGCGGCGAACCGCAAACCCCACATCGACAAGGTATTTGAAATTCTCAAGGCGCTCCCGGACATGGCCGTATTTGCCAATGACCAGGAGATGGATGACTACCTGGATTCCATGCAGGACCAGGTGAAAGGGGAATAGGTCGGTCTAGCCCCGCAGGAAGTTCACCACCCAGTCCGCCACCCGCTCGCGATCCAGATCCCGCTCCAGCGAGGCCATGCCACCGTGGTAATTGTCCTCGCCGATCATCTCGCGGCGTATATTCATGATGTTTTTCGAGTAGGCCTTGATAAACTCCGGGTGTCCCTGGAAAGTTAGTATATGTTCACCAACCTGGCATACCGCGTGTTCACAGAACTCGCTCCCGGCCAGAACCTCGGTTCCCGGGGCGGTTTCAACCACCTGGTCCTGGTGGCTGACCAGCAGGACGAACTCGGGATCCTCGCCGTCATGCCACTCGGGCAGACTGTGAAACAGGGCCTCGTGGGCGCCCACACCCCAGCCTTTGTCTGATTTCTCGGTACGGCCGCCGAGGGCGTGGGCAACCATCTGGTGGCCAAAGCAGATCCCCACCAGCTTCTTGCGCCGTTCGTGCAATTCACGCACGAAATCCGAGAGCCGGTGAATCCACTCCTGGTCTTCGTAGACACTGGATTTGCTACCGGTCATCAAATAGGCGTCAACCTCATCGATGTCGGCCGGATACTCTCCGTTCTCCACGTCGTAAACCCTGAAATCGAGTTCCGGGTCGGCATCACCGAGCAGGGCCCGGAACATATCCGGATATTCACCAAATTCTTCGACCAGGTCCTCGCGGACGGTATCGGTTTAGAGGATTCCTATTCTCATGATTGCCGGTATACAGGTTAGAATGCCGCATGGTAATGGAAAACAGCTCAGGGATCGATGCAACCATCAATGCCCTAGTAGCACCCCTGGCTGAAGCGGTTTCCGGCTTCATATTTTACAGCGTCGAAGTCGGCGGCGCCCAGTTACCCCTGATCGTGGCCTGGCTGATCGCCGCAGCCGCCTTCTTCACGGTTTACTTCGGTTTCATCAACATCCGCGGATTTCCCCACGCCCTGCGCCTGGTGCGCGGCGATTTCGCCAACCCGGAACACAAGGGCGAGGTCAGCCATTTCCAGGCCCTGGCGACAGCGGTTTCAGGTACCGTCGGCATCGGCAATATCGGCGGTGTTGCCATCGTCATCAGCCTGGGCGGCCCCGGGGCGACATTCTGGCTGATGGTGGCAGGGTTTCTCGGCATGTCGACCAAGCTGGCCGAGTGTATCGCCGGGGTGAAATACCGGCGTCTGAATCCGGACGGCACGGTGTCGGGTGGACCCATGTACTACCTGGAGCAGAGCCTGCGTGACCGCGGTTTTGCCTGGCTGGCCAAACCCATGGGCAGCTTCTACGCGCTGGCGATCGTGATTGGCTGTCTCGGTATCGGCAATATGTTCCAGTCCAACCAGGCCTTCCGCCAGTTCGTGTATATCACAGGCGGCGAGGCCGGTTTTTTCGCTGACAAGGGTTGGCTGTTCGGTCTCTGCCTGGCCCTGGTGGTGGCAGCCGTCATCATCGGCGGACTGCGCAGCATTGCACGGGTTACCAGCAAACTGGTGCCCTTCATGGCGCTTGCTTATCTCGTGTTGAGCGTTCTCATCATTGCCATCAATGCCGACCGCCTGCCCTGGGCGGTCGCAGCAATTTTTACCGAGGCGTTTAGCCCCAGTGCGATGTCCGGCGGCTTCGTCGGGGTCATGATTCTGGGCTTCCAGCGCGCTGTATTCTCCAACGAGGCGGGTATCGGCAGCGCGGCCATTGCCCATTCCGCGGTGCGGACCGACGAACCCGCCACCGAGGGTTATGTAGGGCTGCTGGAGCCTTTCATCGACACCGTGGTCATCTGCACACTCACGGCGCTTGTAATTCTGACCACGGTCTACGAACCCGGCCTGGCCGGCTCGGGTGTACAGGGCGTTGAACTCACCTCCCGCGCCTTTGCCAGCACCCTGGCCTGGTCAACACTGCCGCTCTCCCTCATCGCCATACTCTTTGCCTTCTCGACCATGATTTCCTGGTCCTATTACGGCCTCAAGGGCTGGACTTATCTGCTGGGGGAGGGTCGGCGCAAGGAAGCCGTATTCAAGACCATATTCTGCGCCTTCGGCGCGCTTGGATGTACCGTGCAGTTGGGCGCCGTACTGGATTTTTCAGACGCAATGGTCTTCCTGATTGCCCTGCCCAATATTATCGGCCTGTACCTGCTGGCACCGGTCATCAAGCAGGAGTTAAACGACTACTACCGGCGCAGGCCTGAACGCTAAAGTGTCTTGAGGATTTCGAGAACCCGGGCGGGCTCCAGTCGCAGGGTGTAATCCGCCTGGATAAAGGCCTCGACGATCACGCCCTTGGTATCTACCACATAGGTAGCGGGTACCGGCAGCGCCCAGCGGGTGACACCGTTGATGCGTTCCAGGTCGTACCCCATGCTGCGGTAGAGGTCGACCACCGCTGGAGCCAATTCATGAGACAGGCCCAGGTGCTCGGCCAGGCTGTTACCCATGTCTGTCAGCACTTCAAAGCTGAGGTTGGCCTTGGCGGCCATATTGACGGACTCATCCGGCAACTGCGGGGATATAGCGACAAAATCGGCACCCAGTTCGCGGATCTCATCCAGTATCGCCTGGTAGGCACGCAGTTCGAGGTTGCAGTACGGGTCCCAGCCCCCCCGGTAAAAACAGACAACAAGGGGGCCACGTGACAGGAAATCTTCGGAGCTGATGGCATCGCCGCCGGCGTTTGGCAATGAGAAGTGCGGAAACTGCTCACCGACGCCAATCGCCGAATCCAGCAGTCCGCTTTCTGCCAGCCGCTGCGAGGAGCGCTGCAATAGTTTGCGCACTTCCTCCGACTGCGACTCCTCAATGTCGAGCCGCATTACCGCAATTTCCGCCTTGAGACTGCCCATTCCTTATCCTCTGGTTGACTCAGCCCGCAGACCCTGTCGGGACACGCCCTGCAACCCATGATATGTTTCAAGCCCCCGGCTGTCCATGAGAACGCCCCATGCAGATCAGGTCGTACAAGGATACGGATCGCGAGCAGGTCATAGATCTTTGGGCGCGCTGCGGTCTGATAAAACCCCAGAACGACCCGATCCGCGATATAGCGCGCAAACAGCAGGTGGGCGCTGAACTCTTCCTGGTGGGAGAGCGGGGTGGGACCATAATCGCTGCCGCCATGGGTGGCTACGAGGGCCACCGCGGCTGGGTGAATTACCTCGCCGTCGATCCGGACTGCCGCAGGCAGCGGCTGGGTCAGGCCATGATGGAGAACCTCGAGCAGCGCCTGTTGGCGCTGGGTTGTCCCAAACTCAACCTCCAGGTGCGGTCGACCAACGCTGACGTTATCGCCTTTTACCAGGCACTGGGCTACCAGGTGGACCCCGTTACCAGCCTGGGTAAGCGACTCATAGAAGATTAAACCAGGCGCCATGTTCTGCGCTCGCCGCTTGCGAGCTGCGCCAGGGCATCCTAGAATTCCTTATAGTCTAATTTGGAGTATAGTTATGCGTATCTGGATTCGTCGTATTGGCCTCAGCCTCGCGGGGCTGGGTCTGCTGGGAGCCGCTCTCTGGTGGCTGCTTGGCGGCACCACGGGACTGGTCGAGCTGGCTTTGCCGGAGATTCCCGAACTGCCCGCTCCGCTGGAGGAACTGGCTGAAAACCAAAGCGGAGAGGTGTATTTCGCCAGCGCCACACCCTTCGACTTCGATGTGCTCATCGGCGATATGTCGATGGCCATGCCCACCACCGGCATGGGCACTCTGTTCCTGCCTGAGGGCGCCAGCGCTGCAGCGCCGGTGGCGGCAATGGTGGTAGTACACGGCAGTGGCGGCATCCAGCCCGGGCGTGAAATGGAATACGGTGAATTGCTGGCGGCCAATGGCTACGCCGCGTTGGTTATTGATTATTACAGCCCCAGGGGTGCCACCGAGGACATCAGCTACATGGTGAGGGTGTTGTCGGTCACCGAGTTCGATGCAGTCACCGACGCTTACAACGGCCTGCGCCTGCTGCAGACCCATCCTGCCATCGACCCGGAGCGGATCGGTGTTATGGGTTTTTCCTACGGCGGTATGGCTACCCGGATTGCCATGGATCAGCGCGTGGCAGATACCCTGTTAGCTGGAAATCCGACCTTTGCGGCACACATCGATTACTACGGCCCCTGTTTCCAGAACTTCAATAGCCCGGCGGCCACCGGCGCACCACTGCTGACACTGCGCGGCAGTGAAGACGCCTCCAACGAGTTACCGGCCTGCCTGCGGCGGGAGGCGGAACTGCGTGAGCTCGGCGTGAGCGTGGAAGCCCATGTCTACGAGGGTGTCGGTCATTCCTGGGAAGCCTTGAAACCCCGCGCCATGTCAGAGGACTCCCCCTATGTCAGCGGCTGCGAAATGGACTACGACGAGCAGGGCCGCGCCATGACCGACGGGCAATATATCGTCAACGTACCCCTTAACACATCAAGAGAGGAGAGGATCGCGCTGCGCCTGGCCAGCGGCGATCTGCTCGCCGACTGCGTAAAATCGGGCTACATCATAGGCCGGGACGATGCCGCCAAGGCAAAGTCCGACGCACATATGCTTGAGTTCCTGGGCCGGGTGTTGTAACTCACCACAAATACTGATTTTCTGGGAGATACCGGGCGCCCAAGCAGCGCCCATGCAAAACTCAGCGCCCTGCCAACTCTGGGCTATACTGCCGCAAACTGTCGATTCAAGGAGACAGACCATGGTCGAGGTGAGCCTGGTGCGAGACCTCAACTTCCCGGCAGAGCGCGTCTGGGCCGTGCTCGAAGACTACGGCAATATGGAGTGGGCCATGGGTCCACCAAAAGTTGAGGTTATCGGCGACGGCATTGGCATGATCCGACGGGTCATGGTGGAGGGCATGGAGCCCATCGACGAGGTGCTGGAATCCATGGATCCGGATGCCATGAGCTTTTCCTATTCCATACCGCGCGGGCTACCCTTGCCCCTGACCGACTACCGTTCCTTCGCGCGACTGGAGGCGCGAAGCGATGGCGGCACCCGGGTCCACTGGTCCTGCCAGTGCAGACCTACCGACCCATCCATGAGCGAAGCCGATACTGAATCGCTGATGCATAACACTTATAACGCGCTGCTGGACTCGCTTGAGAGCTTCCTGCGCCGACAGGAGTGACTGGCCGATGGAGAGAATCAACGACGACTGCGGGAATATGTATGCCAATGTCTTCAGTTTCCTGAACCTGCCCTTTTGCGAGGATATTGCGAGCTCGGATGCTGACCTGGCTATCCTCGGCTTGCCCTACGACCTTGCCACTTCTGGCCGCCCGGGTACCCGCTATGGCCCCGGCGCTATTCGCCAGGCCTCGGCCAACCTGCGCTGGGAAGAGGCTCGCTGGCCCTGGCCCTTCAGCTTGCAGGACCGGATCAAGGCCGTGGATTGCGGAGATGTCCAGTTTTACCAGGGCAACCATGAGGAATTCGTCCAGCGCTGTGAGGCGCGTGCCGGAGAGATCATAGACGCCGGCAAGACCCTGTTGAGTTTTGGCGGGGATCACTACGTCGCCTTGCCCTTGCTGCGACAGCAGGCCAAATGCCACGGCAAACTGGCCCTTATTCACTTTGACGCGCACACGGATACCGATGAAGAGGGGTGGATTTTCGACCACGGCGCCATGTTTCATCATGCCCGCAAGGAAGGCCTGCTGGATGACGAGCGCTGCATTCAGGTCGGCATTCGAACCTGGTACGAGCAAAACGATCACCCCTTCGAAGTCATCGATGCGGACCGGGCCTGCCAGCTCACAGCCGAGGCAGTGAGCGACGCCATCCGGCAGCGGGTGGGCGACGGACCTGCCTACCTGAGCTTCGACATCGATTGTCTGGACCCGGCATACGCGCCGGGCACTGGCACGCCGGTTGCCGGGGGGCTGAGTAGTAACCGGGTGCTGCAGATACTGCGCGGGCTGCGCGGACTCAACCTGGTAGGCATGGATATCGTGGAAGTCGCCCCGGCCTTCGACAGCGCCGGCATCACCGGGCTGGTCGCGGCCACCCTGGGCCTGGAATTCATGTACCTGGTTGCGGACAGGAAGGACGCGAATGCCTGAGGCGGGTACTGCCGCACAATACCGCTGGATCTTACTGCTGCTGGGCTGGGCAGGGTTCACGGCCCTGGCCTGGTCCGACACTCCGGAGAAGGTGGATAGTGCAGCGCCCGCGGCACTGTCATCTCCTGGCTGGGTAGGGGCTCAATCCTGCAAATCCTGTCATGCCGCCGAGTACAAGGCCTGGCAAGGTTCCCACCACGACCTGGCCATGCAGCCGGTTTCGGCGGATACGGTTCTGGGCGATTTCGATGACAGCGAGTTTAAGTACGGAAGCGTCACCAGCCGATTTTACCGGCGCGACGGCGCCTACTGGGTAGAAACCGACGACGCTGAGGGCAAATTACGCGAATACCGGGTCGAGTATGTATTCGGTTACCACCCCTTGCAGCAATACCTGCTGGCACTGCCCGGGGGTCGCTTGCACGCATTGAGCATCGCCTGGGACAGCCGCTCACAGGAGGAGGGCGGACAGCGCTGGTTTCATCTCTACCCCGATGAAGTCATCAGCGCCGGTGACCCCCTGCACTGGACCGGGCCCTACCATAACTGGAACGCACGCTGTGCCGAGTGTCACAGCACCAACCTGCAGAAAAACTTCGACCACCGCACCAGCAGTTATCGGACGACGTGGAGTGAAGTTAACGTTGCCTGCGAGGCCTGCCACGGACCCGGCGGCAATCACGTGGCACTGGCAGAGCAGGGCAAGGTCGGAGCCGAAAAGAACGGTGGATTTCCGCTAGCCCTGGCGGAAACCGGCAGTTGGTCCATGGGGCCCGGCAAGGACATTGCAAAACGCACAGCCGCGCTGGAGCGCTCCGCGCAGGTAGAGAGCTGTGGCCGCTGTCATTCCCGCCGCGGCACCCTGGGAGAGTATGTGTATGGCCGCGACCTGCTCGATACACACCGACTCAGCCTGCTGGAAGACCCGTTGTACCACCTGGACGGCCAGATTCTCGACGAGGTTTACGTCTACGGTTCTTTTGTGCAAAGCGCCATGTACGGTGCCGGCGTGGTTTGCAGCAACTGCCACGAGCCACACAGCCTCGCGTTGCGGGCGCCCGATAACGGAGTCTGCACCCAGTGCCACCGGGCCGAACGCTATGATGTGGACAGTCATCACCACCACGCCGGTTCAGCTGAAGGCAGTCTTTGCGCGAACTGCCACATGCCGGAGACGACCTACATGGTGGTCGATCCCCGGCGTGACCACAGTATGCGAGTGCCAAGGCCCGACCTCAGTGCAGCCCTGGGAACCCCCAATGCCTGTAACAGCTGTCACAGCAACAAGGATGCAGTATGGGCGTTCAATGCCCTGCGCGAATGGGGGGTCAGCTTCCCGGACTCCGGCTCTCACCCTGCCCGGATAATGGACCAGGCCCGGCGCGGCGATGCCCGCGCAGTACCGGCACTACAGGAGCTGGCCAGCGACAGCGCCGGGGCCCCGATCTGGCGTGCCAGCGCCATGGTCGAACTTGGCGGTTACGCCAATCGCGAGGCCTATGAGGCAGCCGTGGAATTGCTCAAGAGCCCCGACCCGCTGTTGCGTCTGAGCGCAGTGCGATCCCTGGAGTTCCTCCCCCGTCAACAGTTGTTTGGCGTGCTCGGACCGTACCTGCAGGACCCTAATGCCGCCGTGCGTATGGAGATTGCCCGCGTCCTGGCCAATGTGCCCTTGCACCAGGTAGACCGTCGCAGTGCCGAACAGCTGCAGGTACTGTTCGACAGCTACCTCAAAACCCTGGGTCAGCACACCGATATGCCGGAGGTGCAGTTACAACTGGGCATCTTCTTTACGGCCAGGGAATACTGGCAACCCGCCGAGGCAGCCTACAAGCGGTCGCTCGAGCTCAATCCGCAAATGCTTGCCGCGGCCCTCAACCTCGCCGACCTCTATCGATTGCAGGAGCGCGAGGCAGAGGCCCGGGTCCTGTTGCAGGAGGCGACGACAGTCGCCCCCGAGCAGGGTGCACCCTGGCACGCGCTGGGCCTGCTGGAAACGCGCGCCGGCAACCGCGAACTTGCTCTCGATTACCTGTCCCGGGCGGCCCGGCTCGAGCAAACCGGTGTTCGCCATCGCTATGTTTACGCGGTAGCCCTGCAGGATGCCGGCCGCGTGGACGAGGCCATCGAACTGCTGCAATCCTTACTGCGCAGCTCGCCGGAGAACCCGGACATACTGCTGGCGCTGGTCAGCTACACGGCCGAGGCCGGGCGTCGGGAGGAAGCAAGGCGCTATGCCGCAAGACTGCAGAAGCTGTTCCCCGATAACCCTGAAATTCGGCGTCTTTACGACAGCTTGTGATCTCGGTATAAGTAACTTCGGCACTTGAGTGCTCATCGGGGGATTGACGTGACAAGGGCCAACAGGCGTGTAACGACGACATCGACGGTCAGTGAAATCCTGCAGGAAGACCGCTCGCTGTACTCAACACAGTTCGCTCTCGGCTTTCGCTCACTGACCTTCATCCCCGAGCTCGAGACGGAATTCCGGCTCCACTACCTGGAGAACAATCCCGGGCAACTGAAGCGGGTATTGCCCATCGCGTTGGTATTGACCCTGCTTTTCACCCTCACCGACCACCTGCGCCTGCCGCCGGAGGTGGTGGAGCAAATTACCACACCGCGACTTGTGCAGTTGGGCGCGCTGATACTGCTTGCCATACCGGTCTACCGGGGCATCGAGCGATTGCTGGAACCCTCGGTAATCCTGACCCTCATGGTTTACGGCGTCACCACGCCCATTATCCTGTGCATTATCAACATCAGCGGCGAGTTTTCCCCGATCAGCGCCCAGCTGATTATCCTGGCGTTTTGCTATTTCCTGTCCGGGTTGCGGTTTTTTCACGCGATGTTTGCTGGCCTGGCCTATCCCAGCTCCCAGTTGCTGTTCAGCCAGCCGCTGCCAAACCTTGCGTTTAACTGCTACATGATCCTGGCGTTCAATCTGTTGGGATTATTCGGCGCCTACTTCCTGGAATACACCGCACGGGAGAATTACCTGAGCCGGCAGCTGCTGAGCGAGCTGGCGCTGTTCGACAGCCTCACGGGCCTGCTCAATCGGCGCGCCTTCGCCCTGGACCTGGAGAAGGTCTGTCGCCAGGCCAAGCGTGACAAGGTGGACCTGGCGGTTTCCATGGTCGACGTGGACCATTTCAAGGAATTCAACGATTATTTCGGCCACGTACAGGGCGATCATTGCCTGCGCAAAATCGCCAGTGCGCTGCAGGAATCAATCAAGCGGCCCCTGGATAAGGTCGGCCGCTACGGTGGCGAGGAATTTATTCTGCTCTGGTACGACTGCCCGCGCGAGTCGGCACGCAAACTCGGCGAAACCGCCCGGGTGGCTGTCGACGAACTCGCCATACCCCACGGTCCCGGATCTACCCAGCGCTCGGTGACCATTAGCGTGGGCATCGCCTGCAGCGCGGACAGCGATGTCACTGACAGCAGCCTGTTGATTCGCGCCGCCGACCGGGCGCTGTATCACGCCAAAGCCGAAGGCCGGAACAAGGTGGTACTGGCCACCGATAACAGCTTCATTCCGAAACCGCTCTAGACGACCTCCGCGTTCGGGGGAGTGCCTGCTGTTGGTCCCCGGCTTCTATTATACAACCTCGGCGAGGTCCCCTTTTTTCTCCAGCCACTGCTTGCGGTCCGGGGCGCGTTTCTTGGCCAGCAGCATATCCAGCATCTTGTTGGTGCCATCGCCGGAATCGAGCACCAGGCGCACCAGCCGGCGGGTGTCCGGGTCCATGGTGGTTTCACGCAGCTGCATGGGGTTCATTTCGCCCAGGCCCTTGAAGCGCTGCACATTGACTTTGCCGCGGATCTTTTCCGCCTCGATGCGATCCAGTACACCCTGTTTTTCCCCTTCATCGAGGGCATAGAACACCTCCTTGCCCACATCGATGCGGTACAGGGGGGGCATGGCCACAAACACGTGTCCCGCCTGCACCAGGGGGCGGAAGTGGCGCACGAACAGGGCGCATATCAGCGTGGCGATATGCAGCCCGTCTGAGTCCGCGTCGGCAAGGATGCAGACCTTGTGGTAACGCAGGCCCGAGAGATCGTCGCTGGCCGGGTCGATCCCCAGCGCAACCGATATATTGTGAACCTCCTGTGAGGCCAGGATTTCCTGGGAATCGACTTCCCAGGTGTTGAGGATCTTGCCGCGCAGGGGCAGGATAGCCTGGAATTCACGGTCTCGCGCCTGTTTGGCGGAGCCCCCGGCAGAGTCGCCTTCTACCAGGAACAGCTCAGCCCGCTCGGGATCCTGCCCGGAGCAATCCGCCAGCTTACCGGGCAGGGCGGGGCCGGCAGAGACCCGCTTGCGCTCGACCTTCTTGGCGCTGCGCAGTCGGCTCTGGGCATTGTTGATACAGAGCTCGGCGAGCTTCTCCGCCTCTTCCGTGTGCTGGTTCAACCACAGGCTGAAGGCGTCCTTGGCAACCCCGGAAACAAAGGCCGCCGCCTCACGGGAAGACAGCCGCTCCTTGGTCTGGCCGGAAAACTGCGGATCTTCCAGTTTCGAGGAGAGCACGTAGGCGCAACGGTCCCAGATATCGTCCGGGGTTAATTTAACGCCACGGGGCAGGAGGCTGCGGATCTCACAAAAGTCGCGCATGGCATCGAGCAGGCCAGTGCGCAACCCGTTGACATGGGTGCCGCCCTGGGAAGTCGGTATCAGGTTTACATAGCTCTCGGCGACAATCTCGCCGCCCTCGGGCATCCACTGCACCGCCCAGTCCACGCCCTCGTTGCTGCCGCTGAAGCTACCGACAAAGGGCTCTTCCGGGATGACCGGAAAGTCGATGGTCGCGTCCGCCAGGTAGTCCGTGAGACCATCCTCGTAATACCACTCCTCGGAGTCTTTCTTGGCCTCGTCCTTGAATTTCACCCGCAGTTTGGGGCACAAAACCGCTTTCGCGCGCAATACGTGCTTGAGCCGCGGTATCGAGAAATTGACTGAATCGAAGTAGCCCTCGTCGGGTACGAAGCGCACCGTGGTCCCGGTATTGCGCTTGCCGCAGCTGTCTATGACCGTGAGTTCGCTCTCGGTCTCACCGTTCCTGAAACTCATATGGTAGACCTTGGAGTCGCGGCGGATGGTGACCTCCAGCTCCTTCGACAGGGCATTGACCACGGATACGCCAACACCGTGCAGACCGCCGCTGAACTGATAGTTCTTGCTGGAAAACTTGCCACCGGCGTGGAGGGTTGTCAGGATCACCTCGACGCCCGGCTTTTTCTGTTCCGGATGCATATCCACCGGCATGCCGCGGCCGTCGTCGGTCACGGTGAGGGACCCGTCCTTGTGCAGAACCACCGAGATCTCCTGGGCAAAGCCGGACAGGGCCTCGTCGACGCTGTTATCGATGACTTCCTGGGCGAGGTGGTTGGGGCGGGTGGTATCGGTGTACATGCCCGGGCGCTTGCGCACGGGTTCGAGGCCTGTGAGAACCTCGATGTCTTCAGCGGTGTAATCACTCATAGCGTGTTTGGGTACTCAGGGGAGCCGCAGGAACTCCATTATGGTCGGCAGATGCCGGTCGTAGTTCTGGAAACGGTGGTCGCCGCCGTTTTCGACAATCTGCCTTGAAGCGGCGTACTTGTCCAGTGCCTGGCGATAATCCAGGGTCTCGTCACCGGTTTGCAACATCACCAGCAATTTTTCAGGTGCCGGCAGGGGGTCGACGTCTATTGCCGCCAAGGATTGCAGAAAGTCCGCATCCACTTCGAATTTCTCGCCGGTATAGGGATTTTGATTGGGCCCAAGGTAAGCGTCGAGGTGGTCCTGTGGGCGGACCGCGGGATTGACCAGTACCGCCGGCAAACCACGAGTCTGACTCAGCCAGGTGGCGTAGAAGCCGCCCAGTGAACTGCCGACAAGGCCCAGAGGCTCGCCGTCGCATTCATCCGCGATAGCCGCCAGCTGAGCCGTGGCGCGCCGCGGGTCATTACTGAGGCTGGGGCAGAGGAACTCGATGGGGAGCTCTCGACCGGCAATCCAGTCGGCGGTTTCCAGGGCTTTCTGGGAGCGGGAGGAACTCAGGAATCCGTGGATGTACAGCAGTCGCGCCAATCAGACCTCAGAGGTAACCACTGGAATTGAGGTCAACATCGAATTTTACATTCTCAACCCGGGCGATTCCGGTGTCGATGCTGCCATCGGCGTGCAGGTCCAGCCAGCGATAGCCGGGGGGCTGGTCATCGACCTTGAAGCCTTCGCTGCCCGGGGCGAATTGTATGCAAGAGGAGGGCGTGGCCATCAGGCGGACGCCATTGCGTTCTTCGTCGATGCCCTGGTGCACATGGCCCCATAAAATGCCCCGAACTTCTTCGAATTGGTCGACGGTCGCGAAGAATGCCTCGCTGTCCGCCACCATTTGTTCGTCGATCCAGGCAGAACCGATTGCAACAGGCTGGTGGTGCAGGCACACCAGGCTGTGCAAGCCCCGGTCACGGCCGCTTTCCAGGCAGGACTCAAGCCACTGTAGCTCGGCATCTCCCAGTTCGCCGCCAACCTCACCGGGAATCTGCGAGTTCAACATCAACAGTTGCCAGTGCTCCGACTCCGCGGCGCGCACGAGGCTGCCTTGCTCACCCAGCACCTCCGCCATGGCATCGGCATCGTCGTGATTGCCGACCAGCCACAGCACCGGAGTGCCGAATTGATCGAAATAGGTCTGCGCGCGTTCGTAGGCATGCCGACTGCCGTGATCGGAAATATCACCCGTTCCCAGCACCAGGTCGATATGCTGGCGCTGCTCGCGTACCAGGGCGGTAACATGGCCCAGGCTGAAGTCGGTGTCGAGACCCAGCAGGGTGCCACCTTCGGCTTCGTTGAGGTGAGTATCGGTAATCTGCACAAGCCGCAGACAGTCGCCGTCGACCGTGAGCTTGTGTACGCCGCTGGTCATGGAGCGTCAGCAATCCCCGCAGCCAACCTTTGCAACTGTTCGGCGCTGCGACCCTGCTGCAGACAGTGTGCCAGCCATTCGGCCAGGAACGCATTCTGCTGGGCTTTTTCATCCCGCGCATGCATATCGGGATTGGGGTATTCGTAACGCGCGGCAATCTGGCGACCGGACTGGAATGCCGTGACCTCGACCATGCGCGCGTCGTGGTAAACGCGAAGCTCAAAACGGGGCACCGCCAGCCAGCCCGCGGTACAGCCCTTCTGGCTGACTTTCATGAGGGTGGTGTAGCGGCAGCGCTCGACCACGTCGATATGCACGCGCTGACCGTCTTCGAGCTGGAATTCGCGGCTATTGGCGGTCTCGTAGTCCGGGAAGAGCTGTAACAGGCGTGCGTAGTTGCTCTCGCAAGTCGCATGCAAGCTGGCAAGATCGATCGAATACCTGTAAGAAGAGCCGCTCACCCAGGTCTCCCGTTACCACGTTAGGTGAGCCTCGACACCAGCAGTTCCGGTGCTTTTATGCTCACGTTAATGTTGAAAGTATAGCATCTACAATTGCACAAAATAGGGACATATTCCATGTTTCAGCCCGGGGCAAGTGGCTGTATGATTAGCTGCCTGAACACTGCTGCTTTACTAAGAGGCAGCGCCGGAACACTGAGCTAAAGGATTCCTGCCGATGAAATTGCCAGTCCAAGCCCTGATCGGCTGTGTACTGTTATCGCTTTGCGCCACCAGCTACGCCGACACCCTGCGCGACATCTACGAGCTGGCCCTGGAAAACGACGCCCAGCTCAAGGCGCAGGAGGCCACCTACCGGGCTAACCTGGAGACCGAGCGCCTGGGCCTGTCAGCCCTGCTGCCACAAGTTAACGGTAACTATTCTTTTACCAATACCGACACCGATACAGACTCCGAGTCTGTTAACGTGGACGACGAGGGCGGACTCAGTATTTTCGACGTGTCTACCAATGTCGACGTGGACCGCGAAGGCTATGAGGTTTCCCTGGACCAGGCGATTTTCGACCTGCCCGCCTGGTTTACCTTCCAGTCCGGCAAGCAGGTGACCAAGCAGGCCGAGGCCACCTTTGCCGCGGACCAGCAGGACCTGATCGTGCGGGTAGTGGAAACCTACCTGGGCGTGCTGCGGGCCCAGGACAATCTGGAAGCCTCCCGCGCCAGGGAACGGGCCTTCCAGCGGCAGCTGGAGCAGACCCAGCAGCGCTTCGAGGTGGGACTGATCGCCATCACCGACGTGCACGAAGCCCAGGCCGCCTACGACCTGTCGCGGGTGGACCGGATTACCGACGAAAACAACCTCAATGTCGCCATCGAGCGGCTCTCCGTCTTGACCGGCCGCTACCACTCCAACCTCTACCTGCTGCGCGAGGATTTCGATATCAAGGACCCGGAACCCGCAGAGCGCAGTGACTGGGTGGATTTCGCCCTCGACCACAACTTCCGCCTGGCCGCCGCCGGCTATGCCGAAGAAGCCGCGAGACAGAATTCCCGCGCCAATGCCGCGGAGCACCTGCCCCGGGTCAGTGGCCGCGCCCAGTACTCGGATTTCGAAACCGACGGCGACCGCACCGAGGATCCGCCCTCCCTGTTCGATGTGTCCCCCGACCAGGACCAGGACCAGGAGCTCTATGCCATCAGGGTGGATGTGCCCCTGTTCAGCGGTGGTGCTATCAGTGCCAGCCGTCGGCAGGCGGCCCAGGAATATATTTCCGCCCGGGAGACACGCATAAACCTGATGCGTGAAACGGTGACCGACACCCGCTCCCTGCACATGACCGTGATCAGCGACGTGGCCCGGGTCAACGCCCGGCGGCTCAGTATTATTTCTTCCCAGAGCGCGCTGGACGCCACCACCGCCGGTTACGAGGTCGGCACCCGGAACGTGGTGGATGTGCTCAATGCGCAAAACGTCCTCTTTGGCGCCAAGCGGGATTACGCCAACGCCCGCTACGACTACGTCAACAATATCCTGCGACTGAAGCAGCAGGCTGGCCTGTTGAGCCCTGAAGACGTGTACCGTCTCGACTCCAACCTGGTGGCACCGGCGGCGCCCACCGCCAGCAGCAGCGGCAAGTCACCCTACCCGACCAGCAAGTGAGCTTGAAGCCGCCGCCCGGCTGGGAGGCGCTCAAGGGATTCCTGGCAGACGACGAGGCCGCCGCCCTGTACGCAGCGGCCCTGGAGTCGTCCACGCTGGGCCCGGTCCTGGAAATCGGCAGCTACTGCGGAAAATCTACCCTGTGCCTGGCCCAGGCCTGTCGCGAAAACGACAGCGTGGTTTATGCCCTGGATCACCATCGCGGATCCGAAGAGCACCAGCGCGGTGAAATGTTTCACGACCCGGAACTGTTCGACGAGAAAGAGGGCGCTGTTGACACCTTTCGCGAGTTCCGTCGCAACATCAGCGCTGCGCAGCTGGATGACTGGGTTATCCCCGTCGTTGCCGGCTCGGAACTGGCGGCGCGACACTGGGGCACGGCACTGGGGATGGTATTTATCGACGGCGGCCACAGTCTCGACGCGGCACTTACCGACTACCGCAGCTGGGCAGGCCACGTGATCCGCGGTGGCATCCTGGCTATTCACGATGTTTTTCCCGATGCGGCGAAGGGCGGGCAGGCGCCCTATGCAATCTACCGTATGGCGCTGGAATCGGGTCTCTTCAGCGAACTGGAACGGGTCAGCAGCCTGGCATTACTGCGCCGGCTGTAAGCGCCGCACGCGCGCTTCCGCAAGCTCTTCCTCGACCTCTGACTCCAGCAGATTGACCTCCCGGAACAGCCTTGCTGCCGGGGTGTGTTCAGTCAGCGCATCTGCCGCCAGCATGATGGCACCGGCGGTCCAGGTGGGCTTTTCATCCGGCCACATGATATCCAGCACAAACTGGTAGCCGGTCCAGTAGGCGCCGTCTTCCAGCCGCCACTGGTGCAGCCAGCTGTAGAGTTCGACGGCACGGGCGTGATCGTCCGCGGCGAGCAGCGCCATGACCAGTTCGCAGCTCTCAGCCACGGTCACCCAGGGCTCATCGGATACGCAGCGACAACCGAGTTCGTGTTCAACGAATTCTTCCCAGCGCTCGGCCAGCCGGGCACGCGCTTCCCGCTGCGGCAGTACACCGCTGAGAACCGGGTAGAACCAGTCCATGGAGTAGCGAGCCTTGCTCTCCCAGGTACGGTCAAAGCGCTCAGGCTTGTGCAGGATGGCCTCACCCAGGCGGCTTCTCGCTTGCAGCCACTCAGGCCGTGCGTGACCGAGGGTCACGGCGATATTGTGGGCGCACTCGAGGCTCTTGTAGATGGAACTGCACCCGGTGAGCAGCGCGTCCTCCCGGGCCGAGCCATCGGCACAGATAGCCCAGTGGATATCGCCGTGTTCGGTCTGCAGGATCAGCACGAAGCCGATGGCTTTTTCCACCGTGGGCCACATTTCCTCGAGGAAATCCCGGTCCTCGGTAATCAGGTAGTGGTGCCAGATGCCGGTGGCGAAATAGGCGACAAAGTTGGTTTCACGGCGCTCGCCATTGTCGACCTCCACACCCCGGTATCCGGCCCACCAGCTGCCATCCTCGAGCTGTGTTTCCGCCAGCCACCGATAGGCATGCATTGCCGCGGCGTGCTCTCCGCCTATCGAGAGGCCCATCGCCGCCTCCACGTGATCCCAGGGGTCACTGTGGCCGCCCTGGAACCAGGGTATTTCTCCACTGTCCTCCTGGGTTTGAAGAATGAATTCTACGGTCGGTCGCAGGAATTCGTGGGGAAACAGGCCGGGGCTGAGATAGAGTCCGGACATCAGGCTACACTCTTGCGAAAATACATGACGACACTCTTACCCATGACAGGGTTGAGCAATTTTTCCAGGGTCCGGGTCAACCAGGGACGGTCCATCAGGTCCCACACCAGGAAACGGTGATAGAGGCGCACCAGGGGGTGGCTGTCCTGCTTGTTCCAGAACAGGCACTTCAGCCACCAGAATGGCACGTGCAGGGCGTGGGCCCAGTGCCGGTGGTAGTGTTGCAGGCCGAGGTCTTCTATCTGGTCGCGCAGCTCGCCGCCGCGGAATATCCGCAGATGCCCGCCGGGTACCTTGTGATAGGCGTCGCTGAAAGCCCAGCAGACCTGTTCCGGCCAGCGCCGCGGCACCGAGGCGCAGAAGAGACCGCCGGGCTTGAGCACCCGGTCTATTTCCCGCAGGGCGGCGCGGTAATCGGGAATATGCTCAAGTACCTCGGAGCAAATCACCTTGTCGAAACTGTTGTCCGCAAAGGGCAGGGCCAGTGCATTGGCCGAGGAAAGGCCGAAGCTCTTGCCGGGGTGCTGTTCCTGGGCAAACTCTTCGAATTTTTCCCGGGTAGTGACCAGGTCCGCCAGGCTCAGGTCTACGCCAACCGCGTCGACCTCCTGCTCCAGGTACGCCGAGATGACATGACGGCCCTCGCCACAACCCAGATCCAGCACCCGGTCTCCGGCTGCCAGGGGGAAATGCCTGAAATCAACAGTCTGCATCGTTCAGCACCTGCTGGTAATAGGCTTCCATATGGCTTGCGGTCACGCGCCAGCAAAACAGGGAATCGATGCGCTCCCGGCCCTTGTGTCCAAGCTCGAGACGCCGCTGCTCGTCATCGAGCAGTCCGGCAATCGCCCGGGTCAGTGCATCGACATCCCGGGGCGGCACCAGCTCTCCGGCATCGCCAACCACTTCGGGCAACGCGCCCCCGCTGGTAGAGACAACCGGCACGCCGCAGGCCATGGCCTCACCCGCGGGCAGGCCGAAACCCTCATATACAGACGGCACCACGGCAATGGTCGCCTCCGCATAGTGACGCACCATGTCCTCGGTGCTGATACCGGATACGAACTGCACCCGGTCTTCGAGCTGCAAGCGCCGCAACAGCCGCTCGGTATCGCCACCGGGCCGGGGTTTGCCGACTACCAGCAGTTCGAGATCCGGGTAGTCTCGCAACAGCCTGGCATAGCTGCGCAGCAGATAGCGCAAACCCTTCAGAGGCGCATCAGCGGAAGCCGTCGCCATGAGGCGGCGGGGCCTGCGCTCGACGTTGGGCAGGGGCCGAAATTCGTCGGTATCGATGCCGTTGTATACCAGGCTGATGCCGGCGGGCTGAATGCCGAAATCCCGGGCGATATCCTCCCGCGAGGTCTCCGAGACAGTTACGATGTTGTGCAGGCGACGAACCACCTGCTTCTGCATGTAAAGGAAGGCATGCCAGCGATGAATCAGGAGCTTTTCCCACCAGCGGCGCGCTGCTCGCACGGCTATGCGCAGGTCGCTGGTAATCGGGTGATGCAGGGTGGTAACCAGTGGCAGGCCCATATCCTGGATCTTCAGCATGCCGTAGCTGAGACTCTGGTTGTCGTGCACGAGGTCGTAGTTATGCCCGTGCTGGCGCAGGTATTTAACCGCCCGCCGGCCGAAGGTATAGGGCTCGGCAAAACCGCCGGTCAACTTGCTGGTCCACTCAATGATATTGCTGAGGGAGCCCAGGTGACGCGGGCGCAGGGAGGTCAGGCCGTTGGCGAACAGGTCCAGGCTGGGAATCTCGATCAGGCGCACCCGGGGATCCAGGTGGGGATAGGGCGGGCCTGACAGCACATCCACCGTATGACCGGCCTCGACCAGTGCTTTGCTCAGGTACTTGATGTAAACACCCTGACCGCCGCCGTAGGGGTGGCTGCGATAGCCCAGCAGGGCAATCTTCAGGGGCTGACGGCTGCCCGTTTCCGACAGTGTAAGGACATCGGCGAGCGCTTCGGAGCTGCCCGTGACGAAAGGTTGTTCAGCCTGCATACCTGATGGGGCGCCTCAGCGGCGCTAATCTCCTCGGCTTTTCGGAACTCAGGGCCCACCCGGCAGCAATATGCGTCCAGAATACACCCAAAAGGGGCTAAATTTTAGTGGCCGCCCCCCAAAAAATCCAGCCCCTATACGGCCGTACAGGGAACCTGCCCCGTTCGTAAGCATTTGTTATTTCCGCGTATAATGCCCGCTCCCAAACCCAGGTTGGCAAAATATGTCGCACAGCGCCTACAAGGGCATTATTCTCGCCGGCGGATCAGGCACCAGGCTGCACCCGCTGACCAGCAGTGTCAGCAAACAACTAATGCCGGTTTACGATAAACCGATGATCTATTACCCGCTGGCTACGCTGATGCTGGCGGGAATTCGCGAGGTACTGATCATCACCACGCCCCAGGACCAGCGCGCCTTCGTGGACCTCCTGGGTGACGGCAGCCAGTGGGGCATTTCCCTGGCCTACGCCGTCCAGCCCAGCCCCGACGGACTGGCCCAGGCCTTCCTCATCGGCGCGGACTTCGTCGGCGAAAGCCCGGTCAGCCTGGTACTGGGTGACAATATCTTCTACGGCGGCGGACTCTCCCGGAAACTCAAGCAGGCCGGCCAGCAGGAAAAGGGGGCCTCGGTGTTCGCCTACTACGTGCACGACCCCGAGCGTTACGGCGTAGTCAGCTTCGACGACGACGGCCGCGCGATCGATATCGAGGAGAAGCCGACGCAACCCAAGTCCCACTACGCGGTCACCGGGCTCTACTTCTACGATAACGACGTGCTGGATATTGCGCGAGGTATAAAGCCCTCACCCCGCGGTGAGCTCGAGATCACCGACGTCAACCTGGCCTACCTGCAGCGCGGCGACCTGCAGGTGCAGGTTCTGAGCCGCGGCACCGCCTGGCTGGATACGGGCACCCACAATTCCCTGCTGGATGCGGCCAACTTTATTCGCGTGGTAGAGGAGCGCCAGGGCTTGAAGGTGGCCTGCCCGGAAGAGATAGCCTACCGCCAGGGCTTTATCGACGAAGAACAGTTACTGGCCCTGGCGGCACCCCTGAAAAAGAGTGGCTATGGGGAGTACCTGAGCAAACTTCCCCTGCACACAGAAGTGGTATTCGATGAAGTTTGAAGTGACGCCGCTGCAGGACGTGCTGCTGCTGCAACCACAGGTATTTGGTGATGAGCGGGGATTTTTCCTGGAGAGCTGGAACCAGCGGGTATTCGAGGAGGCCGGCCACGACTGGCGCTTCGTGCAGGACAATCACAGCCGCTCGGAGCAGGGCATACTGCGAGGCCTGCACTTCCAGACAGTTCAGCCCCAGGGGAAGCTGGTGCGTGTCGTGTCCGGCGCTGTCTACGATGTCGTCGTGGACCTGCGCCGCAGCTCACCGTCATTCGGCCAGTGGTACGGGGCGGAGTTATCGGCACGGGAACAGAACATGCTGTGGCTACCCCCGGGCTGTGCCCACGGCTTCTACGTGATCTCGGAGTATGCCGATTTCCTCTACAAGGCCACCGACTACTACCACCCCGAGTCGGAGTTATCCCTGCGCTGGGACGAGCCCAGGCTTGGCATCGAATGGCCACTGCAGGGCAGCGAGCCGCGCCTGTCAGAGAAGGATGCGAAGGGGCTGGGCTGGGACGAAATTCCCTTCTTCGACTAGGCCGAATCCGGCAGCAGTGGTCGCCACCACGCCTCGTGCTCCAGAAACCAGTCCAGGGTGGCTTCCAGCCCGGACTCGAAACTGTGCTGTGGTGCGTAACCCAGTTCCGCGGTCACTTTGCTCGCATCGATGGCATAGCGCCAGTCGTGTCCTGCCCGGTCCTGGACAAACTCGATCAGGTCCTCTGCCCTGCCGCCGCTGGCTGCGGGCGCGTCCGGGAAGCGCCTGGCAAGCTCCGGGTCGGCGGTGAAGCGCGCGTCCACGCGCGCGCAAAGCAGCTGAATAATGTCGATATTGGCCCACTCGTTGTTGCCACCGATGTTGTAGGTTTCTCCCAGTCGACCGCCCTCCAGCACCAGCTCAATCCCCCGGCAGTGGTCCTCCACGTACAGCCAGTCGCGAATATTTTTACCATCGCCGTAAATCGGCAGCGGCCGGCCGCGCAGGATGTTGGTCAGGCACAGGGGTATCAGCTTTTCCGGGTAGTGCCAGGGGCCGTAGTTGTTGGAGCAGTTACTGGTGGTTACCTGCAGACCGTAGGTGTGGTGGTAGGCCCGCACCAGGTGATCGGAGGCCGCTTTGCTGGCCGAGTAGGGGGAGTTAGGTTCGTACTTCTGCTCCTCGTGAAATCCCGGGGCATCCGGCGCCAGTGACCCGTAGACCTCGTCGGTGGAGACATGGTGAAAACGGTGTGGCAGATCACCCTCCAGCCACACCGCACGCGCCGCCTTGAGCAGGCTGTGGGTACCGGTGACATTGGTCTCCAGGAACGCATCCGGACCGGTAATCGAGCGATCCACGTGACTCTCGGCGGCGAAGTGCACGATCATATCCAGCTGTTCTTCCGCCAGTAATCGGCGCACCCTGTCCTCATCGCGGATATCGGCGTGGACGAAGCGGAAGTTGTCGGCGCCCTCCAGGCTCGCCAGGTTGGCGCGGTTGCCCGCGTAGGTCAGCGCATCATAGGCGAGGATAAAATCCCCGGGGTGTTGTTGCGCCCAGTAGTGGACAAAATTGGCGCCGATAAATCCGGCGGCGCCGGTCACCATCATTCTTCGACTCATGGCGTTTTCACTTCCTTCAGCATGGCAGACAGTTGTGAGCGCCAGTCATCCCGCTCCAGACCCAGTAGTTCTTGGGTAGAGCTGCAATCCAGCACGCTGTAGGCAGGGCGCTGGGCCGGCGTGGGGTATTCGCTGGTGGGGATGGGATTGATCTGTACATCCCGGGCGAGCAGGCCGCTGGCGCGACCCTCCGCGTAAATGGCACAGGCAAATTCGTACCAGCTGCAGCTGCCGGCATCGGTCCAGTGATAGATCCCGCGGGCCTCGGGAACGCCGGCAAAGCGCCACAGGGTTGCGGCCAGCCCCCGGGCCCAGGTGGGGGCGCCGACCTGGTCGTCCACCACTCCCAGTTCGTCACGCTCATTCATCAGGCGCAGCATGGTCTTGACGAAGTTGGCACCAGAGGCCGAATAGACCCAGGCGGTACGCAGGATCACGGAAGATGTGGGCAGAATTTCCTGGACCCTGCATTCGCCAGCCAATTTGCTGTGGCCGTACACCCCCAGCGGCCTGGGCTCCTGGCGGGGGGAGTAGGGTTCCCTGGCCTGCCCGTCAAAAACAAAGTCCGTGGACACGTGCAGCAAACGGCCGCCGGTTCGCTCGACTGCCCTGGCCAGGTACCCCGGAGCCTCCGCGTTCACCTCCACTGCCAGGTCCGGCTTGGTTTCGGCGCCATCGACGGCGGTGTAGGCGGCGGCATTGATGACCAGGGCCGGCATCAACGCTGCGACATATTCGAGCACAGCAGCCTGGTCACAGATATCCAGCTCTTCCCGGTCCGCGCTAAACAACTCGACGCCGGGCGGGCAGGTCTGCTGCAACTCCTGCCCCAGCTGGCCACCAGCCCCTACGATCAGGGTCTTCATACTTGTCCGTCTGTTTGTTAATGACAGACTGACTATTTTACTGATGCGGACGACCCGCTGGCGAATATTTTCCGCGTTGATGTCCGCATTGTTGCTAGACTGGCAAGCGCTATGAGTGACAGCGTTTCCATGAGCCCCGCAACGCCTGCAGCCGGTATCGGCACATCTGCACAGCCCCGGCCGCCCCTGGCTGTGCCCTGGCTGGTGGCGCTGAGCATCCTGATATCGCTCTGGCTGATTGTGCTGAACCCGGTAATCAACGAGGCGGCCATACCTTATCTCGTTGCCGCCCGGGTATTCCTGGAGCAGGGTTATGCCGACAGTTTTGCCGGTTTTCCGCGGCCGCTAATGCCGGCACTCATCGCCCTGTGCCACCAGCTTACTGGACTGTCACTCATCAACGCCGGTCTGCTGTTAACCAGCCTGCTGTACATCCTGCTGTGCCTGGTATTCGTGCGGACGGTCGCAGCGCTTGGGGGTAGTGGGCGGGCACAGTGTTTTGCCGCCGCAGTAATATTGTTGCAACCGACCCTGGGAGAGCTTCGCGGCGCAATACTACGGGATCCCGCTTACTGGGCTTTATGCCTGCTGGCGCTGCAGCAGTTGATTCGCTACTGCCAGGCGCCCTCGCAACGCACTGCGCTGTACTGGCTGGCTGCCATATTGACTGCCTGCCTGTTTCGGCTGGAGGGCCTGTTGCTGCTCGCCTTTACGCCACTCGCATTGCTGCTGGCACTCCCGCGGCGCCAGCGCATGATCGCAACTCTACGCCTGGCACTCCCGGGCTGGATATTCCTTGGTGCCATAGTGGCGGCGGGCGGAGTGTCGCTGCTATCGGGCGTGGACAGCAACCTGTTTGCGGCGTTTGTCGCTGAATCATCGGGTTTTTCCGGATTTGCCCTGGACCGGGCACCGGGCTTGCTGCCGGGGCAAGCAGACAGTGCCTGGGCGCTGTTGGGATCCTCGGTGGCGCTGCTGCTGGTTCAGTTTGCGCGGGAATTTACCCTGCCCTGGCTGTTGCTCCTGGTTTACGGCGGCCTGCGCGGCCTTACGCAGCAGCTGTCGGCGCCGTCTCGAATCATCATCAACTCACAGTTATTGATCTGCTTTCTCTACCTGATCCTGTACGGGTTTCTCAGCCAGTCCGTGCCGACGACCGCGATTACGGTTCTGCTGGCCTCCCTGTATCTGCCGTTCCTGTTGGACAGCCTGTGGCAGGCGAGACAGTGGCGTTTACCTGCGCGGGGGCTGGCAGTACTGGTGCTGGCCTTGCCCGGCAGTGCACTGGTGACGCCCGAGAGCTACCGGGATACGCTCGATGCACGGGCCGCGCGGTGGCTGCAGGATCACACAGATACAAATGCCAGCGTGCTCTCCAACAGCCCGCGGCTGGCATGGCTGAGCGAAGGGCAGGTTGACTGGGGGGCATCCCAGCCCAAATCCGTAGAAGCTTTACTGGCCGACGGCGACTGGCGTAATCACCGCTACCTGGTGCTCAGGGGAAGTGACGCGCTGAAAGACTGGTATCGGCTGGGAGCCTATTCGCAGTTTGATATTCTCAAGGTTCTGCACGGTCGCGGTGGCATGATAGTACTCATAGCGGAAAACAGGGAATATCCGGCGGATCGCGGATCTTAGCCTGTCATTAAAGTTTGCCACTTATCCCGCACCGCGGCCCGCTGTTCCGGGAAGCGGTCGCCCTCGACTGCAATAGGCTCCTGTTGCAGGGCGAGCTGGTGAACGACAGAGCGGAAGTCGATATATGCCGCCGTCAGTAAGTCGCTTTCTTCCACACTGAAGAGGCCCTGCTCCTTGAGTGCTTCAAGTATACGGATATTGTCGGACCAGACGGCGAGCTCCGGATAGCGATGGGACCAGGCCAGGACCGCGTACTGCACCATGAACTCGATATCCACGATACCGCCGTGACCGTGCTTGACATGAAACTCGCCTTTTTCCTCCGCATCGGCAGGAAGCAGGTGCTGACGCATTTTCTCGCGCATTTCGACGACCTCACCGCGCAGCCCGGTTTCATCGCGTTGTGCGCACAGAACCTCTCGCCGCAGGGCGCCGCAGCGCTCCCCCAGGGCAGGGTCCCCGGCGATGAAACGCGCTCGCACCAGGGCCTGGTGTTCCCAGGTCCAGGCGGATGCGGTCTGGTACTCCCTGAAGGCAGCGAAGGACGTCACCAACATGCCGGACTCGCCGGAGGGCCGCAGCCGCATATCGACCTCGTATAACTGTCCCATGGCGGTACGTGTATCGAGTATATGAATAATGCGCTGGCCCAGGCGGGTATAGAACACCGAGTTCTCGATGGAGCGCTCGCCATCGGTAGCGCCGCCGGCATCGGCCTCGTAGACGAATACGAGGTCCAGGTCGGAGCCGTGCCCGAGCTCGATCCCGCCGAGCTTGCCATAGCCCAGCACCGCGAAACCGGTATCTTCAAAGCCTGGTGAATCCGGATTATCCGCGGCACCCGCGCCAGACCCATCCCGTGGTCGGGGGTGCCCGTACTTGCCGGTCAGGTCCAGCCAGGCCATCCGCAGGGCCTGTTCGATAATGACTTCCGCGAGAAACGTCAGCTTGTCGCTCACCTGCATCAGGGGCAGGCGTCCGGTCACCTCGCTGGCGGCAATATGCAGCTGCTGCGCTCCCTTGAAGTAGCGCAGGGCTTCCATATTCGCCTCCAGGTCGTCGGGCGCCAGGCGACCCAGTTGCTGTCGGAGCCCCTGCTCCAGCGCCGACTTGTCCGGTGCACTGTAGAGGCTGGCAGTATCCAGCAACTCATCGAGCAGCACAGGGTGCTGGGTGAGCTGCTCGGATATCCAGGGGCTGGCGGCGCAGAGTTGTACCAGCTCCTCCAGGGCGGCGGGGTTCTCCAGCAACATTGCCAGGTAAGCACTGCGCCGGGCCACCGCCTGCACCAAAGCCAACAGGCGCGAAAGTACCTCGTCGTTTTTTTCGTGGCGGGAGCAGGCGGTAAGTAGTCGCGGCATGAACTGGTCAAGTCGTTGGCGACTCTCTGCCTGCAGGTGCCGCAGCCGGCTGCTGTCACGCAGCTCAAGCAACAGTGATGACACTTTTTCCCCGTCGCTGAACCCCAGCTCCTGCAGCGCTGCAGGCTCCAGTCCCTCGGGCCAGATATGGTGTTCATCCACCGAGTCGGCGGTCTCGTCCGGCGGTGCGATCAACTGTTCGAAATGCCCGCTGACCCGGTCGCGGTGACCATTAAGAGTGTTCTCGAAGCTCTCCCAGTCGGGAAAGCCCATTGCCACCAGCAATGCTTGCCGGGCTTCTTCACCGTCGGGGAGGCTCTGGGTCTGCTTGTCCTCGTAACCCTGTATGGCGTGCTCGGTATCACGCAGGAACAGGTAGGCGTCGCGCAACTCCTGCACAGCACCCGCCGGCATACAGCCCTCTTCCACCAGGGCATCCAGTACCTGTAGCAGGCCCCGGGAGCGCAGCGCACTGCTACGTCCACCCCGGATCAGCTGGAAACACTGGGCAATAAACTCGATCTCACGGATACCCCCGTGACCCAGCTTCACATCGGCCTGCAATCCCCGCCGCCGGACCTCGGCATTGATCATCTCCTTCATCGAACGCAGGGAATCAATGACGCCGAAATCGATATAACGCCGAAAGATAAAGGGCCGCAGATTCCGCATCAGGCGTCCACCCTGTGCAACCGAACCGGTAATCACCCTGGCCTTGATCAGGGCGTAGCGCTCCCAGTCCCGGCCCTGGTCCTGGTAGTACTCTTCCATGGCAGTGAAGTTCAACACCAGGGCACCGCTCTGGCCATAGGGCCGGAGCCGCATATCGACCCGGAACACAAAACCCTCCGCCGTGGTTTGGTCCAGGGCAGCAATCAGGCGCTGCCCCAGCTTGATGAAAAATTCCTGGTTGCTGAGGGCGCGCCTGTCCCCGTCGGTCTGTCCGGACTCCGGGTAAGTGAACATGAGATCGATATCAGAGGACAGGTTGAGTTCGCGGGCGCCAAGCTTTCCCATGGCGATGACTATCAACTGCTGCTCAGTGCCTTCGCGGTCAAGGGGCCGTCCGTGCTGTGACACCAGCTCCCGGTGCCACCAGTCGAGCGCCTGTGCCACACAGGCCTCGGCCAGCAGGGAGGTATCGCGGGTGGTCTCCATGGTCGCCGCCAGACGATTAAAGTCACGCCAGAGAATGCGCAGCATTTCACGCTGCCGAAATCGCCGCAGTCGCAGGGTGAGCTCGTCGCCGTTATCGCAATCCTGCAACTCCTGGCGCAATGCCTCTGCCAGCGTTTTTTCGTCGTAACTGCGCTGCAGGTCACCGGATTCCAGCAGGTCTTCCAGGGTGTCCGGATGCTGACGACAGAGAGCCACGGCAAACTTGCTCGCATCAATCACTCGCTGCAGCTGCCCGGCCAGCGCCGCGTCATCCAGTGAGGGCAGAAATTCCATAGGCTTACTGAACTCTTACTGAACTCTTACTGTACTACGGTGGGTGCGACCCGCATGACCTCTTCGATGGTGGTTTCACCCTGGGCAATACGGCTGGCGCCACTGAGGCGCAGGGTACGCATTCCCTCTTTCATGCCCTGCTTGCGCAGGTCATTGGCCTCGGTGTGAGGCTGTACGAGCAACTGCACATCCGGGCTGATAACCAGGACCTCGTAAATGCCCTGGCGCCCGATATAGCCCGTATCGCGGCACTCCTGGCAGCCCACCGGACGAAGTATCTTTTTCGGCGGGGCAACTTTCCAGGGCTGGGTCAGTTGCTTCCAGGCTTCAGCATCGAGCTCACCTTCCTCTTTGCAATGGGGGCAGAGAATGCGCACCAGGCGCTGGGCCATGATGCCCCGCACTGTTGCCTTGATCAGGTAGGCGGGAACGCCCAGTTCCAGCAGGCGCGTCACCGCACTGGGCGAATCATTGGTATGCAGGGTGGAAATGACCAGGTGGCCGGTGAGTGCAGCCTGCACCGCCATCTCCGCGGTTTCCAGGTCGCGGATCTCACCGATCATGATGATGTCCGGGTCCTGGCGCATCAGGGCACGCACGCCAGTGGCAAAATCCAGGTCAATCTGGTGGTTGACCTGCATCTGGTTGAAGGCACCCTCAACCATCTCGATCGGATCCTCGATGGTGCAAACGTTCACCTCGGGCGTAGCAAGCTGTCGCAGGGTGGAATACAGGGTTGTGGTTTTCCCGGAACCGGTCGGACCGGTCACCAGCACAATACCGTGTCCCATGGCATTCATGCCGTGCCAACGCCTGAGGTCCTCGTTGGCCAGGCCCAGCTCCTCGAAGCTCTTCTGCAGCACTTCCGGGTCAAAGATCCGCATTACCAGCTTTTCCCCAAAAGCGGTCGGCAGCGTCGACAGGCGCAATTCTACTTCGCCGCCCTCGGGAGTAAGGGTTTTCAGGCGCCCGTCCTGGGGGCGGCGCTTTTCGGCCACATCCATGCGGCCCAGTATCTTGAAGCGACTGCTGACTGCAGCAGCGACCTGTTGCGGCAACTCGTACACCGAGTAGAGCACGCCATCGATGCGAAAACGTACGTTGCCGACATCGCGGCGGGGTTCGATGTGGATGTCGCTGGCTCTCTGCTCGAATGCATACTGCAGCAACCAGTCGACGATATTGACGATGTGCTGGTCGTTGGCATCCGGCTCCCGCATGGAACCGAGCTCCAGCATCTGCTCGAGATTGGTGACATTGGTGGAGGTCGAGGGTCGCCCGCCCTTGGCGTGGGCGCCGCGGACCGAGCGCGCCATGTTGTAAAACTCGATGGTGTGGCGCCCGATATCGCGCGGATCGGCAAGCACCCGGCGAATCGGCTTGCGCAGCACGTGCTCAAGGTTGCTCTCCCAGGAGGATACCCAGGGTTCGGCGCTGGCAATCACCACCTCCGCGTCATTGACCTCCAGGGCAAGAATTTTGTGACGCTGGGCAAAGGCGAGGGACATGACCTCGGCAATTTCGCCCACATTGATCTTGAGGGGGTCGATCTGGTAAACGCTCTGGCCCGACGCTTCGGCCAGCCAGCTCAGCAAACTGTCCATATCCAGGGGTTTGCCGCTGGCCTGGTTGTCCAGTTTCTGCTCAGCCAGGAATACCAGCGGATGGACGCTGCCGGCATTGACTTCGGCCAGGTGGGCCTTGTCAGAATCACCCAGGATACCCGCGGCGTGGAGCTCTTCCACCAGTGTCCGCAGATCAAGTTTGCGCTCCATGCGCTGCTCACCAAAAGTGGCTACCATCGCCTAACTCGCTGACCTACATGACATTCCATGCTATCACAGACCCACTGTTTCTGGCGGTCTTAGTTTTATCGATTCGTGACCACGCTTCGCGTTTTTCTTTGGTTTCAAGGCTTACTTCGGCTGAGGCCCTGCTCTACACTGGCCGAATGCCTCAAACCAGACTGCCCGACCCTGTCGCCTTTCTCAACGAGCTGGTCCAGTTGCCCTCGGTCAGCTCGACCAACCCGGCCCTGGACCTGGGTAACCGCCCGGTCATCGACCTGCTGGCGGAGCGGCTGGAAAACCTGGGCTTCGATATCGAGATCCAGGTCCTGCGCGAGGATGGCAGCAAGGCCAACCTGATAGCCACCCGCGGCAGCGGCCCCGGCGGGCTGGTGTTGTCCGGGCACACCGATACAGTGCCCTACGACGACGGGCTGTGGAACTTTGACCCACTGGCCATTACCGAGCGGGACCAGCGCCTCTATGGGCTGGGCAGCACTGACATGAAAGGGTTTTTCCCGCTGGCCATGGAAGCGGCGAGAAATGTAGCCGACGAAACACTGCGGCAGCCCCTGATAATTCTTGCTACCGCGGATGAAGAAAGCTCCATGAACGGGGCCCGGGCCCTGGCGGAAGCCGGTAAACCCCGCGCGCGTCAGGCTATCATCGGTGAACCCACCGGCCTGCGACCGGTCCGTCTGCACAAGGGCATAATGATGGAGGCGGTGCGAATCAGCGGCAGCTCTGGTCACTCCTCCGACCCGAGCCTGGGAAATAATGCGCTTGAAGGCCTGCATGCGGTACTCGGGGAATTGATCAGCTACCGGGGCGAGTTGCGCGAGCGCCACCAGCACCCGTCATTCGATATCCCGTATCCGACCCTCAATCTCGGCTGCGTCCACGGCGGGGACAATCCAAATCGCATCTGCGGTCAGGCTGAATTGCATTTCGATGTGCGAGTCACGCCGGGCTGCAGCAATGAGCAGGTGCGCAGCGAGATCCGCGAACGCGTCGCAGCCGTCGCCGAAGCCAGTCAATTCCAGATCGAAATGCAATCGCTGATTGCCGGCACCGATTCCTTCGAACAGACTGCCGACAGCGACCTGGTGCGACTGGCTGAGAAGCTGACCGGCCATACCAGCGAGGCCGTGGCATTTGCCACCGAGGCACCCTACTTGCACAGCCTGGGCATGGACACCATCGTCCTCGGCCCGGGTTCGATCAAGCGCGCCCACCAGCCCGATGAGTACATAGAGCTGGACCAGTTCCAACCCTGTATTGACCTGCTGACCCGGATGATTCGCCACTTCTGCCTGTAGTGGGCAAGCGCGCCACAATGCGCTAAGCTTGCCGCCCCCTAAATCCGGAAGCCCATATGAGCTCGGAGAGCAGGCAACACGTGCGCTGGTTTCGCAACAGCGCGCCCTATATCAATGCCCACCGCGGACGGACTTTTGTCCTCATGTTCGGCGGCGAGGCTGCCCTGCACCCGAATTTTGCCAACATCATCCACGACATCGCCCTGCTCAACAGCCTCGGGATAAGACTGGTGCTGATCCACGGCGCTCGCAGCCAGATCGCTGCCCGGCTGGAACAGGCCGACGTGAGCAGCGACTTTCACGAGGGCGTACGGATTACTACCAACGAAGCCCTGGGACCGGTGAGGGAAGCCGTTGGAGCCCTGCGCACCGATATCGAAGCGCGGCTCTCCATGGGCCTGCCCAATTCTCCCATGCAGGGTGCCGGGATACGGGTTTGCAGCGGCAATTTCATCACCGCCAAACCCATTGGCGTGGTCGATGGGGTGGATTTCCAGCACACCGGCCGGGTGCGCCGCGTCGATACCGGTGCCATAAACCGCCACCTGGATGCCGGAGATATCATCCTCATATCCCCGCTGGGTTACTCACCCACCGGCGAAGTATTCAACCTGGCCCTGGAAGACGTCGCGGTGCACACAGCGGCTTCCCTGGGTGCCGACAAATTACTGCTGTTTGGCGAGCAGCCCGGTATCACTGACCGCCGGGGTGAGCTGGTGCGCCAGTGTGACCTGGCCGAGGCGCTGCAACTGTTGCGCGAGCTCGATGAGTCGGAGCAGACTCACCTCCTGCACACCGCCAGGCAGGCCTGCACGGCAGGGGTTGAGCGCTGCCAGATAATTTCCTACAGCGAAGACTGCGCACTGTTGCAGGAACTCTTCACCCATGATGGCAGCGGTACACTGGTGGGCAGCGATGATTTCGAACAGGCGCGCGGTGCAAGCATCGAAGATGTCGGCGGTATTCTCGAACTGATCGAGCCGCTGGAACGGGACGGGGTGCTGGTGAAGCGCTCCCGGGAGATGCTGGAAACCGAGATCGGCCAGTTCCGACTGCTGGAGCGGGACGGGCGTATAATTGCCTGTGCGGCACTCTACCCCTTCCCGGAACACGGCAGCGGTGAGCTGGCCTGCATCGTAACCCACCCCGATTACCGCGGCAGTGATCGCGGGCAACGCCTGCTCAGTGAGCTGGAGCAGGAGGCTGCCGGCCAGGGTCTCGACCGGGTATTCGTGTTAACGACCCAGACTGCACACTGGTTCCTGGAACAGGGTTTCGTCGAGGTCGACCTCGATGAGCTGCCGGCGGAAAGGCAGTCGCTCTACAACCTGCAGCGCAATTCCAAAGTCTTCCTCAAGAAGCTGTCCAACTAACCGCTTTAGGAGCCGGGGCTTCTCCTGCGCCAAGGGGGCGAATTCTGGTATGCTTCCAGCCCCGTTTCAGCAGTGCAGATGCAGGAAATCCCATGCCTGAGTACAGATCCCGAACCTCGACCCATGGCCGCAATATGGCCGGTGCACGTGCACTCTGGCGCGCCACAGGTATGGGTGACGAGGACTTCCAGAAGCCGATTATCGCGGTCTCCAATTCCTTCACCCAGTTCGTACCGGGTCATGTCCACCTGAAGGACCTGGGCCAGCTGGTCGCACGGGAAATCGAGGCCGCCGGAGGTGTGGCCAAGGAATTCAACACCATCGCCGTGGATGACGGTATCGCCATGGGCCACGACGGCATGCTCTACAGCCTGCCCTCCAGGGACATCATCGCCGACTCGGTGGAATACATGGTCAACGCCCACTGCGCCGATGCCCTGGTATGCATCTCCAACTGTGACAAGATCACTCCGGGAATGCTCAATGCTGCCATGCGGCTCAACATCCCGACCATATTTGTCTCCGGTGGGCCCATGGAAGCCGGCAAGACAAAGCTGGCAGAACACAAGCTGGACCTGGTGGACGCTATGGTCATTGCCGTCGACGACAGCGCCAGTGATGAGGAAGTGGCCGAATACGAACGCTCAGCCTGTCCCACCTGCGGTTCCTGCTCCGGCATGTTCACGGCCAATTCCATGAACTGCCTGACCGAGGCCCTGGGCCTGTCGCAGCCGGGCAATGGCTCCACCCTGGCGACCCACGCCGATCGGGAACGGCTGTTCCTGGGTGCCGGCCGTCGCATCGTCGGGCTGGCCAAGCGCTATTACGAGGAAGATGACAGCTCGGTACTGCCGCGTTCGATCGGTTCCTTCGAGGCCTTCGAGAATGCGATGACCCTGGATATCGCCATGGGCGGCTCCACCAATACTATCCTGCATCTGCTGGCGGCAGCCCAGGAGGCGGAGCTCGACTTCAGCATGAAGGACATCGACCGCCTGTCGCGCAAGGTTCCGCAACTGTGCAAGGTGGCGCCGAGCACACCCGAATACCACATGGAGGATGTGCATCGCGCCGGGGGAATTATGGGAATTCTCGGCGAACTGGATCGCGCCGGACTGATACACCGCGATGTGCCGACAGTACACAGTGACAGCCTCGCCGATGCCCTCGATCAGTGGGACATCATGCGCAATGAGGACGCCGGCCTGCAGGAGTTTTTCCGCGCCGGACCTGCGGGTATTCCCACCCAGACCGCCTTCAGCCAGGACACGCGCTGGGACAGCCTGGACAATGATCGCGTCAACGGCTGTATTCGCTCCCTGGAAAATGCTTATTCCACCGAGGGCGGGCTGGCGGTGCTCTACGGCAATATCGCCGAGGACGGCTGCGTGGTCAAAACCGCGGGCGTCGACGACAGCATCCTGGTTTTCGAGGGACCGGCTTTCGTCTGTGAGAGCCAGGAGGCCGCGGTCGATGCGATTCTCAAGGACGAGGTCAAGGCGGGCGATGTGGTGATCGTTCGCTACGAGGGGCCTAAGGGTGGCCCGGGGATGCAGGAAATGCTCTATCCCACCAGTTACATAAAGTCCAAAGGGCTGGGCAAGGCCTGCGCCCTGCTCACGGACGGGCGCTTTTCCGGAGGAACATCCGGACTCTCGATCGGCCATGTCTCCCCCGAAGCTGCTGCCGGCGGCGCCATTGGGCTGATCCAAACCGGCGATACCATCAAGATCGATATCCCTGCGCGTCGCATCGACGTCGACCTCAGTGAGGGAGAGTTGGCTCAGCGCCGGTCCGAACAGGACGCAAAGGGGTGGGCGCCTGTGGATCCGCGTCCGCGGAAGGTCAGCGCAGCTTTGAAAGCCTATGCCGCCATGGCAACCAGCGCCGACCGCGGAGCGGTTCGCGATCTGAGCCAGTTGGAGTCGAAGCGGTGAGTTCCGGCGAAGCGCGCTACGTCGGCTTCTGGGTACGTGTGGCCGCTTCCCTGATTGACACAGTACTGCTGGGCCTGGTCATCTTCCCGGTCGCCTACGCAATCTATGGGGCCGCTTACTTCGAGGTGTCGGGCAAGCTGGTGCAAGGCCCGGCAGATTTCCTGCTGCAATACGTGTTCCCACTGATCGTCATCATCCTGTTCTGGGTTTACCGCTCGGCTACACCCGGCAAGATGTGGCTGGGGGCAAAAATCGTTGACGCAGAAAGCCTGGGGCGACCGGCGCGCTGGCAGTGGGTGGTCCGCTATCTCGGTTATTACGTGTCCCTGCTTACTTTGTGCCTGGGTTTTTTTTGGGTCGGCTGGGACAGGCGCAAGCAGGGCTTCCACGACAAGCTGGCGCGCACCGTCGTTGTCTACGAGGACTCGCTGGAAGAATCCGCTCCCTGATCGATCAGTTTTTGCAGGTCCCGACGAATATCGTCGATCTCCCGCTGCAGGCGCCGCGACTGCTTCTCGCTGCGTAAATTCAAAACCTCGGCGATAGTGCTATTGATGATCTGCTGGTTGTGCGCATAGGCCTCGCGGTAGGCAGGACTGGGGTTGCTCTCATGTTCCGCCAATGCATCGCGAACCGCCTGCTGCCAGCCGGGCTCCCGTTGCAGCAGTTGCTCCAACCGGCCCAGCCAGGCTCGCCGGTCCTCGAGCCAGACAGCATCAAACCTCTGCAGATTTTTTGAGGCGCTTTGAAGCAGCTCGAGCTGCTCCAGGGAGAGACGCCCCAGTAAATCGCGGAAGTTTTCCTCGAAGCTCTCGAAACTCTCGGCAACATACTCCTCCTCTGTGCGGGGCAGGTACTCTTCTTCCAGTTCCGCCTGCCGCTCCCAGAGATTGCCGATAAATTCCTGCATCTGTTCATCCGACAGTTCGTCGCCGAGCTGGAAGGCGACCGGCAACATCCGCTCTTCGATCCGCTCCCAGGCGGCCACCATCTCGTTAGCCCAGCCCTCGATCTGCTCCCCGGTCAGCGGGCCGGCGAGGTCCGCCTCTACCTTGTCCAGTATCTGCAGGTAACTGGCCAGCTCTTCCCGGCGATGCCAGTCCAGCAGCGGGCGCAGCTGTGCTTTCAGGGATTTTTTCTGGTCTCGGGTCAGGTCGACATAATCATCGACATACCAGGGGATCAACCAGTCCAGTTGGTTGTAGACGAAACTGTTGCTGCAGCCGCCGATCAGGCCGACTACCAGCACCAGTGCGGTAATCCTGACGTACTTCATCATAAATTGAATACGCCCCCATTCCTCCCGGGGATCAGTGGGCGACCTAGATTAATTCGAGGATGGCACCCACCAGGCCGCCGATGATCAGTGCAAGGGTGGCGAGGCTGCCGAGGATAAAGCCGGGGCCGCGTTTATCCGGGTGCTGGACGTAGCCACGGGCGTACATGATGCGGCCGATAAGGAACAGCACGCCCAGGGCGGCTCCGATGCGCGGCTCCACGTAGTACCCGAAAATCCAGAGCGAGGGGAAAAATATTATCAGCTGTTCGAGGGTGTTCTGTTGAACACGGAATACCCGCTCGAAACTCTCATCGCCGATGATTTTTGGCGCCCCAATTCCACTCACGCTGCGGGCCTTGCCGACCATGACAGCGAGGAAGAAATACTCCGCGGCCACCAACAGTGTTACCAGTGCAATCCATTCCATATTTCTGCCCCGCTTGCATTCAGGCGCCCATTATAAGCACATACGCCCCATAATCGGACCGCTTTGGCCGCAGTGACTTCGATCAGGGGTAGTCCAGTCCATCGGTGGCGAACAGCATCTCCAGATTGCGAAAACTCTTGAACTCGAGGTGGTTGCCGCTGGGGTCCTTGACGAAAAGCGTTTTTTGCTCGCCCCGTCGCCCCTGAAAACGGGTCGTGGGTTCGATCACGAATGTCACCCCTGCCTGCCGCAGGCGCTCGACCAGCGGTTCGAACTGGTCCCAGGGCAGGATGGGACCGAAGTGACTGGCCGGAACCTGTTCGCCGTCCACAGGATTGGTTGCCGCGACCGAAAGCTGGTCCACCAGGTGCACCACCAGCTGGTGGCCCCAGAAGTCATAGTCGATCCAGCGCTCCGAGCTGCGACCGCGGGGACAGCCGAGAACGTCGCCATAGAAGTGGCTGGCCGCACCCAGGTCGGTGACCGGCAGGGCCAGGTGAAAGCGGGGGCGGTCTTCATTCATGGGGTCACCAGGGGAGATTGTTGAGATCGACGTTGCCGCCACTGATCACGCAGGCCACCCGGCGGCCGCCAAATCGCTCGGGATGCTCCAGAACAGCGGCAAAGGTCACGCTTCCAGAGGGTTCCACCACGGTTTTCAGGCGCGTCCACTGCAACTGCATGGCCCTGACGATGGACTCTTCCTCCACGGTTAAAACCGTGTCCACCCGCTCGTGCATGATGGCGTAATTCAACTGGCCGAGACTAGTCAGCAGGCCATCCGCGATGGTCTGCGGGTTTTCCTGGGGAACCCAGTAGCCCAGCCCAAAAGAGCGAAAAGCATCGTCGGCGCCGGCAGGCTCAGCGGCAATGACCTCGATATCCGGCTGCAGGGCCTTCACCGCGGTGGCAACGCCGGCCAACAGGCCACCGCCGCCGACTGGAACCACAAGCGCATCCAGCTCGTTCACCTGGGACAGGATCTCCAGGCCGGTGGTTCCCTGCCCGGCAATGATGCGCGCATCGTCATAGGGGTGGACCACGTGTGAACCGTACTCGGCGACTACCTGCTCCAAAGTGGTTTCACGGGCCTGGAGGGTCGGCTCACATTCGATGATCTGACCACCGTAAGCGGCTACCGCTGCTTTTTTCACCGCATTGGCGTTGGCGGGCATAACAATGCGGGCGGGCATGCCGCGCACCGCGGCGGCCATGGCCAGTGCCGCACCGTGATTACCTGAAGAGTGGGTCGCAACCCCGCGCTCCAGCCATTCGTCGCCCAGCCCCAGTACCGCGTTCAAGGCCCCGCGCGCCTTGAAGGCGCCGATCTTTTGCAGGTTCTCGCATTTGAAGTGCAGTTCGCAGCCACCGAGGGCATCCAGCTGTCGGCTGTGAATCACCGGCGTGCGGTGGATATGGCCGGCGATGCGCTCATGAGCCTGCCGAATGTCCTCCACGCTCACTGCCAATTCGTTTTCCGCCATGCCTCCGGCTGCGCCCCCTGCTACAATCCTGCGACCCGGCCGCTAATATAACAATTATGACCACACTTTTTATCAGTCACCCGGATTGCGAAAAACATGTGATGCTCGAGCATCACCCGGAGAGTCCAGCACGGCTGCAGTCGATACACCGGGCAGTGGATGCCTCCGGCCTGGCCGGGCAATTACAGGCGGTACAGGCGGGAGAGATCGACGAGGACTGTTTTCGCGGGATCCACCCGGCTGACTACCTGCAACGACTGGCAGAACTGGACCCGGGAGAGGGAATCGTGCGTGTGGATGCCGACACCTCCCTTAATCGCCATAGCCTCAGGGCCGCACGTCTTGCCGCCGGCGCCCTGGTGGAGGCTGTGGAGACAGTCTGGGCCGGCAAGGCCGATAACGCCTTCTGCGCGGTAAGGCCCCCGGGACACCATGCGGAAACCGCGATTCCCATGGGATTTTGCATCTTCAACAATATCGCTCTGGCCGCCGAGCGGGCCCTCAGCCTGGGCGCCGAACGCATCGCTATCTTCGATTTCGATGTTCACCACGGCAACGGCACCGTGGAAATATTCCTCGATCGGCCAGAGGTCATGGTCTGTTCCAGTTTCCAGTACCCCTTCTATCCGGGCCGCTACGACGAAGTCCGCGCGCCAAACATCGTGCTCACGCCATTGACGGCGGGCACCGCCGGTGCGGGCTTTCGGCTTGCCGTCGAGCGCGACTGGCTACCGGCAGTGGGGCGCCACCAGCCGGACCTGATCCTGGTATCCGCCGGATTCGACGCCCACCGGGAAGATCCCATCGGCGGACTCTTGCTGGAGGATAGCGACTACCGCTGGGTGAGTGAGCTTCTGCTGGGTTTCGCCTCGGATTACTGCGAGGGTCGACTGGTGTCGGCCCTGGAGGGGGGCTATAACCTGGATGCCCTGGCCCGCAGCACTATCGAACATCTGACTGCACTGACCCACTGAATGGTAGCTGAACTGGAGCAACTCTCTGCGGCCTTCGCGGATTTCGTCTGGGGCCGGCCGCTCCTGGTCCTGCTGGTCGGCGGGGGTCTGTTCTTCGCGATTTATTCGCGCTTCCTGCCCTACCGCCACCTGGTTCACGCGGTGGGTATCATGCTGGGTCGTTACGATACCCCCGATGAACCCGGCGAACTGAGCCATGCCCAGGCCCTGGCGGCAGCGCTGGCCGGAACCATGGGCCTGGGCAATATCGCCGGCGTGGCCCTGGCCATCGTCGCCGGCGGGCCCGGGGCTGTGTTCTGGATGTGGGTTACCGCTATCGTGGGCATCGCCACCAAATTCTTTACCTGCTCGCTGGGCATCATGTACCGGGGCCGGGACAGCCTGGGGCAACTGCAGGGCGGACCCCAGTACATCATCCGCGAGGCGCTGCCACGCAAGTTTTACCCGCTGGCGGTACTGTTTTCCGCGGCCGGCATGATCGGTACCCTGCCGATGTTTCAGGCCAATCAGCTCACCGCCCTGGCCCGGGAGGGCCTGACGATCGGGGCTGAACCGTGGCTGTTTAACCTCATTGTGGGTGCGGCCATAACCGGGGTCGTCGCCAGCGTGATCTTTGGCGGACTGCAGCGGGTAGCCCAGGCAGCGGTTACCCTGTTGCCGGCAATGGCACTGATCTACCTGGGTATGACCCTGTTTATACTTATCAAACACTACGCACAAATTCCCGACCTGTTTGCGCTGATTTTCCGCGAGGCATTCAATCCCCAGGCCCTGGGTGGAGGCCTGCTGGGCGTGATGTTGATCGGCATCAGCCGCGGCGCGTTCTCCAACGAGGCCGGCCTCGGCACCGAGGTGATGGCCCACGGCGCCGCCAAAACCAGCGAGCCGATTCGCGAGGGCCTGGTCGCCATGCTGGGGCCGGTCATAGACACCCTGCTGGTATGCACCTGCACCGCCCTGGTCATACTCGTCTCCGGGCTCTGGCAGGCACCCGGCGAACTCAACGGGGTTGCCATGACCCTGTCCGCCCTGCGCGCAGAGATGGGGGGACTCGCTACTGTCCTGTTAACCCTGGTGGTACTGATACTCGGCCTGACGACCATGTTTACCGGCTGGTACTACGGTACCAAGTGTTTCGGCTTCCTGTTCGGCGCCGAATACCAGCACTGGTTCCGCTACTTCTTTATCGGCACAATCCTGTTCGGATCGACAGTCAGTATCGATGTTGTTTTCAACCTGATCGTCGGCGCTTACGGCCTGATGGCCATTCCGACCATGGTCTCGACCCTGCTGCTTGCACCAAAAGTCATGGAAGAAGCGCGCCGCTATTTCAGCAAACCCCTGCAACCCACTGTCAGCGGGAGGACACCATGAAACTGGATCGCACCGACCGGCGCATCCTGGAACAGATGCAGCGCAACGGGCGTATCAGCAACCTGGAGCTGGCCGAGGCCGTGGGCCTGTCCCCGACACCCTGCTCGCGGCGGGTTAAGCGCCTGGAGGAATCCGGCATCATTGAACGGCACGTGACGCTACTCAACCAGTCCCGGCTGGGCCTCAAACTGACCGCCTTTATCACCATCGCCATGGATCGGCACACGCCGGACCGCTTCAACAATTTTGAAGCCCAGGTCGCGGATTTTCCCGAGGTCATCGAGTGCGCGGTAGTCACCGGCAGCGCCGCAGACTATCTGGTCAAGGCGGTGGTCCCGGACATGGAGTATTACGAGGCCTTTCTGCTCGGAAAATTGACCCGCATCGAGGGGGTCACGGGGGTACAATCCAGCTTTGTCCTGCGCCCGGTGGTACGCAAGACCGAACTGCCACTGGATCACATCGAACAGGGCTGAATAGCCGCTTGTAAGCACCCCTGCCCGGGGTTATGCTTTTTCGTTCGCTATTAACTATTAGTCAATAGGAGTCTCGATGCCCGAGTCCATGCAAGGGAAAGTGGCCCTGGTCACCGGCGCCGCCAGCGGGATGGGGCGAATCTGCGCCCTGCGCCTGGCCGAGCGTGGCGCCGTGGTGGCCGCCTTCGACCTCAACGAGGAGGGACTAGAGGCCACCGCTGCAGCGCACGCCAATATCCACCCCTTTCGCAGCGATATTGCGAACCAGGAGGACGTGAAAAACCGTGTGGCCGAGGTCGCAGCCAGTCTGGGCCCCGTGGATCACCTGGTCCACGCGGCGGCACTGATGCCGGCCCACGCGCTCGCCGACCAGAGCCCGGCGCAGATTGAATTTCTCTTCCAGGTCAATTTCTTCGGCACGGTGTACATGATCAAAGCCCTGCTGCCGTCGATGCTGGAACGGGCCGCGGGTACCATGGTCCTGTTCGGCTCCATTGCCGGCGTCGCACATGTCCCCAAGATGGGGGCTTACTGTGCCACCAAGGCCGCCGTGAATACCTACGTGGAGTGCCTGCAGAACGAGATTCGCGGCCGCGGGGTCAATATCCACCTGGTTTGTCCTCCGGCAGTCAATACACCGCTGATCCAGCAGACCATCGATACCGACACCCCGGGCAGTATTGCCGAGGCGCAGAAGACCGGTCGACTCGCCGACCCGGAGAAGATTGTCGACGCCATCGACAAGGGTGTCGCCAGGGGCAGGGATGTTATCTATCCGGGCGAGGCGCGCCTGCTGCAGCTGTGGAAGACCCTGTTTCCGCGACTGTGGTGGAAAACGGTTATGAGCTTCGAAAAGTAATCCGGCTCCACCGGGCCCTGTGATAGCATCGCGGCTCCATGAAGTCGCGCCACCTCGATACCGATTCCCCCTTATTGCTCCTGGTCCTCGCCACCCTGGTGGCACTGGGCCCGCTTACCATCGATATGTACCTGCCGGCCATGCCCGGCATGGTGGATGCCCTGGCCACGGATTCGAACCGGGTACAACTCACCATCAGCAGCTACCTGCTCGGCTTTTCCCTGTTTCACCTGGTTTGCGGACCGCTTGCCGACCGTTACGGACGGCGGCCCATCCTGTTTGCCGGACTCGGCCTGTACATGCTGGCATCAGTGGCCTGCGCCCATGCGGCCAACATCGAACAGCTCATCTTCTTCCGCTTTCTGCAGGGCGTGGCCGCCTGTGTCGGACCCACCCTGGGCCGGGCAATCGCGCGGGACCTGTTTGGACCTCACCGGGCCGCACGGGCCCTGGCCCACATAGCGATGATCATGGCCCTGGCACCGGCAGTAGCACCGACCCTGGGTGGTGTCATGCTGCAGTTCCTGCCATGGTCCGCAATTTTCATCAGCCTGGGTTGTTACGCGCTGCTGGTGTTCGTTCTCGTCTGGTTGTACCTGCCCGAATCCCTGCCCTCGGTACAGCCACTCCACCCCGGGCAGATCTCGCGCAACTATCTACGCTTGCTGGGCGACGCCCACTTCATGACGACCTGTTGTGCGAGTGCCTTGCTGTATGCCGGCATGGTCGCTTTTCTGTCAGCTTCCAGCTTTGTTTTTATCGACATGATGCATGTGCCCACCCGCTTCTTCGGGGCCCTGTTCCTGACCACGGTAATCGGCTATATCTCTGGCAATGCCATCAGTACCCGGCTGGCGATACGGCGCGAATCCGAGCAGGTCATGTGGCTGGGAGTGCAGCTGGCTGTGCTCGGCGGCGGCCTGATGCTGCTGGCCTCGGAACTCTGGTTCAGGCCGGTGAGCATCATCCTGCCCATGGCCTTCTTCGCCATGGCACTCGGTATTGTGCTGCCACATGCAATGGGTGCCGCGCTCAGGCCTTTCCCGCATATGGCGGGCACCGCATCGGCCCTGTTCGGTTTTATCCAGATGGGACTATCCGCACTCTCGGGCGTTGTCATGGGTGCCACCCTGACCGATTCGGCCCGACCCCTGGCCCTGGCAATACTGGGCGCAAGCCTGCTCTCCCACTACCTGATATGGCAGCTGCAGCGCCGCTGATGTGGCATACTTGCTGTCCGACCTTACCAGAGCTGTAGAGAGCTGCAGGGAGTTCCAGGGCCATGGCCGCCACAGACGTTACCGAGCTAATCGGCAATACCCCGCTGCTATACCTGCGCGAGGCCTCGGAGCGCACCGGTTGCCGGATCCTCGGTAAAGCAGAGTTCCTGAACCCGGGTGGCTCGGTGAAGGACCGGACTGCCCTGGGCATCATCCGCGACGCCGAAGAGCGCGGCGAACTCGAGCCCGGCGCGATTATCGTCGAGGGCACCGCCGGCAATACCGGTATCGGCCTGACCCTGCTGGCCAATGCCCTTGGTTACCGGAGCGTCGTCGTCATGCCCGTTACCCAGAGCAAGGAAAAGATCGACACGCTGGAGCTGCTGGGCGCGGAGTTGCACCTGGTTCCGGCCACTTCCTACGCGGAAGAAGGACATTACATCCACACCGCCCGGCGCCTCGCGGAGAAGCTCAATGCCTCTGATGATCGAGGTGCGCTCTGGGCCCGCCAGTTCGACAACCTGGCCAATATGCAATTCCATGCCCGCACCACCGGCACCGAGATCTGGGAACAGTGCGAGGGCAAGGTCGACGGTTTCACCTGTGCCGTCGGCACCGGCGGTACCCTGGCCGGGGTATCCAACACCCTCAAGGAGAAAAACCCCGACGTTAAGATCGCCGTTACCGACCCACTGGGTGCGTCTCTCTACCATTACTTTACCGATGGCGAACTCAAGTCCGAGGGCACCTCCATCGTCGAGGGTATCGGCATCAACCACATCACCGACAACGTGGCGGCGGCACAGATCGACCTGGCCTTCCAGGTTTCCGACGAGGAGGCACTGCCCTGGATTTTCAACCTGCTGCGCCACGAGGGCCTATGCCTGGGAGGGTCCTCCGGCATCAATATCGCCGGCGCAGTAAAATTGGCCGAGGAGCTGGGGCCCGGGCATACCATAGTCACCATCCTCTGCGATTACGGCAATCGCTACCAGAGCAAGCTGTTCAATCCTTCCTTCCTGGAGAATCGCGGCCTGCCGGTCCCGGACTGGCTGGCACTCTAAAGGCAACAGGGAACTACTATGAAAATCGGTATCATCTGCGGCAGCCACCGGCTCAATTCGCAGAGCGAAAAGGTCGCCCGTCATATCGAGCACGCACTGGTGGAACAGGGCGCCTGTGAAGAGACCTACCTGCTCAACCTGGCCGGGAACCCCCTGCCGTTGTGGGAGGAAGCCATCTGGGAGGGCGATGCGCAGTGGCAGGAACTGATGGGGCCTATTTCTGCCGAGCTGGAAAGCTGCGACGGTTTTGTGGTGGTATCACCTGAGTGGCACGGCATGGCGCCGGCGGCCCTGAAAAATTTTTTCCTGATCTGGACCGGCGGCGGCGAACTGGCGCACAAACCGGCGCTCATTGTCACCGTGTCCATCGCCGACGGCGGCTCGTTCCCGGTGGCTGAGCTGCGAATGAGCAGCTACAAGAACAACCGCCTCTGCTACCTCCCGGAGCACCTCATCATCCGCTACGTGGACACCGTGTTTAATGCCGATCCGGCCGAGAACAAGGCGAGCGCCCAGGAGTACTTTGAAGATCGGTTGGCTTACTGCCTCAGGCTACTGCGCGAGTACGCGCTGGCCTTCCGCCAGATTCGCGCCAGCGGAGCGGCGAGCCTGGAGACCTACAGCAGCGGTATGTAAGGATCAGTCGGTGTTGGCAACGGCGCCGGCGGCGCGCTCCCGCGCGATAAGGAAGTCGGCTATTTTAAGCATGTTCGCCTGGCTACCGGCCTTGCGAGTGGTGATGCGGTACTTGCCGGCTACCATCATTTCCGGGGTCCCGGTAATGCGGGCGCTTCGCGCCAGCGCATTCGCCTGGCGGGCCTGGCTGCCGACACCGAATGAGCGGAAGGCCTTGTTGAAATCCTCGGCGCTAACGCCGTTGGCGACAAACACCGCCCGGATCTCATCCTCACTGGCAAGACGCTTGCGGTCGACATGCATCGCCGCAAACAGGGCGCCGTGCAACTTGTCGAGCACTCCCAGGGCCTGGGCTGTGTAGAACGCCCTGGCGTGGGGTTCCATCGGCGCGCTCCAGATCGCCGGGGAAGGTATCAGCACAACGTCGTCGCCCAGCCCGGACTTCCACTGCTCGATCAGGGGTTCAAAGTTGTAGCAGTGACCACAGCTATAGGCGAAGAATTCCACCACTTCGATCTTGTCGGCATTGCGCTGGCGCACCGCCGGGGAAATCACATCGTAGTGGGTACCGGCAACATATTCAGCCGCCGATTCCTGGGCCTGACATGCGAGGGAGGGGAACAACAGTACAGCAGCCAATAAAAAAAACTTCTTCACCACAAACTTCCTTCTCAATGCAGCCCGGCAATAAAGCTGGAAACCGCGTCAATTTCGTTATCAGTCATCCGCAGCGCAGTATCGCGCATCATCCGGGCATCACCGTCATTGGTGCGGCCGTTGGGATTCTCCTCCAGTGTATTTTCAGCCCCGGTACGGAAGCGCCGCAGCTGGTCGGCAATATACTCCGGGTGCTGGCCGGCCAGCGCCGGAAAGCCCGCCGGGGCGTTGCCACCGCCGCGCGCCCCGTGACAGGCAGCACAGGCCGCCACACCTGTTTCACTGACTCCGCCGCGATAAACCTTGGCCCCCAGGGCAACCTTGGCCGCATCCGCCTGACCACCAGTACCGGATTGTGAGGCGTAGAAAGCCGCGATATCGGCGATATCCTCGTCGCTCATATTGTCGAGTTGCCCGGCCATGGTCGGGACCGGACGGGCGCCGTTCTTGATGTCGTTCATCTGCTTGATGAGGTAGCGCTCGTTCTGCCCCGCCAGCTTGGGAAAGGTGGCGGCGAGACTGTTGCCATCCGCCCCGTGGCAGGCGGAACAGACCAGGGTCTTGCCCTTGCCGGCGTCGGCATCACCCGCCAACGCAGTACCCGTAAATCCCAGCACCAGGCCGAGGCCTATAACTAGTTTTTTCATTGGTTTTCCAGTGTCGTGAGTCTGTCCAGAAAGTGGCGTTACTGCGCCTTGGCCATGTATTCGATCAGGGCCTTGAAATCATCGGCGCTGCAATCGAAACACATGCCCTTGGGAGGCATCGCATTCATACCCTTGTCGACGGACTCAACCATGGCATCCATCCCCTTGGCCATGCGCTTCTCCCACTCGGCGGGGACGCCGGTCTTGGGCGCGCCTGCTGCGCCTGCAGCGTGACATACTGCACAGGTCTTGTTGTAGCGATCGACCACTTCATCTGCAGCGGCCTGGCCTACAAGGCTTACGGCCATGGCCAAACCCAGAATTACTCGTCTCATAGTGATATTCCCTTGATTGCGCCAGTGAACTGCTGAGGCGGCTTGCATGGTTGGTGTCTAAAAAGCTGTGGCATTATATACAACATACCCGGTGCAAAAAAGTCGACCAAATCATGTCCGAAGCGATCTCCGCCCGCCCGAATTACCGGGAAGCCGAGTTTCTCACCAGCGCCAGCCGGCTGAATCAGTGCCCGGCGGACGAGGGCTGGGAAGTGGCTTTTGCCGGGCGCTCCAACGCCGGTAAATCCAGTGCCATCAACAGCCTGACCGGCAATCGTAAGCTGGCGCGTACTTCCAAGACCCCCGGGCGCACCCAGCTTCTCAACTTTTTCAGCCTGGGAGCCCAGCAGCGCCTGGTCGACCTGCCCGGCTACGGCTTTGCCAAGGTGCCGGTAGCGGTTAAACGGCAGTGGACTCAACAGCTGGAGCACTACCTGCAGGAGCGCCGCTCCCTGCGCGGCCTGGTGCTGCTCATGGACGTGCGCCGACCGCTGCAGGAATTCGACCAGATGATGCTGGACTGGGCGGTTTCCGCGCATATGCCGGTGCACATCCTGCTGACCAAGGCGGACAAGCTGAAAAAGGGGCCCGCCAAGAGCGCACTGCTCAAGGTCCGCGGCCAGATAGCCGGCCATGCGGACCTGGTATCGGTGCAGCTTTTTTCCGCGCTCAAGCACACCGGTCTGGATGAACTCTGCAAGGTACTGGATGCCTGGCTCACGGATCTCTCGGTTGTGGACGAGTCAGAACAGGAAGAGGCTTAAAACTGCCCCGGTGACCCAGGGGTACAGGTAACCGGGGCGCAGGCGTCTCTGGGGAAATGCGAGACAGGGTGGCCCATGGAGACAGACCACCTGTGACAAAACGTCACAATTATTGAGACCCCGCTGGCCCGGCTTAGTTCCCCAATCGAAGTCCGACCGGGCTCAGTGGGCCTCGTCCCAGTTTTCACCCACTCCGGCCTCCACCAGCAGGGGCACATCCAGCTCTGCTGCGGCGGACATCTGCTCGCACAGGCCCTCGCAAACCGGCTCCAGCTGCGACTCCGCCACTTCCAGCACCAGCTCATCGTGCACCTGCATGATCATCCGCGCATCGGCCCCGGAATCCCGCAGCCAGCCGTCCACGCGCAACATGGCCCGCTTGATGATATCCGCTGCACTGCCCTGCATGGGTGCATTGATTGCCGTACGCTCGGCCGCCTGTACCCGCATCTTGTTGCGGGCGTTGATTTCCGGCAGGTAGAGGCGGCGGCCAAACAGGGTTTCCACATAGCCCTGCTCGTGAGCCAGCGCCCGCGTGTTGTCCATGTAGGCCTGCACCCCGGGGTAGCGTTCAAAATAAAGGTCGATGTATTCCTGGGCCTCGTGTCGGCCCAGGTGGAGCTGGCGGGCCAGCCCGAAGGCAGACATACCGTAAATCAGGCCGAAGTTAATCGCCTTGGCCTTGCGCCGCTGTTCACCTGTTACCTCGTCGACGGGTGTATCAAAGACCTCACCGGCGGTGGCACGGTGCACGTCCAGGCCCTCGCGAAAGGCATTGAGCAGTCCCTCGTCGCCGGACAGGTGGGCCATGATGCGCAGTTCGATCTGGGAATAGTCAGCTGCGACTACGCGATACCCAGCGGGCGCAATAAAGGCCTGGCGGATACGGCGACCCTCGGCGGTACGAATGGGAATGTTCTGCAGGTTCGGGTCCGAAGAGGAAAGTCTGCCGGTGGCGGTTACCGCCTGGTGGTAGGAGGTATGGACCCTGCCGGTTTGCGGATTGATCATTTCCGGCAGCTTGTCGGTATAGGTGGACTTGAGCTTGCTGAGACTGCGGTGTTCGAGGATAAGCTTCGGCAGGGGGTAATCCAGGGCCAACTCTACCAGCACCTCCTCCGCCGTGGACGGCGCGCCCTTGGGCGTTTTTTTAATGATCGGCAACTCCAGCTTTTCGAACAGGATTTCTCCCAGCTGCTTGGGCGATCCCAGGTTGAACTCACCCCCGGCCATGGCATGGGCTTCCTCTTCTAGCTCCTGCAGACGCCGGCCCAGCTCCTCGCTCTGTTGCTGCAGCTTCTTGCTGTCCAGCAGGGCGCCCTGGCGTTCGATGCGCGAAAGAATCGGCACCAGCGGAATCTCGATCTCGTCGAATACCCCGAGCAGGCTGGGCTCGCTCTCCAGACGCGGCCACAGGGCCTGGTGCAGGCGCAGGGTGATATCGGCGTCCTCCGCAGCATAGGGGCCGGCCTCCTCCAGTTTGATGTCATTGAAGCGGAGCTGTTTGGCGCCCTTGCCGGCGATATCCTCGAAGTGGATCGTGGTGTGGCCCAGGTACTTGCTGGCCAGGCTGTCCATATCGTGGCGGGTGCCGGTGGAATCCAGCACATAGGACTCCAGCATGGTGTCGTAGCGAATGCCCTGCATCGCTATTCCGTGATTGGCCAGCACGCTGGCATCGTACTTCAGGTTCTGGCCGATCTTCGGGCACTGTGGATTTTCCAGCAGCGGGCGCAATTGCTCCAGCACCCAGTCGCGATCGAGTTGTTCCGGGGCTCCGAGGTAATCATGGGCCACGGGAACATAGGCCGCCTTGCCCGCTTCCACAGCAAAGGAAACACCGACAATCTGCGCCTCCATGTAGTTGAGGCTGGTGGTTTCAGTATCAAATGCAAAGGCGTCTGCCTTCTCGAGCAGGCCAAGCCAGCGCTCAAAGTCCTTTTTCTCGGTGACAATCTCGTAGTCACCGGAAACGGTTGCCGCGGCAGCTTCACCGCCGCCTGCCTGCAGCTCATCAATCCATGACTTGAACTCAAGCTGCTTGAACCACTCCAGCAGGGCAGCTTCATCCGGCTCACCAATCTCAAGCGCCGCTACGCCCGTCTCCAGTTCGACATCGGTCTTGATGGTGGCCAGGGTATAGGACAGGTAGGCCTTGTCCTTCTCCGCCGCAAGCTTGTCGCCCATGGTCTTGGCGCCGCGGAATTCCAGCTCTGCTACCTTGTCCAGCTGATCGTAAATCTGGTCCAGGCCGCCCAGGCCCTGCAACAGTGCCAGCGCAGTTTTTTCACCCACCCCCGGCACGCCGGGAATATTGTCGACCTTGTCGCCCATCAGGGCCAGGAAATCGATGATCAGCTCGGCGGGAATTCCAAATTTCTCCACCACGCCGTCCGGGTCGAGCACCGTGTCGGTCATGGTGTTGACCAGGGTAACCTGCTCGTCGACCAGCTGGGCCATGTCCTTGTCACCGGTGGAGATGATTACCGGCGTTCCCGCCGCGCTGGCTTCCCGGGCCAGGGTGCCGATCACATCGTCTGCTTCCACGCCCTCGACACAGAGCAGGGGCAGGCCCATGGCCCTGACAATCGCGTGGATAGGTTCAATCTGCTCGCGGAGGTCATCCGGCATCGGCGGCCGCTGCGCCTTGTACTCGGCAAAAATGTCGTCGCGAAAGGTCTTGCCCTTGGCATCGAAGACCACCGCAATGGGGGAGTCGGGATAGTCCTTGAGCAGGCGCCGCAACATATTGATCACGCCTTTGACGGCACCGGTGGCCTGGCCCTGTGAGTTGGTCAGCGGTGGCAGCGCGTGATAGGCCCGGTAGATATAGGAGGATCCGTCGACCAGTACCACCGGGGCTGCCTGTTGTGATTTGGACATATCTACATCTCCCAGACTGCGCGCACCGAGCGGTAGGTCACCTTGAGCTTGGCCAGGTCCAGGGGCGCCTTGAAGAAGCCGTGATAATCGCCCCGGGGATTGATCAACACCAGGTTGGCACTGTGGTCCACCTGGTAGTTCTCCCCCTGGCCCGGCACCTTGCGAAACGGGGTATTCAGCGCCGTGGCGAAACGGTGTATGTCCATGAACTCCCCGGTCACACCGATAAACTCCGGGTTGAAGTAGGGCACATAGCTGGACAACACCTCGATGTCATCCCGGGCCGGGTCCACGGTAACCATGACCACCCGGGTATCCGCCTGCTCGGGCAGACCCTCCAGCTCGTCCATAAACCGGGACAGGAACGCCATGGTAGTGGGGCAGATATCAGGGCAGTGGGTAAAGCCGAAGAACACCAGGGTCCAGGGTCCCTGCAGGCGCTCGCGATCGAAGGGCTCGCCGTGGTGATCCAGCAGTGAGAACTCCGGTAGGGCGCGGGGTGTGTCAAACATATAGGCGCCGTTCAGCTTGAGCTCGCTGTCGGTCATGACCCGCGGCTGGGTGATCTTGTTGACGAAGCCCGCCACGATAATGGCGATAAACAACAACAGACCGATTACGGTGAGCCGGATGTTCCTCTGGGTAGTGTCAACCTGCGAATCGGCCATGGTCACAGGCCCCCCGCGGGAAACAGGTAGTGATCCAGCAACATCACGATAAAGAGTGCCATCAGGTAATTGATCGAGTAGCGAAAAGTGTCCATAGCCGCCTTCGGGTCACTGCCCCAGAGCAGGCGCCCGGCCTTCCAGATGAAGCCGCCACCCAGCAGCGCGGCACCGATCAGGTAGAGTGGACCGCTGAGGCGCGTGGCATAGGGCAGGAGGGTGATCGCAAACATGATCAGGGTGTAGAGCATGATGTGCAGCTTGGTGTACTGGACACCGTGGGTAACCGGCAGCATGGGGATATCCGCTGAGGCGTACTCCTCCCGGCGATGAATAGCCAGGGCCCAGAAGTGGGGCGGCGTCCAGGCAAAGGTGATCAGCACCAGCAGCAGTGCATTGCCATGAATCTCACCGGTCACCGCCGTCCATCCCAGCAGGGGCGGGGCGGCACCGGCCAGGCCACCGATTACGATGTTCTGCGGCGTGGCACGCTTGAGGAAAATCGTGTAGACCAGGGCATATCCCAGCAGGGATGCCAGGGTCAGCCAGGCGGTCAGGGCATTGATGCGGGTAAACAGCAGGTACATACCGGATAGACCCAGCAATAGCGCAAAAGCTGCTGCCTGGGCAGTCCCGACCCGGCCCTGCGCTACCGGGCGTTTGTGGGTGCGGGACATGGTAATGTCGATACGCCGGTCGACCAGGTGATTCACCGCCGCCGCAGAACCGGCGCAGAGGGCAATACCCAGGCTGCCGAACAGCAGGACCTGCCAGGGCACCATGCCGGGTACCGCCATGAACATGCCGATTACCGCGGTGAGCAACATCAGCGCCACCACCGTGGGCTTGGTCAGCTCCAGATAATCCCGCCACAGGGGCCGCGCCAGCGCCTGCTCCATTTAACTGGCCTCCCGCGCGGTATACAGGTAATAAACCAGGGTCACCAGGGTGAGCAACAGCAGGGCACCGACAGCATTGTGCGAGACCGTGACAAAGAGTGGGAACTTGAACAGGATATTGCCCAGGCCGAGACAGAACTGCAGCACCAGTACAGCGCCGACAAGCTTACCCAGGGACCGCAGCGCCGGCAGGGGCGCCCCAATCAATCGCCAGCTCAGCCAGCCGATATAGAGCAGCGTGATCAGCGCTCCGATGCGGTGGCTCATATGAATGGCCACCCGCGCTTCATTGGTCATCACACCGCCCAGGTAATTGGGGCCAATGGCCTGGAGCAGATTGAAACCGCTGCCAAAATCCATCGGGGGCAGCCACTGGGCCTGGCAGGTGGGCAGGTCCGGGCAGGCAACCGCTGCATAATTCGAGGTGGTCCAGCCGCCCAGGAAAATTTGCCCAACAAGAATCACCAGACCGGCCACGGCAAGGGGTTTTAGCCGGCTCACGCTTGCACGGGCGGCAGCATCCACCTGCCAATGCCGATTGTTAAGGCGCAATGTCAGCAACCACAGCAGGCTGAGGGTGGTAAAACCTCCGAGCAGGTGCGCAGTAACCACCTGGGGCCAGAGTTTGAGGGTGACCGTCCACATACCGAACAGGCCCTGCAGGATCACGAATGCCAGCAGGAACAGTGGCAGCTTGAAGGGCTGCCCCGGACCCCGGTGCCGCCAGGCCAGGCCCACCAGGGCAATACTGATTACACCCAGGGTGGTGGCGAGGTAGCGATGCACCATTTCCGGCCAGGTCTTGTCCAGTTCCACGGGTGCATCCGGGAAGGCCTGATTGGCGGCCTGGATTTCCTCGGCATCATTCGGCCAGAGAATGTGTCCGTAACATCCGGGCCAATCGGGGCAGCCGAGGCCTGCGTCCACCAGGCGGGTAAAGGCGCCGAGCACGATGACACTGAGCGCGAAGCAGGTGCCGAAGAGTGCGAAACGGAAGGAAGGTTTTCGATTTTCGGGTGTATTAAACATTAGCCACTACTGTTCTTTAGCAGAAATTTGAGGTCCGCCATGATGTCCTTGCCGTCGGCATCGGCTTCATAGGCGAGGATGATCCAGCCCTGGGGGTCCACCAGGTAATATCCCGGCGCAGGTGCGCCTGCCGCAGCCGCTGCTGACGCCAGGCCCTCCAGCCCGGCAGCGGAAGTATACAGAACTTTAAGCTCCGGATATTCAGCCCTGAGCTCGGACGAGAGGCTCTCGTCGGGCTCACCGCTGACAGCGAGCACTCGATTGATCCGGTTCTGGTATTTCCCCATCGCGGTGTGAATCTGGCGGGTGTAGTAAACAAGCTGGCGACAGGCTTCATCGCAATCGGGACCGCCCGGGATGAGAATGCGCCAGACGGGCTTGCCTGGCTCCACGGGATCAAAGGCCCGACCTTCCACGTCCTCCAGTCCAAGCTCGCGGACATCCATGGGCCGGTCGAGGAATTCGCCCTGGTTGGCAGTGCCCAGCATGGCGACCAGGTCGAGCCGCCCGCTGGCCACCAGGTACCATAGAGCACTGGCCCCGAGAATAATCAGCAGCGGAATGCCGGCAATCAGCAGCAACACCCGGCGATTCCTGTTAATTGATTCACTCACGCTTCAGACTCTCCGGTTATCTCCTCCAGCTTGATGCTGCGCCAGAGGTAGAACAACAGTAATACAGCCGCCATGGAAAACCACTGGACGGCATAAGCACGGTGTTTTTCCGGCTGTGTATTGACCAGTGGCCAGTCTATGGTCAGGGCGCCGGGGCTGCCCTGCTCCAGGCGCAGGATATGGGCGAAGACCGGCTCTCCCAGCATCGTCCCCAGCTCTGCCGTGTCGGCCACCAGAATCCGGCGGGGCCAGCTCGACTGTGCTTGTGGCTCACCGAGGGTATAGGCTTCGCCGGGTGGTATATACACACTGGCCCCGAGCTCCAGCTCCCCGGGGGGGTAGGAAATATCAGGTAGCTCGCGGCGTGCGGGGTCCGCAGCGATCCAGCCACGATTAACCAGCACCAGGGCCCCATCCACCGACTGGCGGAAGGGACTGATGACCTCGACCCCGTACTGGCCGCGGTAAATCCGGTTATCCACCAGGAAATCCCGTTCCGGCAGGAAGCTGCCGCGCAAACTGACTCGCCGGTAGGCCAGTTCGGACTCATCAGCAGGCAACTGGGCCAACCCAAGCGGCGCCTGGGATTGTCGCGCCTCCCAGGCGGCGGCAATAGCTACCTTTTCAGCCGCTCGCTCGAGCTGCCAGAAACCCAGCCCCGTCAGCAGCGGCAGAAAAACCGCGGCGAAAACCGTGGTACGCCAGTCTCCCTGCCAACGCAGTCGCCTTGATTGAGCTGTCCTGTCCATGCGGGTTCGCTATACTGGAGCGCCGTGGCCGGAGGCCTCTATGCTCCTCAAATTCCTCATCGTCGTTTTACTGCTGGCACTCATTGCCAGTCTTTTCACCGGCTTTTACTTCCTCATGACCGACCAGGGGGACAAGAACAAACGCCGGCTCTTCAATTCGCTGGGAGTCAGGGTGACCCTGGCGGCCACCCTGATGGGGCTGATTGTCTATGGTGTGAGCACCGGGAAACTGAAGTCACAGGCCCCCTGGGAGCAGGGTCGCTTTACAACCTCCGCAGAGAAGGGGAAAGCCGCGCCGCCCCCGGAGGACTAAGCCTGCGGGCGCGGTTGTTAGAGTATGTAGACAAACAGGAACAGACCCACCCAGACCACATCGACGAAGTGCCAGTACCAGCTGGATGCCTCGAAGCCAAAGTGGTCGTCTGCGGTGAAGTGGCCACCCCGGACCGAGCGCAGCCACTGGATCAACAACATGGTCGCACCCATGGCCACGTGGAAACCGTGGAAGCCGGTCAGCATAAAGAATGTGGATCCATAAATACCGGAATTCAGGGTCAGGCCGAAGTGGGCATAGGCTTCGTAGTACTCGTAGTACTGCACAAAGAGAAACAGGATCGACAGTACCAGGGTGATACCCAGCCAGATGTTGAATTTCTTGCGATCATTGTTCAGCAGGCCGAGGTGGGCGATATGCACGGTCACGCTGGATGACAACAGGATGATCGTGTTCCACATGGGCAGCCACTTCCACCAGGCATCCACTTCGGCGAAGGCCATGCTGGTGTGCGGGCTGACGAATTCACCGTTGTTGGCAATCGGTTGGGCGCTGGCACCGCCAACCGCTTCCTGGGGCGTGGTCATGGAAGGCCAGCTCGCCTCGAAACCGGGCCACAGCAGGTGGTTCATGGCACCCGCCTCACCCTGACCCGCCAGCCATGGGCCGACCAGAACACGCACGTAGAACAGGGCGCCAAAGAAAGCGAAGAAAAACATCACCTCGGAAAAAATGAACCAGAACATGCCGATCACGTAGGACTTCTTCAACTGGGCGCTGTTCATGCCCGCCAGGTTTTCCCTGATCGTGGCACGGAACCACACGAAGAGGGTGGCGACAAACCAGAACAGGCCGACATAAAAGATTGTCCATGAATTACTGGGAGCCCCCGGCTCACCGAAAGTCATGTCGTTCAGTACATTGGCAGCCCCGAAAATACTCAGGACCAGGCCGATGGTTGCACTGATTGCCATGCCGCTGCTTTCGGGCACATAGTACTCTTCGTGTGCAGCGGTTGCGGTGGATTCTTGGCTAGCCATCTTGTTATCTCCGTTAACGGGACGCCACGGCGCCCTTAACCATCTCAGTTACATCAAAAATCGTATACGACAGGGTGATTGTCTTGATGTCCCGCGGCAGGTCCTGGTCGACGATAAACTGCAGGGGCATCTCCGCACTCTGCTCGCCACCCAGTGGCTGCTGGTTGAAGCAGAAACACTCTGTCTTGTGGAAGTATTCAGCCGCACGGGAGGGCGCAACACTGGGGATGGCCTGGGCCACCATGTCTTCAGGCATGGGGTTGCGGGCCAGGAACACGGTCTCGTTGACCGCCCCCGGGTGAACTCGCATCATCGTTTTCGCGGGGCGAAACTCCCAGCTCATGCCCTCATTATTCGTAGCGATAAACTGCACCGTGATTTCCCGCGACTCGTCCACCTGGATCTGTACCGCCTCGTAACGCTGGCCGCTGGTCTTGCCATTGATGCCCAGGGCATCGCAGAGCACGTTGTACAGGGGCACCATCACCACGAAAACAAAGGCAAACATGGCCACGACTACCGTCGCCAGCTTGGCGACAGTGTCGAGGACCGGGTTATTGGGAACCAGTTTCATTGCTCGCTCAGCGCACCTGGGGCGGGGTGGAGAAGGTGTGGAAAGGCGCCGGTGTCGGCACCGTCCATTCCAGCCCCTCGGCCCCTTCCCAGACCTTTTCATCGCTGACCGGCTTGCCCGCCACGATGGTCGCGATCACGTTGTACAGGAACAGGATCTGCGATGCACCGTAAATAAAGGCACCGATACTGGACATCATATTGAAATCGGCAAACTGCAGGGCATAGTCCGGAATCCGCCGCGGCATCCCCGCCAGGCCCACAAAGTGCTGCGGGAAGAAGGTGATGTTGAAGCCGACGAAGGAGATCCAGAAGTGGGTCTTGCCCATGGTCTCGTTATACATGCGGCCACACCACTTCGGCAGCCAGTAATACACCGCTGCGGTCATGGAGAAGACCGCGCCCGCTACCATCACGTAGTGGAAGTGGGCCACCACGAAGTAGCTGTCATGGTACTGGAAGTCACTGGGCGCAATCGACAGCATGAGGCCGGTGAAGCCACCCAGGGTAAACAGCACCACGAAACCGATACAGAACAGCATCGGGGTTTCGAAAGTCATGGCCCCGCGCCACATGGTGGTAATCCAGTTGAAGACTTTTACTCCCGTCGGCACGGCAATCAGCATGGTGGCGTACATAAAGAACAGCTCACCGGCGATCGGCATGCCCACTGTGTACATATGGTGCGCCCAGACGATGAATGACAGGAAGGCGATTGAGGCCGTGGCGTAGACCATGGAGTCATAGCCGAACAGGCGCTTGCGGGAGAAGGTCGGGATGATCTGGGAAACTACACCGAAGGCCGGCAGGATGATGATGTAGACCTCAGGGTGGCCGAAGAACCAGAAAATGTGCTGGAACAGTACCGGGTCACCACCACCGGCGGCGGAAAAGAAGCTTGTGCCGAAGTGGATATCCATCAGCATCATGGTTACTGCACCCGCCAGTACCGGCATTACCGCAATCAACAGGTAGGCGGTAATGAACCAGGTCCAGACAAACAGGGGCATCTTCATATAAGTCATGCCCGGCGCCCGCAGGTTCATGACGGTGGCCACGATGTTGATCGAGCCCATGATCGAAGACAGGCCGAGAATGTGCACCCCGAAGATGAAAAAGGTCACCGAGGGCGGCGCATAGGTGGTCGACAGGGGCGCGTAGAATGTCCAGCCGAATGCCGGACCGCCACCTTCCATGAACAGGGTGGACGCGAGCAGCAGGAATGCCGGCGGCAGGATCCAGAAACTCCAGTTATTCATCCGCGGCAGGGCCATATCCGGCGCCCCGATCATCATCGGGATCATCCAGTTGGCGAGGCCCACAAAGGCCGGCATGATAGCGCCAAAGACCATGACCAGTCCGTGCATGGTGGTCATCTGGTTAAAGAAATGCGGCTCTATAAGCTGCATGCCGGGCTGGAAAAGCTCGGCGCGGATAATCATGGCAAAGGCGCCACCGAGAATGAACATCGCGAAACTGAACCACAGGTACATGGTTCCGATGTCTTTGTGATTGGTGGCAAACAGCCAGCGACTCAGGCCCTTGGCGGGACCGTGGTGATGATCTCCCATGACAGTTCCCCCTATTGGCCTTGTTTGAAGTTGTATACGTCGATGGGCTGCACCAGGTCGCCCATATTGTTGCCGAAGGCATTGCGCTGATAAGTCAGTACGGCCGCCATTTCGACATCGTTAAGCTGGCCGCCGAAGGCCTGCATAGCGGTGCCGGCTACGCCGTTGACCACTGAGTCCAAGTGTCCGGCGATCTCGCCGGTTGCAATCGCGCTACCGGCGATAGCATTGCCAAGGCCACCCTCGCCCTGGGCGCCGTGGCAGGCCAGGCAGGCGCGGTCGTATACCGCCTTGCCCCGCGCCACCAACTCATCCAGGGTGAAGTTCTGTTCCATCAGGGCTGCAATCTCCGCAGCAGCCTGCTGCTTGCCCGCCAGCCAGTCGGCGTAGTCTTCCTTGCTGACTACGTGAACCTCGATGGGCATAAAGCCGTGATCCTTGCCACAGAGCTCGGCGCACTGGCCCCGATAGATGCCGATCTCACTGGTCCGGGTCCAGGCATCGTTGACAAAGCCCGGTATGGCGTCTTTCTTGACCGCCAGTTCGGGTACCCACCAGGAGTGGATCACGTCATAGGCAGTAACCAGGAAACGAACCTTGGTATCCACGGGAATAACCACCGGCTCATCCACTTCCAGCAGGTAGTTTTCGCCCTTGGCCTCGTTGTTATAAATCTCGGACTGGGTCGTCTTGAGGTTGCTGAAGAAAACGACGTTCTCGTTGTTCTCGTCCAGGTATTCGTACTTCCACCTCCACTGGTAACCAGTGATGAGGATATCCAGCTCCGCATCCTTGCTGTCGTAAACATCGATGATGGTAGAGGTGGCGGGCACGGCGATACCGAGAAGGATAAGGAAGGGAACAACCGTCCATGCCACTTCCACCTTGGTGCTCTCGTGAAATGTGGCGGGGGTCACGCCACGGGACTTGCGGTGGGCGAAAATGGAGTAAAACATCACTCCGAACACCACCACCCCGATTACGACGCAAATCCAGAAGATCGCCATATGCAGGTCGTAGATACTGTTGCCGACCTCGGTCACACCGGGCGACATATTGACCTGGTTCATCTTGGAGTCGTCAGACCAGGCCGCGCTGCTCACCAGGGTGAGCGACACCAGCACAGGACCAAGCGCCAGTTTCACAAGCCGGGCGAATCTCGCCGGGGCTCGCCGAATGGCTTTAAAACACATTTCCCGTGTCTCCATGTTTCGTTGTTCTCTGACCCAGCAGGGCAGTGCGAGTGTCCCCCGGATCGGTCCCGGGTCGGCAATGTAGCCTTGGCTGGATATCAAGCGGATTCCCTCTACCGCTAGCAGCGGCGAAGCGCGGCGCATTATACTCGAAATATCCCGCAAGGGCACTAGAACCGCGGCCTTTCCTTGTTTTCCCGTCACTGGATTGTAGCCGGCCAGCCGAGGCGAACATTGATACATGACAAGGCCCAAAGATATGGCAGTTAGCCCCGGCCTCCACCACAAGATATGGCAGATCGCCTGGCCGGCTATTCTCTCCAACATTTCGGTACCCCTGCTGGGCATAGTCGACACAGCCATCCTCGGTCACCTTGAGAGCACCCGCTACCTGGGCGCCGTGGCAATTGGCGCGAGCATTCTGTCTTTTCTCTACTGGGGCTTTGGCTTCCTGCGCATGGGAACCACGGGGCTGGTGGCGAGGGCGGCTGGTGCCGGTGATCGAGGCCGGGAACTCAGTGTTTTCCTGCAGTCCGCGATCCTCGCCCTGGTGCTGGCCCTGGCGGTTATCGCTTTGCACCCGCTCTGGTTGGGGCTGGGCCTGCTGTTGATGGCGCCGGGCCCCGAACTGGCGCCCCTGGCCCAGAGTTACGTGTCGATCCGGGTGTTCAGCGCCCCTGCGGTGCTTACGACCTATGCCATCGTCGGCTGGTTTATCGGCCGTCAGAATACCCGTTGGCCGATGTTCATTGCGATTCTCACCAACCTGCTGAACATCGGCCTGGATGTCCTGTTCATTATCGTCCTGGATATGAAGAGCGATGGCGCTGCTTACGCGACGCTGTGTGCGGAGTACGTGGGGTGCGCTGTTGCGGTCGGCATTGTCATCCGGCAGCTGGACTGGAGCCCCCTGGGCGGGATCAGGGCGCAATTGTCAAAGCTTCAGGCCTACAGCGAGCTGTTGGAAAGCAACCGTTACCTGTTCATCCGCACCATCTGCCTGTTGTTCAGCTTTGCCTTTTTTACCGCCATGAGCACGCGTCTCGGGGAAACCACCCTGGCCGCCAACACCATTATGCTGCAGCTGCTGATGCTGGCCGCTTACGGCCTCGACGGCTTCGCCTTTGCTGCCGAAGGCCTCGCCGGTAACGCCGCCGGGGCCCGGGACATGACCCGGTTTCACGCGTCGGTGCGCGCCTGCTGGCACTGGTCCCTGGTAACAGCGGCACTGGTCAGCGGCAGCTATCTGGTCACCGCACCGGTGATCTTTCCCCTGTTCACGCCCCATGAGCCGGTTCAGGCCGTGTTGCAGATATACCTGCCCTGGCTGATTCTGATGCCCCTGGTTGCGGCGCCATCCTACCTCCTCGACGGAGTCTTCATCGGCGCCGCCCGCACCCGCTACATGATGTACAGCATGGTGCTCTGCCTGGGCCTGGTGTACCTGCCCTTGTGGTACCTGTCCCAGGGCCTCGGGAACACGGGCTTGTGGCTGGCGTTTACAGCCTTTAATGCCGCCCGGGGCATTACCCTGGCCTGGTATGCCCGCCGTCTCGACGCCAGGGGGCTGTGGCTGGACTAAGGCGTCACTAGCCTTTTTTCCAGCTTGTACTAGCCTTAGAGGTCTCCGTTGCGGTCGAGGGCCGACGGAAATGGATACCCAGAGCATTCGCCAGATCATCGCAGACGCCAGGCAATATGAAGCAGCCAGTGGCGAGTTGCAGGCGCGCTTTGAGTCCCGGTTACCGGTACTGCATCAGCAGCTGCTCTTACCCGAAAAAAATCCCGCTGCGGCCCTGGTCGAGTTCGTCGAGCAGTACATCGATTATGTGCCGGAATTTATCGAGAACCTGGATGCTATATCCCGGGAAACGGGTATCGCAGATTATGTCGCACCCTTTCTGCACATGGCGGAGGACTACTTCCTGGCGCCTCCCGAGGGCGTCGGCGGCATTCCCGGGCTTCCGGGCATCCTGGACGAGGCTTTCCTGGCGCAACGCCTGATCGAGGAAGTGAACGACCGCCACATTCGTCTGCACAGGACACCCCTGCTCCCGGAGGACATGACCCGCGCCAATATCATCGTCCATCACCTTATTGGCGACGAGCTTGCCAATCGTCTGGATGCGCTGGTGGAACACAGCGTGACCCACCTGATCGATCACGAACGCCTGTTTGCCAACATCGAAAGTGCAGATATCGAGGAGGGGGGCTTGCTCGAGCGCTGGCAGCAACTGCCCTGCGCGAGTCGTGCGGTTGCTATCGACCTGCGGCTGGCGACCGACGCAGGGGGTCAGTCGTCTGCGTCAGGACTGTCCTGAACAATTCTTACCGGCGCTGCCGGAGTCTCCACTCGCCTGGCCGCGGGCCGATTGACCCTGGTCTTCAGGGGCGCTGGAGCTGCCGTGGGGCGCTGCTCAGAGAAACCACAGGCAATACATTCGCGAACATCGGCCTCGCTATCGATCACCATCTTGTCCAGTTCACCGCAGCGCGGGCAGACAACACCGGCAATAAATCGGCGCGCCACGCGGGCTAGTCCTCGGCCATGGCAGTGCGCAGGGCAGCCAGTACCGGCCCTGTCTGGGGGCGCTGGCCACGCCAGATGTAAAAGGATTCCGCGGCCTGTTCCACCAGCATTCCCAGCCCGTCGGCAACTGCCCAGGCCGTATGCTGGGCGGCCCAGCGCATGAACGGTGTCGGTTCCGCACCGTACATCATGTCGTAACAGCTGCTGCGGTCCGTGAGTAGTGAGTCCGGCAGGGATGGCAGTTCCCCCGACAGGCTGGCACTGGTGCCATTGATCAGCAGGTCGAACTGCTGCCCCTCCAGCAACTCATAGCCACCGCCCTCCACAGGGCCGAGGTCGGCAAATTCAGATGCCAGCTCGCTGGCCTTCTCCGGGGTCCGGTTGACAACCAGCAGGCTGCCGGGCTGTTCCCGCAGCAGCAGCTCTATGACCCCGCGAACCGCACCGCCCGCCCCCAGCACCAGTACGCGGCTGCCACTGATCACCCAGCCGAGATTGACCACCATGTCCCGAACCAGCCCTATACCGTCGGTATTGTCGCCGAGAATACTGCCATCTTCGGCCCGTGTCAGGGTATTGACGGCACCGGCGCGGCGGGCGCGCTCGCTGAGCTCATCAGACAGGGCATAGGCGGCCTGTTTGAAGGGCACGGTGATGTTCAGACCGCAGCCTCCCTTGTCAAAGAACCCCCGTACCGTCTTGTCAAATTCGGGCTCCGCCACAAGCACCGCGCGATAGGTCATCTCCTGCTCGCACTGGCGGGCGAATTCCGCGTGAATCCAGGGCGATTTACTGTGACGAACGGGGTTGCCGAATACGGCGTACTTGTCCACTGTGCTCACTCTTCGGTCCAGTCCCTTGCCTGCAGAAAATAGTCCGTGAGCCGCGCTTCCTCGGAGCCGGCCTCGGGGTGATAGTCGTACTCCCAGCGCACCAGGGGAGGCAAGGACATCAGTATCGCCTCGGTGCGACCATCAGATTGCAGGCCGAAGAGTGTGCCGCGATCGTAAACGAGGTTGAACTCGACATAACGCCCGCGTCGATAGAGCTGAAATTGCCGTTCGCGATCGCCCCAGGGCTGCGACTTGCGGCGCTGAACAATGGGCCGGTAGGCCTCCAGGTAGGCGTCGCCGACGGCGCGGACAAAGTCGAAGCTGGTGGCGAAGTCCCACTCGTTGAGGTCGTCGAAGAAGAGGCCGCCGATACCCCGCGCTTCCTTGCGGTGACGGAGATAGAAGTAGTCATCACACCATTGTTTGAAACGCGGGTAGACGTCCTCGCCGAAGGGTTCGCAGGCGGACCGGGCAACCTGGTGCCAGTGCCGGCAGTCTTCCTCATAGCCATAGTAGGGTGTCAGGTCAAAACCACCCCCGAACCACCAGACCGGCTCTTCACCGTCCTTTTCGGCCACAAACAAGCGCACATTGGCGTGGGAAGTTGGCACATAGGGATTCTCAGGGTGAATGACCAGGGACACACCCATTGCCTGGTAACTGCGGCCGGCAAGTTCCGGACGCTGGGCTGAAGCCGACGCCGGCAAACCCTCTCCCATGACGTGGGAAAAATTGACGCCGGCTTTTTCGAATACTGCCCCGTCAGCCAACACCCTGCTGCGTCCACCGCCGCCGCCGGGTCGCTGCCATTCGTCTTCGCGAAAGCCGGCGTCCCCGTCTTCCTCGGCAAGCCCGTCACAAATCGAGTCCTGCAAGCCCAGGAACCAGGTTTTTACGTCGTCGAGCGCGATATTTTCCATTGTCACTTCCAGGCCCGCGTTCTCAGCCGGGCCGAATGATTTTGTCGCTGAGCAGGTCGCGAATGGTCGACGGTCGCTGCTCCCCACCCAGCGCCCCGGGTAAGAGACAGTCCACACCCTCCCCGAAATAACGCCGAACCTGGAACTGGGTCAGCGCCGGCCTGGTGCCGGCGATGTTCGCCGAGGTCGAGACCACTGGCGCCGCGAAACCCCGACACAAGCTGGCGACTACCGGGTGGGCGCTGACGCGAAGGGCAACCGTGTCGTGTTCACCGCTGATCCACCTGGGGACTTGTCCGCCATGAGGAACCAGCCAGGTCGTCGGTCCGGGCCATGACAGCTCCAGCCGGGACCTCTGTGCCGCGCTCAACCCCTCCAGCAACCAGGCAAACTGCTCGATAGCAGCAGCGACCAGTATCAGGCCTTTTTGCCAGGGCCTGGCCTTGAGTCGCAACAAGCGGTCTACCGCTTCCTCATTCCAGGGGTCACAACCCAGGCCCCACACCGCTTCCGTGGGATAGGCCAGGACCCCGCCATTGGCGATTACGCGAACCGCCTGTTGCAACCTGAAGTCCGGTACCGGCAAGTTCAGCCCTTGAGCTGTTCCTGCAGCGCTGCGTTCTTGTCCTGTACTGCCTGCGAGTTGTTGGCCCGGTCCTGGCGCAATCTTTCTGCCAGGTCGGCATCTGCCAGGGACAACATCTGGGCGGCCAGGTAGGCGGCGTTTTTGGCGCCGGCCTTGCCAATGGCAACCGATGCCACCGGAATACCACCTGGCATCTGGACCGTGGACAGCAGGGCGTCCAGTCCGTCGAGCGAAGCATTAATCGGTATACCGATAACCGGCTTGACGGTGTTTGCTGCAACCGCGCCCGCAAGATGGGCAGCCATACCGGCGGCAGCAATAAACACCGCACAACCTCTCTGGTCGGCGTCCACCACGTACTGGTGCGTCACCTCGGGTGTGCGATGTGCGGAAGTGATCCTTGCTTCAAAGGGGACTTCCAGAGATTTAAGAACATCGAAGCAGGCCTCCAGTACCGGCAAGTCTGAATCGGAACCCATTAAAACGGCCACAAACGGCTGACCCATGAACACTCTCCTGAAATAAACGATGTGCCTCAACCTGTCTGGCGGGGCAAAAGCGCGCGGAATTTAACCACACTTACGCATGTACAGGCCAGTCCGGTTTTCAACCAGGCCCAAAACCTGTAATTCCACCAGGCCCGCCATCAACTCGGCCGCGTCACCCTGTCCGGCCAGAACCAGTTGGTCCACACTCACAGGCTCGTAGCCAACCGCGTCGTACACCCTGGCGAGGGCCGCCGGCAGTTCGGGTTTCTCCTGTCGCATCCCCTGACGGAGCAGCTGGGCCGCGCGCAGGGAGGCCACCTCCTCGACAATGTCCGCCGCACTCTCGACCAGTTTAGCGCCCTGCTGTATGAGTGCATTGCAGCCGGCTCCCCCGGGGTCATAGATCGAGTGGGGCAGGGCAAATACCTCTCGATTCTGTTCCAGTCCCAGCCGTGCCGTTATCAGCGAGCCACTGCGTCGCGCCGCTTCGGCAACCAGCACACCGGCACTCAGACCGCTTATCAGGCGATTGCGCTGTGGGAAATGCTCTCGCCTGGGCTCGGTTCCGGGCGGAAACTCGGTCAGCAACAAGCCCTGCTCGCGAATTGCGGCGGCCAGCGCTGCATGCCGCCGCGGGTAACAGAGATCGATACCCGTGGCCATCACCGCGAGCGTCGCACCTCCCGCATCCAGGGCAGCCCGGTGTGCGACCGCGTCTATGCCTAGCGCCATGCCGCTAGAGATACAAAAACCCGAGGCAACCAGCTGCATGGAAATATCCCGGGCCGCACGCCCCGCGGCGCTGCTGTGCCGGCGGCTGCCAACCACCGCCAGCTGGGGAAGTAACAGGGTCTCCCTGTTTCCGCGCAGGTAGAGCAGGGGTGGGGGATCGTGGATTTCAGCCAGTAACGCCGGGTATTCGCGGGTGCCCAGTGCCAGCAGCTCAGCACCCGACGCGCGCAGTATCTCCTGGTCTATCAGTGCCTGCTGGCGCGCGGGATGACGGCTCCCCCGGCGCGATAATGAGCGACGGGTAAGAAGAAGCTCGGGCCCGGCACCGGCGGCGCGCCAGGTGCTGTCAGGAGCATCGAGAATCCTCCCGGGCCAGTTGTCGGTCCCACTGTCTTCGACACACTGCAGGCGCCGGCGCACAGAGGCTGTGCAGCCCGGCAGGCGGGAGAGTGTGAGCCAGTCCAGCTCGGTAGTTTCGTCCATGGATCTTCCCTGATCCCTGGCGGACACAGCTCTGCGCTAGGGCTTGCCCACCTTGTCCATTATGGCCAGGGGCCGGTTGCTCTTGAGTACGATGCCGTAGCTCATCTTTTCGAAGGTCCGGAATACCATGAGCAGGCCGGCACGTACATCGGGAATCTGTATCATCTGGTTTTGAATCCGGTCGCGCACAATTTCACCCTGCTGGAAAATGGCCAGTACATGGCCCTCTTCCATGCCGTCGCGGTAGCCCTTGTTGATCGCCACAACGTCCAGCGTGCCGATCTGGGTCACTCCGCTATCCACGGCGATCATAAAGCCCTCGATATCCCGGTGGGGAGCGCGGGGCTGGAAGTTCGCGGCAATCTCCCGAGCTTCGTTGGCCAGCATGCGATCGTTGATGCGGACTTCCTCGGTAATGCGGGTGACCTCCAGTCGCGATATCTCGTCTTCATGGGATTCGCGCAGACGGGCACTGCCGATATCCTGCGCCTGGACTCCGAGTATTTCCCGGCTAACCGGATCGACGTATACCTCACCCTGGCGGTAAATGCCGAAACCGGATTCCCCCTCCGGGAATACGCCGCGGGCGTAAAACATATCGCCCGCCGAGCTCAGCAGGTGTCGCTGGGCGCCGGCCACCACATAGGGCGCATTGGCCATGTCATCCAGTGGCACGATCCGGTGGCCACTCAGCCAGGGCCCGATGTCTTCCAGGGAAATCACGGGAATCGCCCGGTCGATGGGCTCTATGCGCATCTGCGGTGTCATTTTCACTGTGCGAGAGGTCTCGCCCCGGCGCACCCGCAGCCGCGGCTTGCCATCCACCCAGACCAGGTACAACTGATCGCCGGGGAATATCAGGTGCGGGTTGTCCAGTTGCGGGTTGATCTCCCAGATTTCAGGCCATACCCAGGGATCGCGCAGATACATGGACGCTATTCCCCAGAGCGTGTCGCCTTCCTTTACGGTATAGACCTCCGGCACATTCTCGTTGAGCTGGATCTCGTCGGCGTAGGCGACTGGAGCCAGAAGGGCGGCCAGCAGCAGGTATCCTGTTATCAGTATTCTTCTCATCGGTCGTCCCTGCAGTGTGATAGTCAGGCATGCTGTGGGCATGCCATGCGCTACCTGTATAATATAGGGCAGTTTGCTGCTGCTCAAATCAGAGCGCAAGTGTATATCCCGGTAATTGACCACTCCTGGTGGGTGGCGTGAGCTATTTGTTATGGCACTGCTCGATATTCTCGAATTTCCCGATCCCCGTCTGCGTACCCGGGCCAGCCCCGTGGTGGAATTCAACGACGCCCTGCAGCAGCTGATCGACGATATGTTCGAAACCATGTACGACGCCCCGGGCATCGGTCTCGCCGCCACCCAGGTGGATGTTCACAAGCGCCTGCTGGTCATCGATATTTCCGAGGAACGGGATCAACCGCTGGTTTTCATCAACCCGGAGATCGAGGTGCTGGATGAGGACCTGGACGAATATGACGAGGGCTGTCTCTCCGTGCCAGGGTTTTATGAAACAGTCTGTCGTCCGAGAAAAGTGAGAGTCAACGCGCTGGACCGCCACGGGGAGAGTTTTACCATGGAGCCCGAAGGGCTGCTGGCCGTGTGCGTCCAGCATGAAATCGATCACCTGGATGGAAAGCTTTTCGTCGATTACCTGTCATCACTCAAGCGCACCCGCATCCGCAAGAAACTGGAAAAGCAGCAGCGCCTGCGCGCCTGATGCCCGATTCCCAGCGCCTGCGCCTGGTATTTGCCGGGACTCCGGATTTCGCTGCGCTGCATCTTCGAACGCTGCTCGATAGCCGCCACGAGGTGGTGGCGGTCTATACCCAGCCCGACCGGCCTGCGGGTCGCGGCAAGCGGCTGAGTCCCAGCCCGGTTAAATCCCTGGCGGAAGAGGCGGGAATAACGGTGCTGCAACCGTCAAGCCTGCGCGACGAAAATGCCCAGCGGGAACTGGCAAACCTCGATGCGGACCTCATGCTGGTTGTCGCCTACGGGCTTATCCTGCCGCAGGCGGTGTTAGACATCCCGCGCCAGGGCTGCATCAATGTCCACGCCTCACTGCTGCCCCGCTGGCGCGGCGCCGCTCCTATCCAGCGAGCCATCGAAGCCGGGGACAGGGAAACCGGGATAACCATCATGCAAATGGATGCGGGCCTCGATACGGGCGCCATGCTGGCCAGCTGCCCTGTCGCCATAGGGCCGGAAATGAATGCGGGGCAGTTGCACGATGAGCTTGCCGGCGCCGGCGGTCCCCTCCTGCGAGAGGTCCTGGATGATCTGGACAAGCATCTGCAGGCTGCTCAGGCACAGGACGACAGCCTGGTCACCTATGCCCACAAGATCGAAAAAAGTGAAGCGGAAATCGACTGGCAGACTGACGCCGTAACCCTGCACCGGCGAATTCGCGCATTTAATCCATTCCCCGTCTGCTGGACCGCGGTCGACGGACAACGGCTGAAAACCTGGGAGGCCACTCTCGACAGCGGGACCGGAGCCCCCGGGGAAATTCTCGCGGCAGATGACTCGGGCTTGTTGATCGCCTGTGGCGAAGGCGCACTGCGCATCCGGCGGTTGCAATTGCCGGGGGGCAAAGCCATGGCCAGCTCGGAATTGCTGCGCTCGCGCCGGGAGCTGTTTGCGCCGGGCACGCTGTTGGGACAGTGACGATGAGCCGGGATTGCCGGGCCGCTGCCGCCCGGGCGCTGGCCGCGGTAATGGTGCAGGGGGCCTCCCTGCGAGAGCCGCTGCTGCAGGAGCTGGAGCAAGTCAGGGATCGGGATCGCGCACTGCTGCAGCAACTCTGTTATGGCAGCCTGCGCAGTTTTCATCGCCTGGATGCAGTGCTGGCGCAAACCCTGCAGAAAAAGCTCAAGAAAAAGGATGCCGATATTCACGCCCTGTTGATTGTTGGCCTGTACCAGTTACTGGAAATGCGAACCCCGGATCACGCGGCCATCTCTACCGCCGTGGAAGCCTGTCGCAGTCTTGGCAAGCCCTGGGCAACCGGCCTGGTAAACGGAATACTGCGGCGCTGCAGTCGCGAATCGACGCAACTACTGGCAAAGCTGGACCAGTGCCAGCAACTGAGTCACCCGGACTGGTTGTTGCAGGCATTGAGATCGGCCTGGCCCGATCACTGGCAACAGGTCGTCGCGGCAAATAACGCGCATCCCCCGATGTGCCTGCGTGTGAACCGCCGCAAAAGCAGCCGCGCTGACTACCTGCAGTCCCTGCAGGAGAGCGGCATTGACGCCGATGCCTGTCGCTACAGCGAGGACGGTATTCGCCTCGCCAACGCCCTCGATGTGACCGACTTGCCCGGTTTCGACCAGGGCCTTCTAAGCGTTCAGGACGAGGCCGCGCAACTGGCGGCGGGTTTGCTGGCGCCGGAACCGGGCCACCGGCTACTTGACGCCTGTGCCGCACCTGGTGGCAAAACCTGTCATCTGCTGGAGTCACAGGCGGATTTGAAAGAGCTGGTGGCGATGGATAATGATCCACAGCGACTGCAGGCGGTCGCCGAGAACCTGGAGCGGCTGGAACTGGTCGCCAGCCTGATCGAGGGAGATGGCAGGCAACCACCCGCGTCGCTGGAGCCGGCCAGCTTCGATCGCATACTGGTCGACGCGCCCTGTTCCGGGAGCGGGGTGATTCGCCGCCATCCCGATATAAAACTGCTGCGGCGGCCACAGGACATCGCACAGCTGGCAGAGACACAAGTTGAGATCCTGGCGGGTACCTGGCCGCTGCTGCGTCCCGGCGGGCGGCTCCTCTATGCAACCTGCTCGGTACTGCCGGAGGAAAACCAGCAGCTTGTGGAGCGCTTTCTTGCTGCAACTGTTGACGCAGAGCTGCTGCCGATCCAGGCGGAGTGGGGCGAAGAGCGCCAGGGGACACGGACCCTGCTCAGTGCGGTCGATGGCAGCGACGGTATGTTTTATGCGCTGCTGGGCAAAGCCGCTTAGCGGTCGGGAATATTCCGCAAATCCCCCGGGTCTACTTACAAAAGCTGTCCTAATTCATTATTGTGGCAGCAGGATTCTGGCGCGGACACCGCGTGGCTCATGAAGATCATCATACTCGGCGCAGGGCAGGTTGGCGGGACACTGGCGGAACATCTCGCCATTGAGCAGAACGATGTCACTGTCGTCGATACCAATGCCGATAAATTGCGCGCCCTGCAGGACAGGCTTGACCTGCAAACCGTCACCGGCCACGCCTCCCATCCCAGTACCCTGTTCCGGGCGGGCGCGGAAGATGCCGACATGCTGATTGCTGTCACCAACAGCGACGAGATCAACATGATGGCCTGCCAGATCGCCTACACACTATTCAAAACCCCGACAAAAATCTCCCGTGTGCGCTCACCCAATTACCTGGCGCATTCGGACATCTTCGATTCAAACCACGTACCTGTGGATGTATTGATCGGCCCCGAACAGTTGGTGACAAAAAGCATCCGGGAGCTGATGGCCAATCCCGGTGCCCTGCAGGTGCTCGATTTTGCCGACGGCCTGGTACAGCTGGTTGCGGTGAAGGCATTTTACGGCGGCCCCCTGGTGGGTCAGCAACTGCAGGAGATTCGCAAGCACATGCCGCGGGTGGACACCCGGGTGGCGGCAATTTTTCGCCGCGACCACCCGATGATCCCGGAAGGTACCACGGTGGTCGAAGCTGACGATGAAGTGTTCTTCATCGCGGCCAAGGAAAATATCCGTGCCGTCATGTCCGAGCTGCGGCGCCTGGACAAACCTTACAAGCGGGTGATGATTGCCGGCGGCGGCAATATCGGCTCCCGCCTGGCCGAGGCCATCGACGGCGAGTACCAGGTAAAAGTCATCGAGCGCTCCTATGCCCGCTGCCGGGAGCTGTCGGAAAAACTGAAACACGCTATCGTCCTCAACGGCAACGCCTCCGACACCGAACTGCTGACCGCGGAGAACATCGAGGGTACTGACGTGTTCTGTGCGCTGACCAACAACGACGAAGCGAACATCATGATCGCCATGCTGGCCAAACGGCTCGGCGCCCGCAAGGTCATCACCCTCATTACCAACCCGGCCTACATCGATCTGCTGCAGGGGGACGAGATCGACATCGCACTGTCACCGCAGCAAATCACCATCGGCAGCCTGCTCACCCACGTGCGCCGGGGAGACATCTACAATGTCCATTCCCTGCGCCGGGGCGCGGCGGAGGCTATCGAGATGATCGCCCACGGCGACTCCAGCTCCTCAAAGGTAGTGGGTCGGCGGCTGGACGAGATCGACCTGCCCGAGGGGGTCACCTTCGGCGCTATTGTCAGGGGCAAGGAAGTGCTTATCGCCCATCGGCATATCGTGGTTGAAACCGACGACCACGTGATCCTGTTCCTGGTCGACAAGAAGCAGATCGGCGCAGTGGAACACCTGTTCCAGGTCGGTCTGCACTTCTTCTAGCGCGCCGATGCACATTTCCATAATCCTTCGCATTCTCGGCATGCTGTTGATGCTGTTCAGCCTGACCATGGTCGTGCCACTCGTTCTGGCCCTGGCCTACGGCGATGCGACGGTGGCCGGCTTCACCACCGCCCTGAGCATTAGCCTGTGCAGTGGTTTGTTGATGTGGTTTCCAACCCGTGGCACAAAGCGCGAGCTGCGAACCCGCGACGGCTTCCTGATTACCACCCTGTTCTGGACCGTATTGGGATTGTTCGGCGCCTTGCCCCTGTATCTGCACGACGGCATGAACCTGTCCGCCAGCGATGCGATCTTCGAATCCATCTCCGGGCTTACTACCACCGGTGCTACAGTTATCACGGGGCTGGATGCGCTACCAAAATCCCTGCTTTTCTACCGTCAGCAGCTACAGTGGCTGGGCGGCATCGGCATCATCGTGGTCGCAGTGGCGGTACTGCCAATGCTCGGGATCGGCGGCATGCAGCTTTACCAGGCGGAGACGCCGGGACCCACCAAGGACAGCAAACTGACACCGCGTATTACCGAAACAGCCAAGGCCCTGTTCACGGTTTATGTACTGCTCACCCTGGTCTGTGGGCTCAGTTACTGGCTGGCGGGTATGACTGCATTCGATGCAATCTGCCACTCCTTTTCCACCGTGGCCATCGGCGGCTTTTCCACCCACGACGCCAGCATGGGTTTCTACGACAATCCCGCCATCCTGCTCATCTGTACCTTTTTCATGTTTGTGGCGGCGATCAATTTCGCGCTGCATTTCACAGCCTGGCGGCGGCGCAGCCCGATTCCATATACCAGGGATTCCGAGACCGCTTTCTTCGCCGCCGTATTGGTGGTGTGCGTAGTGGTAACCTGCTTTATGCTGCTGATAACCCATACTTTCGATGCCCGCCAGGGGCTGGTTCACGGCCTGTTCCAGGCGGTATCCATCACCACCACCACGGGTTTCACCACCTCTGACTTTGCCCACTGGCCGAGCTTTCTGCCACTGATGTTGCTGATTTTTTCCTTCATGGGTGGCTGTGCCGGTTCCACCGGTGGCGGGATCAAGGCTATGCGCCTGATGCTGATTTACAAACAGGGCATCCGGGAGTTGAAGCAACTGGTGCACCCCAATGCAGTGATTCCGTTGAAGGTTGGAAACCGCCGCGTGGAAGCCAAGGTTGTCAGTGCAGTGTGGAGTTTCCTGGCGGTCTATATGGCGGTCTACCTGATCCTGATGATCGCCTTGGTTGCAACCGGCCTGAATTTCGAGACCGCCTTCTCCGCAGTCGCCGCCTCACTGAACAACCTTGGCCCGGGCCTGGGGGATGTTGCCTATCACTACGGTGACATCAGCAACCAGGCTAAGTGGTTGTTGTGCGGAGCCATGTTGCTGGGGCGGCTGGAGGTCTTCACCGTCCTGGTCCTGTTCACGCCGACATTCTGGCGTCCCTGAGCTCTACTTGGCAGTCAGTCGCCAGATGCCGTCCCAGTCATCGGGCTTGACGTTGGCCTGAAGGTGCTCGCAGCGCTCGATGTAGATTTCCGAACATTTGTCCTTCGGATTCAATTCCAGCACCTGGGAGAACTTCTTGCGGGCATCCTTCCACTTCGCAGCCTGGTAGCGCTCCATGCCATCCCTGAACGTTGCCACAGCATCGATCATATTAGGGAAGCTTTCCTCGGTGTGGTGGTCCAGTAATTCGTAGACTCCCACCGGCTCGGTCTTGCCCTTGACCACCACATTGTCGACCAGGCGGTGTCGATAACTGCTCTTGAGCTGGTTGATAGTGAATTCCGACACCAGGATGTCGGCGCCGTATTGCTTGGTCGCGCTCTCCAGTCGCGCCGCCAGGTTTACCCCGTCGCCGATAACCGTGTAGTCCATGCGCTTGGGTGAGCCTATATTTCCCGACACCACGTGTCCGGTATTGAGGCCTATGCCGATTTCAATGGGCTTGCGGTTGAAACTTGCCCGCTGCTCATTGAAGGCCGCCAGTTCGCGCATCATGCGAATCGAGGCCTTCACGGCCCGATCCGGGTCATCCTCGTGGGGGAAGGGCGTGCCAAAAATAGCCATCACCGCATCGCCGATGAATTTGTCCAGCATGCCGCCTTCGTCGGTAACGATATCCACCATGAGCGTAAAATATTCATTGAGCAGGCTGACAATACTCTGGGCACCCAGCTCTTCGCTCAGCGTGGTGAAACTGCGGATATCGGAAAACAACACGGTGGCAACGCTGTCCTGCCCGCCCAGCAGTTCGTTGCCTTCGCCCATGAGCTTGTCGGCCAGGCCGGCGTCCATATAACGCGACATGGTCGACTTCATCCGCTTCTCCGAGCTGATGTCCTCGAGCAGTAACATCGAGCCCAGGGGCTCGCCGTCGGTATCCGCCAGGGGCAGGCTGGTCAGGTTGACCGATGCCGGTTCCTCACCGAAACGGATCGTGGCATCCAGCGCAATATCCGCCTCCCGGGACTCTTCGACCCTGCGGACTGATTCCAGCAGCCAGTCGTTGTCGCCGGCAAAAAACTCCTCCGCAGAAGCGCCGATAATTGCCCCTTCATTGGTCTGTAGAATGCGGTACCCGGCCCTGTTGCAGGTAACAATCCGGTGTGCGGGATCCAGGGTGACGACTCCGTTCGACATACTCTCCAGCATGCTCTCGTTGTAATTTTTCATTTGTTGGACGTGATCGAACAGGCTGGCGTTTTCCAGTCCGATGGAGATCTGCGAGGTGAAAGCTGTCAGGCGTTGCTCGTCTTCCTCGGTAAAGGGACCACCGCGTTTGTTCAGTACCTGGGTGACACCGATGGTCTTGCCGTCCTTGTTGATCACCGGGCAGCACAACATCGAACGCGTGAAGTATCCGGTCTGCTTGTCCACGGCCGGGTTAAAACGCAAATCCGCATAGGCATAGGGAATATTGACCGTCTTGCGCGTGGTAAACACCGTCCCGGCGATGCCGACATCGTTGGGCAGGCGAATCTCCTGGGCGCCCAGGCCCTGGCCTATCTGAGTGTAGAGTTCGCCGCTCCCCTCATCGTTGATGAACAGGGTGGAACGGTCCGCATTCAACATCTTGGTGATGGCACCCATGATCATCTGCAGCAGCGGTCCCAGGTTGATTTCCGAGGAGACATCGGAAACCACGCTCAGGAATTCGGCTTCCTGCCGGCGCAGCATATCCATCCGCTCGACGAACATCGTGCCCTGCAGAATGATCGAGGCCTGGGTACAGATCGCCTGCACCAGGGTAAGGTCTTCCTCTGTAAAATCACCACCGGACTTGTTGAGCGTCTGGGCGACGCCGATAACCTCTCCCTTCACGGTGGTTACCGGAACGCACAGAATATTGCGCGTGGTGAAACCGGTCTTCTGGTCGATGTCCTTGTTGAAACGACTGTCGGCATAGGCATCCGGGGTGATCAATGCCTCGCCATGGGTAAACACCCAGCCGGCGATGCCGGTATTGTTCAGAAAACGAATTTCCCGGTTGACCCCCCCCAGGGCCACCCTGGAATAGAGTTCATTGGTTTGCGGATCGTTGAGGAACATACTGCCGCGCTCGGATTTGGTAACACGGGTGACTTCCTCAACGATAATATTGAGCTGTTCTTCCAGCAGTTCCGCCCGGGCGACCTTCTGCGAGATTTCCAGCACCAGTTCGGCGAAATTATTCGCCGCGGCCTTGCTCGTGCGTCTGCGCCGGGGTTTGGCGGTGCTCTCAGGCATGCTGGTTCTCCAGGGCCTCTCGTAACTCCATGATGGTTTCCTTGAGCTGCTTCATCTCGTCTTCCGCCTCACGCTCCTGATCACGCAGGCGTTCCTGTGCCTGCAGTGTATTCAGTTCCAGCTCGTCGCGCAGCGCCGCTACCGTGTCCTGCAGTTGCTGCATTTCCGCGCGGCTGTCGCTGGTAAGCTGCTGCACGCTCTGCTGTCCCTCCAGTCGGGTGTCCTCCAACTGGTTGCGCAAGGCCTGGGCGGTCTCGGCAATCTGTTCTGCCTCCGATGCCCCATCGGCCCGCACCCGCTGTATTTCCTCATCTTTCTGAATCAGCAGGGATTCCATTTCCCGGCGCTGCTGTCTTATCGTATCGCGCAGCTGTTGTATTTCCTTGGCAGATGCGGCCACTGCCTTTTGCACTGCCTCATCCTTATCCCGGTCGGACTGGTCAAGGGCTTCGCGCAGCGCGGTGATAGTCTGTCGGAGATGACGAACTTCCAGCTGCGCTTCCGGGTCCGGTGGGCTAGAGTCATTATTCATGACCCCTAGTTTAGCAAGCGAGGAAAAAATGTGATGCCCGCTATTCTCCTTATGATTCTGGTGCTATTCAGCACCGGTGCACAGGCCGAAGCCGATATCCGCTCGATTACCGTTATGGCAGAGGGTTACGTAGAGGCGGTTCCCGATACCCTGCAATTGACGGTGAGCGTCAAAGAGATCGGTCCGGACCTCGCCGCAGTACAGAGGAAGGTCGATACCCTGGTAGCAAAAGTTGTCGACGCGGCACGCGATCAGGGGGTAGAGGAAGACGACATAGATAGCAGTCGTTTGAGCGCCTGGCCGGAATACGAGTGGCGCCGCGATGAGCGCCACTACCTGGGCGAAGCCGTGCAGCGCGATGTCCTGCTAAAAGTGCGCGAGCTGGACAGCTACGGAAAGCTGATGCTCGCGCTGAGTAAACTGCCGCTGCACCGCGTTGATCGGCCAGTACTTTCCCACAGCAAACTGCCGGAGCTGCAGCTGCAGGCCCTGCGATCCGCCATGGCAAGGGGCAGGATGAAGGCGAAGACCATTGCATCAGAAGCCGGTGGACAGCTCGGTGCGGTCCTGTCTGTCAGCGAGGCTGGCGCCGCCGCACCACCGGCTCCGAGGATGATGGCCGAGGCCATGCGCGCAGATATGGGCAGCGAACCGCAGTTCAGTTTCGCAAAGGAACGCATTAGCGCGCATTTGGAAATCCGTTACGCCCTGCAGTAAGCGCGAAACTCAGCCAGCGCTGCGCTGCTTGCGTATCAGCTCGTAGGCAGCCTGGATTTCCTGGGATTTTTCTGTCGCCAGCTTGACCATCTGCTCGGGCACACCCTGGGCAATCAGCTTGTCCGGGTGATGCTGGCTCATGAGCTTGCGGTAGGCGCGCTTCAGGTCGCGGTCACTGCAGCCGGACTCCACCCCCAGCGCCAGGTAGGCGTCGGCTAGCTGATCCGGCGGGGCGGATGCTGGCGCATGGTAATCGTGAAAGTGGCTTTGCGCCTCCACCATGCGCAAGAGCTGCTCGAAAGCCACACTGCTGTAACCGAGCAAACTGGATATCTTTTTCAGTAGCTCCCGCTCTGCACTATCGATGACCCCGTCCGCCAGGGCCAGGCTGACCAGGAATACCAGCAGGGTATGGGGCACCTGGCGGTGTCCGGCGCAGGCCTCGTGAAAAACCGAAACAGTTTCCTCCAGGGCGAAGTCGGGATCCGCGCCGCGCTTGAATAAAGCGATCGCAGCCTCCCGCTGCGGCCCCTGCACGCCCAGTTGGCGCATGAGGTCTTCGGCATGGGCAATCTCGGCCTCGCTGATGCGACCGTCCGCCTTGGCAACATGACCGAGCAGGAGAAAACTGGTTTCGAAGAATAGCTCGCGCACCCGGGCCAGGTGTTCGGGACTACCGAAACCCAGGCTCCGTTGCAGGCCACGGTCAAACCAGTGTCCCAGCAGGATCCCCAACAGCGCACTGAAGGGTCCGGCCAGTAACAGACCGAGCAGCCCGGCGACGAGTTTGCCGTAAATCATGTCTTCACTGCCTCGTTGAATTGGTCCCCGCGGGTACAGGCGGGCGCGTATTATGCAAAGAAAAGAGTATGTATAATAGGCCGCTTTTTGCGGCAGGCAGGTCCATCGGTGGCACAAAACCCGGTATCTACAGACACTTTCCAGGGGCTCATACTGGCTCTCCAGCAGTTCTGGGCGGCCCGGGGGTGCGTGATTCTGCAGCCCCTGGACATGGAGGTTGGCGCGGGAACCTTTCACCCCGCAACTTTCCTGCGGGCCATTGGGCCGGAAACCTGGAACGCGGCCTATGTGCAACCCAGCCGGCGTCCGACTGACGGGCGCTATGGGGACAATCCCAATCGCCTGCAGCACTACTACCAGTTCCAGGTGATTCTCAAGCCATCGCCGGACGATATCCAGGATCTCTACCTGGACTCCCTGCGCGAACTGGGTGTGGACCCGTCGATACACGACATCCGCTTTGTCGAGGACAACTGGGAATCTCCAACCCTGGGCGCCTGGGGCCTTGGCTGGGAGGTCTGGCTGAATGGCATGGAGGTCACGCAATTCACCTATTTCCAGCAGGTCGGCGGCCTGGAGTGCTACCCGGTCAGCGGCGAGATCACCTACGGCCTGGAGCGTATTGCGATGTACCTGCAGGGCGTCGACAGCATTTACGACCTGGTCTGGACCCGCGGGCCGGAGGGCACGGTCAGTTACGGCGACGTGTTCCACCAGAACGAGGTGGAGATGTCGCGCTTCAATTTCGAGGAAGCCGACGTCGACGAATTGTTTCACCAGTTTGATTTCTACGAGGGGCAAAGTGCCCGCCTGATCGAGCGGGAGTTACCACTACCTGCCTACGAGATGGTAATGAAGGCCTCGCATACCTTTAACCTGCTCGATGCCCGCAATGCGATATCGGTGACGGAGCGGCAGCGCTTTATATTGCGGGTTCGCACCCTGGCCCGGTCAGTCGCCCAGTCCTATTATGACGCCAGGCAGCGCCTCGGCTTCCCCCTGGCGGCAGAGGGCTTGCGCCAGGAAATCCTCGCCTCCGGGGAGCCTGCGGCATGAGCACCGAAGACCTGCTGATTGAGCTCGGCACCGAAGAATTGCCCCCCAGGGCCCTCAAGTCTCTCAGCGAGGCCTTCAGCCAGGGCATCCTCGAGGGTCTGGCTGCACGGCAACTGGAACACGGGGCGGTTCGCTCTTTTGCCTCACCCAGGCGTCTCGCCCTGAGTATCGATGCAATTCAGCTACAGGCAGCGGACCGGGCCCAGGAAGTATTCGGGCCACCGGCGGACAAAGCCAGGGACGAGGCGGGCAACTGGACGCCGGCGGCAACCGGTTTCGCCAGGAAACAGGGCATCGAACCCGAGGCTCTGGAAGTTGCCGATACCGACAAGGGGCCGCGGCTGGTATACCGCAGCACGGCGAGCGGTGTGCGAGTCGAGGATTGCCTGGCAGAGCTAATCGACGAGAGCATTCGCAAGCTGCCAATTCCCAAGCGCATGCGCTGGGGCGCCCGCCGCACCGAATTTGTCCGCCCCGTACACTGGTTGCTGCTGATGCTGGGTTCAGCAACGCCGGACTGCGAGGTACTGGGCCTGCGCGCCGGCAATACCACCCGCGGACACCGGTTTCACAGCAAAGGCGAGCTGGAGCTGGCCAAGGCGGGTGATTACGAAGATACCCTGCTGGCGGCAAAAGTGGTGGCCAACTTTGAAGATCGCCGCGAAATAGTGCGCCAGCAGGTCGAAGCGCAGGCGACAGCAGCCGGAGCCAGGGCGGTCATCGATGCCGATCTCCTGGACGAGGTGACCGCCCTGGTGGAGTGGCCGGTCGCACTCACCGGCAGCTTCGAAGAGCGATTCCTGGAGGTTCCGGCAGAGGCGTTGATTTCCTCCATGGCGGAACACCAGAAGTATTTTCACCTGGTCGACGATGGCGGCAGCTTACTGCCCAATTTTATTACGGTAGCCAATATCGAAAGCAAGGATCCCGCCCAGGTGATCGACGGCAACGAGCGGGTTATTCGACCGCGCCTCAGTGACGCCGACTTTTTTTACAACACCGACAGGAAAACCAGCCTGGCGAGTCGGGTCGAGCAGTTGGGCAATATCGTGTTCCAACAACAGCTGGGGACGCTGCAGGATAAAACCCTGCGCCTGGTTGAGCTGAGCGGGGCCCTGGCCGATCCGATCGGAGCCGACCTGGCCCAGGCGCAAAGAGCAGCGCTGTTGTGCAAGACTGATCTGTTGACCCTGATGGTCGGTGAGTTTGCTGACATGCAGGGTATCGCCGGCCGCTACTACGCCCTCAATGACGGCGAGCCCGGGGCGGTCGCAGAGGCTATGCAACAACAGTACTGGCCGCGCTATGCCGGTGATCGCCTGCCACAGGACCCGGTGGCCACGGCGCTGGCCCTGGCCGACCGGCTCGATACCCTGGTGGGCATATTCGGCATAGGCCAGCCCCCCAGCGGCTCCAAGGATCCGTTCGCACTGCGGCGGGCATCCCTGGGTGTGCTGCGAATCCTGGTAGAGGGAGAGCTGGAGCTGGATCTGCGCGAATGCCTGCAGCTGGCTTACCAGCAATACCCGGCCGACACCCTGGCCAGCGACACGGTGGAAAACGCTATGGCCTATATGCTGGAGCGATTCCGTGCCTGGTACGAGGATGAAGCGATCCCGGTAGAAGTGTTCAAGGCGGTCAGTGCCAAGGGTTTGAGCATACCGCTGGATATTCACCGCCGGGTGCACGCAGTCAATGCCTTCGCGGCCTTGCCACAGGCCAGCGCTCTTGCAGCTGCCAATAAGCGGGTGTCTAATATTCTCACCAAGCAGGCCGGAGAGTTAGAGCTCGAGGGCGTGAGTAAAGACTTACTTCAAGATGCCGCCGAGCAGGATCTGGCCAGCCAATTAGGCAGCAAAGGCAGTGTTGTCGATGGGCTGGTGGAGCAGGGGCACTACACCGAGGCCCTGGCTTCCCTGGCAGACCTGCAGCCAGCGGTGGATCAGTTTTTCGACCAGGTAATGGTGATGGCAGAGGACGATGCGCTGCGCAGGAACCGCCTGTCGCTGCTCAAGTCCCTGCGTGACCTGTTTCTACAGGTCGCCGATATCTCCCAGCTAGCTCCAGCAAAGTAAGGTAGGGCCGGGTAAGTTAGTGCCAACTACACATCGAGGTTGGCGACCGAGAGCGCATTGTCCTCGATGAAATCCCGGCGCGGTTCGACCTGGTCACCCATGAGGGTGGTAAAGATCTGGTCCGCGGCAATCGCATCCTCGATGGTCACCTTCAGCATACGACGAGTTTCCGGGTCCATGGTGGTTTCCCAGAGCTGGTCCGGGTTCATCTCGCCCAGACCCTTGTAGCGCTGAATGTTGTAACCCCGTGCCGCCTCGGCCATCAACCAGTCGATGATGTCGGCAAAGCGCCGGCTCTGGAACTGTTTTTCACCGCGCTGGATATAACCGTCCTCCTCGATCAGGTCGGTGAGCTTGTCGCCGAGCTCACGCAGGCTCCGATACTCGCTGGAGCCGAAAAACTCGTGGTGATACTCGGTTTCAGTTTCCACGCCGTGGGAAAGCAGCTTGACCACCGGGTAGAACAGCTGGCGCTCGCTGTCCTTGCGAACCACGCAGCTATAGCTGCGGCCATCCGCCCCCTGGGTTGCCAGCACCTCTTGCAGGCCCGCTGACCAGTTTGTAACCGTCTCTTCCTGTTCGAGGTCGGCCGCGGTGAGGGTCGGCAGGTCAACCATCTGCCAGAGTACCTCCGCGGCATAGAGACGACTCAGCCTTTCGATGGTTGCAGACACCGCGCGGTACTCTGCAACCAGGGACTCGAGCTCTTCACCGGCTATGGGCGGCGCTTCCGCATTGACCTGCAGGGAGGCACCCTCGAGGGCCGACTGGGTCAGGTATTCATTCAAGGCCTCATCATCCTTGAGATACTGGTGCTGCTTACCCCGGGATATCTTGTACAGGGGCGGCTGGGCGATGAAGATGTGCCCGCGTTCTATCAGCTCCCGCATTTGGCGGAAGAAGAAGGTTAGTAACAGCGTACGGATGTGAGAGCCGTCAACATCGGCATCTGTCATGATGATAATGCTGTGATAACGCAGCTTGTCGGCGTCGAATTCATCCTTGCCAATACCGCAACCCAAGGCGGTCACAATGGTGCCAACCTCTACCGAGGACAGCATCTTGTCGAAACGCGCTTTCTCCACGTTGAGGATCTTTCCCTTCAGGGGCAGGATTGCCTGGTATTTGCGGTTGCGACCCTGCTTGGCGGATCCGCCGGCGGAGTCCCCCTCCACCAGGTAGAGCTCGGAGAGGGCCGGGTCTTTCTCCTGGCAGTCAGCCAGCTTTCCCGGCAATCCGGCGATATCCAGCGCACCCTTGCGCCGGGTCATTTCCCTGGCCTTGCGTGCCGCTTCCCGGGCCCGTGCCGCGTCCAGCATCTTGCCCACCACCGACCTGGCTTCCACCGGGTTTTCCAGCAGGTAGTCACCAAAGTGCTGGGTCATTGCCTGCTCGACAGCACTCTTGACCTCCGAGGACACCAGCTTGTCCTTGGTCTGGGAGGAAAACTTGGGATCGGGAACCTTCACCGAGATGATCGCAGTCAGCCCTTCCCGTGCATCGTCTCCGGTCGTGGAGACCTTGGCATTCTTCGCCATGCCCTCCTTCTCGATATAGTTGTTCAGGTTGCGCGTCAGCGCGGCCCTGAAGCCCGCCAGGTGCGTGCCCCCGTCGCGCTGATAAATATTATTGGTGTAGCAGAATATGTTTTCCTGGAACGAGTCATTCCACTGCAGGGCCACCTCCACACCAATGCCATCGTCCTGTGTAATATCGAAATGAAAGGCTCGATTGATTGGCGTCTTATTCTGGTTGAGGTAGTCGACGAAGGCCCTGAGGCCTCCCTCGTAGCAATACTCTTCTCGTTGGGCGGAACGCTCATCAACCAGCTCGATGGCGACCCCGGAGTTCAGGAAGGCCAGCTCCCGCAGGCGCTTGGCCAAGACATCGAAGTGGAATTCAATATTGGTAAATGTGTCCGGTGAGGGCTTGAACCTGACCTCGGTGCCGGAGGCCTCGGTATCCCCTATCACTGCCAGGGGCGCATCCGGCACACCGTGGCGATAGGTCTGTTCGTACATTTTCCCCTCGCGGCGGATGGTCAGCACCAGCTCTTCTGACAGGGCGTTGACCACGGAAACACCGACACCGTGGAGGCCGCCGGATACCTTGTAGGAGTTGTCATCAAACTTTCCGCCTGCATGCAGCACGGTCATGATGACCTCTGCAGCGGAGACACCCTCTTCATGGACCTCAGTGGGTATACCACGGCCGTCATCGGCAACGGAAACGGATTCGTCCGGGTGAATCACCACGCTGATCATCTGGCAGTGGCCCGCGAGCGCCTCGTCAATGGAGTTATCAACCAGTTCATACACCATGTGGTGCAGGCCGGTACCGTCATCGGTGTCACCGATATACATGCCCGGCCGTTTACGTACCGCGTCCAGCCCCTTCAGAACCTTGATGCTGGATGAATCGTAGTTTTGCTCTTCACTCATAGTGGTCTCATCTGGTGTTAATTCCATCCCGACTGATCTGCCCATGTTCCACGTGGAACATGGCACTGTCGCCAGTCGTTGCCGCGGGCCAGGCCCCGGCTATCTCTTTTTTGTCGACACAGGTAATAAACACCTGCGTGCTCAGCCCGTCGAGCAACTCGGCCACACGCCGACAGTGTTGCTGATCCAGCTCCGCCGGCAGGTCATCGACCAGGTAGACACACTTGCGTCCGGCCTGCTCCGACAGGAGCTGGCCCTGGGCCAGTTTCAATGCACAGACCACCAGCTTCTGCTGCCCACGTGACAATGTTTCGGCTGCGTTGTGGCCATCGACCACTACGCGCAAGTCCGCCCGCTGGGGGCCGACGTGGGTGAAACCCTGTTGGCGATCTGTTGCCTCCGTAGCCGCAAGGGCTTCAAGCAGTGATGCGTTCTTATCCCAGCCTCGCCGATAGCGCAATTCAAGTCCCGCCAGGTCGGCAGAAAGCGCCCTGACGAACTCACCAAATACCGGTTTCAGCGCTGAAAAATAGGCGCTGCGCAGGCTGTTGATCTGTTCCCCGGCCTCGCTGAACTCCTGGTCCCAGGAGCGCAATTCCGAAGCGCTTATTTTACCATGACGGAGCAGACTATTGCGCTGTTTTATACAGCGCTGAAAGCGCTGCCAGTCCCGATAGAAGCGATGTTCCACGTGGAACACACCCCAGTCCAGAAACTGTCGTCGGTGGGCCGGCCCGCCGCCCAAAAGATTGAAACTGTCTGCATGTATAAGCTGCAACGGCAGCAGTTCCGCGAGCTCCGAACTCGACCGCGCAGTCTGACCGGAAATGCGCGCCTCCAGTGAACCGTCCCTGCCGCGGCTGACCCCCACTGCCTGGGGGGCTCCCTGCCCTTCCGGCCTCACTTCGCCGAATACGGTACAGCGCTCCGCTTCATGGCTGATTACAGACTTTATCTGGCTGCTCCGAAAGGAGCGGGACATGCCGAGCAGGTAAATGCTCTCCAACACACTGGTCTTGCCGCTTCCATTGTCACCGTAGAAAATATTGGTCCGCGCGATATCGGGAATAGTAACCGAGCGTAGGTTACGAACCGCGTTAACCTCTAACCTGGCCAGCGCCATCGAGGACTACCTGGGGATGACTACTAGAGTCGCATGGGCATTACAACGTAGAGGGAATCGCCGTCTTCTGACTCCTCCAGGAGAGCGCTGCTATTGGGGTCGGAGAGTGACAGGCGCACCTGCTCGCCGCTGAGAACGCCCAAAACATCGAGTAGATAGCTCACATTGAAGCCTATCTCCAGGGAATCCCCCTGGTAATCCACGGAAACCACCTCTTCCGCCTCTTCCTGCTCCGGGTTGTTAGCAACAATCTGGACGCTACCGTCGGATAACATGAGGCGTACACCGCGGTATTTTTCGTTGGACAAGATGGCCGTGCGGGTAAATGCCTGGCGCAGTTCCTCACGGGAGCCGAGCACGGCCTTCTCGGCATTCTTTGGTAACACGCGGTCATAATCGGGAAACTTGCCGTCTACCAGTTTGGAAGTAAACGTAAACTCGTCGGTTGTCGCCCGAATATGGTTATTGCCAATAACGATGGTGATATCAGCGCCTTCCTCCTGTAGCAGTCGCGACAGTTCCAGCACGCCCTTGCGCGGCAGAATGACTTGCTTGGGTTCATCGACATCGAATTTTTCGTCCAGGGTGCACATGGCCAGCCGGTGCCCGTCCGTGGCTACCACGCGCAGCGTCGATGGCTGCAGCTCCCAGAGCATGCCGTTGAGGTAGTAACGCACGTCCTGCTGGGCCATAGCAAAGGCGGTGCGATCGATAAGCCGACGTAACTGGCCCTGCTGGAGAACGATCTTGTGCGTGCCCATGCTGTCTTCAACATTGGGAAACTCCCGGGCCGGCAATGTAGAGAGGGTGAAGCGACTGCGCCCGGAGCGTACCAGCACTTTGCCGTCTTCTACCTTGAATTCGATCTCGCACCCCTCCGGCAGGGATTTGCAGATGTCGACCAGCTTGCGGGCCGGAACCGTGACCTCCCCTGCCTCTCCCTGGCTCGCCAGCTTGACACGCCCGACCAGTTCGACCTCCAGGTCTGTACCGGTCAATGACAGGTGATCACCATCGAGCACCAGCAGCACATTGGCCAGAATCGGCAGGGTCTGTCGACGCTCCACCACCCCCGCCACCAGGTTCAGGGGTTTAAGCAGATCGTCCCGTGCAATTACGAACTTCATAAATGATGTATTCCTGTTTCTTCTGTTCTGTTGGGGTCTGTTCACGTGGTCAGGGACCGCAGCAGGTTCTTGTAGTCTTCACGTATGTCGGAGTCGGTCTCACGCAGCTCCTTAATCTTGCGGCAGGCATGCAATACCGTGGTGTGATCGCGGCCACCAAAGCTGTCGCCGATTTCGGGTAAGCTATGATTCGTCAACTCCTTGGCCAGTGACATGGCGACCTGGCGCGGACGTGCCACCGAGCGGCTGCGCCGCTTCGACATGAGATCGGCCACCTTGATCTTGTAGTACTCGGCAACAGTGCGCTGGATGTTGTCCAGGCTCACCTGCTTGTCCTGCAGGGCCAGCAGGTCCTTCAGGCTCTCCTTGATCAGGTCTACATCGATAGGCTTAGCTGTGAAGTGAGCACTAGCTATCACCCTCTTAAGCGCCCCTTCTAGCTCTCGCACATTGGAGCGAATTCTCTGGGCAATGAAGAAGGCGGCGTCCGGTGGCAGATCGATGCGCGCCTGAACCGCTTTTTTCATGAGAATCGCAACCCGGGTTTCGAGCTCCGGCGGCTCCACGGCGACGGTGAGCCCCCAGCCAAAGCGGGACTTGAGACGCTCTTCCAGGCCATCGATCTCCTTCGGGTAGCGATCACAGGTCAGTATCATCTGTTGACCGCCTTCCAGCAGCGCATTGAAGGTGTGGAAGAACTCTTCCTGGGATCGTTCCTTGCCGGCGAAAAACTGGATATCGTCGATCAGCAGTGCATCGACGGAGCGGTAATAGCGCTTGAAGTCGCTGATGGCATTGAGCTGCAGGGCCTTGACCATATCAGCGACAAACCGCTCCGAATGCAGGTAGACCACCTTCGCCTCCGGATTGCGCTGCAGCAGGGCGTTACCTACCGCGTGCATGAGGTGGGTCTTACCAAGCCCCACACCGCCGTAGAGAAACAGCGGGTTATAGGAACCGCCGGGGTTTTCGGCAACCTGGCCGGCGGCAGCCAGGGCCAGCTGGTTGGACTTGCCCTCGACAAAATTGTCTAAGGTGTAGTGATCGACCAGGTAATTCTGGTGTTTTATGGCGCCTTCCACTTCTACCTGACGCCCGCCGCTGATACCCGCAGGGCTGCTGTGCACCAGCTTTACCGCAGCTCCGGCAGGCTCCGACTGCATCGAATCTGCCAACCGATCATCGAAGCGCTGCCTGGCGGCATCCGCGCCTGCCGATTCCAGCAGCGCAGATCCGCTCAGGCGATCGTCTGCCGCCGCGGCCTGGCGCTGCACCGGCTCCTCGGCAAACATCGTCCGACTGCCATTCAGGCGCAGGGGCTTGCCGATATCCAGGACGACACTGTAGCCGGTCTGTGGCTCCAACTCCTGTACCAGTTCGCTGATACGCTCCAGAAACTTGTCATCGACCCATTCCTTCACAAACCTGTTCGGCGCAAACAGATGAATATATTCACCGTCAGTTTCCGCCTTCAAAGGCTTGATCCAGGTATTGAATTGCTGGGAAAGTAGTTCTTCCTGCAGGCAGTCCACGCATTTTTGCCAAACCACGTCAGGCAAATTGATCCCCTTAAGTACCGTCTGGTACCGGTACACAGATACAGCTGGCCCGGGCCAGTATTATTCTTGCTTGTTTACCCTCTTTCCGGGGCTCAGAAACACTGTGAATTCAACCCCGAAGAGCTACGCATTCTACTCTCGAAAAACCAAGTTATCCACAATTTTCTGAAAATTCCTGAATTATTTTTTATCCTTATATATCAATAGCTTACAATGTTTTTGTGCATAAATACCCGGTTCAAGAGGGAAGTTTTTTGGGTCTGGAAAACCTGTGGATAACTTGTGTTTTTCAGGCTGAAAATATGTTGATTGATAGCCACAGCCCAGGGCTGGTGCGGCTCACCACAGGAGTGCCCGGTCAGCTACCTGCAGGCTCCCCGACAGGGGCTCGCACGGGCATGCAGACCCACTGCGGATCACCCGACAGAGCACTCTCCCGGGGGCGGGCTGCAGGCACTGCCCGGCCGGGAAAATAATGCCGAAGAATGCGTTGAAACCGGTCCCCTATTTCACTAGAATACACGCCCTTTTTCCGGGTGCCCCCGCCGAATCGCGCGGCGAGGGCAGCCACTACAAATGAATGGATATTGGTCATGAAAAGAACATTTCAGCCCAGCGTACTCAAGCGCAAGCGCACGCACGGATTTCGTTCCCGCATGGCGACCAAGAGCGGCCGCCAGGTTATAAACCGCCGTCGCGCCAAGGGTCGCAAGCGTCTCGCCGCCTGATGCGAGGAAGCGTATCAAGTGAGCGACCTCTCCTTTTCCAAGAAGGATCGCTTGCTTGATGCCGGCGCTTACAAGCGCGTATTCGATGGGGTAGAAACCCGAGCCTCTCACAAACACCTGCTGCTCCTGGCAGCGAAGAACAACCTGCCGCACGACCGTCTCGGTCTGGTAATTTCAAAGAAGAACGTCAAGCTGGCGGTCCAGAGAAACCGGATCAAGCGTGTGATCCGCGAATTTTTCAGGTCCCACCCGGCCCAGGGTTCCGGCCTGGATGTGGTGGTGCTGGCAAGAAAGGGGATGGATCAGTTGGACAACGCAGCCCTATCATCTATATTGCGGCTGCAATGGCAGCAACTCACTGACAATATTCCTTCATGAAACACTTGATACTGCTCCTGATCCGGGCCTACCGATACTTCATCAGTCCCTGGCTCGGTAATAACTGCCGCTTTCATCCAAGCTGTTCCTCCTATGCCGAAGAGGCAATCCGGGAACACGGTGCAGTAAAAGGCAGCTGGCTCGCCGCAAAACGACTTGGCAAGTGCCATCCCTGGCACGAGGGAGGTATCGACCCCGTGCCACCATCAACTACCACTCGGTAACCTAATCTATGGATTTGATTCGCACTCTACTGATCGGCGTCATCGCGGTGCTGTCATTCATGCTGCTCACCGAATGGGTGAACTTCAAGGCAGAACGTGCACCTGCGCCACCCGCGGCCGTCAGTCAGCAGTTTCCGACGGCACAGCCCGATCTGCCCTCTGCTGTCGATGCACCCAGCCAGCGGGAACTTGCTGCAGAAGATGTGCCCGTGGTCAGCGAAGCTGAATCACCGAAAGAAACACCCGCCATTCCAACCGGGTCCCTGATCAGTATTGAAACCGATGTACTGCAGCTGCAGGTAAACCTCGAGGGTGGCGATATCGTCCAGGTCGCATTACCGAAATTCCCGGCCCGGCTCGACACCCCGGAAATTCCCATCCTGCTGCTGGAAAACAACAATCGCCGAAACTATGTGGCACAAAGTGGTTTAATCGGCAGCGATGGTATCGACAGCAAAGGTCGCGCCCGCTTCAGTGCACCACAATCCAGCTATCGGCTGTCCGATGGAGAGGACAGCCTCACGGTAGACCTGCAGCTGGTCTCCGACGGCGATGTATCCGTCATCAAACGCTTTACCCTGGACCGCGGCGAATACCTGCTGCGCGTGGACTACCTGGTGGAAAACCGCAGCCAACAGCGCTGGCAGGCCAACCTGTTTGGCCAGATCAAGCGAGACAACAGCCAGGACCCCTCTGCTGAATTGTCCAGTGGCATGGGCATGGTGCCCTTCCTTGGCAGCGCTATTACCACCCCTGAAGAGCGCTTCATGAAGTTCGATTTCGAGGATATGCGGGAAAAACCCTTCAAGGAAAAAATCCAGGGCGGCTGGATCGCCATGATCCAGCACTACTTCATTAGCGCCTGGGTTCCCAATCCCGAACAGGTACACACCTTCAGTACCCGGGTTACCTCGGGTGGCTACAATATCGCCGGCTTTATCAGCCCGGCGCTGGTGGTGGATCCGGGACAAAACGGGACCACGGGGGCCAGTTTTTACGCCGGCCCCAAGGACCAGTACCGTCTGGCGGAGATTTCCGAATACCTCGACCTCAGTGTCGACTACGGTTGGCTCTGGTGGATTGCCCAGCCATTGTTCTGGCTGCTGATCAAAATCTACAGTCTGGTCGGTAACTGGGGCGTCGCCATCATCCTGCTTACAGTCGTGATCAAGGCCGCCTTTTTCCAGTTGTCGGCCACCAGCTATCGCTCGATGGCGAACATGCGCCGGGTGCAACCGCAGCTGCAGTCTATCCGAGAACGCTACGGGGAAGACAAGCAGAAGCAATCCCAGGCGATGATGGATCTGTATAAGAAAGAGAAGATCAATCCGCTCACCGGATGTCTGCCAATCCTGGTACAGATGCCGGTATTCATTGCCCTCTACTGGGTGCTGATGGAAAGCGTGGAATTGCGCCAGGCGCCGTTCTTCGGCTGGATTACTGACCTGTCAGTGATGGACCCCTACTTTGTCCTGCCCCTGATCATGGGTGCAAGCATGTGGTTCCAGCAGAAACTCAGCCCGCCGCCCCCGGATCCCATGCAGGCCAAGGTGATGCAGTGGATGCCAATCATATTCACCTTCTTTTTCCTCTGGTTCCCGGCAGGGCTGGTCCTGTACTGGGTATCCAACAACCTGCTCTCCATTGCACAGCAGTGGTATATCACCCGGCAAATAGAAAAGGCCAGCGCCAACACCTGAACCACAGGCTACACTTGCTGCCATGAGTACACTCTCTTCCCTGGAGGGGGATACCATAGCGGCGATCGCCACCGCCCCGGGACGCGGCGGTATCGGCATCGTTCGACTATCCGGCCCTCGCGCCCGCGAGATCGGTGAGCGAATTTGCGCCCGCACACTTCAGGCCAGGTATGCCCATCACTGCCAGTTCTATGAAGCCGCAACAGCGGACCCTGGGGTAGACCATTCTGCCGACAGCCAGCCCCTGGATCGCCAGCCGCTGGATTCAGGGATCGCGCTATATTTCCCCGCCCCCAACTCCTTCACCGGTGAAGACGTGGTGGAACTGCAGGGTCATGGTGGCCCGGTTATCCTCGACCTCCTGTTAAGAAGCTGCTGCCACCTCGGGGCCCGCCTGGCTCGGGCGGGGGAATTTTCCGAGCGTGCCTACCTCTACGAAAAAATTGACCTGGCCCAGGCGGAAGCTATCGCCGACCTGATCAACAGCACCACCGAAAGCGCCGCGCGCAGCGCCAACCGCTCCCTGCAGGGGGACTTCTCCCGAAGCATCAATCGCCTGATGGAGCAATTGGTCGCACTGCGAGTCTACGTGGAAGCAGCAATAGACTTTCCCGAGGAAGAGATCGACTTCATCGAGGAAGGCGAGGTGGACCGCCAGCTGGATGACATTCATTCGCAATTGAACGAGGTCATGTCCACTGCGCGGCAGGGCAGCCTGTTGCGCGACGGTATGAAACTGGTGATTGCCGGCCGACCTAACGCCGGCAAGTCGAGTCTACTGAACGCACTCTCCGGCCAGGATTCCGCCATCGTCACTGCCATTGAAGGGACAACCCGCGATGTATTGCGCGAACATATCCAGATCGACGGCATGCCACTGCACATTGTGGACACGGCCGGTCTGAGGGACAGCGCCGACGAGGTTGAACAGGAAGGTATCAAACGCGCCTGGCAGGAAATGGAGACTGCTGATCATATTCTCCTGGTCGTTGACTACAGTGAATCCCCATCCCTGAATGACGACCCCGATGAAATCTGGCCCGAGCTGCACCAGCACCTGCCGGTTTCCATCCCGGTAACCATCATCCACAACAAGTGCGACCTGCTCGATCAGCCGGCGGGCAAACGCGAACAGGCCAATCTCACCATCCTGACCCTGTCGGCAAAAACCGGCGCCGGTATGAACCTGCTGCGTGAACACCTCAAGTGCGCCATGGGTTATGAAGGGAACGCCGAGCATCAATTTATGGCCCGTAGACGCCACCTCGACAGTCTGACCCGGGCCCAGTCGATCCTGTCACTCGGTCAACAACAGTTGCGCAGTGCCGGTGCCGGGGAACTACTCGCTGAGGATCTGCGTTTGTCCCACCAGGTACTCGGTGAAATCACCGGGTCGATGAGCAGCGATGAAATGCTCGGCGAAATATTTTCCAGCTTCTGTATCGGTAAATAAATCGCTCCACCTCCCTCGAACAGACTCTCTACCGCTTATCAACACAGATACCCACAATTACCGGCTTGCGTGCATAAGTACTGCGGGAACTGTTGATGAAGCCCGGATAAAACCGGCCCCCGGAGCGGGCCCCGTAATCCATCCACAAAACAGGCCTTTTTATCCTCAGATGCTACAGGGCTTACACCCCGGCGTTACTGTTTTTTTACAGGACTTAATATTGTCTTAACTATTTGTTTTAAAAGTATTTTTAGGGGTTTTCAACAGAAAACAGCAGCACCATATATAACAACAATAACAATCCTTTAATATTCTCTATATGTATATCTACTTATATAAGTAATAAGAAGCCTGATCAGTTTTTGATCAGGGACAGAACAGGCTATATAATCCCGCGGCTCTTTCGGGGTATGGAATGTTATGACCAGGGCACAGCAATATGAGGTAATCGTTATCGGCGGCGGACACGCCGGGACCGAGGCCTGCCTGGCTGCCGCGCGTATGGGCTGTCGGACACTGCTGTTAACCCACAGCATCGATACCCTGGGCCAGATGTCCTGCAATCCCGCTATCGGGGGAATTGGCAAGAGCCACCTGGTCAAGGAAGTCGATGCCCTTGGTGGTGCCATGGCCCGGGCCACGGATTGTGCAGGTATTCAGTTTCGCACCTTGAATTCCCGCAAGGGGCCGGCGGTTCGCGCCACCCGTGCCCAGGCGGACCGCGTGCTCTACAAAAACGCTATTCGCGAAATCCTCGAGTCACAAGCGGGGTTGGATATATTTCAGCAGGGCGTCGATGACCTCATCGTCGAGGGCAATACAGTACGCGGTGTCGTCACCCAGATGGGCCTGGAGTTTTACGCGCCCTGCGTGGTACTGACTACCGGGACTTTTCTCGGCGGCAAGATCCACATCGGCCTGGAAAATCATGCCGGAGGGCGCGCCGGGGATCCGCCATCAATTGCCCTGGCGCAGCGCCTGCGCGAAATGCCCTTCAGGGTCGAGCGTCTGAAGACAGGAACACCACCGCGCATCGACGCGCGCAGTGTTGATTTTTCCTTGCTGGAAGAACAGTGGGGCGACACCCCTGCGCCGGTAATGTCCTTCATGGGCAGTGTGGATGAACACCCCGAGCAACGTTGCTGCTGGATTACCCACACCAATGAGCGCACTCACGAGATTATCCGCCAGAGCCTGGACCGCTCGCCCATGTATTCCGGTGTTATCGAGGGAACCGGCCCGCGCTACTGCCCGTCGGTAGAAGACAAGATTCACCGCTTCGCCGACAAGGCTTCCCACCAGGTCTTTGTCGAACCAGAGGGCTTATCCACCAACGAGCTGTACCCGAACGGTATCTCCACCAGTCTGCCCTTCGACGTGCAGCAGGAGATGGTGAGATCAATCCGCGGCTTCGAGCATGCGCATATTACCCGGCCGGGTTATGCGATCGAGTATGATTTTTTTGATCCCAGGGATTTGCATTACTCCCTGGAAACCCGGGCGGTCAACGGCCTGTTTTTTGCCGGCCAGATCAACGGTACCACCGGTTACGAAGAAGCAGCCGCACAGGGTTTGCTGGCAGGGTTGAACGCTGCACTGCGGTTCAGGGAACGTGAGCCATGGACCCCACGCCGTGACGAAGCCTATATCGGTGTTCTGGTGGATGACCTGATCACCCTGGGAACGCTGGAACCCTACCGGATGTTCACGTCCCGTGCCGAATACCGCCTGCTCCTGCGCGAGGACAATGCCGACCTGCGCCTGACTGCTCGCGGTCGCGAACTCGGCCTGGTGGACGACGCACGCTGGAGTAGTTTCGAGGCCAAGCGGGCAGGCATAGCCGCTGAAGAAAAACGCATGTCCACGACCTGGATTCAGCCCGGTTCAGCCCAGGCCGAGCAAATCGAGGCGAAGTTGCCGAAACCCCTGAGTCGTGAGTACAACCTGACCGAACTGCTCAGGCGCCCCGAACTCAGCTACCAGGACCTGGCCAGCCTGCCGGCGGATGACGTTGATCCGCAGGTTGCCGAGCAGGTGGAGATACAGGCCAAATATGCCGGTTACATCGATCGCCAGCGCGACGAAATAGAGCGCTTGCGGCGACACGAAAACACGCCATTGCCGGCCGGTCTCGATTACCGGGTCATCGACGGCCTGTCCAATGAGGTCAGGCAGAAACTGGCGGATGCGCGCCCGGCAACCCTGGCCCGGGCGGCGCGAATTCCCGGTGTCACGCCCGCTGCCATATCCCTGTTGCTTATCTACCTGAAAAAGCACGGCGGCCTGACTGCAGGGAATTCCGAACCCGGTGCTGCGCGTCGGAACAGCGCCTGAGCGCGTATGGCACTGCCAACTGCGGCCACTGCACTGGAGCGGGGTATGCAAGAGCTCGGCCTCGCCTCCGACATCTTGCCCGGCCTGCTCGAATACCTGGACCTGCTGCAGCGCTGGAACAAGGCCTATAACCTGACTGCGATCAGGGATCCTCTGGATATGGTCTATCGTCACCTGCTCGATAGCCTGGCCGTCGCGCCCCATATCCCCGGGTCCGCAGGGCGCATCATCGATGTCGGAACCGGTGCCGGCCTGCCCGGGGTACCACTGGCCCTGCTGATGCCCGACAAGCAGTTCGACCTGTTGGACAGCAACGGCAAAAAGACCCGTTTTCTTTTTCAGGTGAAAACTGCACTGGGCTTGGATAATATGACGGTGCACCATGGGCGGGCTGAATCCTGGAAGCCGCCACAGTCCTACGACGTGGTATTGTCGAGGGCCTTTGCCTCCCTGGAGGAAATGGTGGATACGTGTTCTCACCTCTGCGATGCCAACGGTTGCTTCCTGGCGATGAAAGGCACTCGGCCCGATGCGGAAATAGCAGCGCTGGCCGGGCGTTGCGAGGTCAGGAACGTTCACAGGCTGCAGGTCCCCGGTCTACCGGAGCAGCGGCATTTGATAGAGTTAGGGCTCCAGCAAGAGAGTCGTACGGGGTAAATGCTTGGCTAAGATATTCGCGGTTGCCAACCAGAAAGGCGGGGTGGGGAAAACCACTACCTGCGTCAATCTGGCCGCATCGCTGACTGCCACACGCAAGAAAGTACTCATGGTCGACCTGGATCCCCAGGGAAATGCTACCATGGGTAGCGGCGTGGACAAATATGGGCTGGAACGCTCAATTTACGATGTTCTTGTGCATCGCGCCCCGATACCGTCGGTACGCTGTTTTTCAGAAGCCGGCGCCTACGACCTGTTGCCGGCTAACGGCGACCTGACCGCCGCCGAGGTCGAACTGCTGGATACGGATCACAAGGAGCGCCGCCTGGCCGAAGCCCTGCAGCAGATCAGCGCTCAATACGATTTTATTCTCATCGACTGCCCGCCCTCCCTGAACATGCTGACACTGAATGGCCTTGTCGCCGCCGATAGCGTCCTCATACCCATGCAGTGCGAGTATTACGCTTTGGAAGGTTTGTCAGCACTTATTAACACGATAGAAAGAGTAGCTGAGACTGTGAATCCCGGGCTTCACGTGGAGGGTCTGCTGCGCACCATGTACGATCCCCGCAACAGCCTGACCAACGATGTCTCGGCACAGCTGCAGGATCATTTCGGCGAACGCCTGTATCGCACCGTGATCCCGCGCAATGTGCGCCTGGCGGAAGCGCCCAGTTTTGGCATGCCGGTGATGCAGTACGACGATAAATCCCGCGGTGCCCAGGCCTACCTGGCGCTGGCGGGAGAAGTGATCAGGCGACAGGCGGATCCGGACACAGCGGAACCGGCTCCGCATTCACCCGGAGCCGGGTCAGATGCCCCGGTTCCCATTGGTACAGCGGAGTAAGAGCAGATGGCAGTAAAAAAACGCGGCCTGGGGAGAGGCCTGGATGCGCTGCTTGGAGCCGGCAGCCCGGATACACCAGCTACCGAGCCCGCTGCTGCCGCGGACTCCGACCTGCGTGAAATTCCCGTGGATCTTATCCAGCGCGGTAAATACCAGCCGCGTAAGGATATGGACGCAGATGCCCTGCAGGAGTTGGCGGACAGCATCAAGGCCCAGGGTCTGATGCAGCCGATAGTCGTGCGCCATATCAGCGACGAAAAATTCGAGATTATTGCCGGTGAACGGCGCTGGCGAGCGGCGCAACTGGCCGGCCTGGATACCATTCCCGCCATGTTGCGGGAAGTCTCGGATGAGGCAGCCATCGCCATGGCGCTGATCGAAAATATACAGCGTGAGGACCTCAATCCAATTGAGGAAGCCCTGGCCCTGCAGCGCTTGCAGCAGGAATTTGAGCTCACCCAGCAGGAAGTGGCCGATGCAGTGGGCAAAAGCCGCACCACGGTGACCAACCTGCTGCGACTCATGACCCTGCGCGACGATGTCCGTACCCTGCTTGAACATGGCGATATCGAGATGGGACACGGCAAGGCACTGCTTGGTTTACCGACCGACGAGCAGTCCGCCGCCGCCAGGACTGTCGTCAGCAAGGGATTGTCGGTGCGACAAACCGAAGCACTGGTGCGAAAGCTGGTGGCGGACAAGAACAAGCCCCCCAAGAAACCGAGAACCCTCGATCCGAACATCCGCCAACTGCAGGATGACCTTGCCGGCAAGCTGGGTGCGAAAGTGCAGATCAACAACAGTGCCAGCGGCAAGGGCAAACTGGTGGTGAACTACAGTTCCCTGGAAGAACTGGACGGTATTCTCGGCCACATCAAGTAGGCGTGAACCACTGCATCTTGTGTCCGCTATAGACGCAGACACAAGATGCGCGACGCGCGCTACGGCAGGCGAGATATTGCAGCGATGTTTCATGATCGTGTCGCTATAAGCCACAAATTTAGCCGGCTGGAGACGGGTTTAGCGGTTGAACCACATGTCCATAAACCCTATAATGCGCGCGCCAAATCAGAGGGCATAGGAGAGTGACCGGCAGCCCGCAGGGCGCGAAGATTTCTCGGCCTCCAGCCCAACGAATTACCGCGGCGCAACTCGCTGTTCTGCTCGTGATGTGGGTAGGCCTGAGGTTCTGGGATCCCCTGGTAGCCAATTCATCGGCACTCGGTGCGTTGATTGCCGTAGTGCCGCAGGCCTGGTTCACCTACCGGTTGTTTCGCTGGCGCGGTGCGAGTCTGGTGAAAGAGATCGCACGGGCAAGCTACGCGGCAGAGATTGGCAAGATTTTGCTGGCGGTAAGCGGCTTCGTTCTGGTGTTCGCATTGGTACGACCTCTGTCGGCCGGGGCGGTATTCGCCGGCTACGGTGTGATGTTGTTTATTCAAATTGTTGGTGCCGGGTGGCTGATGCGCGCATCCAGCCAGGCTAACCACTAAAGGAAAAGAGATTTATACATGGCGTCAGAAGCACCCACGGTCTCTGAGTATATTGTCCACCACTTAACCAACCTGACTTACGGCAAATTGCCCGCCGGCACGGTGCGCTATGACGGCTCTGTCGTAGGCGAGGGTGGTATGTGGACTATGGCCCACGGCGGCGCCGAGGCGGCGGCCATGGGCTTTAATGCGATCCATGTCGACAGCATGTTCTGGTCAATTGGGCTCGGTATATTGTTTTGCTGGCTATTCCGCCGTGTCGCGATTAGCGCCAGCAGTGAAACCCCCTCCGGCATAATCAATTTTGTCGAGATGATCGTCGAGTTCGTCGACAACACAGTCAAGGACACCTTCCACGGCCGCAATCAATTGGTGGCACCTCTGGCCCTGACGGTTTTTGTATGGGTATTCCTAATGAACCTGATGGACCTTGTTCCGGTGGACTGGATACCGGAACTGATGGTACTGCTTGGGGTGGAATACCAGAAGATCGTGCCGTCCACCGATTTGAATATCACCATGGGAATGGCTATCGGTGTATTCATTCTCATGATCTTCTACTCGATCAAAATCAAGGGCTTCGGTTTCGTTAAAGAGCTGACCCTGCACCCCTTTGAACACTGGGCTTTTATCCCGCTTAACCTCTTCATGGAAGTCGTAGGTCTACTCGCCAAACCCTTCTCTCTGGGCCTGCGACTGTTCGGCAATATGTATGCCGGTGAAATGATATTTATCCTGATTGCGGCGCTCTATAGCGCCGGCTATATCTGGATGTTGCCGGCTGGCGTGATGCAGTTGGGCTGGGCGATCTTCCACATCCTGGTGATCACCCTACAAGCATTTATCTTTATGGTCCTGACTGTGGTTTACCTCAGCATGGCCCATGAAGATCACTAAGTTACATCTGAAAATTGGTTAATTGAACTAGGAGAAAACCATGGAACTTATTTACGTTGCGGCTGGCATCATGATGGGCCTCGGTGGTCTGGGTGCCGCGATCGGTGTCGGCCTGTTGGGTGGCAAGCTGATCGAAGGTTCTGCCCGCCAACCGGAGCTGGCTCCCTCATTGATGACTAAGTTTTTCATCAGTGCCGGTCTGGTAGACGCAATCCCGATTATTTGCGTGGGTATCGCAATGGTACTGATCTTTGTTGTTGCTCCGGGAGCAGCAGAATCAGCGGCTGCAGCGGCCGAACTCGCCGCCGATGCGGGTTAAGCCTGGTTTTGCGGAAGAGAATAGTACAGGTATTCAATTGAAGCGCAGAAATTCTGTGAGGAGCAAAGCGTGAATCTTAATCTTACGCTGATCGGGCAAACTCTGGCGTTCGCCGTCTTTGTCTGGTTCTGCATGAAATACGTCTGGCCGCCGATCCTGGCTGCCATGGCCGAACGTGCGGAAAAAATTGCCGACGGTCTCGCCGCAGCGGACCGTGCCAGCCATGATCTGGAATTGGCGAAGGAAAAAGCTGTTGAGCGCCTGAAGGAAGCCAAGGAAGAAGCTGCGAGCATTGTTGAATCCGCCAACAAGCGTGCCAGCCAGATTATCGACGAGGCCAAGGATGCGGCCCGCGTCGAAGGGGATCGCCTCAAGGAGGCGGCCCAGGCAGAAATAGATCAGGACGTGAACCGGGCCCGCGAACATTTGCGTGGCCAGGTGGCAGCGCTGGCGCTTGCCGGAGCCGAAAAAGTGCTGGCAGCTGAGATCGACATGCAACGGCACAGTGAGCTGGTCGACAAGCTGGCAGCAGAGCTGTAACGGAGCGTTTTCATGGCTGAATTGAGCACACTGGCACGCCCCTATGCAAAGGCCGCTTTCGAGTACGCGCGGGATGCCGGCGATCTCGCGGGCTGGTCAAGCCAGCTGGCGGTTGCCGCGGAGGTCGCAGCGGACGAAAAGATGGCCGCCGTCCTGTCAGTCCCGGCGTACACCGCAGCACAAATGGCGGATACCATGATTGAAGTCTGTGGCGACTCCATTGCGGGCGGCGTCCGGAACTTCCTGCACGTGCTCGCCGCCAACAAGCGCCTGCCCCTTTTGCCTGAAATATCCGTGTTGTTCGAGCAGTACAAGGCAAACCAGGAAAAAAGTGTCGACGTTGAGGTTCTCTCCGCTTTCGAGCTGGAAGAATCCACCCGCGAGGCGCTGGCGGAAGTCCTGAAGAGAAAACTGGAACGCGAAGTCAAGGTTGATACAAAAATCGACCAGAGCCTGGTGGGCGGCGTTCTGATCCGGGCCGGCGATCTGGTGATCGACGGGTCGGTGCGCGGACGGCTTAACAAGCTGGCCGAAGCGATGAATTCCTAAGTATTTAGGATAGAGAATTGAGGAAAACAGCATGCAGCAACTGAATCCATCCGAGATCAGTGAAATTATCAAAGAGCGCATCGACCAGCTCGATGTGACCAGTGAGGCCCGCAACGAGGGCACGGTAGTTTCCGTAACCGACGGTATCATCCGCATCCATGGTCTCACCGACGTAATGTACGGTGAAATGATCGAGTTCGAAGGCGGACTCTACGGGATGGCGCTTAACCTCGAGCGCGATTCTGTCGGCGCCGTTATTCTCGGCGAGTACAAGGGCCTGGCGGAAGGCCAGACCTGTCGCTGTACCGGCCGCATCCTGGAAGTTCCGGTAGGCCCGGAGCTGCAGGGTCGCGTTGTCGATGCCCTGGGTACGCCGATCGATGGCAAGGGTCCGGTGAATACGCAAATGACCGACGCCCTGGAAAAGGTTGCACCCGGTGTTATTGCGCGCCAGTCGGTAGAAGAGCCGGTGCAGATCGGCCTCAAGGCAATCGATTCCATGGTGCCCATCGGCCGCGGCCAGCGGGAACTGATCATCGGTGACCGCCAGATTGGCAAGACGGCGATTGCGGTGGACGCGATCATCAACCAGAAGGGCACTGGCATTAAATGTGTCTACGTGGCGGTTGGCCAGAAGGCTTCATCTGTTGCCGCGGTGGTTCGCAAGCTGGAAGAGCACGGAGCCATGGAGCACACCATCGTGGTGGCTGCCAACGCCTCCGACCCGGCGGCGATGCAGTACCTGGCCCCGTTTGCCGGCTGCACCATGGGCGAGTACTACCGCGACCGTGGCGAAGACGCGCTGATTATCTATGACGACCTGACCAAGCAGGCCTGGGCTTACCGCCAGATATCCCTGCTGCTGCGCCGTCCGCCGGGCCGTGAAGCCTACCCGGGTGATGTTTTCTACCTGCACTCCCGCCTGCTCGAGCGCGCGGCACGAGTCAACGCCGATTACGTGGAGAAATTCACTAACGGCGAGGTGAAAGGCCAGACTGGTTCTCTGACGGCACTGCCGGTGATTGAGACCCAGGCCGGAGACGTATCGGCTTTCGTACCGACCAACGTGATATCTATTACCGACGGTCAGATCTTCCTGGAGTCGGACATGTTCAACGCGGGTATTCGTCCGGCCATGAACGCGGGTATCTCCGTATCCCGGGTAGGTGGTGCCGCCCAGAAGAAAATTATGAAGAAGTTGTCCGGCGGTATCCGGACAGCCTTGGCCCAGTACCGTGAACTGGCTGCCTTTTCCCAGTTCGCCTCTGATCTGGACGATGCCACCAAGGCCCAGCTGGACCACGGTGAGCGGGTGACCGAGCTGATGAAGCAGAAGCAGTATGCGCCCCAGTCGATCGCTGAGATGGGCCTGCTGCTCTACGCCGCCGACGAGGGTTACCTGAAAGACGTCGAGGTCGACAAGATTGGCGACTTCGAGGCTGCGCTACTTTCTTACGTGCACGGTGAACACGGTGACCTGATGAAGTCGATCGTCGACAGTGGCGATTACAGCGACGAGATCGAGACGACTTTCAAGTCCGCGATTGAGTCCTTCAAGTCCAGCCAGACCTGGTAGGAGACCGATATGGCCGTCGGTAAGGAAATTCGCACCAAGATCTCGAGTATCCAGAGTACTCAGAAGATCACCAGCGCGATGGAAATGGTCGCCGCCAGCAAGATGCGTCGCGCCCAGGAACGCATGCAGGTAGGCAAACCCTATGCCCGCCGCATGCGCGGGGTGGTCGGCCACCTGGCAAACGCCAACCCCGAGTACAAGCATATGTACATGGAGGAGCGCGAGGTCAAACGCGTTGGCTATATCGTGATTTCCACCGACCGGGGTCTCTGCGGTGGCCTGAATATCAACCTGTTCAAAGCCATGATCCGCTCCATGAAGGAGTGGGATGATCAGGGCATCGAGATCGACCTGTGCCTGATCGGTGCCAAGGCGGCGGCCTTCTTCGGCGCCTATGGCGGCAATATTGTTGCCGCAACCCGGGACATCGGTGAGGAACCTGTTGTGGCGGATCTAATCGGCTCGGTGAAAACCATGCTCGATGCCTTCAGTGACGGCAGCATCGACAAGTTGTTCCTGGTTACTAACGAGTTCGTCAACACCATGACCCAGAACCCGGAAGTCGAGCAATTGCTGCCCTTGCTGGCCGAAGAAGCCGACGAAATGAAGCACCACTGGGACTACATCTACGAGCCCGAGGCTCGGGATCTGCTGGATGGCCTGTTGGCGCGCTATATCGAGTCGCTGGTCTACCAGGCCGTGGTTGAGAACGGCGCCTGTGAACAGGCGGCGCGGATGCTGGCGATGAAGAACGCCACGGAAAATGCCGGTGAACTGATCGAAGACCTGCAGCTGATCTACAACAAGGCGCGGCAGGCGGCAATCACGCAGGAACTTTCGGAAATTGTTGGTGGTGCCGCAGCGATCAGCTAGGCCGGGCCACCGTGAAGAATTGCAAACAGTAGCATAGTGAAACAGAGGATTCGAAGATGAGCAGTGGACGGATCGTACAAATTATCGGCGCGGTCATCGACGTGGAATTCCCACGCGATGCAGTCCCGCAGGTATACGACGCCCTCAAGGTTGGTGAGAAGGACCTGACCCTGGAAGTACAGCAACAGCTGGGTGACGGCGTGGTTCGCTGCATCGCCATGGGTTCATCGGAGGGTGTCAGCCGCGGTCTCTCCGTCGACAACACCCAGGCGCCGATTTCCGTACCCGTGGGCACCGAGACCCTGGGTCGCATCATGGATGTGCTGGGCAACCCCATCGATGAGAAAGGCCCGATCGGTGAAAAAGAGCGCGCCTCTATTCACCGTGAGGCACCGACCTACGAGGAGCTGGCAGCTTCCGAGGAACTGCTGGAAACCGGTATCAAGGTGATCGACCTTGTTTGTCCTTTCGCCAAGGGCGGTAAGGTTGGCCTGTTCGGCGGTGCCGGTGTCGGCAAGACCGTGAACATGATGGAGCTGATTAACAACATCGCTACCGAGCACTCCGGTCTGTCCGTGTTTGCCGGTGTTGGGGAGCGCACCCGGGAAGGTAACGACTTCTACTTCGAGATGCAGGAAGCGGGCGTTGTTAATGTCGAGAAATTCGACGAGTCCAAGGTGGCCATGGTTTACGGCCAGATGAATGAGCCGCCGGGCAACCGTCTGCGTGTGGCCCTGACCGGCCTGACCATGGCGGAGAAGTTCCGCGACGAAGGCCGCGACGTGTTGCTGTTTATCGACAATATCTACCGTTACACCCTGGCCGGTACCGAGGTATCTGCACTGCTGGGCCGCATGCCTTCAGCGGTGGGCTACCAGCCGACCCTGGCGCTTGAAATGGGTGAACTGCAGGAGCGTATTACCTCCACCAAGACCGGTTCGATTACCTCCATCCAGGCAGTATATGTACCGGCGGACGACCTGACCGACCCGTCCCCCGCAACGACCTTCGCCCACCTGGACTCCACCGTGGTACTGAGCCGGGATATTGCCGCAAAAGGTATTTACCCTGCGGTCGATCCCCTCGATTCCACCTCCCGCCAGCTGGATCCGCTCATTATCGGCACCGAGCACTACGAAGTTGCCCGCGGCGTTCAGTCAGTGCTGCAACGCTACAAGGAATTGAAGGACATCATTGCCATCCTGGGCATGGACGAACTGTCCGAGGAAGACAAGCTGACTGTGGCCAGGGCGCGTAAGATCGAGCGCTTTCTGTCCCAGCCCTTCCACGTGGCGGAAGTATTTACCGGTTCCCCGGGCAAGTACTGCTCCCTGAAGGATACCATTGCCGGCTTTAAGGGCTTGCTGGAAGGCGAGTACGACGAACAGCCCGAGCAGGCCTTCTACATGGTTGGTACCATGGAAGAAGCCATCGAAAAGGCGAAGAACCTGTAAGGGTTCAGAGAGGGCACCATTATGTCAATGACCATACATTGCGACATTGTCAGCGCCGAGCAGGAGATCTTCTCGGGGCTGGTCGAGATGCTGGTCGCCACGGGTTCCGAGGGCGAGCTGGGTGTTGGCTACGGCCATGCGCCACTGCTCACCGACCTGGTGCCCGGTCCGATTCGCATCGTGACCCAGGACGGCCATGAAGAGGTGTACTACGTTTCAGGCGGCTACCTGGAAGTCCAGCCGGGCGTGGTGTCCGTTTTGGCCGACACGGCAATTCGCGCCGGCGATGTAGACGAGGCATCCGCGGAAGAAGCGCGCCAGGCTGCCGAGCATGCGCTGGCCACTCAGTCCGGCGACTTCGATTACGGCCGCGCCTCGGCACAGCTGGCCGAGGCCGCCGCCCAGCTCCGCACCTTGCAGAAGCTGCGCAATCGCGCTGGTCGCGGCTAGCAACTCAGCAGTGCTTCGCTAGAAAACCCCGGCTATCGCCGGGGTTTTTGCGTTTAGGGGTCCAGCGTTCTATGCTCGCCCTACATCGCGAGAGAATAATAATATGCCTATAGCCGAAGCCGCAGACTGGACCTCGATCCTCCCGCCCTTGATAGCCATCGGTCTCGCGCTTTGGCTGCGTGCTGTCATTCCCTCTATTTTCCTGGGGATCTGGGTCGGCATGATCCTGGAGAGTGGCGAGGGTTTGAGCGGTGTATTTCCGGCCATGCTGGATACCTTCCAGGACCGCATATTCAGCGTGATGCTCGATCGGGATCATGTCGCGGTACTGCTGTTCACCGGCATGATCGGAGGCATGGTGGGTGTGATCTCGCGCAACGGCGGCATGCACGGTATCGTCAACCTGGTCATGGGTTGGGCGCACACGGTGCGGCGCGGTCAACTCTCGGTCTGGTTTCTCGGGCTGTGTATTTTCTTCGACGATTACACCAATACCCTGGTGGTCGGCAATACCGTTCGCCCGGTCACCGACAAACTCAAGATATCGCGGGAGAAGCTCGCCTACCTGGTCGACTCCACCGCCGCGCCGGTGGCCTGCATCGCGGTGTTAACCACCTGGATCGGCTACGAACTCGGCCTCATCGCCAAGGCCATCGAGAACCTGCAGGGCTTTGATATGCAGGCCACAGGCGTCTTCCTGAATTCCATCCCCTACAGCTTCTACCCTATCCTGGCGATCCTGTTTGTATTCCTGATTGGTTGGACCGGCAAGGACTTCGGCCCGATGCGCAATGCGGAGCTGCGGGCCCGCACAACCGGTGAGGTGGCCGCGCCATCCGGTAGCGACAGCGGCGACCCGGAAAGCCCGCTGGATACAGAACTGGGGCCGGACATCCCGCGGCGGGCAGCCAACGCCATCGTGCCGATTCTTACCCTGATACTGACTTGTTTCGTGGGTCTCTATATCACCGGCGAAGGCGAGACCCTGCGCGATAGACTGGGTTCGGCAGATGTCTACCGGGCATTGCTGTGGGGCTCATTTCTCGGCGCCGCGATGGCGGGCTTTCTCACGCTGGTGCAGGGAATCCTGGATTTACACAAAATCATCGGCGCCTGGGTACGCGGTGTCAGCGTCATGGTCGAGCCCCTGATTATCCTGGTGCTGGCCTGGGCACTCTCCGATACGACATCGCAGCTGGGCACCGCCGATTTCCTGGTCGCCGTCGCCGGCGAGAACCTGATACCGGAACTTATCCCGGCCGGAACCTTCCTGCTGGCGGCGATAGCCGCCTTCGCCACGGGCTCGAGCTGGGGTGTGATGGCGATTCTATTGCCCCTGGTTATCCCCGTGACCTGGGCGGCGATGCTCAATGCCGGGCCCGTCACCCCGGACACCATGCACCTCATTTTTGCCACCGTGGCCAGCGTGCTCTGCGGTGCCGTCTGGGGCGACCACTGCTCACCGATTTCTGATACCACGGTACTGTCTTCCCTGGCCACGGGATGTGACCACGTCGAACATGTGCGCACCCAGATGCCTTATGCATTGCTGGTCGGGTCGGTGGCCATCGTGGTTTGCCTGGTGCCCGTGGGTTACGGCATGCCCTGGTGGCTTGGCCTGTTCCTGGCGGGGGGCATCCTGGTCGCCGCGCTGCGTCTCCTGGGTCACGGCACTGATAGACCGGCGGGCAGCTCAGACGTGTCCGGCTGATGGCGGGAGTTGTTCTTATAACCGGCGCTGGTCGCGGCATCGGTGCTGCAACCGCGAGGTTGGCTGCTGCGGAAAATTACACCGTTGCCGTCAACTACCACAGTGACAGTTCCAGCGCCGAGGCTCTGGTGGAGGAACTGACCGGGTCCGGCGCGCAGGCGCTGGCCCTGCGCGCAGATGTCTCCAGTGAACCGGAGGTAGTCGCCCTGTTTGATGCGGTCGAGACCGAACTGGGGCCCCTGTCGGCCCTGGTGAACAATGCCGGCATCCTCGAACAGCAGATGCGCCTGGATGCCATGAGTGCAGAACGGATCAATCGGGTGCTGCAGGTAAATGTTACCGGCAGTCTGCTCTGTGCCCGGGAGGCAGTGCGCCGTATGTCGACCGCGCGGGGCGGCGGCGGTGGCGCCATTGTCAATGTCTCATCGGCCGCGTCGCGACTGGGATCTCCCGGCGAGTACATCGACTATGCGGCCTCCAAGGGCGCCATCGACAGTTTCACTATTGGTCTTGCCCAGGAGGTAGCGGGGGAAGGTATCCGGGTCAATGCGGTGCGGCCGGGCGTTATCTACACGGATATACATTCCAGCGGTGGCGAGCCGGGGCGCGTTGATCGCATCGGCCCGACTCTGCCGATGGGCAGGGGCGGTTACCCGGAGGAAGTGGCGCGGGTAATCCTGTGGCTATTGTCGGAACAGGCGTCTTACACCACCGGCAGCTTTATCGAGGTCTCCGGTGGCCGTTAGTCGCCGGGGCCGACTATCACCTTGCAACTACAGCAACTGCCACAGCGTATCGAACATCAGTTGCTGGGTGCTCGCGATAGCCGGCGAATCGATCACGATGACCACCGGGTAGTTGTTCTGGGCCAGGCTGATCAGGGCTATTTTCGGCGGGTAGATGGCGATGTAGGAGGCGTCCGTCCCGGCGCCGGCCGGCAACCATTTACGCTCAGCCAGTTCCGCTTCGTCACCACCCTCACCCACGGCAATAACCCTGACGTGAATACCCCGCTGCACACGCTGCCGGGTGAAATTCGGAAACGGGCGGTACAGGTGCTCGCGCAGGGTTTTGGTGGAGATTACCGCGTAGCTGCGTGACTCGAGTTTTTCCGTGGAGTTGAGCAGGTCACGCAACACCAGCTCGACCCCGTCGTCACCCTCGTAAAAGCGAACATTGCCCGGGCTGAATTCGGGTTGCTCACTTTTCAGGGCGGGAATCACCTCCCGGCGCAGCTGTTCCATGGCTGTGTTCAGTGCGTGTTGTTTACTTTCGCCCAGCTGCAATAGCTGCTCCGGGTCCTCCGCCTGGAACACCCGCCGCTTGCCCCTTGGAAAGTAACTGACGATGCCGCGTGTGGCCAGTTCCTTGAGGGTTTCGTAAGTGCTGCCGCGGTTGATGCCGGCCTCGGCGGCGACATCCCGGATCGACGCCGGTCCCAGGCGGAGCAGGGCGTGGTAGATACGGATTTGCCGTTGGCTGAGGTCCAGAGCCTGTAGGGAGTCGAGCTGCATTTGTTGTCAATAAATTTGTGACAATTGGTGTTGTATTGATAGAAGCCAGAAATAATAATGCTTTTCCCCATAATAAATGTCAAAAATTGTGTGACAGGTCACAATAATGAAACTAGAGCTTATTATTCTTGCCGCCGGTGAAGGAAAGCGTATGCACTCCTCGAAGGCGAAGGTATTGCACGAGCTGGGCGGTAAACCCCTGTTACAGCATGTCCTCGACACAGTTGCGGTGCTGGAGCCCTCGGCCTGCCACGTGGTCATCGGTCACGAAGGTGAACAGGTGCGCCAACAACTGCAACACAACTCCGTGCGCTGGGTAGAACAGGACCAGCAACTGGGTACCGGCCATGCGGTGTTGCAGGCCCTGCCCGCGGTGGCGGAAGACGCCACGGTACTGGTGCTTTATGCCGATGTGCCGCTGGTACGCCCGCAGACGCTGGCAGCACTGCTGGAGGAAGCGGCGGACGGCCCCGCGCTGCTAACGGCGGAACTTGCCGATCCTACCGGTTACGGCCGGATCATGCGCGACAGTAGCGGAGCTATGACCGCAGTGGTGGAAGAGAAGGATGCCACTGCTGAGCAGCGCGCTGTCCGGGAAATCAACTCGGGAATCTTCGCAGCACCGGCCGCACAATTGAGGGAGTTTCTGCCGCGGGTCGGCAAGGAGAACGCCCAGGGCGAGTACTATCTGCTCGATATCCTGCCCATGGCGATCGCTGAGGGTCAGCAGGTAGCCACGGTAACGACACGATCCGCGATCGAAATACTCGGGGTCAATGACCGGGCCCAGCTCAATCTTGTCGAAAGGGAATACCAGGCGCGGCAGGCTGCCGAACTAATGGGCGCCGGGGTCACCCTGGCCGACGCGGCGCGCATCGATATTCGCGGCAGCCTGGAGTGTGGCAGGGATGTCTATATCGATGCCAACCTGCTGGTGGAAGGTACTGTCAGCGTCGGTGCCGGCAGCCGCATCGGGGCCAACTGTGTCCTGATCGACAGTCAGATCGGCGCCGGGGTAGAGATAAAGCCTTTTTCACATCTCGAGGGTGTCGTGGTGGGAGACGACTGTGTGCTCGGCCCCTTTGCCCGCTTGCGACCCGAGACCCGGCTTGAGCCAGGGGTCCGTATCGGCAATTTTGTGGAAACCAAGAAAGCTCATATAGGTACCGACAGCAAGGTGAATCACCTGAGCTATATCGGCGATTGCGAGATGGGTGCGACCACCAACATCGGCGCCGGCACCATCACCTGCAACTACGATGGCGCCAACAAGCACCTCACCCGCATAGGCGAGGGGGTGTTTGTCGGCTCCAATACCACCCTGGTGGCGCCGGTGAATATCGGTGACGGGGGTTTTGTCGGGGCGGGCTCCACTGTCACCAAAGATGTGGAGAACCAACAACTGGCCGTGTCCCGTGCGCGGCAGCGCAATCTCGATGGCTGGCAACGGCCGCAGAAAGAAGACTGATTATGTGTGGCATTGTAGGCGCGGCGGCGCGCCGCGAAGTGTCGGAGATCCTGCTCGAGGGTTTACGTCGACTGGAGTACCGGGGCTACGACTCCGCCGGCATGGCATTGGTCGACAACGAGGGCAGCCTGCTGCTGCACAAGCAGACCGGCAAGGTAGCCGAGCTGGAAAGAATCCAGCATAGCCAGCCGATTCTGGGATGTACCGGGATCGCCCACACCCGCTGGGCCACCCACGGTGAACCCAGCACCGTTAATGCACATCCGCATATTGCCGGCAACAGGCTGGCGCTGGTGCATAACGGCATCATCGAGAATCATGCGGCGCTGCGCGAAGAGTTGCTCGCCGAGGGTTGTCACCCGGTGTCGGCAACCGACACGGAAATCGTGGTGCATCTACTGCACCGGGAAATGGACCGGGGCGCGGGTCTCCGCGAAGCCATGCAACAAGTGGTGCCGAGGCTTGAAGGTGCTTTCGCGCTGGCGGTTGTGGATGCGCAACACCCGGATCGGGTCGTGGCGGCCCGCCGCGGCAGCCCCCTTGTCCTGGGGGTCGGTATCGGCGAAAACTTTCTCGCCTCCGACCAGTTGGCCCTGCGCCAGGTGACCGACCGTTTCATCTACCTGGAAGACGGCGACCTGGCGGAACTGCTGCCGGGCAGCCTGCGTGTCTGGAACAGCGAAGACCAGCCGGTCGAGCGGGAACAGGTGAGCCTCTCCGATGCGGTCGAGCACAGTGATCGCGGCGACCACTCCCACTACATGTACAAGGAGATCTTCGAGCAGCCCCAGGCGCTGTCGCGCACGCTGGCTGCCGGTATGGTCGACGGTGCCATCTGTGAGAGCGTCTTCGGTGAGACAGCCGCAGACATATTTTCCCGGGTTCGCAGTATCCAGGTCGTTGCCTGTGGTACCAGCTACCATGCCGGATTGGTTGGGCGCTATTGGCTCGAGGAGTGGGCGGGCATCCCCTGCCAGGTAGAGGTGGCCAGCGAGTTTCGCTACCGCAAGCGCATGCAGCACGAGGGGACCCTCCTGGTAACGGTCTCCCAGTCCGGTGAAACGGCGGATACCCTTGCCGCACTGCGCAATATTGCCGAAGGTGAGTTCGTCGCCAGCCTGGCCATCGTCAATGCGCCTAACAGTTCCCTGGAGCGGGAATCGGAGCTGGTATTCCGGACCCGCGCCGGCACCGAGATCGGGGTGGCGTCAACCAAGGCATTCACCACCCAGCTAATCGCATTTCTGCTGCTCACCGTCGTGCTGGGCCGTCGCCACGGGCTGGACTCCGCACGGGAGTCGCAGATCAGCGCCGCCCTGTCCGATCTCCCGGGGCTGGTAGAGCAAACCCTGGAACTCGATAAAACGATTTTGCATACCTCCGAGGAGTTTGTCGGCAAGTACAACGCCCTCTTCCTCGGTCGCGGCATTCACTACCCGATCGCCATGGAAGGGGCGCTTAAACTGAAGGAAATTTCCTACATTCACGCTGAGGCCTACCCCGCGGGTGAGCTGAAGCATGGCCCCCTTGCACTGGTAGACGGGGAGATGCCGGTAATCGCTGTTGCTCCGAACAACGAGCTGCTGGAAAAACTCAAGTCCAACCTGGAGGAGGTTCGTGCACGGGGCGGGGAACTCTACGTTTTTGCCGATTCACAGGCGGGCTTTGTCGATGAGCCCGGCGTGCACGTATTGGCCATGCCCAGCGGCCCCGACCTGTTGATGCCCCTCATTTACACGGTGGCCCTGCAACTGCTTGCCTACCATGTCGCCGTGCTAAAGGGCACCGATGTAGATCAGCCCCGCAACCTGGCCAAGTCGGTTACTGTGGAGTAGAGCCGCGGTACCAGATCGGTGAGGACCAGGCACGCTCTTGGATAGTGGCCGGCAAATCGGGCCTTGGCGGGTAGCCCGCACGGATGGCATCCCATGTGGACCATCGACAGCTGGGGTTCTCCAGTGCCCGCACATAGTAGAAGGCCTCCTGTCCGGGCTCGAAGTCCGGGTCTCGCCACAGGGTTTTAAGTTCTGTGCTGCCCACCCCAGCGCTGATCGAGCAGTCTTCCAGGTTGACCTGGGCGCCATTGTCCGGACAGCGGTGATTACTCTCGTCCACGCTAGCGCCGTCGGAACAGGCCACGTCGAAAACCTGCTCCCTGGGCTCGCCGTTCTCCAGCCAACCCTTGATCACCTGGAGGCGCTGCAGGGGTGTGCCGTCGGGGTCGGCGGCTGCCCAGACCAGGAAGTCGGGTGATTCGGTGGTTGCGGGGATCTCACCGCCCATGGCGACACCCTGTCGATAGGCGGTCTGGATCAATGCCGGATTGTCCAGCAGGCCCGGCTCGAAATCCGCGGCCGCGAAAAAGCGCACCTTCAGACGCGGCCCGCTGGTGGCAAAAGTCTCCTTGCGGCGGAAGGCGTCGTAAATCGACTCGCGGGTGTTTTCCTCAGCCCACACCGCCGCGAGGCCGGACGCGGACCAGTACTCAAAGGATGACCCCGCCATATAGGTCTCGCCCTCGACCTCGATCAACAGCCCCGGGTCGGCCCATCTCAGGTACGTGCCGTACAGGAATGAGGCGGGTATGGAGCCGCGGCGTTCGGCGGTGCCGTCCATCATGCCCGCCTTGGAGAAATAGTTGTCTTCGTCCTGGGAAATCGCCGCCGTGTGGGTATCGCTGGAGCCGATCAGTCCGAAGCGGTAGGGGTTGAACACGCCGTCTTCGGCAATCCGGAGGCCGCGCAGGTAGGCATCGCGCACGTAGCCACCGGCGGGCTCGCTGGGGAGCTTGGTGGCCACCCGGTAGGGTGCGATTTCGAAGTTTGCCCACTCGTCGTTCTTCGACAGCATCGGGTGCGTATCCGAGGTGCCCTTGACCTGTGTGATCTCGACCAGGGGTTCGTTGCGCAGGCGCTGGGTGCTGTACTCGTCATCGAGTGGATTGCCCGCCCAGTCGCTCAGCTTGAACATCTGGCCGTTGGAACCGTTCGAGTTGTGGGGAATGGCCAGGCTCTCGATGCCCTGCTCACGCAGGCCGTCCATCCAGTCCCAGAGTCCCTCGGGGTTCTGGGAGTTAAAGCGGGAGAACGGCATGGCGGGGAGGCGGCCGGTATCCCTGAATACCACGTTGCGGTGCAGGTTGCCGCGTTTGTCGGTTGAAGTGGTGTATTCGAAAGCGGCGAAACTGGTGAAACTGCCGGGTATATAGGCCTCGTTGGCGGCGCGAATACTGTCGCGCCAGGCCGACTTGCTAACCGCCGAGGTCACCTCCGGGTCGATGCTGCCGTCGAGCAGGCCCGCCAGGGTGTCCGGCAGGAAGTCGCGAAAGGCCTGGTTGCGCTGCAGCATGCTGGTCGGGCCCATATTGTCCGGGGCGTTGATATTGTGCAGCGGTCTGGCGACCTCGTAGCGGGAAAACTCGCTGCTGGTGTCGGCGGCGGCCTTGACCAGGCCCAGGAACATGGCGTGGTCGGTGACCGCGTAAAAATCCAGTGGTTGGCGCAGCTGCATCTCGAAGCCGCTGGGGTGCGGCAGGGCTTCGCCCTTGGCATAGCGGTAGGCGTCATCCGGGGTGTTGGTAGTGCCGAACACGTAGGCGTCAAATGAGTTGGCCGTGTGTACGTGCAGGTCACCGAAGTAGGCATTGCGGTCCGGGTTGGGTTGCGGTCTCAGATTGAGAATCTCGCGGTCCGTGGGCAAGGGTGCGTTGTTGTTTCGGGCAGCGCCGGCCAGGCCCACCGACTCATTGGTCTGTGATTCCTGGGGTGATTCGGAGTCGCCGCCGGATGAACAGCCAGGGCAAGTGGCAACTGCCAGCAGGAAAATAAGCGAAGACAGGGGTTTGTTCATATCGCAACCTCCAGGGTGGCGCGGTGATTAACGTTTGCGAAGATCGGCCCGGGTGCGAGACAACAGGTCGGTAAATATGCGAAAGCTCTCGTTGGCGGCGAGCTTCTCGGCTATCAGGGAATCAAAGGCTTCCATCTCAATCCCGTCGAGCTCCTGCAGCAGGTCGATAGACTTTTCATCGGTGGCCCGCTCTCGCACAGACAGCACCCGCACATAGAAGGTATCGATCCGGTCTTTCTTGCGCTGCGCACGCCAGCGGGCCAGTGCAATCAGGCCGGTGAGCAGCAGGAAGCCCACATACATCAGCATGTTGATGGTTTCGGCATAGCGCTCCAGCAGGCCGGGTTCATCCCGGTGCAGGTAACGACGTACCCCACTGTGCAGGGGGAAGCTCAACTCCATCGGGTCGAAGGTTTGGCTAACACTACTGAATAGCGGCGGAGACAGCGCCGAGAATCGCGGCTTTTGTTCGATAAAGGTTTTGGCGACTTGGTAAATCTGGCTTTCCGGCAGCTCCTTGCGGGTCAGCAGCAGGCTGTCCACGGCTACCGTCACGACAGCTTCCTCGTTGCCGGGCAGGTCGTAGGTCTGTGCCGGGATAACAAAGGGGTTCATCTGTGGGATCAGGTAGCCGATACCCTCCTGGGAAAACTTGCGTGGGCCGCTGGCCTGGTGATCCAGGGAAACAAAGCTGTAGCCCGGGCTGAACCAGGGGGTGTGGTTGGTGTTGATGGGGCCAAAGAACAGGACGAAGTCGGTTTCGCCGGGTACCAACTGGTCGATAATTGTGTAATCACCGGGATCCAAACCCTGGCGCTGTGCGATCACCTCGATAACCGAGTGACCGGCACTGGAGTTGTTGGCGATATAGATCGAGCGCCCCAGCAGCGGCCGGGCCAGGTCTTTCACTTGCTTGGAGATATCATCGCGAACCAGCAGGTGCATCACACTCTGGTGGATTGGCAGTACCGCGCGTACCCCGGGCACAAAGCGATTGCTGTTTGCAACAACTGCCAGGTCCGCCTTGCCAGTCGCCAGCGCTTCCAGTCCCGACAGGCCAGGCTGCCGGTCAACGCGTTTCAGCTGCACCCCGCTGCGTTGCTCGAAGACCTGCTGCATCGCCATCGGATCGAATCCCTGGTAGGACATGGGATAGATCCGCAGTTCTTTATGGCTCTCGCTGCAGCCTGCCAGCAACAGGGCGGCTAGTAGTGGCCACAGTAACTGTCTAGACTGTCTGTCCTTAGCGCGGGGTGCTTTGTGTGTCAGCATGCGCCCTATGGTAACCGAGACCGTGTTCAGGAGGGAGGTGGTGCGATGAGATACGCGGGCGGCTGTCATTGCGGAGCGGTGAGCTTCGAAGTGGAACTGGACGATCACATCCAGGTGCATGAGTGCAATTGCTCCATATGCAATATGGTCGGCTTCCAGCACATCATCGTGCCGGCGGCGCGCCTCCACCTGCTGTCCGGCAGTGACGACATCACTACCTACACCTTCAATTCGGGGGTGGCGAAACATACCTTCTGCAAGCACTGCGGGGTCAAACCCTTCTATACGCCGCGCTCCAATCCCGATGGCTATAGCGTCAACCTGCGCTGCATGAAAGAACTACCGCCGGAGGTGGAGATCGAACCCTTTGACGGCCAGAACTGGGAAGACCATGCGGCGGAGCTCAAACACCTCAGCGAGAGCTGAAAAGCGCAGCGCCGCCCAACGGATTTCGCTAGAATGGCGCCATGGACGTCACTCGAATTCTTGAACCCCTCAACGACGCCCAGCGCGATGCGGTAGCCTCCGAAAACCAGAATATGTTGGTGCTTGCCGGCGCCGGCAGTGGCAAGACGCGGGTGCTGGTACACCGTATCGCCTGGCTGGTGCAGGCGGAGAATTTCTCCCCCTGGGCCATTATGGCGGTGACCTTTACTAACAAGGCGGCGCGGGAAATGCGCTCGCGTATCGAGGAGATGTTGCAAATCGGCACCCACGGCATGTGGGTGGGGACTTTTCACGGCCTGGCGCACCGCCTGCTCAAGGCCCATTGGCAGGAAGCGGGCCTGCCGCAGAACTTCCAGATTCTCGATTCCGACGACCAGCTCCGCCTGGTCAAGCGAATCTGCCGGGAGCTGGACCTGGACGAGGGGCGCTGGCCGCCAAAGCAGGCCCAGTGGTATATCAATGGCCAGAAAGACGAGGGCCTGCGTTCGGCACATATCGAGGCCCCCGCTTCCGACCCCTTCGCCCAGGTGATGCTGCGGGTTTACCAGGCCTACGAAGAAGCCTGCGAGCGCGGCGGCATGGTGGACTTCGCGGAACTGTTGTTGCGCGCCCACGAGCTGTGGCTGAAGAACCCGGAACTGCTGGCTCACTACCAGGGGCGGTTCCGCCACATCCTGGTAGACGAGTTCCAGGATACCAATACCATCCAGTACGCCTGGCTGCGGGTGCTGGCGGGAACCAGCATCCCGGTGGTAGCCGTCGGCGATGACGACCAGTCGATCTATGGCTGGCGCGGCGCCCGCATCGAGAACATCCAGCGCTTCAGCGATGATTTCGCCCCGGTGTACACGGTACGCCTGGAGCAGAACTACCGTTCGACCAGCACTATCCTGCAGGCGGCGAACGCCGTTATAACCCACAACTTCAACCGCCTGGGCAAGGAACTCTGGACTTCCGGAGAGCAGGGCGAACCCATTACGCTTTACGCGGGCTTCAACGAGCAGGACGAGGCGCGGTTTATCGTCGAGCGAATAGAGGAGTGGATTGCCGGCGGCAATGCCCGCAACTCAAGCGCCGTACTCTACCGGTCCAACGCTCAGTCCCGGGTGCTCGAAGAAGCGCTGATTCGCGCGGCCGTACCCTACCGCATTTACGGTGGCCAGCGATTCTACGAGCGCCTGGAAATACGCAATGCTCTGGCTTATATGCGACTCCTGGTGAGCCGCACTGACGATGCGGCACTGGAGCGCGTTATCAACACACCCACGAGAGGCATTGGCGGCAAGACATTGGATACCGTCCGCAGCCTGGCGCGGGAGAGCGGCATATCCCTGTGGCAGGCGATAGGCCGGGTGCGAGAGGAAAAGCTGTTGCCGTCGCGCGCGCTGACTGCCCTGGAGGGCTTCTGCGTGCTGATCGATGAGCTGGATTCCGGCACTGAAGACCTGAGCTTGCAGGAACTCACCGAGCACGTCATCGACCAGTCAGGGCTGTTGGAATTCCACGGCAAGGAAAAGGGCGAGCGCGGCCAGGCCCGGGTGGAAAACCTGCAGGAACTCGTTACCGCCGCGCGACAGTTTGAGCCTGAGAATGATGAGCTTTCACCTCTGCAGGAATTTCTCGATAACGCCGCCCTGGATGCCGGCGAGGCGCAGGCAGATGAACACGAGGACAGCGTGCAGTTGATGACGCTGCACTCGGCCAAAGGCCTGGAGTTTCCCCTGGTTTTCCTGGCGGGCATGGAGGAAAACCTGTTCCCCCACCGCATGTCCCTGGAGGAGCCGGGCCGACTCGAGGAAGAGCGGCGGCTCTGTTACGTGGGCATTACCCGGGCCATGGAAAAGTTGGTGATCTGCTACGCGGAAACCCGTCGCCTGCACGGTAACGAGAATTTCAATGCCCCGTCACGCTTTATCCGCGAGATCCCCTCGGAACTGATGGAGGAGGTACGGCTGCACACCACGGTGAGCCGGCCCGCCATGGTCGGCATGGGGACGGAGGTGGCCGACACCGGGCTCAACCTGGGTCAGCGGGTCTATCACCAGGTCTTCGGTGAGGGTGTAGTGTTGAACTTTGAGGGCCGCGGCAGCAACGCCCGGGTAGAGGTCAATTTCGATATGGAGGGCAGCAAGTGGCTGGTTGTGCAGTACGCCAACTTGCAGGCCATGTAGCTGGAGAACCCTGTTCATGAACCAAGCTAGCTTCGAGCGTCGCTACACCCCGCTGATCATTCTCGGCCTGGTGGCCCTGCTGGTGCTCGTCATCGGACTCTGGGTTGTCGACCACAGCCGGGGTGCGAACACGCGACAGGAGGCCGGGTCGGCCGCAGCGGAACAGGAGGTCATTCGCTGGAAGATGGTGACCACCTGGCCCAAGAACTTCCCGGGTCTGGGCACGGCGCCGGAAAATTTCTCGCGCATGGTAAACGAGATGAGCGGTGGTCGGCTGCAGGTCCAGGTTTATGGTGCGGGGGAGATCGTGCCCGCTTTCGGCGTGTTTGATGCTGTCTCCCAAGGCGTTGCGGAGATGGGCCATGGCGGCGCCTATTACTGGACCGGCAAGGTGCCCTCATCGGTGTTTTTTACCGCCGTACCCTTCGGCTTTACCGCTCAGGAGGCCAGTGCCTGGGTGCACTATGGTGGCGGCCTGGAGCTGTGGCGCGAGGCCTATGCGCCGTTCAACCTGATTCCCATGGCCGGTGGCAACTCGGGCGTACAGATGGCGGGCTGGTTCAACAAGGAGATCAATTCTGTCGATGACCTCAAGGGCCTGAAGATGCGTATTCCCGGCCTCGGGGGCGAGGTGCTCAACCGCGCCGGCGGTACTGCGGTAACCATGCCCGGGGGTGAACTCTACACGTCCCTGCAGACGGGGGTGATCGATGCTACAGAATGGGTGGGTCCCTATAACGACCTGGCCCTGGGCCTCCACGAGGTGGCGGAATACTACTATTACCCTGGCTGGCAGGAACCGGGACCGGTGCTTGAGGTGCTGGTCAACAAGGATGCCTTTCAATCCTTACCGGCGGACCTGCAGGCAATCGTCGAGGTGGCCGCACGGGCCATCAACCAGGATATGCTGGATGAGTACACGGCGCGCAATAACGCTGCCCTGAAGGAGCTGGTCGAAGTACACGGCGTTCAGCTTCGCCGCCTGCCGGATGACGTGATCATGGCCCTGCACGCCGCTTCGCAGGAGGCGATCGAGGAACTGGTCGCCAGCGACCCGATGGCCAGCAAGGTCTACGATTCCTTCACGAAATTCTATGGGGGCGTCCGCTCTTACCACCATATCTCCGAGCAGGCCTACATCAACGCCCGGGATCTCTGGCCCGGCGCTGACTAGCTGACCGCCCGGGTTCGTCCGTTCTCATCGACGGCTACAAAGACGAACTCGCCCTCGGTCACCTTGATCGGCTCGCCGTCGTGTTTGGAGTTGATCCACACCTCCACCATGATGCGGATTGAGCTGCGCCCCACCTCGAGCACATCCGTGTAGCAGCTGACGACGGCGCCCACGTGCACCGGCGTCAGAAACGCCATGCCGTCGATAGCCACTGTCGCCACACGCCCATCGGCGACATCCGCCGCGGCGATGCCGCCGGCGATATCCATCTGGGAGAGCAGCCAGCCGCCAAAGATATCGCCGTTGGCATTGGTGTCCTTGGGCATGGCTACGGTTTGCAGTGCGAGATCTCCCTGCGGCAGGGGTGTGCTGTCAATATCGTTCATAACGGGCCTGTGTGGAGGTGTTTACTGCTTGAGTGTCTGTGGCAGCCAGGTGGCCAGTTCGGGCCAGGCGACCAGCATGCCCAATACCAGCAGCTGGATGATTATATAGGGAATGACACCGCGGTAGATAGCGCCCGTGGGCACCGTCTCGGGCGCGACGCCACGCAGGTAGAACAGGGCGAAACCAAAGGGCGGTGTCAGGAAGGATGTCTGCAGGTTAATCGCTATCATGATACCCAGCCAGATGGGATCCAGGCCCATGGCCAGTAGAATCGGCCCTACGATGGGTACGACCACGAAGGTAATCTCGATAAAATCCAGGATAAATCCGAGCAGGAAGATAACCGCCATAACCACCAGGGTCGCTCCCATGACCCCGCCGGGCATGGTCTCAAACCAGTGCCGGATCAGCTCTTCGCCACCGAAACCCCGGAAAACCAGCGAAAACAGGGCAGCACCCATCAGGATCATGAAGACCATGCAGGTCACTTCCAGGGTGTTGACCGTAACCTCATGCAGCCGCTGCCGGTTCATCTGCCCCTTGCCCCAGGCCAGCAACAGGGCGCCCATGGCGCCGACACCGGCGGCCTCTGTGGGGGTGGCGGCGCCGCTGAGAATCGAGCCCAGCACGGTGACAATCAACAGCATCGGGGGCAACAGGCCGCCCAGCAGCTTTGCGACGGAAACGGTTTCATGGTCCGGCAGGGCCGGGGCGTGCTGTGGTCGGAGCCAGGCATAGAAGAACAGGTAGGCCAGGTATAAGGCCACCAGCAGGAGCCCCGGGACCAGGGCGCCGATAAACAGGTCTCCCACCGAGACGGTCTTCGGGTTGAAGATGTTCATGTTCAACTGGGCTTGCTGGTAGGCACTGGAGAGAATGTCACCCAGCAGCACCAGCGCAATGGACGGGGGAATAATCTGGCCCAGGGTACCGGTCGCGCAAATGGTGCCGGTGGCCAGGGCGGGATCGTAGCCGCGTTTGAGCATGCTCGGCAGCGACAGCAGGCCCATGGTGACCACCGTTGCCCCGACAATGCCCGTGCTCGCCGCCAACAGGGCACCGACGACAACGACCGAAACCCCCAGTCCGCCGCGCACACCGGCGAACACCTTGGCCATATTGTCGAGCAATTCCTCGGCGATCTTCGATTTCTCCAGCACTACCCCCATCATGATGAACAGGGGCACGGCGATCAGGGTGATGTTGGTGATTGTGCCGAACAGACGGCCCGGCATAGCCCCCAGGAAGGCCGGGTCGAAGTTGCCCAGCAACATCCCGCCGGCGGCAAATATCAGGGCTGTGCCTGCGAGGGTATAGGCCACCGGGTAGCCGAGCATCAGTGCCAGGCAGACACAGAGAAACATATACAGGGAGGTGTAGTTATCGGCCTCCATCAGCCATCGTCTCCGACCAGGATGAGCGCATTGCGCAGCAGTTCCGCAATCCCCTGAAGTATCAGGTTCAGGGCCATCAGGGGGATCAGGGTCTTGAGCAGGAACACGGCGTGGATGCCGCCTGGGTCGGGGGAGCCTTCGCGGATGGACCAGGCATCTCCAACGAATTGCCAGCTGACACCCACCAGGAAGACGCAAAACGGTATCAGCAGCACGATGGCGCCGAGGCTGTTGATCCAGGCGCGAGTACGTTCGCTGAAGCGGCGATAGAATATATCAACGCGCACGTGACCGCCGCGTTTCAGGGTGAAGGCGGCGCCGAGCATGAACACCATGCCGTGCATGTAGGTCACTGACTCCTGGGTCGCAATAGAGCCGATTCCGAAGCCGTAGCGTAATAAGACTACCAGGCAGGTGATGACGGCCATACCCAGACATAACCAGGCGAGCAGCATGCCGCTCTTCTCGGTAAAATGGTCGATGGTTCTGACGATACTGCGCAGTACGTGCATGCCTACCCGGAATCTTTTTGATTATTGTGGGCCAGAGTATGATTGGCCGCAGTATAGCTTTGACCGCCGTGAGCGCGAAACCAGGGAATTTGAATATGTTGATTGTGTTGTCCCCAGCCAAAACGCTGGATTATGAAACGCCACCGGTCACCCGTAAGGCGACCCAGCCGGAGCTGTTGGCCCGGTCCGGCGAACTGGTGGAGGACGCGCGCCAGCTGAACCCGCAGCAGATTGGGAAGCTGATGGGCATCAGCGACAAGCTGGCGGATCTCAATCATGCCCGGTTCATGAACTGGGGCGAGCCCTTCAACCTGGACAATGCCAAGCAATCGGTGCTGGCCTTCAAGGGCGATGTCTATACCGGCCTGGAAGCAGACAGCATGAGTGCTGCAGACCTGGGCTTTGCCCAGAAGCATTTGCGGATTCTGTCCGGGCTCTACGGTGTTTTGCGTCCGCTGGACCTGATGCAGCCCTACCGCCTGGAAATGGGGCTCAAGTTCGCCAACAGTGGTGGCAAGAATCTCTACGAGTTCTGGGGTTCGGATATTACCGACAGCCTCAACCGGCAACTGGCAAGCCTGAAGTCGGAATTACTGGTCAACCTCGCCTCCAATGAGTATTTCAAGGCAGTCCAGCCCAAAGCCCTGAACGCCGATATCATTACGCCGGTATTCAAGGACATGAAGAACGGCAAGTTCCGGGTGATCAGTTTTTTCGCCAAGAAAGCCCGCGGCCAGATGGCCCGCTACATCATCGACCAGCGCCTGGAGGATGTGGCCGGTATCAAGAAGTTTCGCAAGGACGGTTATCGCTATAACAAGGCGGAATCCACGGCACGCGAGTGGGTGTTCACCCGGGACCAGGGCTGATGGAATCGACCACAGTAGCTATTCTCGGTGCCGGCATGTCCGGCATCTGTATGGCCATCAAGCTGCAGGAAGCTGGCATTACCGATTTTCTGCTACTGGAAAAATCCGAGGGACCTGGCGGTACCTGGCACGACAATACCTACCCGGGGGCCTGCTGTGACGTGGCCTCCCATCTCTACAGCTTTTCCTTCGAACCCAACCCGGAGTGGAGCCGGGCATTCTCGCCCCAGGAGGAAATCGAGGCCTATTTCGCTCACTGTGTCGACAAGTATCAACTGGGCTCCAGCATCCGCTATAACACCGCGGTCAACGCAGCCCGCTGGCGTGAGGCCAGCAGCGACTGGGAACTCACTACCGCGACCGGTGAAACCCTGGTGTGCCGCTTCCTGGTCAGTGGCCTCGGTCAGCTGAACCTGCCCCATATTCCCGATTTCGAGGGGCTCGCGGATTTTACCGGCGCCAGCTTTCACTCGGCGCGCTGGGACCACAGCGTCGACCTCAAGGGCAAGCGGGTTGCGGTGATCGGCAATGCGGCCAGCGCTATCCAGTTCATTCCGCCGGTGGCGGAGCAGGCCGAACATGTCACGGTCTATCAGCGCAGTGCCAACTATATCGTGCCGCGCGGCGACCGCGTGTTCAGCAAGCGCGAAAAAGCCTGGTACCGGCGCTTTCCGCTGCTGCTGAAGCTGTCCCGCCTGCGCTGGTACCTGCGCCAGGAGTTACTGATGTTCGGTGCTATGTTGACCGGCTCCCTGCGCCACAGGTTGATGAGCCTGATGGCCAGCAGGTACCTGGAAAACGAGATTGCAGACCCGGAGCTGCGGCAGAAGCTGACCCCGGATTACCCCCTGGGCTGCAAGCGGATACTGGTCTCTGATGATTACTACCAGGCCCTGGCAAAGGGCGGTATCGATATCGTCACCTCACCGATCCTGCGTATCGGGGAGCAGGGCGTGCAGACTGAAGACGGGGTGGAGCGCCCGGTGGACGTGATTATTTTTGGTACCGGCTTCCGCGCTACCGAGTTCCTGGCTCCCCTGACCGTTACTGGTGTCGGAGGGAAAACCCTGGATGCCGTCTGGTCTGGCGGGGCCTGGGCCCTGCGCGGAGTCGCGGTGCCCGATTTCCCGAATATGTTCATTCTGTACGGGCCAAATACCAATCTCGGCCACAACTCCATCATTTACATGGTGGAAGGCCAGGTGCGCTACGTGCTGCAGTGCATCGACAAAATGCTGGCCCACGATATCCGTTCGATGCAGGCCAATGCGGCAGTCACCGAGCGCTTCAATGAACAGCTGCAGGAGGATTTGGGCAAGACGGTCTGGGGGGAGGAGTGCGGCAGCTGGTACAAGAACGAACAGGGCAGGATCACCAACAACTGGCCCCACACCACCCTGCGCTACCGTTTTTCCATGCGGCACCCGGATTTCGCCGAGTACGACATGTCCGCCTGATATGGATGCTCGCCCCTATTCCCAGTCCTGTGAGAACAACAAGAATCCGATTCTGGGGGTATTGCGCGAGGCACTGGCCGAGGTGGGACATGTGCTGGAAATCGGCAGCGGTACCGGGCAACACGCCCGCTATTTCGCCGAGCAGATGCCGGGCATCTGCTGGCAGTGCACCGACCTGGCGCAAAACCTTCCCGGTATCGATTCCTGGCGCGAGGGCTATAGCGGGGACAATCTGCCGCCACCGCTGGAGCTGGACGTCCGCAGCGACGACTGGACAGTAACCCCGCCGGAGGCTGTGTTCACCGCCAACAGCCTGCATATCATGGCCTGGTCTGCGGTGGAAAGCCTGTTCCGGCGGCTCGGCGAGCTGGCCCCCCCGGGGAGCCTGCTATGCGTTTACGGCCCGTTCAACTACGGCGGCGACTACACCAGCGACAGCAATGCCCGCTTTGATGTCTGGCTGGGCCAGCAGGACCCGGACAGCGCTATCCGCGATTTTGAGGCGGTCGACGCCCTGGCCCTGGCGGCGGGCTATCACCTCCAGGCCGATCACACGATGCCTGCCAATAACCGCCTGCTCGTCTGGCGTAAAGCGCCCCTATGAGTTGTCCTGCCTGAAGGGCAGGTAGCTGCTGGCCTGCTCGATGTACGACTCCGTGTGGCGGTTTTCCCGCTCGGTGAAGTCTTCGATGGCATGGGCGAACTGCGGATCGGCTATCCAGTGGTTGGAGCGGGTGATGATGGGGGTAAATCCCCGCTGTATCTTGTGCTCGCCCTGGGCGCCGGGGTCGAACCGTTCGAGACCGTGGCGGATGCAGTACTCGATGCCCTGGTAGTAGAAGGCCTCGAAGTGCAGGCAGTCCAGCTCCCTGATACAACCCCAGTAACGCCCGAACAGGGTGTCGGCGGAGCGGAAACACAGGGACCCGGCGATCGGCTCAGACCCGTCATAGGCCATGACCATGACGCAGTGCTCGGGCAGGCTGTCGCCAATCTGCTGAAAAAACTCCCGGTTGAGGTAGCCTCCGTGGCCGCTGCGTTTGGCATAGGTCAACTGGTAGAAGTGGTAGAAACGCTCCCAGTCAGATTCGCGGATATCCCCGCCCTCCATGACTTCCAGTCCAATGCCCTGGTCCTGTACCCGCCGCCGCTCCCGCTTCAGGCTCTTGCGCTTGCGGCTGTTGAATGTCGCCAGGAAATCATCGAAGCAAGCGTAGCCCTGGTTGAACCAGTGGAACTGGCTGCCCAGGCGTGTGCTGGTCTGCAGAGATTCCACCAGTGCTGATTCCTTTTCGGTCGGAAACAGTAAATGCCAGGAGGACAGCTGCTGCTCCTCGGCCAGCTGCTTGACGGCCTGCACCAGCGCCAGGGTGCAGGTAGCTTCGTCCTCGCCGGCGGCGAAACACAGACGCGGACCGGTAGCGGGTGTGAAGGGGATGGCTGTTACCAGCTTCGGATAATAGGAGAGTCCATGGCGCTGCCAGGCGTCGGCCCAGCCCCAGTCAAATACATATTCACCGTAGGAGTGGGATTTCAGGTAGAGGGGCATCAGTGCGATCAGCCGGCCCTCCCGGTACACGGTCACATGGCAGGGTTGCCAGCCAGAATCTGCGCGGGTGCAGCCGGATTGCTCAAGCGCCAGCAGGAACTCATGGCGCAGGAAAGGGTAGTCGGTACCTGTCAGCCCGTTCCAGGAGTCTGCGTCTACCTGTTGCAGCGAGGAGAGCAGTCGGGCCTCCAGTGGCACTGGCTCAATTGACACCGCGACCCCAGAAGTCGAGGAACAGACCGGCGAATATCGCCGCACCGACCCAGTTATTGTTGAGGAATGCCTTGAAACAGCCCTCCGGCTGTCGCTCCCGGATCAGCTTCTGCTGGTAGAAGAACAGCCCGCAGGCCAGCAACAGACCCAGGTAGTACCAGAGTCCCAGTTCAAAGCGCAGGCCCACAAGGAACAGGGACATCGCGGTGAGCAGCTGCAGCACGCCCACCATAGAGCGGTCCATGTCGCCAAACAGGATGGCGGTGGATTTGATACCGATCTTGATGTCGTCCTCCCGGTCTACCATGGCGTACTCGGTGTCATAGGCGACGGTCCAGAGCAGGTTGGCAACGAATACCAGCCACAGAATCGCCGGCAGCTCCCCTCTAACGGCGGCAAAGGCCATGGGGATACCCCAGGAAAACGCCGCCCCCAGGACCAATTGTGGCAGGTGCGTGTGTCGCTTCATGAAAGGATAACAGGCGGCGAGCGCGACACCGGCGAAGGAGAGGAGAATCGTCAGGGTATTGGTAAACAGAACCAGGACAAAGGCGATCAGCCCCAGCACTGCGCAGAGTGCCAGCGCTTCCCCCGGCCCGACCAGGCCGGTCACCAGTGGCCGCTCCCGGGTGCGCTGCACGGCACCGTCAAACTTGCGGTCGGCGAGATCATTGATGATGCAGCCGGCGGAGCGCATCAGGAACGTGCCGAGAGTGAAAATCAACAGCAGGTGCAGGGGCGGTACTCCGCCGGCGGCGAGCCAGAGGGCCCAGAGAGTTGGCCATAACAGGAGCAGGGTGCCGATCGGCCGATCGAAGCGGATCAGCTGCAAGTAGGCCTTGAATTTGGATACCGGTGCCAGCATGGGGTGCCTATTATAAGCCCCGTGAGCGGATCAGGTCCTGAAATGACGCAGAAAGACCTCGCTGACAGACAGGGGCTTGCCCTCGACCAGAAAGCGGGACCGGCGCGCCCAGGCAGGCTCGTCCTGGCGCACCAGGGGGTGTATATAGTCGCTCTGTCCAGGCAACAGCGCCAGCTGGAATTCACTGCGTTGCAGGGTGGGCTGTTGAAATATCATCGCCCCCAGGGACTGGTTCTGCAGGTGGCGCAGGTGGCGCAGGGAGCCGGTCAGCGTACTGGCCGGGATCACACTGCGAGCGTAGACCCAGGGCTCTTCGTGACAGCGCAACACGACTTCCCTGATCAGGGCGCGCTGCCGCCCGGGCAGGCCCAGCAAACGCCGCTCAGAGAGCAGTGGCTGTTGCCAGCACTGGGAAAGCCGCTCCACCCGGAACTCTCCTCCGCTGGCGGTGATCAGTCGCTCGGTCAGGGACCCCTCATCGAGCAGCCAGTCCCTGCTATTCGGGGGCAGCCGGCCGCTGGGGAAGGTGTCCACGTCCCGCCAGGCGGGGTCGCCGGGGGCCTTGTTTCGGGGTGGTTTGTTCAGCACCGGCGCAGTGTGCCACAGCAGGACACACTTGCACATTTTTCCTGCGGCACTATAGTGTTGCCTCCCCGGAATCCCTCGAATTCACACAGTCTGGAACAGCGAGAATCATCATGAGCAAATGGGAATGTATTGTCTGCGGCCTGGTCTACGATGAGGCCAAGGGCTGGCCTGACGACGGCATTGCACCTGGAACCAAGTGGGAAGATGTGCCTGAAGACTGGCTCTGTCCCGATTGTGGCGTCGGCAAGGAAGATTTCGAGCTGATCGAAGAGGCGCCGGTGGAGCAAGTACCGCATCACGAGGAAGCACAGGCGGATACCGAACATGCCCCGATCGTGATTATTGGTACGGGACTGGCCGGCTATGGCCTGGCCAAGGAATTCCGCAAGCACGATACTGAGACGCCCCTCATCCTCATCTCTTCGGATGACGGCCGCTCCTATTCCAAGCCCATGCTGTCCACGGGCTATACCAAGAACACCACGGCCGATGACCTCGCCATGGCGGACGCGGGCACCATGGGCCAGAACCTCAACGCCAGCGTCTGGACCCGGACCCGGGTAGCGTCCATCGACACTGACAAACAGTTGCTACATGTTGCGGATTCTGAAACCGCCATTCACTACAGCAAGCTGGCGCTGGCTATCGGCGCCGACGTGATTCGCCCGCCGATCGAGGGGGATGCCCTGGAGTACGTGTACTCGGTGAATGACCTGCTCGACTACGATGATTTCCGCCAGGCTATCAGCAAGAACGATGTCAAAAAGGTGTGCATCATCGGCAGCGGCCTGATCGGTTGTGAGTTCACCAATGACCTGATCAATGGCGGCTTTGAGGTCGAAGCGGTAGATCCCCTGGGGTATTGCCTGCCCACATTGCTGCCCGAGGCGGCGGGCAAGGCTGTGCAGCGCGGCCTGGAGGAAAAGGGCGCCAAATTCCACTTCGGTCCGCTGGCCACAGCGGTCAACAAGACCGCCAGCGGCATTGCCGTGAATCTCAATAACGGCGAAACCATCGAGGCCGATATCGTCTTGTGTGCCGTAGGTGTGCGGCCGCGGGTGGACCTCGCTGAAGCCTCCGGAATTGATGTCAATCGCGGCATTGTCGCCAATCGCCTGCTGGAGACCAGTGCTCCCAATGTCTACGCCTTCGGCGACTGTGCCGAGATAGCCGGTCACGTACTGGTCTACGTGGCCCCGCTGATGGCTGCGGCACGGGCCCTGGGCAAGACCCTGGCCGGTGAGCCCACCGAGGTCCAGTACCCGGCGATGCCTGTCACCATCAAGACACCCGCCTGCCCGGTTGTGGTCTCGCCCGTGGCACCGGATGCTGATGGCGAATGGCACATCACCGAGGACGGCAACAGCGTCAAGGCGGAGTTCCGCGACAAGGCCGGCAATCTGCTGGGCTTTGCGCTGACCGGCGACGCCACCAAAGAAAAGGTGGCGCTGCAAAAGGAACTTCCGGCGATTCTTGGCTGATCCGGAGGCTCTTACCCGGCGCTGGTTGGAGGATTACGTACTGGCGCTGGATCTCTGTCCCTTCGCCGCACCGGTGCTGCGCAGCGAGGCTTTGAGGATTGCGGTTAGCGATACCGCGGAGCCCGCGGCTCAGCTCGATTGCTTTCTCTCGGAGCTGGATTACCTGCAGCAGCGACCCGAGTCGGAGGTCGCCACCACCCTGCTGGTCCTGGCTCGCGGGCCGGCTGACTTCTCCGGTTTCCTGGAACTGGTCGACGCCTCACAGCAGTTGATCGTCGAGACCGGGCTTGAAGGGATAATCCAGCTTGCCCATTTTCATCCGGCCTACCTGTTCGCCGGGGAGCCCGCCGGGGACCTGTCCCATTTCACCAACCGCAGCCCTTATCCCGTGCTGCACCTGTTGCGAGAGGCAATGCTGAGCCGGGTGCTGGCCAGTTACCCGGACCCTGCAAATATACCCCGGCGCAATATAGATACCCTGCGGAAACTGGGACCGGCAGCCGTGGAAGAGCGCTGGGCAAAATTCCGGGCAGACTAGACCGCGGCAAAGCGCTCGGCACTGCCGAGCCAGCGGCGAATCAGTAAATCGACCCTGTCAGGCGCATCATCGGCAAGCTCCAGTGCAATGGCGCGGACCTGGTCCAGCAGGTCTGCGTGCAGGGTGATGTCCGCCACGCGAAATTCCATGAGGCCGGTCTGGCGGGTGCCCAGTACCTCGCCCGGGCCGCGCAATTCCAGGTCTTTTTCTGCGATATAGAACCCGTCGTTGGATTCCCGCATTGCCGCGAGTCGGGATTTTCCCTGGCTGCCCAGTGGCGCCTGGTAGAGGAGCACGCAGTGGCTCTCGGCACTACCGCGCCCGATTCGGCCCCGCAGCTGGTGCAATTGTGCCAGGCCCAGTCGTTCGGGGTTTTCGATAATCATCAGGCTCGCATTGGGCACGTCGACGCCGACTTCGATCACGGTGGTGGCCACCAGGAGCTGGATTTGGCCGGCCTTGAAGGCATCCATCACCGCCAGCTTGTCCGCTGGTTTGAGGCGACCGTGGACCAGGCCGACGCTGATACCCGGCAACTGCTCGTGCAGCTCTGTGGCAGTGGCTTCTGCCGCCTGGCATTGCAGGGATTCGGATTCCTCGATGAGGGTGCATACCCAGTAGGCCTGGCGACCCTCTTCGCAGGCGGCCCGCACCCGCTCCACAACCTGTCCGCGACGCTCGCTGCCTATCAGTGCCGTACTGACCGGCTGCCGCCCCGGTGGCAGTTCATCGATGATCGAGCAGTCCAGGTCGGCATAGGCCACCATGGACAGGGTGCGAGGGATTGGTGTCGCAGTCATTACCAGCTGGTGCGGACGATCGCCTTTTTCAGTTAGTTCCAGCCGCTGGTGCACCCCGAAGCGGTGTTGTTCGTCGACAATCACCAGTCCCAGCTGGTGAAACTGCACATCTTCCTGGAACAGGGCGTGGGTGCCGATGATCAGTTGTGCCTCGCCGCTGGCTATTATCTCCAGCGTGCGTTTGCGAGAGTTCCCCTTGATGCGGCCTGTCAGCAGGCAGGGTGTTGTGCCGCAGGGTGCAAACCACTCGGCAAAGCTCTCTGCATGTTGCTCAGCGAGAATCTCGGTAGGGGCCATAATCGCCACCTGGTAACCGCAGTGCATGACCTGCTCGGCGGCGCAGGCGGCTACCACGGTCTTGCCGGAGCCGACATCGCCCTGCACCAGCCGCAGCATCGGCAGCCCGCTGGCCAGGTCGGAGGAAATTTCGTCGATTACGCGTTTTTGCGCGGCAGTCAGGTCAAAGGAGAGGCTGCGGGCGAACTCGGCGACAGCCGCTTCCCCCTTGCTCATATCCGGAGCGCCCAGTGACCGTTGCTGGCGCCGCAGTTTTTCCAGGGACAGATTGTGGGCGACCAGCTCCTCCAGGGCCAGGCGCAACTGGGCGGGGTGTCGCCCCTCGCGGATCAACTCCTGGGGTGCATCCGGCGGCGGCGCGTGCAGGTATTGCAGCGCGCTGACCAGGTCCATCTCCCGGTCGGCTCCACCCGGCAGCAGGTTCGCCAGCGATGCGGCGGCGAGCTGGTCGACTGCCTGGCCACAGAGCTTGCGCCAGGTATTCTGGCTGATTCCCGCGGTGGTGGGGTAAACCGGAGTCAGGGCCTCCTCGATCTCCGCCTCCTGGCCGGGTTCCAGTTTGCGGTATTCAGGGTGGTAGATTTCCAGTCCGCTGGCACCCCGTCTCACCTCGCCGTAGCAGCGCAGGTGAATGCCCGGTTCGAGATTGCGTTTCTGGGCCCCGGAAAAATGAAAAAAACGCAGGGTCAGGGTGCCGGTGCCGTCCTGGATACGGCACACCAGGCTGCGACGTTTGCCAAAGGCAATATCGGCGACTCGCAGCTCGCCCTCGACAACCGCATCGCTGCCCTCCTGGAGCGCGCCGATGGGTGTGACCCGGGTGCGGTCCTGGTAGCGCAGCGGCAGGTGGAACAGCAGATCCTGAACCTGTTCAATACCGGCCTGGGCGAGTTTTGCCGACATGGCCGGGCCGACGCCGCGTAAGCTGGATACAGGTCTGGCGGCGAGTTCAGTCATGGCTGCTGGGGGTCACTGTGAGCCGGCCCTGGTGGAAGAGCGTATAGTTGTACCAGTGCCCATGAACAAAATGAACCCCAAAGAAATCCTTTTGCTCGGATGTGGTGACATCGGTACCGAGCTGGGTTTGCGGCTGCAGCGGAAAGGCAACACGGTGGCTGCCCTGTGCCGCAACCCCGGCAAGCTGCCGGCAAGCCTGGAGCCTGTCGCCGCGGACTACACCGACCCGGAGCAACTGGCTCCGCTGCACGACCGTGTCTTCGACATCGCCGTCATGACCCCGACACCGGCGACATTCGATGAAGCCGGCTACCGGGCGGGCTTCCTGGTACCGGTTGAGAACCTGCTGCAACTCTGGAGTGATGGGCCGCGACGCAGCCTGGTCTTTGTTTCCAGCACCCGTGTGTACGGCGACCACGGCGGTGACTGGGTAACCGAGAGCAGCGAACTGCATCCGGCAGACGCCCAGGCCCGCTGTATTGCGGAGGCGGAGGCGCGGCTGCTCGACAGTCGCCACGATGTCACGGTGGTGCGCTTCGCCGGCATCTACGGCCGTCAGCCCAGCGCATTGTTGCGGCGCCTCGCCGCCGGTGAGGTTTGTGCCGCGGCGCCGGCACGCTACAGCAATCGCATTCACCGGGAGGATTGTATTGGTTTTCTCGAACACCTCCTGTCCCTCAGCCGCCGGCAAAGTCTTTACCTGGCAGCAGACAGTGAACCCGTGTTGCAGCGGGAGCTTGAAGACTGGTTGCTGGCGCAACTCGGCGTTGCTGCGCGGTGTGAGGTTCCGGTGCGCGGGACGGCGAATCGCCGCTGCGATAACAGCCGTCTGCTGGATTCCGGTTATCGCCTGCGCTACCCGGACTTTCGCGCCGGTTACAGTGCCATGATGACTTCGACTTCGATCTCAGCCGACTTGGGCAACGCCGCGACCTGAACGCAGGCCCTGGCCGGATAGGGCTCTTCGAAAAAGCTCGCCATGACCTCGTTAACCGCCGCAAAATCGCCCAGGTCGGTCAGGGAGATATTAACCTTGACCGCATCACTGAGGCTGCCGCCGGCAGCTTCCGCAACCGCGGCGAGGTTTTTGAATACCTGGGTAGCCTGGGCGCTGATGTCCCCCTCCACCAGTTCCATTGTTTCCGGCACCAGTGGTATCTGGCCGGATAGCCACACAGTGTTGCCCACTTTGACAGCCTGGGAATAGGGGCCGATGGCTTCCGGTGCTGAGGGAGTGGAAATCACGGCGCGATTGCTCATGTTGATTGCCTCTGAAATCAGTTCTTCACCCGCGTCACCTTGTGTACTTCTTTCAGGGCGCGCAGGCGTTTGAGGATGGCCGCCAGTTGCAGGCGGTTTTTTACGGACATTTCCAGGTCGACGTAGCTGAACTGGTAGTCCTTGTCTTCGGTGCTGATCTTCTCGATATTCACGTCCAGGCTGTTGATGCGGGTGGCCAGCACCGCGATCATGCCGCGCCGGTTTTCCACCTCGATGCGCAGGGCCGCGGAAAACTCGCCCTCCACTTCATCGTCCCAGCGCAACGGCACCAGCTTGTCCGTGTTCTCGCGCAATTCTGCCAGGTTGTGGCAGTGTTCCCGGTGCACCACGATACCGCGTTCCGAGCTGATATAACCGGCCACGGCATCTCCCGGGATCGGGTGGCAGCACTTGGCATAACTGACCATAAAACCCTCGGTGCCGCGTATGGCCACGGGCTGTGAGCTCAAGCCGCCCTCGCCGTCCCCGGATTCGTAGTCCTCGCCGAGCATTTGCTGTGCCGTGATAGTGGCCACGCGATTGCCCTGGGCGATGTCTTCCAGCAACTGATCGAAATCTGAATAACCGGCCTGTTCCAGGTAGGCCTTGACCTTGGTCTCCTCGATCTCCTCCAGGGGCTTATCCATGGCCAGCAGCGACTTCTCCAGGAGGCGCTGGCCCAGGGCGATAGAATCCTCGCGCCGCTGTTGTTTGAGGAAATGGCGGATATTGGTGCGCGCCTTCGCCGTTACCGCGTAGTTGAACCAGGCCGGATTCGGCCGTGCCCCCGGCGCGGTGAGAATTTCCACGGTCTGGCCACTCTGCAGGGGTTCTGATAGCGGGGCGAGGCGTCGATTGATGCGGCAGGCCACGCAGCTGTTGCCGACATCGGTGTGCACTGCGTAGGCGAAATCCACCGCAGTGGCGCCGCGGGGCAGTTCGAGGATATCCCCCTTGGGCGAAAACACGTAGACCTCGTCCGGAAACAGGTCGATCTTGACGTTTTCGATGAACTCCAGGGAATTGCCGGCCCGCTGCTGCATCTCCAGCAGCCCCTGCACCCACTGGCGGGCACGGGCGTGGCTGCCATTGACGGTAGGGCTCTCGGCGGATTTGTATAGCCAGTGTGCGGCAATGCCGTTATTGGCCATCTCTTCCATATCCCGGGTGCGAATCTGGATTTCAATGGGCACACCATGCATACCCATCAGCACCGTGTGCAGTGACTGATAGCCATTTGCCTTGGGAATGGCGATATAGTCCTTGAATTCACCCGGCACCGGCTTATAGAGGCTGTGGATACTGCCGAGCACGCGGTAACAGGTATCCACGGAATCGACGATGATACGAAAGGCAAAGATATCCATGATTTCGGACAGGCTTTTGCCCTTGGTCTTCATTTTCTGGTAGATGCTGTAGAGGTGCTTTTCTCGCCCCACTACCTCGGCCTTGTGGCCTTCCTGCTCCAGGCAGACTTCGATCTGGTGGCGTATTTTTTCCACCAGTTCCTTGCGGTTACCGCGGGCGTTGCGCAGGGCGGTGGAGATACGGTCCGCCCGCATCGGGTGTAATGCCCCGAAACCCAGGTTTTCGAACTCTATGCGCACATTGTTCATGCCCAGGCGCAGGGCGATCGGCGCATACATTTCCAGGGTTTCGCGGGCGATGCGGCGGCGTTTTTCCGGCTGCAGAACCCCCAGGGTGCGCATATTGTGGAGGCGGTCGGCGAGTTTGACGAGGATAACCCGTATATCCTTGGCCATCGCCAGTGCCATTTTCTGGAAGTTCTCAGCCTGTTTTTCGGCCTGTGAACTGAACTCGATCTGGGTCAGCTTGCTGACACCGTCAACCAATTCGGCAACGGTGTGCCCGAACTGGTTGTCGATGGCCGACTTGTCGATGCCGGTGTCCTCGATGACGTCGTGCAGCATGGCCGCCATCAGGCTCTGATGGTCCATGTGCATATCGGCGAGTATGCCTGCCACGGCAAGGGGGTGAGTCACATAGGGCTCACCGCTGCGTCGAAACTGCCCGTGATGGGCTTGTTCGGCAAAATAGTAAGCGCGTTTGACCTGGTTGCTCTGATCAGAGCTCAGGTAGGTTTGCAGCGTACTGTCGAGGGCGGTGATCGTGTTCATTAGCCTTGATCATGCCCTCTCCAGCGCAGCGAGTCTAGATAGCCTCGGAGGTCTCCATGGCCTCCAGCAGCTCTTCCTCTGCCTCCACCTCTTCTTCCCGGGTGAGGATGTCCGGGGTAATCAGCCCGTCGGCGATTTCCCGCAGAGCGATAACGGTCGGTTTGTCGGATTCTTCTTCCACCAGCGGGTCTTTGCCACCGGTTGCCATCTGGCGCGCACGCTTGCTGGCTACCATGACCAGTTCAAAGCGGTTCGCGACGTTTTCCAGGCAATCTTCTACTGTTACGCGTGCCATTTAATCAATCCTGTATGCTGCTGTGTAAATCATTGCACCGAGCCCACGAGTCCTCGGTGGGGTCACCAGTTCAGTCAAAATGGTGTCGGGCTGCTACTACCTGCCCGAGAGAGCGGCGCAGTATAGCAAAAAAAGGGACCTGCAAACCAGCCATACACACCATGTTCGCTGGGTCAGGCCAGCAGCTCCTGGAGCAGCGACTGCCAGCGCTCGATCTGTATTTGCGTGCGCAGGCGCTGGCTCTCGACGACCGATTGCAGCTCATCCAGGGCCTGGTCGAAATTGTCGTTGACGATGATGTAATCCGACTGCAGGTAGTGGGACAGCTCATCCGCGGCCTTGCTCATGCGCCGCTCTATCACAGCGTCGTCATCCTGGCCGCGGGAGGTGAGGCGTTGTAACAGGGCTTCCCGGGAGGGGGGTAGAATAAAAACAGCTACGCTTTGCGGGCGCTGGTGCTTGATCTGCTCTGCTCCCTGCCAGTCAATTTCCAGGATCACATCGAGGCCATTGGCCAGCTGCTCGTCAACCCAGTCCTGGGAGGTGCCATAGTAATTCTCGAACACCTGGGCGTGCTCCAGGAAGGCGCCGCGGGACAACATCTCCAGGAAAGCCGCCTCGGTGACGAAGTGGTAGCTGACGCCGTCCTGTTCCCCGGGCCGCATGGTCCGTGTGGTGTGGGAGATCGAAACGCGCACCTGCGGGCAGCGATCAACCAGCGCTTCCACCAGGCTGGTTTTTCCCGCTCCGCTGGGAGCGGAGACGATGAAGAGTGTCCCTTTATTCGACATAGACTCCGACCTTACTCCAGGTTCTGGATTTGCTCGCGCATCTGCTCGATGAGCACTTTTAATTCTACCGCGTTTTGGGTGGTGCTTCCGGAGATGGATTTGGAAGACAGGGTGTTGGCTTCCCGGTTCAGCTCCTGCATAAGGAAGTCGAGGCGCCGCCCGCAGGGGCCACCCTTCTCCAGAACGCGTTCCACTTCTTCCACATGGGTTTGCAGGCGGTCCAGCTCCTCGTCCACGTCGGCTTTCTGGGCCAGGATGACCAGTTCCTGCTCGACCCGGCCGGGCTCGAGCTCTGCGGTAATTTCCGCCAGCCGCTGTTCCAGCCGCTCGCGCTGTTGTTGCAGCAACTCCGGCATCAGGACCCGTGTGCGCTCGACCTCGGCGTTGATCAGTGAGAGGCGTTCACCGATAAATTCAGCCAGCTTGGCGCCTTCACGAGAACGGCTCTGGGCCAGGTTTTCCAGGGCGCTCTCGAACAGGCTGCTGGCTCGCGCCTCGAGGGCGTCTTCATCCTCTGCATTAGCCGCGATAATGCCCGGCCATTGCAATATTTCCAGGGAAGTCGGCTGGGCGCACCCCGGCATATGTTCTGTAACGGTATCGCTGGCGTGGGCCAGGCGGCGCAGGGCATCGAGATCTATTTCCATGCCACCGGTGGCGCTGTCCTGTGGGTACCAGCGGACCTGGCACTCGAGCTTGCCTCGCGAGAGCTTCTTCTGCAGGGTCTTGCGCCAGGCGGGCTCCAGCCCGCGCAGGGCTTCCGGCAACTTGAATATGCAGTCCAGGTAGCGGTGATTGACAGAGCGAATTTCCACAACCAGACTGCCGCTGCCAGAGTCATCGGTCTCCCTGGCGAAGGCCGTCATGCTGTTGATCATAGTGCTACCCCTGAAAAGCCGTAGATTTTAACAGCACTGCCTCATTTCGCCAGCGTTGGCGTATAATGCCTCGCCCCACAAATCGCGGAACAGGCCTGTTATGACCCGGACCAACGGACGCCAGCCTCACGAGCTGCGCGAGATCGCCTTCACCAGACAATTTACCCGCCATGCGGAGGGGTCGGTATTGGTAGCCTTCGGCGATACCCGGGTCATCTGTACCGCCAGCGTCAGCGAGGGAGTACCGCGATTTCTGCGCGGCCAGGAACGCGGCTGGGTGACCGCGGAATACGGGATGCTGCCGCGCTCCACAGACAGCCGCATGGACCGTGAGGCTGCGCGCGGCAAACAGGGAGGCCGCACCGTGGAAATACAGCGCCTGATCGGCCGTTCCCTTCGGGCCGCCCTGGACCTGGAAAAACTCGGTGAGCACACGATTACCTTTGACTGCGATGTTATCCAGGCCGATGGCGGTACCCGCACCGCCGCGATCAGCGGTGCCTGTGTCGCCCTGGTCGACGCCCTGCGTCACATGCAGCGGGAAAACATGATTGCCAGCGACCCCCTGCGGCAGATGATTGCCTCGGTGTCTGTTGGCGTCGTCGACGGGGAGGCCATGCTGGACCTGGATTATCGAGAGGATTCCGGCGCCGACACCGATATGAACGTGATTCTCGCCGAATCCGGTGATTTCATCGAGGTGCAGGGTACGGCCGAGGGCAAGCTATTCAGTCGACCCGAGCTCGATGCCATGCTCGACCTGGCTGCGGCCGGTGCCGGTAAAATTATAGAGCTGCAGAAAGCCGCCCTGGAATCCGTCTACTAGGCAGCGGGTTCCAGGTCGTAATCCATAATCACCGGGGCGTGGCTGGAAAATTCCTGGCTCTTGTAGATAGCGCCATACTCGATGGCGTATTTCATGCCCTCGGAGACCAGGTGGAAATCGGTGCGCAGGCCGTTGCCGCTGCGGCCTCCATCGGGCCACCAGCTGAACTCGTCTGAATCCGAATTGATTTCCCGGAAGGCATCGACGTAGCCGAGCTCCAGCACCTCATCCATCCACTGGCGCTCCTCGGCGAGGAATCCGGTCCGGTTGCTGTTGCGCTCGGTATCTTCCACGTCGCTGGCGCTGTGGGCGAAGCCCCAGCCGCCGCAGATGACAAACTCGCGGCGCTTGTTGCGAATTTTCGCCAGGTGAGACTGCAGCAGGCCGTAGAATTCTGACTTGCGCCCCTGAGCGTCGCTGCCCTGGTCTCCACCGGGTGGCGCCAGGATGCAACCGATACTGATATTGGAATAGTCGGCCTGGATATAGCGCCCCTCCATATCGAAGTCGCTGAAGCCCAGGCCGGTCATAATGGCCTTTGGCAGCGTCTTGCAATACAGTGCCACGCCGCTGTCCTTGCCTTCGACGGAATCGAAGAAATAGGCGTTGTATTCGCTGGGGAAAAACAGGTCCGACTGGAGGTCATACTCGGCGCAGCGCATATCCTGGACACAGATAAAATCGGCATCCTGGTCCTTGATCCAGTCAAAAAAGCCCTTATCAGCCGCACTTTTAATGCCGTCAGCGCTTAAACTGATAACTCTCATACTACTCCTTACACGGGCGCGCAGGCCGCCGTTGCGGCAGGGTTAAGATATCTTTACAAATCCGCTGTACCTGGCCGCACCGGGAACCATTATTATGCTTGAATGTTCGCCTGCGCGGGCCGACCATTTATACAGCATAATAGGGCCGCGTTAAACCATCGGACCCAATGGAATCCATGGCAATGAAAGACTACCAGACCACGTTTATCGAGCTGGCGCGACAGGTGGATGCGCTCAAGTTCGGCGAATTTACCCTCAAATCGGGGCGTACCAGTCCCTATTTCTTCAATGCGGGTGCGTTTTGCAGCGGGTCATCACTCGCCGCACTCGGCCGCTGTTACGCGGAGGCGATTGTCGAGTCGGGGGTGGAATTCGATGTGCTGCTGGGGCCGGCCTACAAGGGTATCCCGCTGGCGGCCAGTGTCGCCATTGCGCTCTCCGATGTGCACGGCATGGACGTTCCCTGGGCCTACAATCGCAAGGAGGCCAAGGATCACGGCGAGGGCGGTGTGCTGGTGGGCGCCCCCCTGGAGGGCCGGGTACTGGTGGTAGACGACGTGATAACCGCCGGTACGGCAGTTCGTGAAGTAATGGCTATAATTGGTGCAGAAGGAGCAAGCTGTGCAGGTGTCGCAATCGGACTGGACCGCGAAGAGCGGGGCCAGGGCGAACTTTCCGCCATTCAGGAGATCGAACAGGAGTTCGCGCTACAGGTTGTCAATATCGTGGGTCTGCGGGACCTGATTAGCTATCTGGAGGCCCGCGGAGAGGACTCCCGGGAACTTTTAGCGCCAATGCTGCTGTACCGGTCACAGTATGGTGTGGCTTGACTTGTGCTGCAGCAAGCTTCTGAATATATTGAGCTGCTAGATATGAAGAACCGGTTTATAAATTCGGCATGCTGAGCAAACATAAGGCTCTCATCCTGCTCCTGTCACTGGGCCTGGCCACCGGCCAGGCTGCCAGCCGCGCGGCTGATTATCTTTACCGCTATATCAATGACGATGGCGTGACCGTCATCAACTACTCAATTCCTCCCCAGTTTGTGCACAAGGGCTACGAAATACTCAACCGGGACGGCTCCGTGCACAAGGTGGTACCGCGCAGCCTCACCGATGAGGAGATGGCGGATCGCTCCAGCCAGGCCTACCAGGAACGCGTTGCCGCCGAAGAGGCAGAGCGTCTGCGCAAATGGGATGAGTCCCTGCTTTTGCGCTATAGCAGCATCGAAGATATCGAAGCCGCGCGCGACCGGTCCCTCAGCGAATTGCGTATCCGCATCAGCATACTGCGCAGCAATGTCCGGTCCCTGAAGATCCAGGTCGAGAGCAATCAGTCCCGTGCGGCGGATATCGAGCGCGCTGGTGGTACGGTGCCGGTAGACCTGGTGGCCGCAATTGACGGCCTGCAAAGCGAAATCACGGAGACCGAGCGCTCGATCCAGGAGCGGCTGCGTGAAATCGAAGTGGTTGAACAGGGTTTCCAGCGCGACATCGATCGCTTTGCCCTGCTCCTGGACAAGGTCGAACTGCGCAAGCGTTATTCCCGGACTCGGGACTGACTAGAGGGCGCCCTGCCCTGTTTGAACCGCCACGTTGGCGCGGAAAAATCCTTCACTGATTTGTTGCCACTGATCCGGCCAGGCCTCGGTGGGTGAGCGCTGGAATCCACTGCGCACATACTGTGAGATCCTGCCTTCGGCGACCGCCAGCAGCAGGTTGGCTGCGGTGTTAACCGGCAATACCGGGCGAATACCCTCGCGCATTTCTGCTTCCCTGAGTACCTGCTTGAGCTGGGTTTCAAAGCGGTCGAAGAGTTGTGCCACCCGCACATGGAGGCGTTCGGTCTCTCCGGCCAGCGCATCGCCGGTCAGGATTCGCGTAATGCCAGGGTTGCGCTCGGCAAAAGCCAGCAGGAGGGTGAGCATTTTTTCGCAGCGGCTGGTGGTACTGCCCTCTTCCGCAAGAATCATGTTGATCCTGCTGAACAGCGTCTCTTCGATGAACTCGATAAGCCCTTCAAACATCTTCGACTTACTGGGAAAGTGGCGGTATAGGGCGGCTTCGGAAACGCCTACCTGCTTCGCCAGTCTCGCCGTAGTGATCCGGTCGCCCGGATTCGCCTCCAGCATTTGAGCCAGGGCTTCGAGGATTTGTTGACGCCGTTGGGATTTTCTTGGTGACATTTATGGGGCAATGGCAGCACTGGCTCGAACTTCAATGCTAGCCGTATCGATCAGGGGCTGCAACTGACAGTGATCAATATAGGCCTGTTTTTATCGAGTTTTGTGAGTCAGGCACGATTTGTAATCAAGGTGCCGACACCCTCGTCCGTGAAAATCTCCAATAGCACAGCATGGGGTACGCGACCATCGATGATATGGGAACTGTTCACGCCGCTGTTTACCGCGTCGAGGGCGCAGCGGATTTTCGGCAACATGCCACCCTTGATGGTGCCGTCGGCCACCAGCTCGTTGACCTGCCCGGCGCTGAGTCCGGTCATTACTTTACCTTCTGCATCCAGCAGGCCCTCAACGTTGGTCAGCAGCATCAGTTTTTCCGCTTGCAGCACTTCGGCCAGCTTACCGGCGACCAGGTCGGCGTTGATATTGTAGGAGCTTCCGTCCTCGCCCACCCCGATCGGGGCGATTACCGGGATGAAGTTGCTGTCGAGAATCATCTTGAGGACTTCGGTATCGATCTTCTCGACTTCGCCGACATGGCCGATATCGATAATTTCGGGGGCCTGCATTTCCGGTGTCTGCCGGCTCACCTCCATCTTGCGGGCCCGTATCAACTGCCCGTCCTTGCCGGTAACGCCAATCGCCTTGCCACCGTTGCGGTTGATGCTGGACACGATCTCCTTGTTGACGGTGGCGCCCAGGACCATCTCGACCACGTCCATGGTCGCACTGTCGGTGACGCGCATACCGTCGACAAACTCGGTTTGTATCCCCAGCTTCTGCAGCAGGTCGCCAATCTGCGGTCCACCCCCGTGGACCACAATCGGATTGACGCCGACCAGCTTCATCAGGACGACATCCCGAGCAAAGCTCTCGTGCAGCTCCTCGTCCACCATGGCATTGCCGCCAAACTTGATGACCACGGTCTTGTTGGTAAAGCGCTGGATATAGGGCAGAGCCTCGGTGAGAACCCGGGCGATATTGAGGGCGGATTCGCGTTTAAGTGACATTCAGAGCTGCCCTAGAAACCCAGGTCCAGACCGGGCTCCACATTGGATATTTGTTCACGAAACTGCTGCTTGATGCGCTCCAGGGCGTCGGTATCGTGTGCCTCGAACCTGGCTATCAGTGCAGGCATCGTGTTTGAGGCCCTGACCAGACCCCAGCCGTCGTTGTAGTCGACCCTGACACCGTCGATATTGTTGACCTTGCCGGGGCTGAAGTCCGTTTGGCTCTCGATGCGCGACATCAGCTCGAACTTTTCCTCCTCCGGAACAGGGATACGAATCTCTGGCGTTCCCTCGGTGTCTGGGTATTCGCTGAGCAGGCCTGCCAGGTCGACACCGGTGCTGCTGACAATCTCGGCCAGGCGGGCCGCGGCGTACATACCATCATCGAAGCCGTACCAGCGTTCGCCAAAGAAAATGTGGCCCGAGAACTCGCCGCCCAACAGGGCGTTCGTTTCCATGACTTTTTCACGCATGAAAGAGTGGCCGGTTTTCCACAGGATAGGCCGCCCGCCGTGGCGGCTGATGAGCTGGGTAAGGTGGCGGCTGCACTTGACGTCAAAGACGACATCGGCACCGGGGTTGCGGGACACCACGTCCTGGGCGTAGAGCATCAGCAGCTTGTCGGTACGGACGATCTCGCCCTCTGCCGTCACCGTTACCAGGCGATCGCCGTCGCCGTCGAAGGCAACGCCGAAGTCGGCGCCCACCTCTACCACCTTGGCCTGGAGGTCCGCCAGGTTTGCGTCAACCGAGGGGTCCGGATGGTGGTTGGGAAAGCTGCCGTCCACCTCGCAGTAGAGGGGAACCGCCTCACAGCCGATTTCCTCGAACAGGCGCGGTGCCACCGCGCCGGCCACACCATTGCCGGCGTCCAGGACAATTTTCAGGGGTGCCGCGATCGCCATATCGCCGACCACGGCTTCGATATAGTCACCGACGATGTCCTTCTTGCCGAGTCGGCCTGCACCGCTGCTGAACTTGCCTGCGGCGATGCGTTCGAGCAGACCCTGCAGCGCCTCCCCGGCCAGCGGCTTGCCGCCGAGGGTAATCTTGAGCCCGTTGTATTCCGGTGGGTTGTGGCTGCCGGTCACCATGACACCGGAACGGATGTTCAGGGTATTGTTGGCAAAATGTACCAGCGGTGTGGGTACAATACCGATGTCCAGGACATCCCGACCGCTCTCCAGCAGGGCTTTGACCAGGGTGGTCTTGATCGCCGGGCTGCTGCTGCGTCCGTCGCAGCCGACCACAAACGCCTGTTGCTTTTGTTCGCCGGCCAGGGTGCCGAGAGCGCGACCGATTGCCTCCACCAGCTCTTCATCGAGTTCGGAGCCGGCGATGCCGCGAATGTCGTAGGCGCGAAATACGTGGGTGGGGAAGTCTTCACCGATGCTTGGTGCGTTGTAGTTCGCAGCCGGCGCTTCCGTCGCCTCGGTGTCAATTTCGTCCTCTTCCTCTTCCAGGGTTTCCTCAACTGTGCTTTCACCGGCCGCGGCGGCAGCGATCTTCTTGCGCTGCTTCGCGCCCAGCTTGGTGGCGCTGCGCAGTGTCGCGCGCCGTAGCTGTCGAGCCAGGGGCAGCAGCTGTGGTATGCCCAGCTCCACGTCTGACTTGGTTTCCGCTGCTGCCGAGATTTTTTCTATCTCGTTGTTGAGTGCGCGCTGGTAGAGCAGCAGCATGGCGACGAAGGCTATCAACACTGCCACCAGTATCACCAGGAGCACAACGGTAACGGGGGTGGTGACAATTTTCAGTTCGTTCAGCATCAGCGCAGAGGGGGTAAATACCAGGCTCCACTTGCCCTCGTACAGCTCGTCGCTGCTCTGGAACCTTTCCGCGCCGCCATTGCCTGCGAATGCTATTTCGTCGGCCCTGGTGAAGCTTCCCTTGCGATAAATCTGCTGCAGGGATGAGCGGCCGCGCTCGGTACCTGCTGCGGCCAGCGCCGAGGCGATTACCTGGTTGTCGAAAGTGGCCAGGATGACCGCGCGCCGGTTTTGCCGGCGGGGGTGTTCGACCAGGTCGGCGATGGAGGTGAGCCAGGTGCCCTCAAACTGGTAGGACTCCGGCATGGTTTCCTGGGCATCGCCGGTGCGGCGCAGCAGGTCTACCTCGATATGGTTACGCAGACCCAGGTTGCTGCCTTCCAGCCCGGCCGTTCCGAGCTCGCCGATGGTAATCAGGCGAATACTGGTAACGCCGGGGAAATAATCCATGATGGCTTTTTCCACCACTGCCACGTCCTCCGGGTCGCGGCTGGCAATGGCGGCCAAGGCCAGGGGAGACGAGGCTGCTGCCTGCAGGCGTTCTTCGAGGTTTCGAAACAGCTGGTGCACGCTCTCCGTCTGTAAGCGTGCCACGCTGTCTGAGGCAAGCTGTATCCGCTCATCCTGGATCGCCTGCTCGCGCATGATCAGCAGGTAACTGAAGCCGGCCAGCACCGGTATGAGGATCAGCAGCAGCGAGCTTAACCAGTAGCGATGCAGGACATTGCCGGCACTGGCAAACCCCTGTGGACTTTCACCTCCGCCATTCATTTTTTTGAACTTCAGCATTCGTGCAACAGGCTTTCAGCGTAAGGGCTTATCATAGTGCGTGCTCAGGAAACATGTCTTGGTTTTTTTAGTTATTTTGAGTAGCTATGGCTTCTATCAGTAGTCTCGCCAGCTGCCCCTTGGAGGTCAGCTCCACTTCCCTGCTACCTCCGTTCCAGAGGATAGTAGCTGCATTCTGATCGCTATTGAAGCCGGCTCCGTCCACGGAGACATCATTGGCGACTATCATATCCAGGTTCTTTTTCTTCATCTTGCCCAGGGCGTACTCCAGAACGTCCTGTGTTTCTGCCGCGAAGCCCACGGTAAAAGGCCGCTGCTCACTGGCGGCAACTGCCGCGACAATATCGGGGTTGCGTTCCAGGGCGAGCTGCATTGTCTCGGCCCCCTTTTTTATCTTCTGCGCTTCGACGCTCGCCGGTCGGTAGTCGGCGACAGCTGCGCAGGCGATAAATATGTCGCAGTATTCCAGCTGCGCCATGGCAGCATCGTACATGTTCTGCGCACTGATAACTTCGATTCTCGTCACACTTTCCGGAGTTTCAAGACTCACCGGGCCGCTGATCAGCGTGGTGAGTGCGCCGGCCTCTGCCGCTGCACGGGCGATGGCAAAACCCATTTTGCCCGAGCTGCGGTTGCTGATATAACGCACCGGGTCCAGGGCTTCCCGGGTGGGGCCTGCGGTCACCGTTACCCTCATCCCGTCGAGCAAACCACTGCCGAACAGGGATTGTGCTGCGGCAACGATCGCCGCAGGCTCCTCCATGCGTCCGGGCCCCACGTCACCGCAGGCCTGGGAACCCTCCGCGGGTCCCACAAGGCTGATCTGGCGCTTCCGCAATACCTCGATATTGTCTGCCGTGGCGGCATCCCGCCACATACCCTGGTTCATTGCCGGCGCCAGCACCAGGGGGGCGGCGGTGGCCAGGCAGAGCGTAGTCAACAGGTCATCCGCCCGGCCCTGGGCCAGCCTGCTGATAAAGTCGGCAGTCGCTGGCGCCACCAGGACCAGGTCCGCCCAGCGGGCGAGTTCAATGTGCCCCATGCCCGCTTCTGCCTCGGCATCCAGCAGTTCCTGGTGCACCGGGTTGCCGGACAGGGCCTGCAGCGTGAGCGGGGTGATGAACTCGGTGGCTCCATGGGTCATGACCACGCGCACCGATGCACCGGCCTCACGCAGATCACGCACCAACTGGGCGGATTTGTAGGCGGCGATACCGCCGGTGATGCCCAGCAGCACATTGCGGTTGAAGAGTTGGCCCATGCACTTGACCGAAGCAGGAAAATGACCAATAAAGATAACACTCAGTCAATGGATTTGACACCGAGCCCAACGCTTCAAGGAGGAAGAGTATGAGCCTGTCTACATGGCCCGAGGGTGAACGCCCCCGGGAAAAACTGCTACTACGCGGAGCCCCCGCACTGTCCGATGCCGAATTGCTGGCCCTGCTGCTGGGAACCGGGGCGCGGGGCCTGGATGTACTTTCCGTTGCGCGTCAGTTGCTGAATCGCTTCGGCGACCTGCCGGGCGTACTCAATGCGAGCCGCGAGGACCTGCAGTCCCAGCCCGGTGTGGGTGCTGCCAAGTTCTCCCTGCTACAGGCCTCCCTGGAGTTGGCCCGCCGCCACGCCATGGAAAACCTGCGCCGGGGTGCCGTGTTGAGCAGCCCCCAGGACACCCACCGCTTTTTGCACTGCCACCTGCGGGATCCGGCCCGGGAGGTATTCTGCTGCCTGTTCCTGGACAGCCAGCACGCGCTTATCTGTTGTGAGGACCTGTTCTGGGGCACGCTTGACGGCGCTGCGGTTTACCCCCGGGAGGTGGTACGCCGGGCCCTGACCCTGCAGGCGGCGGCGGTTATTTTTGCCCACAATCACCCTTCCGGGGTGGCTCGGCCCAGCCAGGCGGACCGCCGCATTACCGAGCGCCTGCAGGCTGCCCTGGCGCTGGTGGATATCCGGGTGCTCGACCATATCATCGTTGCCCGTGGCAAGCAGTTTTCCTTCGCCGAGGACGGCCTGCTCTAGCCCGCGCAAGCCCTTGAATCCCCGGCGTTTGCGGCCAGATTACGCTTGCTATGGCCGGGGCCATCTGGTATAAAGTCGCGCTCGTTTCGGCAGGCACCTGGCACAGGCAGGGTGCAGCCCAAAAAATTTACCAATTTCCTCGTTACGGGGAGTGAGAAAACAATGGCCAGAGTATGTCAGGTCACCGGCAAGCGCCCGGTCACCGGAAACAATGTATCCCACGCGAAAAACCGCACGCGTCGCCGTTTTTTGCCCAATCTTCACCGCCATCGCTTCTGGGTAGAGTCTGAGAAGCGCTTTGTCAGCCTGCGCGTGTCCAGCAAGGGTATGCGTATCATCGACAAGAAGGGTATCGAGCAGGTGCTCGAGGATATTCGCGCCCGCGGCGAGAAGGTCTAAGCGGCCCGGACCGCAAGGAGAATTGCTATGAGAGAAAAGATCAAATTGGTGTCTTCCGCCGGAACCGGCCACTACTACACCACCGACAAGAACAAGCGCACCATGCCGGACAAGATGGAAATCAAGAAGTACGACCCGGTGGTTCGCAAGCACGTCATGTATAAGGAATCCAAGATCAAGTAAGGTCCTGGTACTTCCCGTACAAGAAACCCGCTGCGGCGGGTTTTTTTATGTCCGGGTGCCGGCACCGCGACGCCGCGATTTTGGAAGTCTGGCGGGGCATCTGTAGAATGCGGCTTCGCGCCGTGCTGACAGCAGGCATCCCTCCGGACACGCTACGAGCACGTCCATGTGCGCTCGGCAGCGGCCGTCCATGGCCGCTGACGGTCCGTCGGAACGCCTGCTGTCCCCACGCCGCCAAGATGACCCTACTGAGACCCAGACAAAGGATGCCAGAACTACCCGAAGTCGAAACCACCCGTCGCGGTATCTTGCCCCATGCAAAAGGCGAGCTCGTGCAGGACATCGTCGTGCGTGACCGGCGCCTGCGCTGGCCGGTGCCCGAGGAGCTGACGCGCCTGCTCCCGGGTGCGACCATCGACGATATCCAGCGGCGTGGCAAATACCTGCTGTTCAGGACCGGCGCGGGCACCCTGATTGCGCACCTCGGCATGTCGGGCTCCCTGCGGGTGGTGACTCCTGCCGATGAACCAAAGGCCCACGACCACGTGGATATCCTGCTCGGCAGCGGGAAAATACTACGTTACAACGACCCGCGGCGCTTCGGTTGCATGCTGTGGACCCTGGCCGACCCGCTGCAGCATGAGTTGCTGCACCACCTGGGTCCGGAGCCCCTGGAGGATGAATTCACCGCAGCGTACCTGTTTGAGCGCTCCCGGGGCCGCAAGGCGGCGGTCAAGACCTTCATTATGGACAGCCGTGTGGTGGTCGGTGTCGGCAATATCTACGCCAACGAGGCTCTCTACGCCGCGGGGATCCGGCCCGGCCGCGCCGCTGGCCGCGTCTCACGGCCCCGTTACGAAAAGCTGGTCACGGCAATCAGGGCAATTCTGGCGGCTGCAGTCGAGCAGGGCGGCACCACCCTGCGGGATTTTGTCGGTGGCGACGGCAAGCCGGGCTATTTCCGCCAGCAACTCAACGTCTACGACCACGGTGGAGAGCCCTGTCCCGGCTGTGGCCGGGAGCTGCGCGAAACCCGCCTGGGTCAGCGCAGTACCGTTTACTGCAGCGCCTGCCAGATTTGAGCTAGTTGTCGCCGAATTTGGCCTCGAGTGCGGCCGCAACGGGGGCCGGGACAAAGGGCGAGATATCCCCCTGCAGACCGGCGATCTCCCGCACCAGTGAGGAAGAAATATAGGACAGGTGTTCCGAGGGGGTGAGAAACACCGATTCGAACTCGGGGTACATGGCCCGGTTCATATTGGCCAGCTGGAATTCGTATTCGAAATCAGCGACAGCCCGCAAACCGCGCAGCACGCAGCGCGCCCCCTTGCTCTGGGCGAAATCCGTCAACAAATTGCTAAACCCACAGACTTCAATGTTATCCAGGTGAGTAAGTGATTGCTCACAAAGCGCGATCCGCTCCTCCAGGGTAAACAGGGGCGATTTTTTCTCACTGTAGGCAATGGCCAGCACCACCTGGTCGAACAGCCTGGACGCGCGCTCTACCAGGTCGATATGGCCGTTGGTAATCGGGTCGAAGGTACCCGGGTAGATCACAGTCTTCATGGCGGTCCTCGGCGATGCCCCATGGGGATAAGCCTGCGCATGCTAAACAAATTATTCTGGCCGTACAAATAGCCGGTAGCGGACTTCGCCCGCCAGTTTCTCCCGGTGCAGGTCCCAGCCGGGGGGCAGGTCGGTTTCAGTGTCGCGGGCGGCCGACTCAAGGTAAATGGCGGCGCCCGGTGCCAGCCATCCGCCAGACTCCAGCATCCGGCAGCTGGGACCGAGCAGTTCCTGGCCGAAGGGCGGGTCGAGAAAAACGATATCGAAAATCCCGGGGTCGCTGCGCTGCAGCCAAGTGGCGGCATCGGCGCAGTGCAGGCTGGCGTATTCGCATTGCAGCCTCTCGAGGTGTGATTGCAGAGTGCGGATCGCCGCTGCAGAGCTGTCCACAAAAACACATTCCGCAGCACCCCGGGACAGGGCTTCCAGCCCGAGGGCACCGCTGCCGGTAAAGAGATCGAGGCAGCGGCTGCCATGAATGCGGGGTGCGAGCCAGTTAAACAGGGTTTCACGTACCCGGTCCGGCGTCGGTCGCAGCCCCGGTTCCGCCTCGAAACGGAATTTGCGGCCGCGCCATTCACCGCCGATTATCCGTAACAAGCCCTGGTTTCCGCGTCGCCCCCTGGCCATTACCGTGCCTCATCCATAGGTGGTAGGATACGCGTTTTTTCAGTGTGATAGAGATGAAATTGTTCGGCGGGAACAAGTCCGAAGACAGCCCAGAGGAACCGAAGGAAGGCTTGTTCAAGCGCTTGCGGGGCGGCCTCAGCCGTACCAGTGATCAACTGGCTGCGGGCGTGGGGCGGCTCTTTCTCGGTCGCAAGGAAATCGATGCTGAGCTGATGGAAGAGCTCGAATCAGAGCTGCTCCTGGCAGACGTGGGCGTTGAGGCCACCCTCGATATTGTCGGTCGCCTGACCGAGCGTGTTTCGCGCAAGGAGCTGGCCGACGGCGATGCGCTGTACCTGGCCCTGCAACAGGAGTTGCTGGAATTACTCGGGCCCTGCGAGCAGCCGCTTGCCACAGGGGTGGATAAAAAACCCTACGTGATCCTGATGGTGGGCGTGAACGGTGCCGGCAAGACCACCACTATCGGCAAGCTGGCGCGACGGCTGCAGGCCCAGGGCCAGTCCGTCATGCTCGCGGCCGGCGATACCTTTCGGGCGGCGGCCGTGGAGCAGTTGCAGACCTGGGGCGAGCGCAACGATGTGCCCGTGGTGGCCCAGCAAACCGGCGCCGATAGCGCGTCGGTGATTTTCGACGCTCTTCAGGCCGCTCAGGCACGCGGGATCGATGTGCTAATTGCCGACACCGCCGGTCGCCTGCACAACAAGGACAACCTCATGGAGGAGCTGAAAAAGGTGGTCCGGGTTATGGGCAAAATCGATGATACGGCACCCCACGAGGTGATGCTGGTGCTGGATGCCGGTATGGGTCAGAACGCCCTGGCCCAGGCCGAACACTTTCGCGAGGCGGTGGGAGTTACCGGCATTACCCTGACCAAGATGGACGGAACTGCGAAGGGCGGCATTATCTTTGCGATTGCCCGCAAGCTGGGCCTGCCAATCCGCTTTATCGGTGTGGGGGAGCAGCTAGACGACCTGCGACCCTTTGCCGCAGAGGAGTTCATTCGCGCATTGTTTGCCGACCAGGCATCTTCATGATTGCTTTCGACCGCGTTTCCAAGCGCTATCCCGAGGGCCACGACGCGCTCAGCGAAGTCAGTTTCAATATTGACGCCGATGAGCTGGTCTTCCTCACCGGTCACAGCGGCGCCGGCAAGAGCACGCTGCTCAAATTGATTATGCTGATGGAGCGGCCGACGCGCGGCCAGGTGCTGGTCAATGGCCAGAACCTCAATGGCCTGCGCGCCGCAAAGATTCCTCAGCTGCGTCGCCAGATTGGTGTGGTTTTCCAGAACCACCAGCTCCTGTTCGACCGCAATGTTTTTGACAATGTCGCCCTGCCGCTGCTGATTTCCGGCTACAGCCCGAGGGATACGGGCCGCAGGGTGCGGGCCGCACTGGACAAAGTGGGCCTCCTGTCGCGGGAAAAGGATCTCCCGATCACCCTCTCGGGCGGGGAACAGCAGCGGGTGGGAATCGCCCGGGCGGTGGTCAACAAACCCCGGGTCCTGCTCGCCGATGAGCCGACCGGGAACCTGGATCCGGCGCTTTCCGCCGAGATCATGCACTTGTTCGAACAGTTCAACCAGGTGGGTGTCACGGTGTTGATCGCCAGTCACGACCTGGCCCTGATCTCCAGGATGCAGCACCGGATCCTGACCTTGCGTGGTGGTCGGCTGATCGCGCAGGCGGGCGAGGCCTGAGGGTGGCCACCGGCGGACGCCGCGAGGGCGCCAGTACCAGCCGCACCCACATCCCCGGGCGTCTGCGTTCCTGGTCACAACACCACCGGCTTTCGGCGACAGACAGCCTGCGGCGCCTGGTGCAAAACCTGTTCTCCAGCCTGCTGACCTGGCTGGTCATTGGCATTGCACTGGCCCTGCCCGTGGGCTTGTCCGTGGCCCTGGACAATGCGCGCACTGTTAGCGGCGGCTGGGACAGTCCGGCCCAGATCTCGTTGTTTCTGCGGGCGGAAATGTCACTCGAAGCTGCACAGAGGCTGGAAGAAATCATCCGCCGTCGCCCCGAAGTCGCCGATACCCGCCTGGTGTCGCGCACAGAGGCCCTGGGTGAGTTTCAGCAGTTGTCGGGCTTCGGAGATGTGCTGCAAAACCTCGATGATAACCCGCTGCCCAACCTGATCCTTGTCACCCCGCGGCAGCGGCAACTGAACGCCGTGGAAGGCACTGCACTGCAGGCGGAACTGCAGGCCCAACCGGGGGTAGAGCGGGCAGTGCTGGACATGGAGTGGGTGCAGCGCCTCAACGCCCTGATGCTGTTAAGCCAGCGCCTGGTGCTGGTGCTGGGTCTGATTCTCGCCCTCGGTGTCCTGCTGGTAATCGGCAACACCATTCGCCTGGCGATTGAAAATCGGCGTGACGAAATACTGGTAGTCAAACTGGTGGGCGGCAGCAACGCCTTTGTGCGGCGGCCGTTTCTTTATACCGGGCTCTGGTACGGGATCGGGGGCGCCCTGCTGTCCTGGTTGATTGTCTCCACGGCCCTGTGCTGGTTGCGCGGACCCCTCTCGGCCCTGGCCCTGCTGTACCAGAGTGATTTCAGTCTGCAGGGGCTGGGCCTGGCCGGCGGCCTGCAGTTGCTGGCACTGGGCGGTATTCTCGGCCTGATCGGTGCCTGGTTGGCGGTGGCGCGTCATCTCAGCGCCATTCAACCTCGCTAAGCCCTTGATTTTATAAAATTTTATTGCTTTTCTCCCCGTCCCTGGGGAACTTCCCCGCAATTAGCACTCTAAGATAAAGAGTGCTAAAATTCGCAGCCCTGATATGGAGAAACTCGTATGAATACCAGCCTTGCGCCTGTTGACCAGATGGTGCCCGGCGCCAATCTCGGCGCCTATGTGCAGGCTGTCGGCAGTATCCCGGTACTCACTGCAGAGCAGGAACGGGAGCTGGCCGAGGAGCTGTTCTACCAGAACAACCTGGATGCCGCCCGCCAGCTGGTTATGTCCCACCTGCGCTTCGTGGTTCATATTGCCCGCAGCTACAAGGGCTATGGCCTGTCCGAAGCAGACCTGATCCAGGAAGGCAATGTCGGCCTGATGAAAGCGGTCAAGCGCTTCGATCCCGAGCGCGGCGTACGCCTGGTGTCTTTCGCTGTACACTGGATCAAGGCTGAGATCCACGAGTTTATCCTGCGCAACTGGCGCATCGTCAAAGTGGCCACGACCAAGGCCCAGCGCAAACTGTTCTTCAACCTGCGTGGCCAGAAAAAGCAACTCGGCTGGCTCAGCAAGGCCGAGGCCGAAGCCGTTGCCGAGGATCTGGGTGTAGACGTCAGCGAAGTCCAGAAAATGGAAGGTCGCCTCAGCGCCCATGACCTGACCTATGAAGGCCCCGCCGACAGCGACGACGAGGACGCCTGGCAGGCGCCGGCCAACTATCTCGAAGACAAGCGCCAGGATCCGGCTCTGCAGGTAGAGAGCGCCGACTGGCAGGACAGCAGCTCACAGGCGTTGCATGCCGCGCTGCAGGACCTGGACGAACGCAGCCAGGATATTGTTGCGCGCCGCTGGTTGGCTGAAGAGAAAGCGACCCTGCACGAACTGGCAGCGGAATACGGTGTTTCCGCTGAGCGCATTCGCCAGCTCGAGCAAAATGCGATGAAAAAGCTGCGGACCAGCATGGAAGCCTGACCGGGCTTTCTCCGTGGCTCAACTGTTTATTTCCCTGGCTGCACTCAGCGGCTTTCTGGCAGTAGGCTTTGGCGCCTTTGGCGCTCACGCCCTGCGCACGCGCCTGGATGAGTCTGCCCTGGCCGTTTACCAGACCGCGGTCCAGTATCATTTTTACCACAGCCTGGCCCTGCTCGGTGTCGGCCTGTTCTGCCTGTGGCAGCCCCAGTCGCGCCTGCTGGTGAGCAGCGGTTGGGCATTTGCCCTTGGAATCCTGGTTTTTTCCGGCAGTCTTTATCTGCTCAGCCTCACCGGCATTCGTTGGCTGGGGGCGATTACGCCCATAGGCGGGCTGGCTTTCATGGTCGGTTGGTTCCTGCTCTTCCTCGCGGCCTGGCGCCTGCCCGGCTGAATATGACTGATACTTCCAGGCATCGCCCGATTCGCAGCTACGTATTGCGACCCGGCAGAATGACCGATGCCCAGCGCCGCGCCTTCAGTGAAAACTGGTCACGCTGGGGGCTTACCCGGGACGCGGGGCAGCTGAACCCCGAGCAGGCCTTTGGTCGCGAAGGTCCCCTGGTTGTCGAGATAGGTTTCGGCATGGGCCGGTCCCTCGCCGAAATGGCCGAGGCCAACCCGGAGACCAACTACCTGGGCATCGAAGTCCACAAACCCGGGGTAGGCAAACTGCTGCACAGCATGCACGAGCGGGGTATCGACAATATCCGGGTTTACTGTGAAGACGCCGTAGCCGTATTACAGGAGTGCCTGGCCGACGCGAGCCTCGATGGTGTGCAGATATTCTTCCCCGATCCCTGGCATAAAAAACGCCATCACAAACGGCGCCTCATCAAGGATGAATTCGTGAACCTCGTCTGTCGTAAACTCCGCCCCGGCGGATTCCTGCACCTGGCCACCGATTGGGAAAATTACGCGGAGCAGATGATGGAAGTGCTGGGCCGCAACCCGGAGCTTCGCAATCTCGCGGGCCCCAACAGCTTTTCGCCGCGCCCGGAGCAGCGCCCGCTAACCAAGTTCGAGCAACGTGGACAGGGGCTCGGCCACGGCGTCTGGGATCTGCTATTTGAACGGGTCGCGGTGGCGGCTTAGGCCGTCAGTCCTCGAAGTACTCCGCGACAACCGTGTCCAGGAATCGCCGCCCCAGGGAACTGGTCCGGACCCGGGTATCCTCCAGTTCCAGCAAGCCCCGCTCCAGCTGCGACTCCATTATGGGGTCGATACTCTCGCGTCCCAGGCCAGTGCGCGCGCTGAAGTCCCTGAGTTCAAAGCCGTCCTGCAAACGCAGGGCATTGAGCATATATTCGCCGCGCAAATCATCCTCCGACAGGGTCCTCTTCTCGTTGCGGTAATCGCCGTCCCGTGCCTTCAGGTACTCTCCCGGCTGGCGTCGCCTGGCCAGTCTCCAGACCTGCTGTGACTCGATGTCGGTCAGTTTGGCATGGGCGCCGGCGCCGATGCCCAGGTAATCGCCGAACTGCCAGTAGTTGAGATTGTGCTGGCAGCGGCATCCGGTGCGCGCCCAGGCAGACACCTCATAGCTTGTAAATCCCTCGCCTGCGAGCAGACTTTCACCGGTGTCCTGGATTTTTGCCAGCTCGCTCTCTGCCGGTAGCCGGGGCGGGCGGCTGAAAAACTCCGTGTTGGGTTCGATGGTGAGCTGGTACCAGGAAAGATGCGGCGGGCGGTAGGCAGCGGCCTTGTGCAGGTCTGCCTGTGCGGCAGCGGCACTCTGCCCCGGAAGGCCATGCATCAAGTCGATATTGAGGCTGGCCAGGCCCACACCCTGGGCCATTTCGATGGCGCAGTGCGCCTGTTCGCTGTCGTGGACACGCCCCAGGGTGGAAAGCAATGCATCGTCGAAGCTTTGCACGCCCAGTGAGATGCGGGTGATACCGGCCTCTACGAAAGCACCAAATTTCTCGGCCTCGGCGCTGCCGGGATTGGCTTCCAGGGTAATTTCTGCCTCGGGCACGATGCCGATGCGTTGTCTGATTCCCTCGAGCAGGCGCGAAATGGCCGTCGCTGAGAACAGGCTCGGTGTACCTCCGCCGATGAAGATGGAACGCAGCTCCCGACCCTGGACCAGCGCCAGGTCAAGATCCAGGTCATGCAGCAGCGCATCGACATAGTCCTGCTCCGGCAGGGCAGCCTCGGCCCGGTGTGAATTGAAATCGCAGTAAGGGCATTTGCGCTGGCACCAGGGGATGTGAACGTAGAGGCTGAGCGGTGGCAACAACAGCCGGCTCATGCAAACTCGGTCCGCAGTATGGCCAGCAGCTGTTGCAGTGCCTGGCCGCGATGGCTGATCCGGTTTTTCAGCTCCGGTTGCAGTTCCGCTGCGGTGCAATCCTGGTCGGGCACCAGGAACAAGGGGTCGTAGCCGAAACCGCCATCACCCCGCGGCGCCTCGAGAATGCGCCCCTCCCAGCTGGCCTGGCAGATGATGGGATTGGGATCCTGCCAGTGACGCAGGTAAACCAGGGCACAGTGGAAATGCGCCTGTCGCTGTTCAGCCGGCAGGTCCGCCAGCGCCGAGAGCAGCTTGCGATTGTTGTCCTCATCGGTGGCACCGGCGCCGGCATAGCGAGCGGAATAGATGCCGGGAGCACCGTCGAGTGCGTCGACCACCAGGCCGGAATCATCGGCGATAGCGGGCAGGCCGCAGTGGTGGGCCGCATTGTGCGCCTTGAGCAGGGCATTCTCGACGAAACTCTCGCCGCTCTCCTCGGCTTCCCGGGTACCGAAGTCAGATTGGGGTACGATCTGGCAATCCCAGTCTGCCAGCAGCTGCGAAAATTCGGCCAGCTTGCCGGCATTGCCGCTGGCAATCACGATCCGCTTTGGCGCCTCAGTCGACATCATTCTTGCGCCGGGAATTCGGTTGCCGGGTGGGTATCCCGATGCCGCCAGTCATCGACTTATGTGATAAATCGCCGTGGTTGCAAACAGGTTGGGCCAGAGCACGGCGAGACGGTGACCGCTGGACTCAGGCCCGACCATGTCCCGGTGCAGAATGCGGATGCCGCGTTCGCTACACAGGTTTTCAAAATCGCGCACCGTACAGAAGTGGATATTGGGGGTATCGTACCAAGTGTAGGGCATGAATTTCGACACCGGCATGCGACCGCGGGTGCCCAGGTAGAGTCGGCAGCGCCACTGGCCGAAATTGGGGAAGGTGACGATACACTCCCGCCCGATGCGCAACATCTCGTCCAGCACCAGGTGAGGTTGCCGCACGGCCTGCAGGGCATGTGCCATGACCACCGTGTCGAAGCTGTTGTCCCCCAGGTTGCCCAAACCCTCATCGAGATCCTGCTCGACAATATTCAAACCCTTGCCGATGCAGGTACTGATGTTGCCGGGATCGATTTCCAGACCCAGGCCCTCGACCTCGCGCTCGCGCTGCAGCTGTGCCAGGAACTCGCCGTTGCCACAGCCCAGGTCGAGTACGCGCGAGCCGGCAGCAATCCACTGCTGTATATGGGTGAGATCCTGGCGCATCAGCAGGCTCCCCGCACGCGCCGCATGTAGGCACTGAAAACCTCGAGGTAGCGCGGTATTGGCAGCAGGAAAGCATCGTGACCCTGGTCGGCCTCTATTTCCGCATAGGATACCGGGCGCCTGGCGGCAATCAGGGCATCGACGATCTCTCTTGAACGCGCCGGTGAAAAGCGCCAGTCGCTGCTGAAGGACATGACCATGAAGGAGCATCTGGCATTTTCGAAGGCCTTGACCGGGTCGTCCTCGTACTCGCGGGCGAGGTCAAAGTAGTCCAGGGCGCGAGTCATCAGTATGTAGGTATTGGCGTCGAAGCTTTCGGAAAACACACTGCCCTGGTGACGCAGGTAGCTTTCCACCTGGAATTCCACGTCTTCGTCGCTGCCGCGGGCGAAGCTGCCCGTGCGCAGGTCGCGACCGAACTTGTCCGCCATCGCATCGTCGGACAGGTAGGTGATATGGCCCACCATGCGGGCAATAGAGAGCCCCTGTTTGGGAACGGCCTGTCGCTGGTGATAACAGCCCTCGTGAAAATCCGGATCCGAGTATATGGCCTGGCGGGCAATCTGGTTGAAGGCGATGTTCTGGGCGCTCAGTTTCATAGCCGCGGCGATGACCACGCTGTGCCTGACCCGCTCCGGGTATTCCAGGGCCCAGCGCATGGCCTGCATACCGCCGAGGCTGCCGCCGATTACCGCGGCCCAGCAATCGATGCCCAGCCGATCGGCCAGCATGGCCTGGCTGTTGACCCAATCCCTGGCCCGCAGCGGCGGGAAATCCGGCCCGTAGGGTTCACCGCTCTCGGGATTTAGGCTGAGCGGACCGGTGGAGCCGTGACAGCCCCCCAGGTTATTGAGGCTGACAACGTAGAAGTGCCTGGTGTCTATCGGTTTGCCCGGACCGATGCAGTGTTCCCACCATCCCGGTTTGGGATCCGCTTCGCTGTGAAAGCCGGCGGCGTGGTGGTGGCCGCTGAGGGCGTGGCAGATCAATACCGCGTTATCCCGCGATTCATTGAGTTCACCATAGGTTTCGTAGACCAGCTCGAATTCCGGCAGGCGGCGGCCGCAGGCCAGCTCTATCCCCTCCGGGAAACGTTCAGTGGCGGGAGCTACCAGCCCCACGCTCTCAGCTTCGGCTGTCACCGACATCAGTCCTTACCGTATGCCGTCAAAAGCCGATGACCAGGGAGGAGACCAGTTGCGCCTGCTGGGCGGCATAGCGTACGAACTCCTGGGAGACCATGATGGCCAGGAATACAAAGATCGGCGACAGGTCGAGTCCACCCAGGGAGGGCAGCAGGCGGCGGAAGGGCGCCATCACCGGCTCGGTCAATTGATAGAGCAGGTGAACGACAGGACTGGGGCTGCCGGGGGCGATCCAGCTCAGGACCACCATGGCCAGGATGGCAAAAAAGTAAAACTTCAGGAACAGGCTGACTATGCCCAGGGGCGCCCACAGCAGGATGTAGAGCGGTGGCACCAGGCCGAGACCGTGGGCGAAGCCCAGTACGACAATGGCGAGTACCTCACCCAGTAACAACAGCAGCAGGGCGCCGAAATCGAAGGCACCGCGGGCGGGAATGAATGTGCGCAGGGGTTGCAGCAGGGGGTTGGTGATGCGCGCAATTGCCTGGCTCACCGGGTTGTAAAAATCCGCGCCTACCAGTTGCAGCAGGAAACGCAGCAACAGGACCAGCATCAGCAGGTTGAAGAATACTGACACGATCAACACGATTGAGCTTGTAACCGGGTTCATAAGCGATTTACCCCATATCCCTTGCCATTTCAGCGGCGCGTGCTGCGGCAGCGCGCATGGCCGACTCGATGGTGCCGCGCAAGTCGGCCTCCTCAAAACTCTGTAGTGCTGCAGCCGTGGTGCCCCCCGGGCTGGTTACCCGGCGGCGCAGTTCTTCCAGTTCCACCTCACCCTCTGCCGCCATCTGGCAGGCACCCAGGCCCGTTTGAATTGCCAGCGACCGACTGGTCTCCGCGTCCAGGCCCAGTTGTTCCCCGGCCGCGGACATGGCTTCCATGAACAGGAAAAAATAGGCCGGCCCGCTGCCGGAGAGTGCGGTGACCGCATCCAGCATGGATTCCTCTTCGACCCAGCAGACTGAGCCCACAGCGGCGAGAATGGCCTCTGCCAGTTCGCGCTGCTCCGCCGCCGCCGCGCTGTTCGCGTAGAGTGCCGTGGCACCAGAGCGCAGCAGCGCGGGGGTGTTCGGCATACAGCGCACTATCGGTGTGCCTGTGCCCAGGCCGGCTTCCAGGCTGCTCAGGGTTATACCGGCGGCAATGGATATGACCAGCGCGCCCTGTGCGTCGACCGCCTCCCTGATATCGCTGGTGACCGCGTTCATCACCTGCGGTTTGACAGCCAGGACCACCACGTCTGAACCTTGCACCGCCTCACGGTTTTCCACACTGGTCACCACCGGTCCGAGCAGTGCAAGCTGTTGCAGGCACTCCTCACTCGGGTCACTGGCGCGAAGGTTGGATGCTGGCACACCCTGTTCGATGAGGCCGCCGATAATACTGCGGGCCATGTTACCGGCGCCGATAAAGCCGATCTTGAGATGCTTCAATGCTCTCCGTCCATTTGCGTAGGAAAGGCAGCAGAGTATACACGCGCCCCGACGGCATTATCACCCGCCGCGGGGACCGAAGATATCCGTGCCGATACGCACAATCGTCGCACCCTCGGCGATGGCTGATTCGAGGTCGGCCGACATGCCCATGGACAGGGTGTCCATCTGTGGATGGTCTGCCTGCAGCTCTTCCAGGAGTCGACGCAGGGCGGCGAATGCCGCGCGCTGTCGGGCCGGGTCGTCGGAAGCCGCGGGAATTGCCATCAACCCCCGGAGCTTGAGATTGGGCAGTGATTCCACCAGTGCCGCCAGACCCCGGAGCTCCCGGGGATCGGCGCCGGACTTGCTGTCTTCCTCGCTGATGTTGACCTGCAGGCAGACCTGCAAGGGTGCCAGGTCGGCCGGTCGCTGCTCGTTCAGGCGCCGGGCGACTTTTGCCCGGTCAATACTGTGCACCCAGTCAAAATGTTCGGCGATAGGCCGGGTTTTGTTGGACTGAATCGGGCCGATGAAATGCCAGCACAGTTCCAGGTCCTGGAGCTCGCGTATCTTGTCCAGTGCCTCCTGCAGGTAGTTCTCACCAAGGTCGGTTATCCCGGCCGCGGCTGCCTCCCGAATCGCTCCGGCGGGCCTGGTTTTACTGACCGCAAGCAGTTTTACGGAGCCCTCATCGCGGTTATTTTTTTGTGACGAGGTTCGTATTCTGTGGGCCAGCTTTGATATATTCTCTGCTATAGCGATTTCTGTCATTTCAACGGGCTAATCTCGTGGCAGCGCTTCATTATTATAAGAGAGCCGTAACGCCTGCGTCGCGGCTGGAAAAGGGGAGCTGAGGGGACTTATGGATATCACAGAGCTGCTTGCATTCAGTGCCAAGCAAGGCGCGTCTGACCTGCACCTGTCTGCGGGCCTGCCACCGATGATTCGAGTGGATGGCGACGTCCGACGCATCAATCTTCCGCCCATGGACCACAAGCAGGTGCACGATCTCATTTACGAGATCATGAATGACAAGCAGCGCAAGGATTATGAAGAATTTATGGAAACGGACTTCTCTTTTGAAGTGCCGGGGGTTGCCCGTTTCCGCGTCAATGCATTCAACCACAACCGCGGTGCCGGCGGTGTTTTCCGTACCATTCCCTCGAAGGTGTTGTCCATGGAAGACCTTGGCATGGGCCAGATCTTCAAGGACATAGCCATGGTGCCACGGGGTCTCTGCCTGGTAACCGGGCCGACCGGCTCCGGTAAGTCCACCACGCTCGCCGCCATGATGGATTACATCAACGACAACAAGTACGAACACATCCTGACGGTAGAAGACCCCATCGAATTCGTACACGAGAGCAAGAAATGCCTGGTGAACCAGCGTGAGGTGCACAGGGATACCCTGGGCTTCAACGAGGCCTTGCGCTCGGCCCTGCGGGAAGACCCCGACATTATCCTGGTAGGTGAGCTGCGTGACCTGGAGACGATCAAGCTGGCCCTGGAGGCGGCGGAGACCGGACACCTGGTGTTCGGTACCCTGCACACCCAGTCGGCGGCCAAGACCATCGACCGGATCATCGACGTATTCCCCGCGGCGGAAAAAGCCATGGTGCGCTCCATGCTCTCGGAATCCCTGCAGGCAGTGGTTTCCCAGACTCTGCTCAAGAAGCAGGGCGGTGGTCGTGTGGCCGCCCACGAGATCATGCGTGGTACCAGTGCCATCCGTAACCTGATCCGGGAAGACAAGGTTGCCCAGATGTATTCAGCGATCCAGACCGGTGGCTCCCTCGGTATGCAGACCCTCGACCAGTGCCTTGAAGGACTGCTGGAAAAGCGCCTGATTTCGCGTGAAGCGGCGAAAGAAAAAGCCAAGATGCCCGAGAATTTCTAGGGGGCACTGATTAGTCATGGATATCAACAAGCTACTTAAATTCATGGTGGAAAAGGGCGCTTCTGACGCCTTTATCACCGAGGGCGTGGCGCCGAGCCTGAAAATTCACGGGAAGGTGATGCCGGTTTCCGACCAGCCGCTCACCGGCGACCAGTGCTACCAGATTGTCACCGGTGTGATGAGTGAGAAGCAGAAAGCGGAATTCGATGAGCACCACGAGTGTAACTTTGCCGTAGCCCGGGACGGTATCGGCCGTTTTCGCGCCAGCGCCTATATGCAGCGCAACCTCGCGGGAATGGTGCTGCGTCGCATCGAAACCGAGATTCCCAGCATCGAGCAGCTGAAACTGCCACCCATCATTCGTGAGCTCGCGATGACCAAGCGCGGCCTGGTAATTTTCGTCGGCGCGACCGGTACCGGTAAGTCCACTTCGCTTGCTGCCATGCTGGGCTATCGCAACCAGAACAGCACCGGCCATATCATCAGCATTGAGGACCCGATCGAATTCATCCACGAACACAAGGGCTGCATCGTGACCCAGCGGGAAGTGGGAATCGATACGGAGAGCTTTGACGTCGCCCTGAAGAACACCCTGCGCCAGGCGCCGGATGTCATCCTGATCGGCGAGGTGCGAACCCGGGAGACTATGGAGCAGGCCCTGACCTTCGCCGAAACCGGCCACCTGTGCCTGTGTACCCTGCACGCCAACAATGCCAACCAGGCCCTGGACCGGATTCAGCACTTTTTCCCGGTCGAGCGGCACAACCAGGTCTGGATGGACCTGTCCCTGAACCTGCGCGGCATGGTTGCGCAGCAACTGGTGCCGGCCCGCGACGGCAAGAGTCGGCGCGCCGCGATCGAGGTATTGATCAATACACCTCTGGTGTCCGACCTGATCCGCAAGGGCGATGTACACCTGATCAAGGAGCTGATGTCCAAGTCGACAGAGCAGGGCATGCAAACCTTTGACCAGGCGCTGTTCCGCCTGTTCAAGGAAGGGTCGATCGACCAGGAAAAGGCCCTGGCTCACGCCGATTCACGCAACGACCTGCGCCTGATGATCAAGCTCGACGCCGATGGCGGCGACCCCCTCGCCGATGCCCCCGAGCTCACCATGGAAGCTGTGGAAGAGGAAACTACGGGTTTCGTGCGCTAGCCGCGCAGAAAACTCTCCAGGATCAACTGGGCCGCGAGGCTGTCTGCGGGTTGGGCCCGGTAGTCGCCACTGTGGCCTTGCTCTTCAAGCAATTGCTTGGCCTCGAAGCTGCTTAAGCGCTCGTCCATATATGCCACCGGCCTGCCGAAGCGACCTTCCAGGCGGCGGCCGAACTTCTGCGCTCTCTGCGACAGCTCGCTGTCGCTGTCATCCATATTGATCGGTTTACCCACCAGTAACAGGTCCGGCTGCCACTCGTCGATCAGGGCCTGGACTTGCGACCAATCGGGAATGCCGTCCCGCGCGCGCAGGGTGGTCAGGGCCTGGCCGGTACCGGTGACCCGGTTGCCCACGGCAATACCGATCTGGGCCAGGCCGAAATCGAAGGCCAGAATCGTAGCGATGTTGTCCTTACCGTTCAGGCGTGTCCGGCCTCACCCGATATAAGGTTCAGGTCCACACCCAGCTGGGCTGCGGCGGCGCTGGTGCGCAGATGATAGGGGGTATCAAAAATAATGGCGCTGTCGGCGGGCAGGGTCAGCCAGCTGTTTTCAGAGAGCTCCAGCTCAAGCTGCCCGGCTCCCCAGCCGGCATAACCCAGAGCGATAAGACTGTCAGTGGGACCCTTGTCTTCAGCAATTGAAACCAGGATGTCGCGGGAGGTGGTCAGCGAGATTTCCTCGGTGACGGCCAGTGTCGCCTCCCAGTCCCGGTCCGTATGTCGGTGCAGTACAAAGCCGCGATCCATGTGCACCGGACCTCCGGCCATCACCGGGGTTTCCCGAAGTCGGCCCGCGGCGGACATATTGAGGTGCTCGAGGATCTCCTCGACGCAGATATCCAGCGGGTGATTGATGATGATACCCATGGCTCCCTGCTCATTGTGCTCACAGAGATAGGTGATGCTGTTGGCAAAAATGGCATCTGTGAGGCTTGGCATGGCGAGTAGAAAGTGATTGCGCAGACTCTCGCCCTGGCCGTTGGAGCTGCTGGTCGCATTCATGGGCCGAACCCCAGCGCTGGTAAGTAAATTAACGATTAACCCTGTACTGAGCTTAGACGGTTTTGCCTGAATTTCCACGTCCGGATGATTTCCAGAAGATCTGTGGTGGCACGAAGCTCCGCTGGAAAAGGGTCGAAAGGTGCGGCCATGCGGACAATGCGTATTGCGGCTTCATCGAGCACGGCATGGCCGGACGAAGAGAGGATCTCGATATTTTCTATACGTCCATCGTAGCGGATTGCCACCATCAACCTGAGGTCGCCGTAGATGCCATAGCGGCTGGAGGCGACCGGGTAATAGCGGTTGCCAATTGCTTCCACCTTGGTCCGCCAGTTGTGCAGGTAGGCCGCATCCACCGCTGCCCGCGCGGACAAGGCGGTGAGGCGGCGCACCCGTGGCCGTTCCGCGTAGGCTTGCTGCTGCTGGTCCAGCCTGGCCTCCAGGCTGGCAATGCTCTCACTGAGGCTGCGAATTTCCGGGTCCACACCCACCGCCTGCAGCGGTACCGGTTCTGGTTCCTCCCGACGACTCAGCACGCTGCTCAAGGCATTATTGATGGTGGTGACGATGGATTGTTCGCGCACCTGCTGCTGCGGCTCAGGGCGGGCCGACCCGCCGAGTTCGCGAATCCGGTTGTCGCTGAATTCGGCGCGACGGCGGGTGGTAATCTCTGCGCGTTCCGACAGCGTTCCACTACCAGCCTGGTTGGACTGGGCGATAAAGCGCGCGTCTTCCGGAGCGACATCGCTGCGGTACTGGGACAGCGTCACCTCTAACTGTGGCGTGGCGTAGGTTTCTGCCTCCCCTGTAAACGCCACCCCGAGAATCAGCATCAGGTGCAGGGCGAAGGCGATGAACAGGAAAAAGCCGAGCTGGTCGTGTTGCTGAAACGGGTCGTCGACGGTGTGCATCCTGGCTCGTGGGTCAGTGTTTGCCGATATGCCCCATTATACAATCCATGAGTTGCCCGCCAATATCTGTCTCACAGGCGGCATCGATTTCCCGGATGCAGGTGGGGCTGGTGACATTGATTTCGGTCAGGTAGTCGCCGATCACGTCCAGGCCGACGAAGAGCAGTTGCCGCTCCTTGATGGCCGGTGCCACCTGGGACACGATCCAGCGGTCCCGCTCGGTCAGCTCCTGGGCAACGCCGCTGCCCCCAGCGGCCAGGTTACCGCGGGTTTCCCCGGCCAGTGGAACCCGGGCGAGACAGAAGGGAACGGCCTCGCCATCGATCATCAGGATCCGTTTATCACCGTTGGCGATCTCCGGGATAAAGCGCTGCGCCATGATCGTGGTCGCACCGAATTCGGTCAAGGTTTCGAGGATTACATTCAGGTTGGGGTCATCCTCCCGGGCCCGGAAAATAGACGTACCGCCCATGCCGTCCAGTGGCTTGTAGATGACGTCACCGTGCTCGGTATGGAAGGCCTTAAGGCGATCCGAATCCGCACTCACCAGCACCGGTGGACAGCACTGGGGAAATTCGGTGGCGAATATCTTTTCGTTGCAGTCCCGCAGGCTCTGGCAGCGGTTGACGATCAGGGTACCCTCGCGTTCGGCGGCCTCCAGGATATAGGTACTGTAGACATACTCGTTGTCGAAGGGGGGGGCCTTGCGCATCAGGATCGCGTCGAGACCGGAGAGTTTTGCACCATTCTTATCGCCGAGCTCGAACCAGCGCTGGGGGTCCCGGAATACCTGCAGGGCGGACATGTCCGCCATGGCCACGCCCTGGTCCAGGTAGAGATCCGTCGGCTCCATGTAAAACAGATCCCAGCCACGGTCTTGGGCCGCCCACAACATGGCCATGGTGCTGTCCTTCTTGTAGTTGACGGCACTGATCGGGTCCATGACCACACCCAGCTTGATACTCATCGCGGCTCCGGCAGCTTCTTGCAGAATGCGGCTACGTTACGCAATGGGGATGACGGGTGCAAGCGCATCGGACAGACCTTAGAATAACGTGCTATTCGGATACTGCGGACCCAGATTATGACACTTGCCGGCTTTTACCTGACCATGAGCATCATCGGTGCCGTCACTACCCTGACGGCGTTGGTGCAGGCGCGCCGCCTGTCTCACGCGGTGCCCCTGTATTTTCTCACGGCCTGGCTGACCGGGGAGCTGGCCTTTATCCACCTGGCCTGGCAGCTGGTGTTTACAGTGCTGGTCGGTTTTTTCGGTGGCCTGGCCAGTGAATCCGGCCAGTGGGGGCTTTTCATCTACGCGCTGTCCTGGCTGGGCCTGCTGCAGCTGCACCGGCAATCGATGGACAACGCCCCGATACTCAGTGAAGCCCTGCGCAGCGTGCTCGGCAACAACTACCGCGGGGACATTCCCCTGGGTCGCCAGGGTGAGCTGCGTACGGATATCGATTCCGCCGAGTGGTTGCGGCCGTTCCGTATGCGCCGGGAGGGGGTGAAGGTGCACCGCGACCTGTCCTACGGCGATCACGGCAAGCGCAACCTGCTGGATGTGTATCAACCGGAGGAACCCCGCGAGGGTGGTTTCCCCGTGTTACTGCAGGTGCACGGCGGCGGCTGGATGATCGGCGAGAAACAGCAGCAGGCCTTGCCACTGATGTATCACCTGGCCCAGCGAGGCTGGCTCTGTGTTGCCTGCAATTACCGGCTCAGCCCAAAGGAAACCTTTCCTGCCCATATTATCGACGTCAAGAAAACTATCGCCTGGATCCGCCAACATGCGGCGGATTACGGCGGCAACCCGGACTTCCTGGCGATTACCGGTGGCTCCGCCGGCGGTCACCTCTCCTCCCTGGCCGCCCTGACACCCAACATAACCGAGTGGCAGCCGGGCTTCGAGGAGGCGGATACCTCGGTGGATGCGGCGGTGCCCTTCTACGGGGTTTACGACTTCCTCGACCGGGATAACATCCGTGGCAGTATGTCCATGGAGGATGTGCTGGCAAAATATGTCATGAAGTGCACCCCGGCGGAGAACCTCGAGCTTTGGGAGCAGGCCTCGCCGATCAGTCATGTGCATGCCGATGCCCCGCCCATGTTCGTCATGCACGGTACCCATGACTCCCTGGTCTGGGTCGAGGAGGGTCGCAGCTTTGTCACCAAACTGCGCGCGGCTTCTGACCAGGTCGTGGCCTACGCGGAACTGCCCGGTGCCCAGCACGCCTGGGAGGTTTTCCACTCGGTACGCACGGATCACACCGTCAATGCGGTCACTGAATTCCTCGAGTGGTGTTACGCTCGCCGGGACAGCTGAAGCTCAGGCAGTGCGGGTCTCGTAAATCCGCATGCCCCTGGCCTGGTAGTTGGCCAGTGCACTGGGGTGGTCCAGGGTGCAAGTGTTCACGGTGACCCGGTTCGCGTCCCAGGACCAGGCCTGGCGAATGGTCTCACTCAACAGGTAACCGCCAAAGCCGCGGCCGATGAATTTTGCCGCCAGGCCGAAATAGCAGATGTCCACACTGCCGTCGGCCTGCTTTTGTAGCTCGAAGTATCCAGCCGGTGAGCCCTCGACCCAGGCGACCCAGGTGCGCATATTGTCTGCCTCGGCGTATTCCCGCCACTGCTCATCGCTCCATTCCAGCTTGTCCGTCCACTGCCAGGCAGCGCCTACCAGCTGGTAGAGGAAACGATTGAACTGGAACTGTTTGACCCTGGCCTCGACCACTTCGATACCCCCGGGATCCGGTGAGGGAATGAGCTCACCAGGGGATTCGCTGTGCAGGTACCAGACTGTGATTTCAGCCATCGGTGGGCTCAGTTGTATTCATCATCAGCCAGAAAAACCCGCCAATACCCGCGATCGCAGAGGCCAGCAGGATCCCGGTCTTCGCCAGGAGCAGGTCCTGGGGATAATCCACGAAACCCAGGTCGGCGATAAAGATCGACATGGTGAAACCGATCCCCCCGAGCAGGCCAACCCCAAAGATGTGTCGCATGTTCAGGCCATCGGGCAACTCGGCCCAGCCAAGCTTGATTGTGACCCAGGTGAAACCGGCAATGCCCAATGGCTTGCCGATCAGCAGGCCAGCCAGTACCCCGAGTGCGATGGGGTGGCCCAGGTATTGCCCGAAAGAAGCAAACTCGATGGGAATGCCCGCATTAGCCAGGGCGAAGATCGGAATCACGAGGTAGGCCACCGGCAGGTGCAAGCCGTGCTCTGCCCGCTGGGCCGGTGCCTGCACCAGATGTACGCCATCGCCCAGGGAGGAAACCAGTCCCCGAAAGCGGGTGTTGTGGATGATATCCGGGTTGTCCGCGATCGCCTTTTGCAGCTTTCCCGTAAGCTCCCGGACCCGCTCGATGAACAGGTCCGGATCAAACTTGGGCCGGATGGGTATGGTGAAGGCGAGCACAATCCCGGCGATGGTCGCGTGGATGCCGCTGGCGAGCATCGCCGCCCACAGCAGGAAGCCGATCATGGTGTAGGGCAGGGCGTGACGAATGCCACCCAGGTTGAAACTGATCAGGACAAAGGTGCAAAGCACAGCGTAGCCCAGGGCCAGCATGTTGAGATCAGAGGTGTAAAACAGGGCTATGACGGCGACCGCACCGAGGTCGTCGACGATGGCCAGTGCGATCAGGAATGTCACCAGGGATTTGGGTATACGGGCGCCGAGCAGGCTCAGGGCGCCGATGGCGAAGGCGATGTCTGTGGCCATGGGAATACCCCAGCCGAGGGCCGCGTGCCCGCTGGGGTTGAACAGGTAGTAGGCCGCCGCCGGTACCACCATACCGCCAATGGCCGCCATGATCGGCAGCAGGGCCTGGCTCGGTGAAGAAAGCTCGCCCACCAGGATTTCGCGCTTGAGTTCGAGCCCGATGATGAGAAAAAAGAAGGCCATCAGCAGCTCGTTGATCCAGTGGTGAATGGACAGAGAGAACGTGGCCGTGCTGAAACCGATACTGATGTCCTTGTGCAGGAACTTCTCGTAGCCCTCGTGCAAGGGGCTATTGGCGACGATCAGTGCGATGACGGCACAAATCATCAACAGGACACCACTGGTGGTCTGGCGTTGAATGAACTCCTCGAGCGGGGTCAGAATCCGGTCAAAGGATTTCTCCCAGGGGCCGTGGTAGATTCCCTTAGCCATGGCGTAAAGTGTCCTCCCTGCGCAACTGTTCACGTAATTCCGCCAGCTTCATTTCGAAGTCCTCCGCTTCACCAAAATCCAGGAAGTTCGCGTAGCGCGCGTGCGAGCCGGATACACGCCGCGCATGCTTGATCGGGCACCAGTACTGCTCGGTGCGCGAGGCAATCTCGCGGACGTAGGCAATCAGGCCGTTGACGTAACCGCAGTAAATGCAGTTTAGCTGCTGGATACTGTTCAGGTAATAAAGTTGGTGGCGATCGATAACGATGTAGCGTTTGCGTTCAACTCGCGGCAATTGGTAGAGACGAAAACAGACAGCCTGGTAAACCGTCACAAACAGGTCGACGAGAACAAATGGAATAAACAGCGCGTAGATAAAGGGTGCGGATAGTATATTGCGCAGCTGACTGCCAGCCAGCCAGGTCAGGACATGGGTACGCAGCTGTTCGTGGGCGCTGCGCACCTGGCTTTCGAACTCGACCCTGGTTCCCTCGAGCTGGTACAGGATACGCGTTTCCTGCTCGTGCAGCCGGTCGCGCAGCTCCTCTTCCAGTTCAGCCAGCTGCTGGACCAGGCGCTTGATTTCCTCGTTCATCTCACGACTCCAACGGATTGATCCGCCGGGATCAATTTGCAGGTAACCCTGGCGGTGGAGGCCTAACCATAGACTGCGGAGGCCTGCTGCGCTAGAGCGAGCCCGGTTTCCGTCGCACCAGCTTGGCGGTAGTGGTGGCAGTCGCTGTGAGCAGGCCGTTTTCATCATGCAGCTCGGCTTCCATGAAGCCGGTGCTGCGCCCGGTCTTTCGCAACCAGCCGCGACAGCGGTAACGACCGGCACGGGAGGGCTCGAAAAAACTGACCTTGATCTCCAGGGTGGCGACATTGATGATATCGCCCTGCTCGCCGAAGGCCGCATGACTCATGGTGGCATCGAGCATGGCCGTCACGAACCCGCCCTGGATGACGTCGCCGGAGTGGCAGAACTCGTGACCGATATTGAATTCAAAGGTACATGCGCCCGCCTCGGGATCCACCTCGACGACACGGCCGCCCAACATGCCGATAAAACCGGGTGCGTGGGCGTTGAGTTGCTCGATGAGTTCCCGGTTTTCGCTGTTCATACCATATCTCCATAGCGGTGTTGCAGGATGGCCAGGGCAGCCAGGGGTGCGGTTTCGGTACGCATGACCCGCGGCCCCAGTGTCAGGGGTTTGAAGCCGTTTTCCTCGGCGAGTGCAATTTCCGCTGCAGCAAGCCCGCCCTCGGGACCGATCAGCAGTGCAGCCGACCCGGGTGATGCAGCCGGGTCAATACCGGTATCGCTACGGTGGTGCAGCACCAGTTTGCAGTCTGCCTGCACGCTACCTGCCCAGCTCTCAAGCGATTGCAGGGGATTCACCTGTGGCAGCCGGTTGCGACCACACTGTTCGCAGTCACTCACCGTGATCTGCTGCCAGTGGCGCAGCTTCTTTTCCAGGCGCTCACCCTTGAGTTTGACCTCGGTACGCTCGGTGATCAAAGGACTGATGCGTGCAACCCCCAGCTCGGTCGCCTTCTGCGTCACCCAGTCCATCCGCTCACCCCGGGATATTGCGATACCCAGTTCCATCGCGAGGGGGGACTCCAACTCCGTCGCCCGGTGTTCCAGGACTTCCACCGCAACGCGCTTGCGCTCCACGCTGGTGATCCGGGCTCCGTATTCACCGCCGCGTCCGTCGAACAGGGTAATCTCCGCCTCGGCATGGAGGCGCAGGGTCCCGGCCAGGTGCCGGCTCGGGCCTTCTTCTAGCTGCAGCTTCAGCCCTTCCCCGAGTGCCTGTTCGGTGAATATTCGCGGTGTGCTCACTGCCCTAGTCGAGGCCCAGGTTTTTGTAGATCGTTTGGGTGGGTTCGAGCTGGTTCATGGTGTAGAAGTGGATACCCGGGCAGCCGTTGTCGAGCAGGGTCTGGCAGAGCTGGGTGACCACCTCGATACCGAACTTGACGGTGCTCTCCTTGTCGCCCTGGAAACCCTCCAGGCGCTGACTGATCCAGCGCGGCAGCTCGGCGCCACAGTTCCTGGAAAAGCGGGCCAGGTTTTCGTAATTGGTAATGGGCATGATGCCGGCGAAAATCGGCTTGTCGATGCCGGCGGCAGCGCAGCGATCCAGAAAATAGAAATAGGCTTCCACGTTGTAGAAGTACTGGGTGATCGCCACGTTGGCACCCGCGTCGAACTTCCCTTTCAAATACGAAATGTCGGCATCGTAGCTCACTGCTTCCGGGTGGATCTCGGGGTAGGCGGCTACGGCGATACGGAAGTGATCGCCGGTGCGCTCGCGTACAAAAGCCACCAGCTCGTTGGCATAGACCAGCTGCGCCACGGCACCCATGCCTGAGGGCATGTCACCGCGCAGGGCGACGAGATGCTTCACACCCAGGTCGACGTAGCGATCCAGCAGTGCACCGACAGCATCGTGGTCGTCACCGCCAAAGCTGAGGTGGGGTGCCACCTCGATGCCCTGGCGGTGAATGTCCGCCACCACATCGAAGGTGGTTTCGCGGGTGGTGCCCCCGGCGCCGTAGGTGCAGGAGAAAAACTCCGGCCCCAGCTCCGCCAGTGCCGGTGTCGTTTCCTGTAGCAGCTTGTCCCTGCCCGCCTCGGTTTTCGGCGGGAAGTACTCGAAGCTGATATTCGGTCGCGCCATCTCGTCCCCTTAGTACTTGTAACTTTCCGGCTTGAAGGGGCCGTCGACGTTTACGTTGATGTATTGCGCCTGCTCTTCTGTGAGCCGGGTCAGTACGCCGCCGAAGCCGGATACCATGTGTGCCGCAACTTCCTCGTCCAGCTTCTTGGGCAATACCTCGACAGACAGGGCATTAGCCTTGAGATTGGGTTCCAGGTCGGCGAACTTGCGCTCGAAGAGGTAGATCTGTGCCAGCACCTGGTTGGCAAAGGAGCCGTCCATGATGCGGGAGGGATGGCCGGTGGCATTACCCAGGTTAACCAGGCGACCCTCCGACAGCAGGATCAGGTGGTCATTGCTGGCACGGTCCCGGTATACCAGGTGTACCTGCGGTTTGACCTCTTCCCACTCCCAGTGCTCGCGCATGTAAGCGGTATCGATCTCGTTGTCGAAGTGGCCGATGTTGCAGACCACGGCGCCGCTTTTCAGTGCCTTTAGTACTTCGCTGTCACAGACGTTGTAGTTGCCGGTGGCGGTGACCAGCAGGTCGGTCTTGCCCAGCAGTTCCCGGTCAATGCCGTTGTCGCGCACGCCATCGACATAGGCTGACACTACCTCGAAGCCGTCCATGCAGGCCTGCATTGCGCAGATCGGGTCGATCTCCGCGATACGAACGATCATGCCTTCCTGGCGCAGGGACTGGGCCGAGCCCTTGCCCACGTCGCCATAACCGATTACCAGGGCCTGCTTGCCGGCCATGAGGTGGTCGACACCGCGCTTGATGGCGTCGTTGAGGCTGTGACGGCAACCGTACTTGTTGTCGTTTTTGCTTTTGGTGACCGAGTCGTTGACGTTGATTGCCGGTACTTTGAGGCTACCCTCTTCCAGCATTTCCAGCAGGCGGTGCACGCCGGTGGTGGTCTCTTCCGTGATGCCGTGGATCCGGTCCAGCATCTCGGGGTATTTCTCGTGCAGCATACCGGTGAGGTCGCCGCCGTCGTCCAGCACCATGTTGCAGTCCCAGGGCTTGCCGTCCTTGAGAATGGTCTGTTCGATACACCAGTCGTATTCTTCCTCGGTCTCCCCCTTCCAGGCATAGACCGGCACCCCGGCAGCGGCAATTGCTGCGGCGGCGTGATCCTGGGTGGAAAAGATGTTGCAGGAGGACCAGCGCACCTCGGCACCCAGTTCCTTGAGGGTCTCGATCAGGACCGCGGTCTGGATGGTCATGTGGATGCAGCCGATGATGTTGGCGCCTTTCAGGGGCTGGGAGGCGCGGTACTTCTCGCGCATGGCCATCAGTGCCGGCATTTCCGTCTCGGCGATGGCGATTTCCCGGCGGCCCCACTCGGCCAGGCCGATGTCGGCGACTTTGTAGTCTTCTTTGGTTTCGATCTTTTCTGCGGTGCTCATTTTCTGTTCCTCTTACAGCGCGCTTCTAAGGGCGTCTGCCTTGTCAGTTTTCTCCCAGGTGAATTCGGTGTCCTCGCGGCCAAAGTGGCCGTAGGCGGCGGTTTTTCGGTAAATCGGTCGTTTCAGGTCCAGCATTTCCACCAGGCCCTTGGGTCGCAGGTCAAAGTGCTCGCGAACCAGCTCGACAATGGTGTCCTCGGCGATATTGCCGGTACCGAAGGTGTCGATGGATATGGATGTAGGCTCGGCGACACCGATGGCATAGGAGACCTGGATTTCACAGCGGTCGGCCAGGCCGGCGGCAACGATATTCTTGGCCACGTAGCGGCCGGCATAGGCCGCCGAGCGATCCACCTTTGAGGGGTCCTTGCCGGAGAAGGCGCCGCCGCCATGACGGGCCATGCCACCGTAGGTGTCGACGATGATCTTGCGCCCGGTCAGGCCGCAATCGCCAACCGGGCCGCCGATGATGAACTGGCCGGTCGGGTTGATATGGTACTTGGTGTCGGCGTGCAGCCACTCGGCGGGCAACACGTGCTCGATGATGTTCTCCATCACTGCCTCGCGGATATCCGCCTGGCTCACGTCGGGATCGTGCTGGGTGGACAGCACCACGGCATCGATGGCAACGGGTTTGCCGTCCTGGTAACGCAGGGTCACCTGGCTCTTGGCATCCGGGCGCAGCCAGGGCAGGATGCCGTCCTTGCGCAGGTGAGCCTGCCGTTCCACCAGTCGGTGAGAGAAATAGATCGGCGCCGGCATCAGCACCTCGGTCTCGTTGGTGGCGTAGCCAAACATCAGGCCCTGGTCGCCGGCGCCCTGTTCCTTGTCTTCACCCTCGTCCACACCCATGGCAATATCAAGCGATTGCTTGCCGATGGCATTGAGCACGGCGCAGGAATTGCCGTCAAAGCCGACATCGGAGCTGTTGTAGCCAATGTCGAGAATGACGTCGCGAACCACATCTTCCAGGTCGACATAGGTGCTGGTGGTCACTTCACCGGCAATCACGGCCATACCGGTTTTGACCATGGTCTCCACCGCGACGCGGCAGTTCAGGTCGTCTGCCATGATCGCGTCGAGAATGGCGTCGGAGATCTGGTCCGCCATCTTGTCGGGGTGTCCCTCCGAGACTGATTCGGAGGTAAATACTGCATATTCACTCATAGGGTGTTTCCTTGCTTGCTGTGCAGGTGGCCAAACAGGCGCACCTGGATTTGAAAACCGTTTCGTTGCGCCAGGTAGGCGCCATCAATTTCTCGCAGCCCGGCACTTTCGGCCCAGGCCAGCAAATCATCGGGTTCGAAGCCGAGCCACAGATCACCGCAGGCCTCCCGGGCCCAGTCCTGGTCGTGGCGACAGAGATCAGTGACCAGTAATACGCCGGTAGGGCCCAGGCAGTTTGCCAGGTCGCTGAAAATATGGGCCGGTGAGGGTGTGTGGTGCAGCACCATGTTGACCACGATGCAGTCGGCGTTGAGGCCGCTGAGCCGGGGGTGTCCCGTATCGCCGTGTATAAACTCAATGTTGTCGAGCTGCTCCCGCTCGGCCAGCTGACGGGATTTGGCCAGCATTTCCTCTGCATTATCCACCGCCACCACCCGGTCGAAGGCCGGGGACAGGGTTGCGAGAAAGGCGCCGTCCCCCGGGCCGACTTCAAGTACCAGTCCGCGGTTGGCGATGGGGGCGTCGGTGAGCACCTGGGCCACGGTTTCGGCATATTGCTCGTAGCTGGCGATGAGGTCCTGTTGGGCCCTGAATTTGTCGGCGTTCTCGCGGAAGAAAACCCGGGACGAACGCTCCCTTTCTGCCTGCAGACCCTGCAAGCGTTCCCGCAGTTCTACCGGCAGGGGAATCTGGTCGGCGGCCGAGAGCAGGCTGGCCTGAAGCTGGCCAAGCCCCGGGTGGTTGTCCAACAGGGCGCGCCGGTAATAGCTGGAATTGCCCTCGCGGCGATTGGTCACCAGGCCGGCGCTCGTGAGCACCTTGAGATGGTGACTCATGGCCGGCTGGCGGATATCGAAGATCGTGCACAGTTCCTGCACGGCCAGGGAGTCCTGCCTGAGAACCTGCAGGATCTGCAGCCGCAGGCGATCACCCCCGGCCTTGCAGAGGCCTGCGAGTTCATCGATATCTGCATCCCGCGGTTCCTGCTGGGCAGCCGCGAGGGGGCTCTGATCTGCTTGCATGGCGCGCAAGTCTAGCAGAACAGCCATCTATATCAAAATATTTTGATATAGGGTGAATCGCAGCGTAATTATTACCATGACCTTTCGGCCGTTGTGTGAGCCCCGTCACTTCTCCGGCTTTGAGTTGTACGCGGAGATAGACGGCACCGGACGGCGAGGCCTAATCTGGTGATTCCATATAGAAGATGAAACGAGAGGAACAGGGTCATGATTATCCGTAGCCTGATCCGCCTGGTGGCCATCATCGGTGCAATGATGGCGCTGAATGCCTGCGTAAATTCACCCCTGGGGGCCAATGCCGAGGTCAATCTCTACACCTGGGACAACCGGGTTGTGCCTTTTTACAGCACCCGTGCGCTGGAGGACGAGCAGTTTGGCGGCCTGCTGGACGGTAGCGTCTCCCTGGCCGACGTCCTGCAACGCTTCTCGGACCTCGACACGCGGCCCGATACGCCCTACCTGGTCGAGGTCTGCAATGCAGACGGCCTCTGTTATTACCTGGTGGTTTTCCCCGGTGACTTCCGAATCAGGGAAGACGGCTCCATTGGCGGTTCTGCCAACGTGACCGAGGTTTCAACCGCCGTTTATCACCAGGTCAAGGACCTGGATGCCGCCTATGTGCGCGATGCCCTGGACGAGATCGCCGCCGACGTGGTGGACGAAGACGTCAGCCGTGACGAAGATGTGGATTACACGGATATCATCAAGCTGGCGCACTTCAACGAGGAAAAGCGCGAGGGTCAGCTGCTGGACCCCGGCATCGTCGACGAGTTGCGCGACGAGCTGGCTGCGGGCGATTTTCCGCCGATCAGCGAATTCATACCCATTGAGCTGGAGGACGACGAGCTGCCACTGGAGCTGTTTGACCCGGCCTGTTTCGAAAACCCCGAAGATGATGCCTGTGTACCGCCGGAGCCGGACGACTTGTGTCGGCTGAACCCGGAGGAAGATGACTGTGGCCGTATCCCGGCGGATCACTGCCTGCTGTTCCCCGACCAGCCTCCCTGCGAAGAGCTGCCTGAGACGGACTTCTGCCTGGATAACCCCGATGAACCCCTCTGTCTGGGCCTGCGCTTCGACGATTTGTGTTTCGAAAACCCCGAGGAGGATATTCGTATCACCCTGCCGGACCCAATTCATTGCGAGGAATTCCCCGAGGATCCCTTCTGTAGCGGGTTCCCCGGCGAAGACGAGTGTGAGGAAGATCCCCTGAATCCGCTCTGTGGCCAGGGCTTCTTTGATGAATTCTGTGAACTGGCTCTTGGGGAAGAGCTCTGCGAGGAGCCACCGGTCGATGCAATCTGCCTGATCAATCCGGAATCCGACTTCTGTCAGCGTCCCGACGATGACCCGGTCTGTGAGCTGGACCCCGCTGCCCCCGGTTGTGATGATATTCCCCCGGGTGGCGATGATTCCTGCCTCTTCGATGGCGAGGAAGAATGCCCGCCGCCGGATGAGTGTATCCAGGACGAAGCCACAGGCGTGTGCCTGCCGCCGGAAGACGACTTCTGCCTGGAGAATCCTGAGCACCCCGAGTGCCTGCCGCCGGAAGACGACTTCTGCCTGGAGAACCCGGAGCACACCGAGTGCCTGCCGCCGGAAGACGACTTCTGCCTGGAGAAC